>Ga0105237_10001500_pt1 | contig 30709 bp, 39 predicted proteins | sample KBSC24metaG_FD_81520 | JGI IMG/M metagenome (GOLD analysis project Ga0105237, IMG submission 81520) | Corn rhizosphere microbial communities from Kellogg Biological Station, Michigan, USA - KBS C2-4 metaG | ecosystem: Host-associated > Plants > Roots > Rhizosphere > Soil | place: Michigan, USA... | reverse complement strand
GTCACCCAGAAGCCCGCCGTCCGGGTGGCGACGACCGCGTCGGCGAAGCGCGCGCGCTGGACCGGATCGGCCCGCGCCGTCTCTCCGATCATGCGTGCCGTCTCGGCCAGCAGCGCCTCGATGCCGCCGAGCTGGACAGCGCAGAAACGCCACGCGCCGGCCGTGAACCGCGGATCGCGGTCATAATCGCCCTGACGGCCAAGCAGCATGTCGGGCGTCACGGCGATGCCCGACAGATCGTAGCGGCCGCTCGCGCTCGCCCGCATGCCGCGTACGCGCCAGGCCGACAGGTCGGCCCGCGCCGGATCATTGGCCGGAACCACGACCAGTTGGCGATCCCCGGTTTCCGGAGCGGCGGTTGCCAGGGCGAAATCGAGACCACCTGCGCCGCTCGCGAACATTTTCGCGCCTGACAATGTGGCGTCCCGGCCGCCGATCAGGCGGACGCCGGGCGGAGGTTCGGTCGCCCAGACCCCGAACCAGGCGCCCGATGCGAGCGCCCGGCCGAGCCAGGCGATCTGGTCGCGCGACCCGTACCAGTCGAACAGACGCAATGCGTTGACATGGCCTTCGAACAGCCGGCCGATGCTGAGATCGCCGCGCCCGACACGCCGCAACGCGTCGCGCAACGCGAGATGAAGGGCGCGATCATCCTCGAACGTCTCGCCGCCGGCCGCTGGTGGTGCGAAGCGTCCGTGCAAGCCGGCCGCGCGCAGCGCGCGCAGGCTCTCCGCCGGAAAGAGCGGCGCGGCGTCGTAGCGCGCGCCGAGCCGCGCGAGAGTCGGCTCGATATCGCCATCGGCTCGCCTCCGCTCGGACGGTCTCGTCGTCATGCCGAACGGGTCCATGTCCGAGCCCCTCCGTCGGCCAGCCCCTCCAGCCAGCGCGCGACGCGAGCGGGTCCGCCAGGTTCGTTCAATCGCCGGCACGCCGACGGCTCGAGGCGCGAAGCCCGCGCCACCAGGGACGGCCATTGGTCCGATCGCGGCCAGGATGGCAGGACGACGGCCGCGCCCAGCGCGGAAAGGCGGCGCGCCTTGGCGCGTTGCTCGTCGAAAGGACGCGGTTCGGGAATGCAGATGAAGGGCCGGGCATGGGCCAGCACCGCGGAAACCAGTCCGTCGCCGGCGGCTCCGACGACAAGCCCGGCTTGTGCCACCCTGCGCTCGGCGTCCTCGACCCAGCCTTCGAGTTCGAGATTGGGCGGCAGGATCCCGGGCACGGTCGTCGGGCCGATGATCCGCCACCGGCGATCCGGCACCGCACGGGCGGCCGCGGCCCAGAGTTCGCCGTCGGATGGCCCGCCGCCGCGTCCGACGACGCCCAGCACGAGATCCTCGTCGTGGTGGGTGGCGGGGCCGGTCGAGACGATCCGGGGTGCGTAGAAGGTCTTGTGACGGAGCGGGCCCGGCGTGCGCTCGTCGTCGAGATCGACGTGGAAGGGGGCGAGCAGGGCGGTGGCACTCCGGAAGGCATCGAGATGGGGCCTGTCGGTGCGCCGGCCGTTCAGCCGGACATAGACGGTCGGCACCGAGGCCAGGCGGGCGAGCATCGCCACCTCGACCGACACGTCGATCACCATCAGGCCGGGCCGGGTTTCCGCGATCCAGTCGGCGAGTCGCGCCACACGGCGACGAACGCCATCATGGTCGATCGGGGCATAGTGCAGCGAGGTGGGTCGCTCGGTCCCGTCGCGCCCGTCGAAGGCGCCGCCGCTGTCGCGATCGTCGGGAAGGTCGACGACCGCGACGTCTCCCGTGCGCCCCGCGAGCCCGGTCCCGAGGACGGTGATCGGACAGTCGGCCGCCCGCGCGATCGCGAGCGCGCGCTGGCGGTGCCCATCGCCTTGATGATGGACGTAATAGCCGATCGGGCGGCTCATGCCGGGACCGCTGGTGGAAGCGGCATGTCGCAGGGCATCGGCGGCAAGGTTCGTTCGGCCTGCGCGATATCGGTCCTGCCCGCCTCGCGGCCTGCGCGTCGCCATGCGGCGCGCTCCCGCCAGTGACGGAAGGCCGGCACGAGCGGGGCGGCGGCCTGGCTGCCCGCCGCCGCCCAGCGCGCCATCTCCTCAGCCATGCCGCCTTGTGCGCGACCGGCTCGCCGCGGCGAGGCGCGCGTCCAGACGGCAATCGGATGGACCAGCCGGCCGCCGGCCGCGACGGCCGCCTCGACCAGCGCGCGATCTTCGCCCGAGGCGAGCAGCGGGACGCCGCCGGCGCGATCGTAGAGGTATGCGCTCATCATCAGGCTGGCGCCGGTATGGTCGCCATGGCGCGGGGCCGGGTCCCACGCGCACGGATCGATCGCATCCTCGATCGCGCGGACATCGTGCCAATAGCGGTCGAAGCGCTGCCGCAGGGCGATGATGGCAGGAGAACAGTCGGTGTCGGCACCATCGATCTCGATCCGGCCCCCGACGATGCGGTCGGGTGCGGCGCAGGCGAGATTGGCCGAAATCCAGTTTTCGGGCGGGCGGCAGTCGGCGTCGGTCGTGATCAAGTGGCCGTCGGCGGTATCGAGCTTGTCGCGACCGAGTTCCATGGCGGCGCGGCGCGCCGAGCCCGCGTGGGCGAGTTCGGGCGGGAAGTCGCATTCGCACAACCACAAGGCTATCCGTCCGCGATTGGCATCCGCGCCCATGCGGGCGCGTATGGCGGTGCCGTCGTCGCTGTTGTTGACGCACAAGGCGAGCGGGATCGGACCCGGCACGTCCTGGTTCGCAAGCGCATCGATCAGCACGCCGATCCGGTCGCCCTCGTTGCGCGCCGGCACGCACACGCAGTAGGCCGCCATCATGCGACGCTGGCGATGGGAGGCGTCGGATGATCCCAACCGGCTGTCGCGGCGGGAATGATCAGTGGCGGTTCGGTCGCCATTTCCTCGTAGAGCGCCTCATAGGCGTCGACCATCGCCTCCGCATCGCAGATGCGTACCGCGCGGTCGCGGCAGTGTCCCCGATCGAGCGCGATCGCCTGGCCGATCGCATCGGCCAGAGCGGGAACGTCGTCGGGCTCGGCGAGCCTGCCGCAGGATGCATCGAGAATCGCGGGCACCCCACCGCGCCGGAACGCCGCCACCGGCGTTCCGCAGGCGAGCGCCTCGGCAACAACCAGGCCGTAGGGTTCTTCCCAGCGTGGCGTGCAGAGCGCGGCGCTGGCGCCCCCCACCAAATGGGCGAGTTCGTCATGGTCGAGATGGCCGACGTGGATCGCGTCGGATCCCAGTCGAGGCTGGATCATGTCGTGGAAATAAGCGGGATTGGAGACCGGTCCGGCGATCCGGAGCGGCAGCCCGGCGATCCGGGCCGCCTCGATCGCGAGCTCCAGCCCCTTTTCGGGAACGATGCGCCCATACCAGACGAGGTAGCGATCGGACGCCGCCGATGACGAATAGGGGAATTGCGCGAGGTCGATCCCATTGGGGATGACCCGGTCGACCCGCGCGACGTGGCGCCAGAGGGCCGCTGTCGCGGCCGAGACCGCGATATAGCGTATCCGGCCGCGGCTCAGACGTACGCCGCTCTCCAGCCAGCAGAAAGGTGGCGTGTGCAGGGTCGTGATCATCGGCGCGGACACGGCGTCGGCCATGCTCACCGGGAGATAATGCAGGGAGTTGTTATGGATCACGTCGAAGCGTCGCGTTCGAAGCTCGTTCATCAGTCGGAGATAAGCGTGATGTTCCCGGAAGAAGGCGACATCGTTGGCCTCGTCGGTGCCGGTGGCCAGTAGCGACGTCTCCTCGCAGATCGCCTCGACGCCAAGGCCGGGATCGGACCGCGTCGAGGCGAACAGCGTGACCTGGTGGCCGCGTCGGCGCAGCGAACCGGCCAGCATGTGGGTATGCATTTCGAGGCCGCCCGCAAAGGGCTCGCTGATCGCGTGCTTGAGATGGGCGATGATGGCGATGCGCACGCGACCCTCCGGAACGTGCGCGGGCGACGCGCAGTCTGACAAGAATAACGGCTCACCAGCCAACAATATCCGTTGATCCAGATCAGTCCATTATCTTGCTGCAGATTAGTTTTCGTGTAAGCATGTAATCGTCGTGTGGAAATCAATACTGTTTGTGAATGTGTCCACTCGTTGACCTCGATAGCGCGAAATGATGGTCAGGAGGTCGAACGGACTGCGAGGGCAGATTCCGTGGAAGGGTTGCGCCGGAGATTTACCGGCGCGGCCGGTCGACGCCGCCGTCCGCGTCACTTTGACGCGTCGGATCGCCGTCCGGCAGAGCGCGCAACTTTCCGGCCGGTTTGTGCCGGGCGAGGCAAAGCGACATGTCAGTGGGCGATGTCGGCCAGTGCCCGCGGCTCATGGACGGGGCAGCCATTGACCCGGCCGCGATAGCCGGCGGAATATTCGTAAGGGTCCTTGCGCGCGCGATTGACGCCGCCGAGCGGTTGGTGGGCGGCGAGCCCGTGCCAGGGACTGAACGAGAGCTCGTCCTCGATCTTCTGACTGATGCCGTCCTGCCAGGCGACCTGCGCGGGCACGTTCAGCGTCGCGACGGTAACGAACGGATTCTTTGTCTCGTCCCATACCTTGCTCGCATCCTCGACCGGCATGGTCTCGAGATCGGTGCAGAGCTGGACGCGGAATTCCCAGGTGCCGCCCTGCTCGATCAGCCCTTCGCGGACATTCTCGCGGATCGCGTCGGGTCGGCCGCTGGCATCGATCGTCGCACCGGACAGATCCCTCAGGACCGGGGACACGGGCACGAGTGAGAATTTGGCGATATAGTCGCCGAAACGAAAGGGCGTCTGGCTATAATAGGTCGCTCCGAGCGGGTGAACGGGCCTGGCGCCGCCGAGCGTCGTCAGCATCGCCGACTGGCCGCCGACCGCCTCGATCACCGTCTCGGCCGCGCGAAACAGGCCCGACAGCAATTTCTTGCCGCCTTCGGCCTTGTCGGTCGTCTTCGCGAGCATCTTGAGATTGGCGAGAAAGGCCTTGGGCGTCGGCGCCGCGAAGGCTGGACCGTTGACCATGACGAAATCCTGGGTGGCATCGCCTTCCGAGCCAGGCAGGCGGGCGCCATCGACACCGAGGACCTTGAGGGCGAAGCCGCGCGGAAGGTCGATGGAATCGTCGAGGATGTCGCCGGCGTTGGTCGACAAGCGGAAGATCGCCTCATGCTCGCCGGGCGTCGCGAACAGCCCCTGCGCCAATTCGGGCGCCAGGCCGTCGTGGACGACGAAGGTCCCGCGCGCGATGCCATGGCCCTTGGCGTGCACCGAGCGCACGCCATGGCCGTAATCCTCCGACGTGGTGTCGAGAATGCGCTTGAACTGCTCCTCGAGACCCCGGACGGTGTCGGCTTCGTCGGCTTCGACCTTTTCGACGGAGGGCGCGTAGCGGACGGGGGTGCTCATGAAGCGAAACTCCGGGAAAGAGGGTGTGTCTCGAACAGCCGCGCTGCCCTCCGCGTTCCTTCGTGCCGTTCGCTCCAAGATTTAAAAGCATGTCTCTTCCGCACCTTCGGAGGTCGTTGCGGCTCGGCGATGTGCCGCCAGACGACGGAAACCATCGCGTGGCGAGGCGTTGGTGCGATCGAGGCGGCCTCGTCCCGTCGGTCTTAGCCGGGCCCGGTTCACGGCCGTGTCCGACGAGGAAGCGTCGCGACCGGTGCGCGAAGGCGACGTGACGGGCGGATGCGGATCTTCGGGGCGAGGGCCTACTATGTCCGACGACAGCAACAGCGAGATCAGCCCCATCGCCCGTCTTCGGGAAGGATGGAGGCGGCGGCGGCGGCGCTGGATTTCGAGGAGGCGAGGCGCCTGCGTGACGCCATCGTCCTCCTGCGGGGTGGTGCGAGCCCGGAAGAGGCTGACGCGGCCGATACGAGCGGGCTCGAGCGGCAGCGGCCCGGGCGCATGGGTCTCGGCACGAGCCAGCAGCGAGTGACGCCGCCAGCGGGCTGGAAAAAACCCGCCAAGCCCGATCCGATGACGGCTGGCCGCAACCGGCGGCCTGGCGACCGCCGGCGCTAGCGTCGCGAGCGCGCTTCCCGCCGACGGTCGGATGGATCTTGTCGCCGCCGGCGGAGGGCGCCCGTCAGCAGGATTGAAGAGGCGGCCGCGATCCCGATGACCATGGACGCTGGATGACGCGCCGCGGTCGTGAAGAGGCTGAATGTCCGTCCGCTCTGCTCCGACGACCGGACCTTGCCGTTGCCGACAGGCCGGTCGAGATTGCTGCTGCCGGTCCGCGCCTTGTCCTTGTCGACGAGCATGGGCTCGAACCATCGCCCGAGATGATCGAGCGCCTGTGGGAAATGCTCGCCGAGCAGGGTCTGCAGCTTGCCGCCACCGCCGACCGTGACATCCCGGCGGGGGCGCTCGGCGGCATCGAGGATGGCGGCGGCCACTACGGATGGATCGTAGACCGGCACGGGGATGAGCGCTTCCCCGTCGACATGATTGGCGGCGTGCTCGGCGATCGGCGTGTCGATGCCCGACGGCTTGAGAAGGGTGATGGCGACTGGGAGTTTGTCGGCCGTCACCTCGATTCGCAGCGAATGGATGAACCCCTTGATCGCATGCTTGGACGCCGCATAGGCGCCCATGATCGGTGACGGTATGTCGGACGCGATCGACGCGACGGTGATGATCGCGCCACCCGTCTCCCGCATATGCTCGAGCGCGGTCAGCGCGCCGTGGACGGCCCCGAAATAATTGGTGCGGAAGAGCTGTTCATGTTCGGCGATCGGTGTGTCGGCGAGCTTGGCGTAGATCGCGACGCCGGCATTGTTCACCCAGCTGTCGATCCGACCGAAGCGCTCGATGGCGCGGGCGGCGGCGCGTCGGACATCGTCCAGGTCGCCGACATCGGCGACGGCGAAGTCGGCTTGCCCGCCCGTCTCCCGGATGGTTTCGGCGGTCCGGCGCAGAGTGTCTTCGTCCCGGGCGACGAGCATGACCGCAGCGCCGCGCCTCGCCGCCTCCCGCGCTGTCGCAAGCCCGATCCCGGACGTCGCGCCGGTGATGAGCAGGACTTGCTGGTCGAGCGGCTTCAGTTTCAGGTGATGCGTGCGCGGCATGATCGTCCCAGACAAGCGAACGGATGCTGGCATAAGCGGCCGGCGGATCGGGAAGTTCACGAGGCCAAGAGCAAAACGGCCGACGCATTGCGTGTATTTTTGCTTCTGTTTGACGTAGGTTAGTCGTTGCGCACGGTCCGTGCAGGGAATGCGCCGATCCGATCGCGAACGGACCGCCATTGGTATGCCGGGCGGCACCCACACCAACTTCCTCCATCGCGCCGACATGGATGACACCAAGGCCGGTGCCATGGAGAAAAAGGACGATCCGGCCGATGTCGCCAAGGCCGCCTGGGAGGCGCTCGCGTCTGACAGGGATAAAGTGCTCCCGCTGCTCAGGAACAAGGTCATGGGTGTAGTCGCCGATGCGCTGCCCGATACGACGGTCGCGCAGATCCAGCGGGGCTGGTCCGAGCCCGGATCGGCGAACAGATGAGGCGCCCGTTGGGCTTTCAGACGACGGGCTTCGGCCTCGGCCTCTTCTCGATAGGCTCGGCGCGACCGAACTGCTCGCGTCGCGAAGGATGGCGCGCGCTCCCAGCACCGGGGACCATGACGGCCTCATCCGGGCTACGGGACACGGGAGATCGTGGCGAAGCTGGGCGCGCCGGCACGGTGTTCCACGCGAATAATAATGAATTCATCGCTTCAACTCCGATCCCCGATGATCGAAAATCCTTGTGATCGGCATCGTGCTCTTGGGTCGGGCCGCCCGTTTTTTCCGATCGGCGCTCAGGAGTTTAACGTGGGTTACGGCTCAACTATCGAAGCGCGACGTTTGAGTTGTTTCAGAGAGGCATCTGTTCATGACCAACGGACATCAACACGTTGCCGGCGATGCTCGCCGACAGGAGGATGAATTCGATGGCGGGCTGCCGGAGACCGGCGAAACGCCGCCCGACGGTGAGGACATCCTACCCGAGGACAACGAGCGCGATGTCGAGCCCGGCGACCAGTCGGGCGAGGACGAGGGCGGTTCTCCCAAGGAGGGTCGGGACGATCATCTCAAGGAGGATCAGAAGCCGAAATATTGATGCGGCTGCAAATCGAAAGCCGCGGAAGGCGATTGAAGCACCGGAGCCGGCGACCTGGTTTCAATTGGACCCGACAGGAGGAGCATATGGATCGCAATGGCGAGCGCTGGACCGGCGATGAGATCGATGCCGACGCGCGTGCGCGCGCAACGGCGTCGGACGATCCCGGCAGGCGAACGAGTGGGGACGGTGACGAGGCGGTTTCGACGCGACGTGCCATCGGTACCGCTGCGAAGGGCCAGATCCGGCTCGAGGATGATGGCGACGCACCCGTGACGGCCGCCGGCGGCGGGGCGGGAAAGAGCGGCGAGAGTGATGAGGGTCGAGATGACGGATGATGACGACGCGATGAATTCGCAGCGCGGTCCGGCTGGAGATGCGCGTCCCAACGCGGATCAGCCGGACCGGCGGACGAGGGGCGGTCAGGCGCAGGAGGCGGTCGAGGACCGACCGACCGTTGGGACGACGACGCCGGATAAATATCCGGACAAGGCCAAGGGATCGGACGCCTAGCCCATCCTCGAACGACACATGGCGCTATACCTGGTCTGGTTCGAGACGGCCGACCCATGACGGGCAACCGACGACCTGACGAACGTCCGCCCGAGCCGGTTATCGCTCGTCCGAAGCGATCTGACGCGCTCGCGACTTTACCCACGCGACCAAGCGGCGATGTCAGACCGGTTCGGCCCTTCTCGCTGCGCCACTCGCACACGATTGGGAAGGCCGGCCGAAGTTCAAGGGCGTGTCCGAGGGGGCTTTGCGCTCGTTGCGCGGTGGTTGATCATGGCGTCTCAACCGGTGATCGCGGCGAGCTCGGCCGGCCGAAGTTCATAGGCAAGCTGCTCCATCGTGCAATGATCCGGCGCTTTGTCCGGCCGCCACCGGTATAGCCGCGTACCGTGTCGGAAGCGTGCGCCAGTCACCTGATCGTAGATGACCTCAACGACCAGTTCGGGCCGAAGCGGCTCCCATGGCTTAGCCTGGCCCGCATTCCATCGGCTCGGGCCGCCAGGTGCCTTGCCGGTGAAACCGGGCGGCTCGACGAGTGACGTCAATCTGCCCAGAAGCGGCGCGCGTTCGGCCGCGGCGAGCGCGCTCGTGAACCCGACGTGATTCAGCTCGCCGGCATCATCGTAAAGTCCGAGGAGAAGAGACGCGACGCCCTTTTCGTCGGGCGTTCGTCGAAAGCCGCCGACCACGCAGTCGGCGGTCCGCAGCTGCTTGACCTTGAGCATCGCGCGCACGCCGGGCTGGTAAGGGTCTTCCATCCGCTTGGCGACGACGCCATCCAGCGCCCCGCCGCTCGCGGCGAGCCAGCTTTCCGCCTCGGCGACCTCCGCGCTGCGTGGCGAGAGCAGCAGCGAGGGGCCGCCCTCGGCGGCATGGAATCGCTCCAGCGCGGCCCGGCGCTCTGAAAGTCGCCGGGATCGATACTCCTCCCCTTCGAGCATCAGACAGTCGAATAGCATGAGTTGCGCCGGCGTTTCGCGGGAGAGCTTCGTGATACGGCTCGCGGCCGGGTGGAGTCGCGCCTGCAGCGCCTCGAAGGAAAGCTTTTCGCCGATCGGCAGGATGATCTCGCCGTCGAGGACGAAGTCGTCGATCGCCGTCGCAAGAAGCAACTCGACGAGTTCGGGAAAGTAGCGGTCCAGCGGCTTGCCCGACTTGGAGATGATTTCGACCTTTCGGCCGAGACGAACCGGCATGGCCCGGAAGCCGTCCCACTTCGGCTCGAACTGCCAGCCAGGTCCATCGGGGAGCCTGTCGACCAGCTTGGCCTCCATCGGCTCGGGCGGTCGCATCGTCATTTCGCATCAACCGCGAACGGTCCGCCGCGTTCCGCGTGGGAACCGTCCTTGGCGTGACCGGGGGCGGCGTGGTGCTCGCCAGGACGTGTCGAGATAAGCTGATGAAAAGGCGATGTTCATCTCCATCAACCTTTTCACGAAGCTCTCCGGGCCGCGAAAAGTTCGGCGGCGGCGCGCGTTTACGGCCGGCACGACGGCGGACTTGCAGCGCTTCGGCGGCGTGGTGTCGCAATCCAGGGCGTCGTTCCGCTGGGCCTGGCGGCGGCTCTGGCCTTGGCGGGACGGGATGGCGAGGTGACGTGATGCGCGTCGGAGATATGGCCGATTATGTGAAGGGTATCGTGGCGGCGGCTGAGCCGCGAACGGGGTTGGTCAGTCCGCGTCTGGACGAGGCCGAGTTCAAGCGGAGGTTCCGATCGCAGTTCAAGGACCCTGCGTTCGAGGTGCTCGACACCGAGGTCGAGCGGACCGCGGGGGCTGCCTGGGATGCTTACGCGCACCAGCTCGCAAATGCGTAAGGCAGGGCCAGGCTATGCCGACCCTGGCTATGAGCTCGCAGTCGACTGGATCGAAGCCAGGGCCGCCATCGAGCCGCACAGGCTTGCCACGACGCGGCCGGACGCTCGCGGAGGCGCTCCGCGCGTAACGCGAGTGCCATATCCATCAGTCGGGACAGGCTCCGACGGAGCCCCGCCCCCAATGAGACGGGCAGGACGATTCCGGCGGACGCCTCGATCGCGCCCGTCGCGCGGTCAGTATCGGTCGAGAAGCCGTTCGACGCTCGTCTGGACGGTCTTGCTCTTGCCCTCATAGCGGTCGGGCTCGTCCTGGCAGTCCTTCTCGAGCGCGGCCCGGATGTCCTGGATCTGGGTGTCGGTCAGGTGTTCGATGGCGATGAACTGGCCACGCGCGCCCTCGACCGCGCGGATGAGTTCGTCGAGCTTCGCCTGCATCGCGGCGGCATCGCGGTTCTGGCTGTTCTGGATGAGGAACACCATCAGGAAGGTGATGATCGTGGTCGCGGTGTTCACGATCAGCTGCCAGGTATCGGAATAATGGAAGACCGGGCCGCAGGCGCCCCAGACAATGATAAGGGCAGCGGCGAGAACGAAGATGATGGGCTGGCCAGCCCAGCTCGCAATTCGTCCGGCGATCCTCGTGAAGAGGAGATCCATGTTTACGCTCCACATTGACGTGCCGGACCCGCTCGACATGACGGACCCGACCTAGCCGATGCGAATCCGTAACGAACTAACCTTGATCAGCATCCGCGGCATGACGAGTCCCGCGCCGGCCGAAGTGGTGAACGACTTCGAGAGCAACGTGTTGTTCGGTGAAAGGAGAGAGATGATGGCAGACGACAAGACCAAGCGTGGACCGCAGGACGCATCAAAGATCAATCTGCACGAGGATTACGAGGTCGAATATTGGACGAAGGAACTGGGTGTCAGCCGCGACGAGCTCGAAACGGTCATGAAGCGTGTCGGCTCGAGTGCGAAGGCTGTCCGCGAGGCGCTCGGCGATGGGCATCGATGAACCCTCCCGGCCGGGGGGCCGGCAGCTTTTCTCGTCCTGATCGCACAGCGCCCCGTTGAATTGGACATGGCCAGGGGCGCCCGCGAACCGCGCCGTGGGTGCACGGCAATCGTCTGTTCGGGCGGTCCGAGCGGCGGCGGCAAGAGCAATCTAACCCATGTCAGGATTCCGGCGCTCCGTCGCTCCGGTCGTCCTGATCGGTACCGGACCTGGCGAAAGGCCCCTCCGTTGCGGCAACGGGACGTGGCGCCCGATCATTGGGCGTGTGGGCAATGCCCGATCACGCAGCAGCCACATCAGGAGAGCGACCATGGGTCTTTTCACCCGTGACATCCAGAGCTTCGACGATCTTTTCGTCCATCAGCTCCAGGACATCTATTATGCCGAGCATCAGATCACCAAGGCTTTGCCCAAGATGATCGACAAGGCGACGGCACCCGAGCTGAAACAGGGCTTCGAGACCCATTTGCGGGAGACCGAGGGCCAGATCGACCGGCTCGAGCGCGTGTTCGCCATCCTCGGCCTCGAGATCAAGGGCACCACCTGTCCCGCCATCGAGGGTATCATCAAGGAAGCCAACGAGGTCGCGGGCGAGATCGCCGATCAGGAGGTGCTCGACGCGGCGCTCGTCGCCGCCGCGCAGGCGGTCGAGCATTACGAGATCAGTCGCTATGGCACGCTTATCGCTTGGTCGCGGCTGCTCGGCCGTGACGATGTCGCCCAGCTTCTCGACGAGACGCTGGCCGAGGAGAAGGCGACCGACGAGAAGCTGAACCAGATCAGCGTCGATCGCATCAACCGGCGCGCCGCCGCCGTCCAGCCGGCTTGAGGGAGGAGCGGTCCGCTAACGCAGCGGGCCGCCCTTCGCACCTGAATATTCGATCGAGAGGAGCTGGACATGAGCCACGAGACCACGACGGGGTCTGAGCAACGCCGGCGGGAGACGGCTCCATCACCCAACGAGCAGCCGACCGCGCCCGCCGGTTCAGGCGATGATGGGACGCTCGAATCCGATGTGATCGCGCCGAAGAAGAAAAAGGCCGGTCATCCGGGTCGCGAGCCGGGCGAGGGCTGACCGGTCCAACCTTCGGATCGTGCGCATCGGCTCCTGCGTCTTCGTGAAGTCCCGCATAGTGCGGCACTTCGTCACGTTGGTGGCGCTGAAGGATGTCGTCGTCGCCCGGACGACGGCCGATCTCCCGATGGACGATGATCATGCCGTCGAGTCGCTCGGTACCGATCGCGAGGCGGCGGCTATCGGCCCGCGCGCCAGCGCGCGAGTGCGTCCGACAGCGCGTCCCGCTCGTGCTCGATCGACCGCTCCGCTGCCTTGCGGGCACGTTCGTGAACTCGGTCGAGTCCGCGACGTTCTCGGGCCAAAGCCTGTTCGCGCCGACGCAGATCCCGATCCTGCTCGTCCTGCTGGCGCAGCAGATCCTCAAGCCGACGCTCGGCGGTGTCCAGCTTGGCGCGCGATGGTTTCGGCCTGGCCTCGACATGCCGCGCCTTCGCGACCGGAGGTGATGGTCTGGCCAGTGCGGATGTCCGGATTGGTCGGGATCGGGAGGGCGCATCCTCGTCCTGCGTGTCCCGTCGACCCGATTTGCGCTTGGGCCGATCGGCGGGCAGGGCGGCAAGCTGTTCCGCAGCGGTGCCGCGCGAGCGAAGGATGACCTGGCCGGGATTTTCCAGCGGCTCCCGGGACAGGGTCTCGTCGTTCACTTCCTCGGCGAGACCCCGGGCGAAGAGGTTCGCCTCGCTGCCCCATGCCTTGAGCGCGGCCTTCTGGCTCGGCGCCGCGACATAGGCGTCGTGAAAGCCGATCGGCGTCCGGTAGACCTTGAGCTTCTGCTTGCGCGCCATGATGCGAGACACAATGCGCCGGAGGCGCGAGTGCTCCGTGGACCAAAGCGCCGAGGGGGCCGTTGATCATGCCGTCACGGGAGAAAAGCAGTGGACGTTCAGGTCGTTCTCTTCGACATCGACGGCACGCTGGTCGACAGCAACGAACAGCACGTCAATGCGTGGGCCTTCGCATTTCGCGAGGAGGGGTATCCGCAGGAGGTGGATGCCATCCGCGCCCAGATCGGCAAAGGGGGCGACCTGCTTGTCCCGGCCCTCGCTCCGGATGTCGGCGACGCGGTCCGCGACCGTATTTCCGGACGCCATGGAGAGCATTTCAAATCATCGTATCTGGATCATGTTCGCGCCTTCGATGGCGCCAGCGATCTTGTGCGGAAGGTTCATGCGAGCGGTCGCAAGGTCGTGCTCGCATCCTCCGCCAAGCAGGAGGAACTCGATCATTATGTAGCCTTGCTGGGGATCGAGACGTGCCTGGCGGCGACCACCAGCATCGACGACGTGGACGCGTCCAAGCCCGAGCCCGACATCTTCGGCAAGGCGCTGGAGACGGTTGGCATTCCGTCGGGTTGCGGCATCGTTGTCGGTGACACCATCTACGATATCGAGGCTGCGACCAGGGCTGGCGTCCCCGCCATCGGGCTGACCTCGGGGCCATTCGACGAGCGCCAGCTGAAGGATGCGGGCGCGATCGCGGTCTATGGCGATGTGGCGGAACTTCTGCATGATTTCGACCATTCGCCGTTGAGCGAATGACCCTCGCCATCGGGCGCGCCGGCGGCGGTCGGGAGAAACGAAATGACCGGACCGCCTGTCCCGCCGAACCCGGACCTCGTCGCGGATGCGCGTACTGTCACGATCGGGCTTCTGTCCCGGCGCACATGGGGGGCGACGGTCTGTCCGAGCGAGGTCGCCCGGGCGCTCTTGCCGAAAGAGATCCAAATGGATGCGGACTGGCGCGACGCGATGCCGGCGGTCCACGCGGCGATCGACCGGCTGCTCGCGGAGGGGAAGGTGATATTGAGCTGGAAAGGGCGGCGGCTGACGACGCGTGCCGGGCCGTACAGGATCGCGCATCGATCCGAGGGCGGCGCATGAATGGAACCTCGAGGAAGCCGGGAGCGGTTTGCGCAAGGATGAGAGCGGCGAGGCGCTTCGCACCTGCGGGCGGCGGTGCGGCCCGATCTCGTCCGGAGCGCATGGGAAAGGAAAATGATGCGGTACTTCTTCAGCGTCCGGAACGGCGATTTTCATGACGATCGCGAAGGCATGGTGCTCCCGGATGCCGATACCGCCCGACGGATGGCGACGGCCTATGCGGGCGAGCTCATCCGCGACAATCCGGATATCGCCTAGGAAAATGGAAAGCTGGAAATCCGTGTGAGGGACAAGGCGGATGCCACGCTGTTCATTGTACGGGTCGAGACCGCGACGGGAGAGCGTTAGAGCGAGGCTTCCGCGCCGCAGCGGTGGAATCGTGCTGATCTGGATTTAGATCCGGTGGATTGGCTGGCGCCTTTCGCGCCGAGGCTCGTTGAAGCCCTTCGAAGAGGAGGGACGACATGGCTGACGACAGGAAGATCCCCGAGATTCGCGAGGCCATCGATGCCGATGACCATCCCGCGTTGAAGCGCGATGCAACGCATGAGGATGCCAAGCTCGATGTGGAGCTTGACGAGAGTTTTCCGACGTCCGACGCGCCGTCGCAGACACGGCCGGGGTCGAGTGAACCGGCGCCGTCCTCGGGTTTCGACGAGGAGGCCGAGCGCCGCATCCAGGAAGAGCGTGGCAAGACGGCCGACGGGCAGGATGATGCTTGAACATATCCCCGGCTGGCTCGGCCGCCTGCTCCACGAGCGTCGTGCTGGACATGAGGGACTCGTCGCCGCGGACCCCGATGTTCGGCTCGGTGCGCACACCATGATGCTGACTAGTCCGGCGTTCGCACCGGGCGGCCGGCTTCCGGTCCGCTTCACGGCCGATGGAGAAGGCGTGTCGCCACCGCTCGCCTGGTCGGACGTTCCTGCCGGCGCGGCGAGCCTTGCGCTGATCGTCGAGGATCCCGACGCGCCGGCGGCGAAGCCGCTCGTTCATGCGATCGTCTGGGACATTCCGGCGGACGAGCGTCACATCGCCGAGGGAGCGATCGGCTCCGATGGCGGCGGCGGCCCTGACGGCGATGTTGGTCGCAACAGTTTCCTGCAGGAGGGATGGCTACCGCCCGATCCGCCGACCGGGCATGGCGAGCATGATTATGTCTTCCAGCTTTTCGCATTGTCGGAGCGTCCGAAGCTCGGCGCCAGTCCGGGGCGGGGCGCCTTCGTGGATGCGATTGCGGGCCGGGTCCTTGCGGCTGGCGTGCTGATCGGGACCTATTCGCGCGGTGAGCCTGCGCGTGTCGATCGGCAGGCGGGCGGAGACGCGGCCGGTGACCTCGCCCCAGCCTGACGGCCATCCGGTCACGCCGGACGGACGCTATTTCGTGGTTCGTGGCCGCTTGTGGCGGATGTCGGATCCAGGTCTGGACGAGGAGCGTCGGCGAGAGCTTGTAGCCGCGCTCATGGCGGCGCGACGGGACATCGGCTCGCGCCTGCGGACCGGCGATTCAGGGGGCGTCCGCGAGGCGCGGCAGCGCGTCGACGAGACCAAGCGGGCGCTCGGAGAGCGAGGCCCGCCTTGGTGGTCGGACGGGGCGCCCGACCTGAACCGGCGCCTGGCGCGTAGCACCGGCTATGCCGAATGGTTCTTCGCCCTCGGCAGGAAGGCGGCAAGGTAAGCCCACCTATCGGCCCGATGCCCGCTCCATGGGCGTCGGCCGCTTTCACTGGTCGCACTCAGGGCCCATCGGTGCCGATCATCATCCGTTCGGCCATCTGCAGATGCGCCGCGACGACCGGGATCGTGGAGACGGCCGCCTGACGGATCGTCGTGTCGTCGCCCGAGGAGGCATAGCCTTGTTCGACGGCGAGCGCGGCATGATGCGCCAGGACCTGCTGCCGAATATAGGTCGTGTCGAAGTCGCCGCCGCGCTGGCTCTGGAGTGCGGCAAGAAACATCGACTGGTCGCCGCTCAGGCCAGGTTCCGGCTGCTCGAGACCGGCCTTCGCCACCGCCTGCTTCAGTTGGTCCGTGGTCTGCCGATGAGCCTCGATCATCGCTTGCGCGAAAGTCCGGATCCGAGGATTTTGGCTCTGGGCGAGCGCGGTGGTTGCCTCCAGGATTTCGAACTGGTCGGTCTGCGCCGCCGCCTGCACGAAATCGCGCGTCTGACGTGATCCAGCCTGCTGCGCGATCGTCGGCGTTGCGACCATCGCCATCGCGAGCGCGGCCACGACGGAGCGTGGCAGGGGGCGCCGGCTCATGGCTGGCCCTGTCCGCCGCCGGCGCCATAGATGTTGCCGGTGGTATAGCTGCCGTCGTCCTCGGCGAGGCGGACGAAGATGCCGGCGAGTTCCGCCGGCTGGCCCGGACGGCCGAGCGCCGAGGTGGCGCCGAAGGTGACGAGCTTGCCCTGGCTGGCGCCGCCGGACACTTGCAACGGCGTCCAGATCGGCCCCGGCGCGACGCCGTTGACGCGAATTCCCTTCGATGCCAGTTGCTTCGCTAGGCTCTTCACATAGTTCATCGTCGCAGCCTTGGTCTGGGCATAGACATAGAGGTCCGGGTCCGGATTGTAGGCCTGCTCCGACGTCGTGCCGATGATCGCCGAACCAGGGTCGAGATGCGGGACTGCCGCGCGAATGATCCAGAAGGGCGCGTAGATATTGGTCTTCATCGTGCGGTCGAATTCGTCGTCGCTGACATCGAGGATCGAGGGAATCGATTGCTGGCGGGCGGCATTGCAGACGACGATGTCGAGCCCACCCAGCGCGCTGACCGCCTGGTCGACAAGGCGCTGGCAGACATCGGGGGTGCGGATGTCGCCCGGGATCGATACGCCCTTGCGGCCGGCCTTCCGGATCAGATCGACGACCTCGCGCGCGTCCGCTGCCTCTTCGGGCAGGTGATTGATCGCGACGTCGGCGCCCTCACGGGCATAGGCGATGGCCGCGGCGCGCCCCATGCCGCTATCGCCGCCGGTGATCAGCGCCTTGCGCCCGGCAAGGCGGCCAGAGCCGACATAGCTCGTCTCGCCGTGATCGGGGCGGGGATCCATCTGGCTCGCGAGGCCGGGCCAGGGTTGCGACTGCGGCTTGAATGGCGGCTTTGGATATTTGGTGCGCGGATCCTGCTTTCCGCTGCGCGCCTGCGAGCCCGGCGCCGCCATCGCGGTTGCCGGCGCCGAGACCATGGCGGCGGCCGCGCCGAGCGTCGCGACAGTCATCACCTGCCGCCGTGTGGTGTCATCCATGAGACCGCATCCTTTGGAGAGCGGGGCGTCCGATCGACGCCTCCGCCTTGCCGAACAAGCGGGACCCGGCGTCCGTTCCCTTTTTCGGTTGCGCCTGATCTATGTTAACAGATTGATTTCATGATTGAACTCTTAGGTTCGCCGCCGGCGCGTACCGACCCTTAAAGTCGTTCGAGCCAGGCTCGCAGGTCGAGTTCCGAGGTGGGCCGGGTTTCCGCCGCCATGCTCTTGCGCATGATCCCAAGCGCCCAGTCGCGATGCTCGGGCTTTTCGCTCGCGACGGTATCGCGCGGCACCCACAGACCATAGTCCCGCATATGGGCATCGGCGGCGGTGAACAGAATGCAGATGTCGGCGGCCGCGCCTGCCAGGATCAGGCGGCTCACGCCCAGTCGGGGGAGCAACACGGGCAGGTTCGTCGCGTAGAATCCCGACACCTGGGGTTTGACGACGAAATAGTCGTCCGCGTGCGGCCGCAGGCGATCCAGAACGCTCTTGCCTCGCGTGTTCTCGACATAGTCGATGATGCGCTGGCGATCCGAATGCCATTGGTCGAAATTGTCGTTGACGAAGATCACCGGCACCGCCGCCGCCTCGGCCGCGGCACGAAGTGAAGCCACGGCGTCGACGATGGCGTCGATCTCGCCGAGCAGGGCGTCGCCCTCATCGAACGCCATATCGTTGATCATATCGACGATGAGGAGGGCGGTATGGCCTGCCGCTGGCGGCAAATCCTCGTGATCGATCTCGTCATCCTCCAGCATCGCATACCTTCCGAAATCGACCATGGCGAAAATCACCCGCGCGCGCATTCATCAAGGTCAGTGAAACGGCCGGTCGGCGGCTACCGGTTGCCTTCGTGACTCGGCGTCGGCATCAGGCGTATTTCCCTTCTCGCCGCATCGACCAATGTCGATACCCTGCGGTCGATCATGCGGGACGAAGGGCTTCGTCGGCACCCAAATGGCGAGCGAGCGTCTGGATGCGACCGGCATAATCGTGCCGCAGGTCGGCAAAGCGCGCGACGGTGGGCGGGGCCAGCGTCTTCACTCTGTATCCCATCTCGCGCATCTGCCCGAGGGCAGCGTCGAGTGCATCGCGATCCGGTGGATCCGGGTCCTTGGGATCGAGACGGAACAAACGGCAGAGATGCGCGGCCAAACGGGATCCCGATCGATGCATGAGCGTCGCCGGGCCCGAGGCTTTCTCGTCGGTGAGGGCCATCACGAGGGTCGCTGCGTCCAGCATCGCCTCCAGGATCTGAAGCCAGTCGCTTTCCGCATCGACCGAGTGGAAGTAGACGAGGACGGGATAGGACAGGTGGCTGTGCATGACTGCCGCCGACCAGTCTCGCCACTCGAGAAAGAGCTTGGAGAGTCCCTTGCGCATGTCGAGGCTCGCGAAGCTTCTCAGGAGCTCGATACCGGAGGGAGGCGCTCCGGCCATGCCGCACAGCGTGAGCACACCGGATTCGCGCTGATGGAGCGCGGCCTGGAGCTGCGTGACGAAACTGATCACGGCGGTGATGACCCCGAAGCCGGAGATTCCGGCCAGGAGAATGATCCAGCGGGCCGCGTCGTGGGCGTCGATCTCGCTGACGCCGAGCGTGACCACGGATGACCCGGCCAGGTAGAAGGCCTGGGTAAGTCCCGTAAGCGCCGGCGTGAAATGTTGCCGCAGCGCGTGGAGCATGAGCCCGTAGCCGAGGATGAGTATCAGCATCCAGGACAGGAAGGCGAGCATCAGGATAAGGGGGCCGAAGCCGTTTCCCGGTCGACGACCCGGAACCCGCCCTCGTCGCGATAGCCGTCGGCCGATGGGAAGTCCGATCCGACGGACAAGGGAGGCTATGCTCACACCCCCGGTCGCGGGTCCCGGGACCAGGATCGTCGCGAAGACGTCCCACAGGATGGCACCGACCAGCAGGCCTCCGACAGCAAGCTGAATACCGGCTCGGAGGTCCTCCATGCCTTTTGGTCCCTCGTGTCTCGAATCACGGCGTCGATCCAAGAAACGCATGCCGAGGCTCGTTTCTCCCCCGGAAGGATGGTTGATCCAGGTCAACCCTTTGAAATTCCGTTCGATAGGGTACGAACCTGATCGAACGAGCGGCGTTTTGCCATGCATGACCCGCAGTCCCACCGACAACCAGCTCCGCCCCGGACGGCCGCGCAACGCGTGCGCCAGATGCCCGTGGGCGGCGGTATGACGCTGCTCGATCTGGCCTCCTGGCTGGCACCGGCGGCGACCATGATCGCGGCGATCATGACCGCATCGAATGCCGGGACGCGCATGACGGGATGGGGATTCGTGCTGTTCACGGTTGGCGCCCTGAGCTGGTGCGCGGTCGCCCTCGCTACGGGTCAGCAGAATTTGCTGTGGTCCAACGGCTTTCTCGTGATCGTCGATGCGATCGGCATCTGCCGCTGGCTCGGCCGGCGCGCGAAGCTGGAAGATGGCGCCAGGGCCGCGGCGATGAAAAGCCGGCGCCGCCACGTTCCCCTCTTTCCCGTATTCGCGCTTCAGGACGCGCCGCTCAAGGGGCCCGACGGTCGCGAATTGGCGCGGATCGCCGGCGCCATGGGCGACTGCAGGTCGGGCCGGATCGACTATCTTGTCCTGCGCGGCGGCGGCCTGGCCGAGGGCGAAGGATTCAGGGCGCTCGCATGGAAGGAGGTGCGGTGTCGCGATGATTTCGAGACCCGTCTGACGCGCGAGCAGATCGCGGCGCTGCCTCCGGTCGATCCCGCCGACTGGCCGGCGAGCGCTTACGCCTGATGAACGCGTATTGGGGAAACGCCGGAGCCTAAGCGCGTTGAGCGCGACGTCACCCCGAGGGCTTTGCAATGCCGCAAGATCACGACATGATCATCGTAACGGGACGCTGCTCGAGATGCTCGCGGCCCGTCTCCGCCTCGTTCGCGGATCTGAGGGCGGCGGGCATCTTCAACTGCGTCTGCGGGCACAAGACACAGGCGAGGCACACTCCACCTGTCGAAGCGACGATTTTCCGGGGTGGGGGCTGGTCCAATCCGAACGACGCCTATCCGCGCTCGACATGGCGCTGAGATCGTATCGAAGCCGGCGATCAGGCGGGCCCCTCCAGTAACAGCGCCTTGACGCGCCGATCCGTGAGCCAGAGGCCGCCCCACGTCGCGATGCCCATCAGGACGCAAAAGATCTCGGGCGCCGTTCCAAATTCGGCGAGCCTGAGGTGGGTCAGGATTGCGCCACCGAGCAGGCCCGTAATCAGGATCGCGCCAGCGAAACCCGTGCGCGGAAGGGCGTAGAGAAGCGCGCATGCCAGCATCGTCGCCCCGAGGACGGGCAGGAGGATAGGCGGAATCCCTAGTCCTGCGAGGTCTTGCGCCACCCATGGCGATCCCGAGAAGCACGCTCCCGCATCTGCGACGAGAATGGTCGTGACCAGACCGCGCAGGACGTAGCCCAATGGCGACCTGATCGTTTTCGGGGCTGGCCGCCCGGGCATCCGCTCCGTCGTCATGGCCGCTTGTCCAACGCGAATGCGACGACGCTGTCGCCGTTGCGGGACCGTAACCCGCCATGGCCGCCTGCCGCGATAACGACATATTGACGGCCATCACGTCCGAGGTAGGTGAGGGGCGTGGCATTGCCGCCGGCGGGGAGCGTGGTCCGCCACAAGGTCCGGCCGGTCCGCCCATCGAAGGCGCGGAATTGCTGATCGCGGCGGCTGGCGGGGATCCGTGGTGACCTGCGCCGGCGAAACCGCGCGCAAGGATCGTTGCGGCCGGCTCGGCCTCTTCTATCGCTGCACTGATCCGTTCGACGTTGCGGATCAGGCTGTTGGTCGGAGAAAATCCTGACTGGCTTAGGGCCGTGGCAGGCTGCCGGCTGATCGCATGAGCAGAACGCCGGCGACCCTATGAAGAGGACCGTCCTGACCAGCATAAGAGTTTCCCGCTGGCCGGAGTGGCACACGTCTTAGCCGATCATCCTGAGAGGATCGGGTTGTTTGCCATCCGGCAGTTTCTCGCGAAGATGCTCATGCACGACCTGCGCGCTGAACGGTTTGGATATGAACGTCGCCTTGTCCGGCATATCGCCCGGCTTGGGCTCTATCCGGCCGCTGGCCACAACGATTTCGATTTCCGGCCATCGCTCGGCCACATGATGCGCGAGCGCGAAGCCATTAATCTCGCCCGGCATTTCGACGTCGGTAAAGAGAAGCGTGATGTTTGCTCCGTAATCTTCGAGCACGGCCGTGGCTTCGTCGCCGCTCCCCGCCTCATAGAAACGAAAGCCAGCCTCCTCGATGATGTCGCAGGAGTTCATCAAGACCAGCGCATCGTCGTCAACCACGAGTGCGTAGGGTTTCGCAGGTTCAATGATCTCGCTCGCCACGGGTGATCCTTATGCCGCTGGGAAGACAAGACTCTTCAGGGGATATCTTGATCCATCCGTTTCGGGGCGATGACATTGAAAGCGATCGCAAGGCCAGTTAAGCCTGTTCTCGGGAGATAATGCGGGATCGATGAGCGTGTTAGGCGAAGGTCGACGGTGACGAATGACGTCGTGCTGCTCTCTCAGAGCGCGTTCTCGACGAATGTTTTCATGATTGTGGAATCGACAGGTGCTCGGGCGTCCCGAGAATTCGCGCCTCGGCGGCAAGACCGGATTCGAGAAGAAGGCGAATTGCTTCCGATCGAAAGAGACCAAGTTTCTTGGCACGCTTATCGATCTTCTTGATAAGGCTAGGGGGCAGCCGGACGCCGACGACCGGGTCCCGGCCATCAGTTTTGCGGGACCTCTGAACGGTCGAAGCTGAAATCCCTCGGCGCATGATGCCTCCTGCTTGTTATCGGAAGGCCCCCCGGCCGCGTTCCCCGCGTCCAACCAGCCAAGTCTAGCATGCTTCCCGTCATATCCGATAGTTTTCGTCGCGCCCCTTGATCTACCGCGAGCTGGGAGGAGGCTGAGGAGAGAGCTTCGCTATGAGCGAAGCCTCGGGTTGAGACAGCGCGGTGTCGACCAACAACCAGGATTTAGGCTGATGGTTGGAACGTCGGTGGGCGCTCCTGAAAATTTCAGCTCGATCCGGCGCACAAAGCCTTCGCTTGGGCGCGATCGATTTCGGCATTGAAATAATGGACAGGTCGTTTTTGGCCCTTTGGTCAGGAGCCTCGTCGTCTGAGGCGATCAACGAGGAGGAACAGTCAGCCTTGAACGCTGTTAATGCTGACATCGAAATCCGCAGAGGAGGTTGCGATGTCGGATAACAGAAACGGCACTGAGCACACTACGGTGATCGAGCACCGTGGGAGCGGTGGAACCGTGCTGATCGCCATCGTCTTGCTGATCGCCGTGATCGTTGGCGGTGTTTATCTTTTCAACATGCAGCAAGCTCAATCGAGCAAGGACCACGCCATCGCCGGCGCGGCGACCAGCGTTTCGCATGCCGCCGACAAAGTTGGCGACGCGGCGTCGGGAGGATCCAAAAATTAGGCATGGTCGGTCGTCATGCATGACCAATTTCAGGCGAAAGCGTTTCGTCCATGGACAGGCGTTCCATGAGTTGGAACTCACGAATGCCGTCAAATTCGGATCATTCCGGTTTGACGGCGCCATGAGCGACGACCGGGACCGCGAGGCGCGAAAACAACCCGTTGAGGGTCTCTCCGACGAGGAAGCGGAATCGGTAGCGGAGCGCAAGGCCGGTTCGGCGAAAGTCGTGCACGAGGTCGTGCGGCTTCAGGGTGATGAAGAACTCGACCGGCCAGCGCTATCACTTCTCTTTTCAGGATTCGCGGCCGGCGTTGCAATCTCTTTCTCCATCCTCGCTGAAGCCTTTCTAGCGGCGGGTCTGCCACACGTCCTCTGGGGCAAGCTCGTGTCGTCGTTTGGTTATTGCGTAGGCTTCGTAATTGTCATCATGGGCAATCTACAGCTATTCACCGAGAATACGGTCACCGCCGTACTGCCCGTCGCGACCCATCCCACGATTGCCAACGTCCGTCGATTGATCCGATTGTGGGTGATCGTTCTGACGGCCAACTTCGCCGGGACGTTCCTCGTAGCGGCTCTTATTTCTTCAGGCCTCATCACGACTGCGGATATGCGTCAGGCGAGCATCGAGATATCTTTAGCCGTAGTTGGCCACAATGGGCTGGAAACACTGTTGCTCGGCATGCCCGCAGGCTTTCTTGTTGCTGCCATCGCCTGGATCCTGCCCAATGCCCGCGGATCAGAGTTTTGGGTTATCGTGATGATCACGTATGTCATCGCGCTTGGCGGCTTCAGCCATGTCGTGGCCGGCTCTGCGGAGGCGTGGTTACTTTGGCTCACCGGGAAGGCGAGCTTCTATCAGGCGACCATCGGATTCGTTCTACCGGCCTTGGCGGGCAATATCATAGGCGGCACCGGCCTTTTTGCGGTGCTGGCTCATGGGCAGGTGCGGAGCGAAATAAAGCCTGGACCTTGACCTCGACCGTTTGAGCTCCCCGCCCGGCTGGTCAGACGATGGGACCAGGACCTGTCGCGCGTGGCGGCTCGGCTATTTGTTCGACGCGTTCCGTCGGACGCCGACCCGATCTGCGAGAGAAAACGATCTCGTCACCGAATGGGGTATAATCAATGCGACGAGGAGCGCCAGAACGCCGCCGATCAGTGTGGCGACGATACGATGCTCGGCATTGGCGATCGGGGAGGGCTCTCCGAGCGATACGAGAAGCACGACGGTGGCCGTGATCGATGCGGTGAGCGCCGCATAATGTGCCTTCTGGAGGGCGAAGGCGGCGCCTGCGGCTGCCGTCATGCCGGCGATCAACAAGATTGGCTGATTGCGACAGACCGCTGCATAGGCCGTTGCCAGGATGCAGCCCCCAATCGTGCCGCCGAGCCGGGCCACTCCACGAATCCGCGTCTCATGAAGCCGAGGCTTGAGCACGATGAGCGCGGTCATCGGTGCCCAATATCCGTTCGCGAGTTGGAGGGGGGCTATCAGCAGGATGCTGGCCCCTACGCACAGCGCGGCGCGGATCATATGGGCGACCAACAACCGCCGATCTTCGTTCGGCTTGAGCGAGCCCGAGATGATCGGAGCGGCCGCTCGGGGAAAGATGTGCGCCAGCGCCCAGACGATCGCCAACTGCGCCGTGCCGCCGGCTGCCACCATGGTCGACCGCCACACTGCGGCCGTGACTGGACCCTCATAATAGCCAGCCACGAAGAAGATGATGACGACCTGCAGAACGACCCACCACAGGTCCTCGTCGTGGAGCGCGAGCGCCGCGCATCCGGCCGCCCCGAGCGACGCCGCGAGGACGAAAACGAGGCTGTGCTGGCCAAGCACGGTTCCGAAGAACGCGGCAACGGTCATACCGGCAAGCGCGCCGATCATCGCGCCCCATCGTCGGCCCCCGAGTTCTCGCGCGGCACCGAAACCAACCGCAAAAGCCGCTCCGGCGGCGACCACACCGCCGGCAGCCCACCCGTTCCATTGTCCCAGGACGATAAGGATCGGCATGGCAGGCACGCAGAGGGCGGCCTCGCGCCAGTGAATCGGTTCAAGATGCCTGCGATGTCGCGATAATCTTTTCCAGTGCGTGCTCAGCATCATGGATGCGCCAACCTTTCTGGTTGTCGGAAGTTCATCGATCCGGTTGACAGACTTCATCCCATGAGTGAGCGCCTAGAATGGCCGATGCCGTCCTTGTTGGGTCACCCGCATACGCGCTCTCATTGCCAGGACGTGTGCCCTCCGCCGTTTTGGCGGACGCTTGCAGATCGTATTTGGTGGTTCGCGGACAGCGGAGTGACGCGCGGATACGACGATCCACAAACCACGTCCGAGCGCGCGCGAGGCGTCCGTGTGCACCCCACCATCCGGGAAGGCGGGGCGCGCCGGGCCCCGACCGGGAAGCCGCTCGATCCGCCTTGCTGGTCGCGTCTGGGAGCGTCGAGTTGCCACAATTCCTTTTCTGGTTGCTCATCAGCGAAGAGCATTGGCGGGATGCGGCAGATTATTACAGCGCGTCGCTGCTCGCCGCGTCCGACGCGGTCACGCTCTCTGGCGCGTTATCCGTCCAGCGAATAGCCGCCGGGCCGCTCTGCCATTCGTAGGGTAAGTAAACCCTCGGTTTGTCCTGATCATCAGTTCGGCTGACGTCACCTTCGGTCTGCCCGGAATCGCACTGCTTCAAGTTAGAACCGAACTCTCGGTCAGCAACTTGGGCGTGGTTCGTGCTTTGGCGCCGCATCTCGAAACAGGGAGCGGACGATGAGCACGAAGATCGGCAAGGACACGGGTGCGGCCGCACGGGCGAGGGAATTCGACACGGAAATCGGATCGGGCGGCGAGTTGCATCAGCTCGCCGGCAAGGATGTCGACACGCTGACCACCCAGCAGGGCGTCGCGGTCGCCGACGACCAGAACAGCCTCAGGGTTGGCGAGCGGGGGCCGACGCTGCTCGAAGACTTCCACTTTCGCGAGAAAATCTTTCACTTCGATCACGAGCGCATTCCCGAGCGCGTCGTCCACGCGCGCGGCTACGGTGTCCATGGCCGCTTCACGCTGAAGGAGAGCCTGTCCGACTATACGACTGCCAAGATCCTCACCGAGGTCGGCGAGATGACCGAGATGTTCGTGCGCTTCTCGACCGTTGCCGGGAACAAGGGCTCGTCGGATCTGGCGCGCGACGTGCGCGGGTTCGCGGCCAAATTCTATACCAAGGAGGGCAATTGGGATATTGTCGGCAACAATATCCCGGTCTTCTTCATCCAGGATGCCATCAAGTTCCCAGACATGGTCCACGCCGCCAAGCAGGAACCGGACCGCGGCTTTCCGCAGGCGCAGACCGCGCATGACAATTTCTGGGACTTCATCAGCCTCACGCCGGAATCGATGCACATGGTCATGTGGATCATGTCGGATCGGACGATCCCGCGTTCGTTCCGCTTCATGGAAGGCTTCGGCGTTCACAGCTTCCGCCTGATCAATGCCGAGGGCAAGTCGACCTACGTCAAGTTCCACTTCAAGCCGAAGCTCGGCCTTCAGTCGGTGGCGTGGAACGAGGCGGTCAAGATCAACGGCGCCGATCCCGATTATCATCGGCGCGACCTGTGGGATGCGATCGATCTCGGCAGTCCGCCCGAATGGGATTTCGGCGTCCAGCTGTTCGACGACGATTTCGCCGACAGCTTCGAGTTCGACATCCTCGATCCGACCAAGATCATTCCCGAGGAGCAGGTACCGGTGCGGATCATCGGCAGCTTCGTGCTCGACGGCCTCGTCGACAATTTCTTCGCCGAGACCGAGCAGGTCGCCTTCTGCACGCAGAATGTCGTGCCGGGCATCGGCTTCACCAACGACCCGCTGCTGCAAGGGCGGAACTTCTCCTATCTCGATACCCAGCTCAAGCGACTGGGAAGCCCGAACTTCACCCATCTGCCGATCAACGCGCCGCGGGGCTGCCCCGTCCACAATTTCCAGCAGGACGGGCACATGGCGATGCGCAATCCCAAGGGCCGCGTGAATTACGAGCCGAACAGCTGGGGCGGCCCGCGCGAGAATCCGGCGACCGGCTATCGCCACTTCGCGGCGGAGGAGAATGGCCGCAAGGCGCAGGTCCGCTCGGCGACCTTCGCCGACCATTACAGCCAGGCGCGCCAGTTCTTCATCAGCCAGGAGCCGATCGAGCGGAAGCATATCGGCGATGCTCTGGTGTTCGAGCTTTCCAAGTGCGAGCGGGTCGATATCCGCCAGCGGATGGTGGGCCACCTGCGCAACATCGACGAGGCACTGGCGAAGACGGTGGCGACCGGCCTCGGGCTGAAGGACCTGCCGCCGGCGGCGGAGGCGGCGGTCGAGCCGCGCACCGACCTGCCGGCCTCGGCCGCGCTCAGCATCGTGCGCAACGGGCCGCGTAGCTTCGCGGGACGCAAGCTCGGCATCCTCGTCTCCGACGGGGCCGACGCCAAGGTCGTCAAGGCATTGGTCTCCTCGCTGGAGGAGATGGACGCCGTCTACGAGATCGTCGCGCCGATGGTCGCGGGGGCGACGCTTGACGACGGCACGTTGGTGGAGGGCAAGCAGAAGATCGATGGCGGCCCATCCGTTCTCTACGACGCCGTCGCGCTCGTGCTGGCGCCCGACGGCGCGGCGCTGCTCGCCAAAGACAAGACCGCCAAGGATTTCGTGGCCGACGCCTACGGCCATGCCAAGTTCATCGGCTACGTCGCCGACGCGCTGCCGCTCATCGACCGCGCCGGCATCGCCGAGGAGGATATGGATGCCGGGCTGATCGAGCTCACCGACGCGGCCAGCGTGTCGGCCTTCCTCGAAACCTGCGGCCAGCTCCGGTTTTGGGAGCGCGAGTTCAAAGTCGATCTCGACGCGGCAGTGTTCCTCGCGAATGCCGGGTCCACAAGTGGCCAGGCGAAATAAAAGGCGGCAAGTGGAGATCGCCGGCGACGAGGATCCGGCGATCTTCGATCAGGAGCATCCCTTTTATAGCACCGGTCATCGAAGGCCATGAACATGGTATCGATATTGCGCGTAGCGGTCGCATGATCCGATCATGTATATAAACAGGATATTTGGTTAAAGATTGGGATTGGACGATGATTCGATTCGAGGGTGATTGTTCTTCCACATGATTAGCTATCCATTTTGCTTCTTTCTCGGCCCCGCCCGCCGAGGTCGTTGCGAATGGTCGTTGCGGCAAGCGCTGCTTGCCCCATTGCGCCGCTGATCTGGTCAAGGCCGAGAACGACATCGCCGGCAGCATATAGACCGGCGATGCTGGTACGTGCATGATCGTCCACGACCAAGCACCCTCCCGCTCGTGCTGTCGCGCCGAGCGCGACGGCGAGATCAGAATGAATAATGGCGCCCAGGGCGGGGTACACGGCGTCGAAGGCGCGTCGGCCTGCGGCGGTATCCAACTCGAGCTGTGGTCGCACAATGCGGAAGTTCGAGGCCGGGCCATCGATAATCGGGATACCGAGCTCGACCAGTTCGGCGCGGGCTTCGGCCGAAAGCTCGTGGACACCGTCTGGTGCCACCAGTGTTACGCTTTCCGAATAGGACCGAAGGAAGCGTGCTTCACGTGTGCCATGATCGCCTGTTCCGATGACGGCGATCTCCCGATCGCGTACCTCGAAACCATCGCAAATCGGACAATATCGAATGAGGCCGGCCTGCAACGCCTCGTCGTGGATATCGCCGCCCATGGCGGGTCGGAGATCGCTTATGCCGGTGGCGAGAAGGATGCTTCGTGCTCGCACAATGCGATCGCCGACTCTTGCGTCGAAGCCGCCGGACGTCATGTCCAGCGTTTCAACGAAGCCTTGCTCGACGATGGCACCGTTCTCGATTGCCTGACGCCGAAAGCGATCCAGCAATTCCCGGCCTGAAATTCCACCAGGATAGCCGGCATGGTTATGAGTCCTTGGTATCTGGTTCGCGCGCCCGTTGCCCGCATCGACAACGACAGTGGATAAGAGGAAACGGGCGCAGTAGATCGCTGCCGTCAATCCGGCCGGTCCTCCGCCGATGATAAGGCAGTCCCGCAGCTTGGTCTTCATCGAGGGGCAACGCGCTGCATGTGCGCACCGTTTCGTCTGCGAAAAGCAAATTCGTCCTGCTCGAGATCAAGGAAGATGATGTCTGGGGGAAAGCTGCTTATCACCTTGATCCGCAGCCGGAGGGCGGTAAAGCAACCATGCTTCGCTGACCGACGATCGGAGCGGGCTGGGACCGCCTGCCTCGTATTGAACGAAGCAGGCGGATCAGCCGCCGCAGTGCGACTTGGTCGTGATCTAGAGTCGGTTCGGCAAATCCGATCGCTCGTCGCGCAGGTGGCCGGCATAGGCGGCCGCGACGCAAGCGATGAAGGCGCCGATGAGCATGGATAGCGCCGTGAAGAAGCCGAGCGCCGAAGAGGCTTTGCGCGCCTTGTCTGCGGCGTCACGCACCGAATTGAGGGCTTGGTTGACGCGCTGCTGCGCTTCCGCAGGCGAGACGCCGGTCTGGGCTGCGACTTCGCTGGCGAGGTAGTCGCGATCAGCGGTTTGAAGCTCGCTGTCGCGCATCAGGAGCCTGCCGATCTCCGCCCGGGCCTCGGCCGCTGATGGAGCCGCGCCTGGATGAGATGTGCGCAACATCGTGTCAGTGGCGTAGCTCACCGCCGAGGCCGCGGAACCCGCGGCCGCGCTCGTCGCCGTTGTGGTGGCAGTCAATGCGACGGCCCCGACCACCGCGGTGGCGACAGCCCAGGCAAGAAGGCCATGGGCGGTGTCCCGGAACATCACCTCGTGAGTATGGATGCCGGTCCACCGGGTTCGTAAACGACCCGTGATGTAGCCGGCTAACGCCGCAGAAAGCCATTGCGTGACGATCAGCCATATGCCGACGCCGATGGCGAAACTGGTGGCGGTCGGACTCGCGCCAGGCCAGGGAGATGCCACCGCGAAGCCAAGACCCGAGCCGAGGGCGATGAGGATCAGCGTCGTTGCGATTGCGACGACGGCGCCAGCGAAAACTGGCGCCCAGCTGACCGCCGAGCGGGCTTCACGTTCGGGCGTGAGAGGTTCCTCCTGATCTTGCGGAAATGCTGTAGCCATGTCCCGCCTCCTCAATGCCAGAGGAGAAGAAGGATAAGGATGATCGGTATCGGAACCCCTAGGAGCCAAAGAAGGATCGGCATGTCCACCTCCACGTCGTTGATATCGGCTGCGCTTCTCGTCGCCGCCTGATGCCTAAACATGTGGAGATCGTTCTCGATCCAAATCGATCATGAGAGCCGGCCCGAGTTAACTTGGATTAGGTTGTTTCTCTGCAAGCAGATTACCGCCGTGGCGCTTATCGTTAAGGCCTGTTTCGGAAGGAATGTGCGGGCCCCTTCAGGGAACCAGTACGGCTACTCGTTTCGTCTGTGACGATATCCGGTTGAGAAACGGTCGAGGTGTGCTGTGGGCCGCGTCCCGCCACGTGGTGTAACAGCGTCGCCGTTGGGGGCTGAAGCAGAGGGAGCGTAGCGACCGGCGCTTCAGGCCCCAACGGCGACATGGCTGTCTAGGCGGCCATCGCCAATCTT
>Ga0105237_10001497_pt1 | contig 30756 bp, 28 predicted proteins | sample KBSC24metaG_FD_81520 | JGI IMG/M metagenome (GOLD analysis project Ga0105237, IMG submission 81520) | Corn rhizosphere microbial communities from Kellogg Biological Station, Michigan, USA - KBS C2-4 metaG | ecosystem: Host-associated > Plants > Roots > Rhizosphere > Soil | place: Michigan, USA... | reverse complement strand
ACCTATAATGAGATTGAAAATATTGAACGGATCATCCGTAAAGTATTCTCGATCGAACATGATTTTCACGTACTCGTTATTGACGACGGCTCGCCTGATGGCACCCCTATAGTTGTTAAAAAGCTGCAGCAGGAATTTTCCGGGAGGTTGTTTATTGAGGAGCGCGCCGGAAAACAAGGGTTAGGCACAGCGTATATTCACGGTTTTAAGTGGGCTATCGAAAGGCAATATGATTTTATATTTGAGATGGATGCAGACTTTTCCCACAATCCCGATGACCTGCTAAAATTACGTCAAGCCTGTATCGACGGCGCGGATGCAGCCATAGGTTCACGTTATATCAAGGGAGTTAACGTGGTGAACTGGCCTATGAGCCGCGTGCTGATGAGCTATTTCGCCTCGGTATATGTGCGTTTTATTACTGGTATCGATATCCAGGATTCTACCGCCGGATTTATGTGCTATAAGCGAAAAGTACTGGAAACACTTGAGCTTGAAAAAATCAAGTTCGTAGGCTATGCTTTCCAGATCGAGATGAAATATACTACCCTGAAACACGGGTTTAGGATCGTAGAAGTTCCCATCATTTTTACTGACCGCACAGAAGGTACCTCAAAAATGTCGACCAAGATATTCCGCGAAGCGATCTTTGGCGTGATCCAGATGAAGATCAACAGTATTTTCAGGAAGTATCCGGAGGGTTAGAGATTTGAGACTCGTGATTGGAGATTAGGCATCAATCTAAACACATTAATATTTCCGTTTCCAGTTTAGATTCGTCCTGGTTCCAATGCCCGTAAATCTCTAAACCCGGGAAGCTGGTTTTTAAGCCATTCGCGGCTAAATAGGATCTCATTTTGGAATATGCATTAGCTAATCCACTATAAGGGCCGATATGTTTGTAATAAGCATATTTCGACATGCTTATTTTTTTTAATTCAAGGCCAGTATCATTTACGGGCGCCTCTTCAAGCTCGACCCCGGTAAACATTCTTTCATCAGGCTCATATACCCAAACATTAATTCCCTTATGTTTTAGACTATTTGACCGTATTTTATCCCACATTTTATTCATCAACTTGAAGCCGGTGTCTCCATAATTTTTTCCTACGGCAGTGCCGGAAAAACCATAAATAGTGAGGTTAAATTCTTTATTTACTATTTCGACGTCCATAGTTCAAGGTTTACAGTTCGGGTTTAAGTTAAATTAAGCAATTTTATATAAACTCAAAACCTCTTTTTAATTAAAACTAATTTCTTTGAATCTCTCCTGTTTCCCTGCGTTCTTTTAAAGAAAACTAATCTCTAACATCTAATCTCTAATTACTAAATTAGCGGCAATGAATGAGCATCTTGATCCTGAACGCGAGCGCCTCTCTCCTGCCGAACGGGATATCGAAAAAGTACTTCGGCCACAGGCATTTGAGGATTTTACGGGTCAGCATAAAATATTAGCCAACTTAAGAGTATTTGTTCAGGCTGCCCGCCAGCGAGGCGAAGCGCTTGACCATGTGTTGCTGCACGGCCCTCCGGGATTGGGAAAAACTACCCTTTCGCATATCATCGCTAATGAAATGGGTGTTGGTATCAAAATTACCTCGGGACCTGTGTTAGATAAGCCGGGCGATCTTGCAGGCTTGCTTACCAACCTGGAAGCTGGCGACATCCTGTTTATCGACGAGATACACCGTTTAAGCCCGCTGGTTGAAGAATACCTGTACTCGGCCATGGAGGACTTCAAGATCGATATCATGCTCGAGACAGGGCCAAATGCCCGCTCGGTTCAATTGTCGCTCAATCCGTTTACATTGGTGGGTGCTACTACACGTTCCGGTTTGCTTACAGCTCCTTTACGCGCGCGTTTTGGTATTAATTCAAGACTGGAATATTATGATGCCAAATTACTAACCACCATTGTGCTGCGCTCCGCATCTATTCTGAAAACCTCCATAAGTGACGAAGGTGCTTTTGAGATCGCGCGCAGGAGTCGCGGCACGCCACGTATTGCCAATGCCCTGCTTCGTCGTACCCGGGATTTTGCACAAATAAAAGGTGACGGCAACATCGATACAGACATTGCTAATTATGCCTTAAACGCGTTGAATGTCGACCAGCATGGTTTGGACGAGATGGACAACAAGATACTGGTCACTATTATCGACAAGTTTAAAGGTGGTCCGGTCGGCTTAAAAACGATAGCGACAGCCGTTGGCGAAGATGAGGGAACTATTGAAGAAGTTTACGAGCCTTTTTTGATACAGGAAGGTTTTTTGATGCGTACAGCCCGTGGAAGGGAAGCAACCGATAATGCCTATAAACATTTGGGTAAATTAAGGTTGGGTGGAAATCCAACGCTATTTTAGTAGATTACTTTTATAGCGATGGGTTTAAAACCCATCGCTATATTGATATATTTCTGTTACATCGGCCAATAAATAGTAAATACTTATTTCCTTTGTCCTCATTACTCAGCCTATTATGAAAAAGTTTCTGATTACCTGTTTCCTGCTGTGCGGTTTATTCACTGCGGTGTCGGCCCAAAAATTGTTAAAAGTTTGCGTTGCCGGTTTAAACCATGATCATATTTATAATATCCTGAATGCTTACAAAAACAAACAGGTAGAAATCCTTGGCATAGCCGAACCCAACAAGGAGTTATGGGCAAAGTATGGCAAACAGTTTAATGTGCCTGATTCCCTGTTTTTCACTGATCTAAAACAGATGCTGGCAAAAGTTAAAAAGCCCGATGCTGTTTTGGGCTACAATGCGGTTGCCAACCATGTTGATGTAGTAGAAATATGTGCACCACTGGGTTTGCCCGTAATGGTGGAAAAACCTTTAGCTGCTACGTTGGAGCAGGCAAAACGGATCGAGGCGCTTGCCAATAAATACCATATCAAGGTATTAACCAATTTTGAAACTACCTGGTATCCATCTTACCAGGATATTTATAATCATATATACCAGGACAGCATCGGGCCGATCAAAAAAATGGTGGTACATGATGGTCACCAGGGGCCAAAGGAGATCGGTTGCAGCAAAGAGTTTTTAGCCTGGTTGACTGATCCGGTTTTAAATGGCGCGGGTGCATTGAATGATTTCGGCTGCTATGGGGCTGATCTGATGACCTGGTTTATGCATGGCCAGCATCCGATTGCGGTTACCGCCATTGCAAGACATTACAAGCCAGAGATCTACCCAAAAGTAGAAGATGATGCAACTATTCTTGTTGAGTACCCTGGTGCTACCGGGCAAATAGAAGCCTCATGGAACTGGCCGTTTGGCATTAAAGACCTGGAAGTTTTTGGCGATCATGGATATTACCACGCCTTCAACGGTACCGACATTGCCAGCCGCATGCGCGAGAACATAAAAAGCACTAAAAAAGCCACTCCATTAGCCGCGCCTATAAATGATCCTTTGGTTTACCTGGCCGCTGCGCTAAACGGACAAATTGCCGCTACTGACGATCAATCTTCATTAAAATATAACATGATCGTAATGCAGATACTGGATGCTGCAAAAAGATCGATAAATACCGGAAAACGCATTGTGCTAAACTAGCGATGCGCTTTAAGCTCGCAAAAAAGTTTATAACATCTTAACATTCGGTAGCTGCATACATTAAATTATTTTAATTTCGCCGCTACAAATTATACCCCATTATGATGTCCAAATTATCATCTGCCTTAATTATTACCGGCCTTTTTGCTTCGTTTGCCGGGCTGTCAAAACCTGTAAATGCGTTGCCCCAAGGCAATAATGCTGCTATTATGGCCCGTAAGCAAGTGCCGGTTTTATGCTATCATCAAATACGCGACTGGCGCCCTACGGACTCCAAAACAAACAAGGATTATATCATACCTGTAGCCGCGTTCAAGGCGCATATGAAAATGTTAGCTGATAGCGGTTACCACACTATTTTACCGGATCAACTATATGATTATTTGACCAAAGGTACCACCTTGCCAAGCAAACCCATCATGCTTACATTTGATGATACGGATGTAGACCAGTTCGACATAGCCCGGCCAGAAATGAAAAAATATGGTTTCAAAGGCGTATTCTTTATCATGACTGTATCCATCGGAAAAAAGCACTACATGAGCTCACAACAGATCAAGCAACTTTCTGATGAAGGCAATGTGATCGGCAGTCATACCTGGAACCATAGTAACTTTAAGAAACTAAGCACCGCTAAAGACTGGGAAATTCAGTTGGATAAACCAACAAAGAAACTGGAGGAGATCACCGGGAAACCGGTTAAATATTTTGCATTCCCTTTTGGTGTGTGGAACACTCAAAACCTGCCTCAGTTACACAAACGTGGCTTTAAAGCATCTTTCCAGTTAGCCGATAAGCGAGATGCGGAAGATCCATTAATGACCATCCGGCGGATATTGGATAGTGGTTACTGGACTGTAAAGAATTTGAGTAACAGTATCAAACATAGCTTTTAAGATAAAAAAACTTTAAGTAAAAGAAGAGGTTATTTTTTTACTTGCTTGTAAGCATTCAATAGATCGCCAATTGGTATACCATCTATTGTAGCACCGGATAAATTGCAATCACTTATCGCGACGCCGCTCAAATTACAATTGGTAATGGTGCTGTTATTCAGGTCGCAATCTTCAAATTTCAAAGGGCGTTCCTTCGCTTCGGGGTTATACATTGGGTGACCTTTAGGCGGCATGCCGATATTATGGATGTAAGCGCCTCCGAGCTGTGCGCCCTCAATCTCAAGATCGCTAAGATTGGCATCAACAATTTTTACATTCATCATGGCCACATCCCGGAAATTGGAATCATTAAGCATGGCCCGTTTTGCGATGATTACTTTGATAGCTTCAGTTATTTCGATCTTTTCCATGGCATTCGGTTTTACTCAAATCTCCATATATAAAATGACATAAGCGACCTGCAAAAATGACAAAACTGAGGTGCGTTTCCGACACTGTTGAGATAAAAGGGCAACTATTTAGGCAGTAGGTTAAGATACCCAATATTACAGGTTTTCCCCCGCCGGCCCTTGCCCTTTGTTAGATGCATTTTCATCAGCCAGTATTCCCGAGCTATCATTATCAGATAGTTCTGTCAATTTCTCTTCTTTTACCGGTTGATTTTCATTGCCGGATCTGATATCTTTTTCAATCGTACTATTCCCATCCCTATTGGTTACCGAATCATCTTTGTTGACGATCTTTTCATCCTTTGGGTTCTTCACGCTCACGGTTTCCATAATCTTAAAATTTAGTTCATTAATATAACGGATGGACTTGAATTCTGTTTCTATTATTTACTACCCGTCTCCCGCTCCCTTGGTAGTAGTTAAAGGGACATTTCTTTGTGTTATCTTTGCACCAATGCAGCAAAACCGGTCAGCTTACAGTGAGCTTATTAAAACTGGGGCCAAAAACCTTGGCTTTATGTTTTGTGGTATTGCCAAAGCCGATTTCCTGGAAGAAGAAGCCCCACGTTTGGAAGCCTGGCTGAAACAAGGTATGCACGGTGAAATGCAGTATATGGAAAACTATTTTGACAAACGCCTCGACCCACGTTTATTGGTCGATGAAGCGAAGTCCGTGATTTCCTTAGGGCTCAATTATTATTCCGAACAGGATCAGTCCGACCCTTCCGCACCACGCATATCAAAATATGCATATGGTTCTGATTATCATCATGTTATTAAAGATAAATTAAAGCAATTATTAGCTATTATAAACGAAAAGATTGGCGAGGTAAATGGCCGTGCTTTTGTAGATTCGGCCCCGGTACTGGATAAAGCCTGGGCCAAAAAAGCCGGCTTGGGCTGGACCGGAAAGAACACCAACCTCATCAGCACCAAAACCGGCTCTTTCTTTTTTTTGGCTGAACTGATCGTTGATATCGAGCTCGAATATGATATTCCAGCCACAGCCGATCATTGCGGCACCTGCACCCGCTGCATCGATGCCTGCCCTACTGAAGCTATCGTAGCCCCTTATGTGGTGGATGGCAGTCGCTGTATATCTTACCTTACTATCGAACTAAAAAATGAGATCCCAACTGAATTTAAGGGTAAGATGGACAACTGGATGTTTGGTTGTGATGTTTGCCAGGATGTGTGCCCCTGGAACAAGTTTTCAGTATTGCACCAGGAACCCGCTTTCAAACCACATGATGATCTGCTTAAAATGGACCAACGCGACTGGCAAGATATCACCGAAGATGTGTTCCAAAAAGTGTTCAAAAACTCCGCAGTAAAACGAACGAAGTTTTCGGGATTAAAACGGAATATTGAGTTTCTTCGAAAAGTTGATTAAGTTGATTTAGTTAAGTGGTTGATTAAGTTAAACTCAATCAACTTAATCCAACTTAATCAACCCAATCAACTACCCCTTCTTAAACTTCTCCGCCAGCATTTTCAGCATATCCTCATTTACAGGTTTTGCCGGGCCGTCGTCCTTTTTGAATGGGCGGTTTTGCTGTGGCTGGTTACGGTTATCAGGCCTGTTAAATTCTTTTTTGGGTTGATTCTCAACCGGCTTTTGTGGAGCTGGTTTTGGGGTATCTGCGCTTACCGGTTGCTCTGCCTTGACCTGTGTTTCAACCGGTTTAGGTTGAGCAGGTTTCGCCTGGCGCTCGGCGATCCTTTTGGCATTCCAGCGACTGTATATCTCTTCCAGTTTACGCTTGGTATATAATGGAAAATCACCCTGCATCATCCATGAATAATAGCTGGGCTCCATGTTGAATACATCTTCTACTTTTCGGCCCTTATGCTTACCGAAGTTAAATAATTCTTCTCCCTGCTCATTATAAACCATCCGCCCTGCAAAATCAACAGGGTTATTCATCGTGGTAAATTTATGCAGTGCCGCTACGTCATTAACGATTGGCTTGCTCTTTACCCCTTTTTTATCTTCGAACTCCGTATCGGCATATTTTTCTATCTGCGCCAGCAAAACCTCCATCGTGGCACGAGTATCCGCTTCGGCAGAGTGGGCATTTATGATCTGTTTATCACAATAAAACTGGTAAGCAGCTTTTAATGTACGCTGTTCCATCTGGTGAAAAATGTTCTGCACATCTACAAAATGCCTGTTCTCCAGGTCAAATGCTACACCCGCACGCAAAAACTCTTCCATTAGCATGGGTATGTCAAACTTATTGGAGTTATACCCGGCAAGATCGCTATCGCCAATAAATTCGGCTATTGAAGCACCCAGCGCTTTAAAAACGGGTTCGTCTTTAATATGCTCCTCATAAATACCGTGCACCATTGATGATTCCAGCGAAATAGGTATTCCGGGATTAATGCGCCATGTTTTTACGTCCTCGCTACCATCAGGATTAAGTTTGATTACAGATATCTCCACAATACGGTCGGCACCAATATTAGTTCCTGTAGTTTCCAGGTCGAAAAAAGCCAGTGGGCGTTTTAGATTTAATTTCATTTACTTTTTAACAAGGTGCCAAAGGTCTTAAAAAGATTCAGCAGATTAAATTTTTTTAGCTATTTAATATGTGTAAATTATGTTTTAATTTGAGGCCGCCTAAAGTTTATTAACAATTATGAAAAAAAATTTACTTCTTTTAGTCCTGTCACTCGTTTCTTTAACTGTTTTCGCACAGGATTTTCCCTATGGTGTTGTAGATAATGCTGCCATTGAAATGAAAAAATATGATAAGGACACTTCAGCCCATGCGGTAATCTTAAATGAACATGGATCTTCAAGAATTACAGTTACAAACCTTGATGAGATCAGGCTTATCTATGAGTATCACGCTAAAATTAAGTTTTTCGACAGCAAAAATTTTGAAGATGAAGGCACCATCGAAATACCTATCTATAATAGTGACAATCAAATATTTGAGCAAGTAACAGACATTACCGGGGTTACTTTTTACAAGGATGATAATGGCCTTGTACAGAAGCAGGAACTTGACCCAAAAAAGGTTTTCACAGTTAAGGATAACAAACATTGGAGTACTTTGAAATTTGCTATGCCCGGGTTGAGAAACGGGTGTGTGATTGAAGTAAAATACCGGTTAGAGTCGCCTTATATAGAAAACTTTCATTCGTGGCGTTTCCAGTCAGAAATACCAAAACTATATTCAGAATATGAGGTACACATACCTGGCTTTTGGGACTACAACGCTTCGCTGAGAGGCAATTTGAAATTATCAACAAACAAGGCGGAAGTCGAACGGGGATGTTTTGCCTTTCACGGGTCAAACAGCGATTGCTCCCACATGGTTTATGGTATAAAAGATATCCCGGCATTTATTGAAGAAGATCATATGACCTCTGCCAAGAATTTTTTGTCGGCGGTATATTTTGAATTAGAACAATACACCAGCCTTAGCAATGGTGCAAAAATAAAAGTGGCAAAAGAATGGCGGGATATCGATTACGACTTAAAAAGTGAGTCGTGGTTTGGCACTCAGCTGAAAAGAAAAGACCTGTTAAAAGAAAGGATTGCACCAGTTATTGCTAACAAAACGGATAGCACAGATAAAGCGAAGGCTGTTTACTCATTTGTCCAAAAAGCATTTAAATGGAATGAAGAAAATGATTATGGCAGCCTGGATGGCATTCGCAAGGCGCTTGACAATCACACCGGCACCGCAGGCGATATTAACCTGACCCTGGTAACTGCTTTAAATGCAGCCGGAATACCCACACAGGCAGTTTTACTATCTACACGAAATCATGGGGCTATAAATAAATTATACCCTGGTATGGGCGATTTTAATTATGTAATAGCAAAAACCACGCTGGGTAACAAAACCTACCTGCTGGATGCGACTGACCCGTTGTTATCATTCGGTATGCTGCCCCTGCGCTGCATTAATGACCAGGGAAGGGTTTTCAGCTTCGATAAAGCCTCATACTGGATGGATATGACTACCCAGCAACGCGAAAATACAACCTACAGTTTCGATTTAACTTTACAGGACAATGGCAAGCTAAAAGGTACCATGACAAGGTACTCTTCGGGCTATAGTGGCTATCTACGGCGCCGGGAGATAAAGAAATTTAATTCGGTTGACGAATATGTTGAGAACCTTGATGAAAAACTACCCAAATTAAAAATCCTTAAATCAACCATTGTCAACCTTGATAGCCTGGATATGGCGTTAGGCGAAACTTATGAAGTAGAAATAGATTTTTACAATAACCTAAATCACGAGCGGCTTGGCTTCAACCCTTTTTTATGGGACCATATGACCTCCAACCCCTTCAAATTAGCTGAGCGTGATTACCCGGTAGACTGGGGTATGCCATCCAATGAGCGGTACTCGGTAACCCTGCATCTTCCGCAACAATATAGCATTGAAAATATGCCGCAAAATGTCGCCTTTGCTATGCCGAACCAGGGAGGTAAGTTTTTAACCAGCTTTGTGAGCGAAAACAATACTTTCACCTTCTCATATATAACCCAGCTTAATAAATCTGTTTATCAACCTGAGGAATATCCTTATCTGAAAGAACTTTTCAATAAGATCATTCTTACAGAAAAAAATGAAATGGTGTTTAGGAAAAAATCATGAGGAGGATCGTTTTAATTATTATGCTGTTATTGCCAGGGATGGTTGCGATGGCACAAAACGATTACAATGCAAGCCTGATCCCAAAAGATTTGTTGCCTTACGCCAGCGCGGTCATCAGGGACAAGGAAGTAAATATTGAGGTAAAGGACCTTGAGAATACCGTTTATCATATTAAACAGGCGATTACCGTTTTGAATAAAAATGGAGATCGCGATGCTCACATTATCGTCGAACACGATAAAAACAATCTGATAAAATATATAAAAGGTGTTGTATACAATGAATTTGGCAAACCGGTAAAAAAGTTTTCGGAAAGTGATTTTGAAGATGTAAGCGCATACGACGGTTTTTCCCTGTTCCAGGATACACGGTTAAAGCATTATTTACCATCTGTTACCGATTATCCCTACACGATAACCTACGAATATGAGGAGCGGTCAAAACAATCCCTGGCTTTTGACGATTGGGAACCTAATCCATATATAGGAGTAGCGGTTGAGAAAAGCACATTTGTATTCACTTGCAAACCGGATTTTAATATCCATTACAAAGAGATCAACATACCAGGTAAGGCAACTATCGGAACCAACGTGCAAGGTTTAAAAACTTACACATGGCAGGTAAATAATTTAAAAGCTGTAAAAGATGAACCGTTTAGCGAGGCCCCCGAAAGAACGCTTAGCAGTATTAAGATCGCTCCTGAAAAATTCACTTATTACGGCATTGGCGGAGTATATACCAACTGGAAAGAGCTTGGCAAATGGGAGTACGATAAATTATTGGCGAACCGGCAAGAGCTGCCTACTGAAACAGTGGAGTACATAAAAGGCATTACCCGGGACATTACCGATCCGAAATTAAAGGCAAAAAAAATTTATGAATACATGCAGGGAAGAACCCACTACGTAAGTGTGCAGGTAGGTATAGGTGGCTATCAGCCTTTCCCCGCATCGGATGTTGATAAACTAAACTATGGCGATTGTAAGGCGCTGGTAAATTACACACAGGCCCTGCTAAAAGCAGTGAATATTGATTCTTATTATTGTGTTGTCAAATCAGGGCGTGAATATAAGATCAGCCTGCAGGATGATTTTGCAAGCCTTAACCAGGGCGATCACATCATCTTATGCCTTCCGTTTAAAAATGACACCACCTGGGCCGATTGCACGAGCCAAACAATACCCTTTGGCTATTTAGGCTCTTTTACAGATGATCGCACGGTACTGGCCTGTACCCCTCAAGGCGGAAAACTGTTGCACACACCCAAATATACGACTGAGGAAAATCTGCAAAAAAGAAAAGCCAGCTTTGTTATTAATGAATCGGGCGGATTAAAAGGTGATATAGAGACCCAGTTTAAGGGCATAGAATATGAAAATAGGGACTGGCTTATCAGGGAATCTCCTGTTGAAAGAATTAAGGACATTAAAGGAGTTTACCCGATCAATAACCTGGAGATTGAAAAATTAACTTACAAACAGGATAAAAGCTTTAAGCCCGTAACTACAGAAAACATTGAACTATCGGCGAATGATTATGGATCGGTCAATGATGGTAAATTGTATTTTATGTTAAACTCGGTAAACCATATCAAATCGATCCGCGAGGTTAGGAACAGGATTAATCCGGTGGAGATTACCCGGGGGTACACGGAAGAGGATGAAATTATTTACACCATTCCAAAAGGTTATCGCCTGGAGTCTGAGCCATTAAAAATGTCGAGCCACAAGCCTTTTGGCAGTTTTACCGCCACCATGACTATAAATGGTGATCAGCTTACTTACAATCGCAAATTCCAGATAAAAGACGGCACTTATGATAAAGATACTTATCAGGACATAGTAGATCTTTATCAGCTGGCTGCTGATGCCGATGGCTACAATGTGGCCCTGGTTAAGAACTGATCAGCTGAAAATAATGATGCCCAGTATAATGCCAATGATCATGATCACATAAAGCAGTATCTCGGTGCTGGCAAAGCGTTTATATTTAGTCCAGAAACTATAACTTTCCTTTTCATCAGGCATAATGCGTCAAAGTTATAGAATTTACTAATTTTATCAGTATGAATAAAAGCGAGGAAGACGAAATAAAGAAAGAATTCCAGTTGGAGCGGCTGATATTTTTTAGCGATGCCGTGTTCGCCATTATTATCACCATCATGATATTGGATGTGAAACTGCCCGAGGAGTTGAAAAACCCCAGTGAAACTGAAACCCGAAATGCGTTTTTACATGTCCTGCCAAAACTGATAGCTTACCTGGTTAGTTTTTTTGTAATCGGAAGCTTTTGGATGCGGCATTTAAAAATATTCAGCTTTTTAAAGGATTATAACAAGCAATTGATAGCGCTTAATTTAGTCTTCCTGTTCAGCGTATCGCTTTTCCCGTTCGCCTTGTCATTTGCTTTCAGCAGTTCAAAGATCATGCAGTATAATTGGGGGCTTTATACTTATTTATCAATTATTTACTTCTCTTTTTTTACACAAACTATTTTGATTGGCTATATGGTAAGAAACAGGGAAGAGCTTTGCATTAAGCCGGATGAATTTTCTGATGCGTTAAGGTGGAAAATACGAAGGCTTGCTTTTTTTGCTTTCCCTGCACTTTTTGCATGTCTTATTGTTGCGGGATATTTTAACCTGCCTAATTATTTCATATTCATACTGATGATGGTTTACGGTATTACCGTAGGGCGATTGAAAAAGAGGATATATCCCGGTCTCAAAGACGATGATGTCACTTTACTTTCATTTTTCCGTAAGCCAAAGCACCTTGAACATAGGGTGAAGAAAATTCACGTCAAAGCCGATCAATAGTTATTTAACCGATCCGCAAGCCATAAACCGCTCCTGCGTATTAGGATCAGCAATGTTATCCAATACCAGACCCATATTGGAAGTAGCATGAATAAAGTAGCCATTTTGAAGATACACACCAACATGGTTTACCTGGGTACCACCTAATTTAAGAAACACCAGGTCGCCCTCCTTTAGTTCTGATACCGACTTTGTTTTAGCTGCGGCAGACTGCAGGCCGGTAGAACGTGGTATGATTACGCCATATATTTGCTTTTCGATAATGCACGAAAATCCGGAACAGTCTACCCCTGCCGGGTCATTTCCACCAAACTTGTAAGAGGCAGGCGAATACTGTTCGATCAGGGTATACAATTTAACATTTTTGATGCTATCCTTCGGGACTCCTAACAACTGCGCATATTTACTAATGATCTCGTCTTTCGAAGTGAGGGGTACGTTCGGCTCATTTCTTACAGAAATAGCCTGTGCCTGTGCTGTTGAAATGGTTAATGTGAGCGCAAAAACCAAAATAGAGCAAATCAAAAATGGTTTTATATTCATACTATAAATATAAATGCAAAACTTTTAATCAACAAGCAAATTCTATTTACCTGTAGTTGTATCAACATCGGTTGTGGTTTGGATCGATCCGCCCCGCGAAAAATACTTATAAATGGCACCGTGCAAGGGCACAACTATAACCCCCTTGGTAGAACTGGCATGAACGACATACCCGTTTTGAAGGTAAACGCCTACATGACTAAATTTTTTTCCGTCGAAATCAAAAAACACCAGGTCGCCCTCCTGTAATTCTTCTTCGTACTTACGTTTGATCACATTGATCTGCTGACTCGTCATTCGCGGTATATTAATGCCGTAGACCTGCTGCTCGAGCAAATACGCCAGGCCCGAGCAATCGATGCCATCCTTATCCAATCCCCCGAACTTATAGGGCGTACCCATCCAGATATCTATAAAAGAATATAAACGCCCGTTTTGAATCGCGTTTACATCCACTCCCATCATGGCTGAATACTTCTCAGCGATAGAGGGCTGCGGGGCCACTACTTCGCCCGGTTCGCCTTTTAGCACTGCTTTTTTTGAATGACAGGCGGAGAGCACGATAACAGCAGCAAAAAGAAAAAGTAAATAGTACTTTTTAATCATGCCATAAAAATAGGGCTAATGTTTTGGCCGTACCCGCTGATGTTTTTAACTTATCCACACCCCTATCCGGATGTCTTTTGTTTAGCGTTGATCTCGCTCACCATTTTCCAGGTTAAAAAGCTGAGCAGTATTAAAACCGTTACAATCGCTATCCAGAGCAATAATGTAAAATTCCGCTTTACTACAGGCTGCGCAGTAGCATAAGCAGGGTTTTTCTCAATCTCCGAATGATTGATGATTCGCATAGCCGACAATGGCTTTGCATCAAAAAAAGTGAGGTCATAACTAACCTCCTGTGCTGACGAGTCGCCGGCAAGGATGTGGTAGTCTTTTCCTTTCTCCAGATAACTTACAGCGAAAAGCTTTTGCTGCCAGGCGCTTACCGACTTAATAGTTAAGGGGTTATCATCACCATTAGCAATATCGATACGCACCCGGCGGGTTTTTGCTGAAACCGGAATGTCCTGTGTGCCGGAAGAACCCAACAAAACGTCTTCGGTTAAAATGGCATCTTTGGCGTCCTGGTCATAAACGGTTGCTTTCCTGCGATAGAATTTGGGGGCAGTGATTTCGAGATGTAATTTATTGATAAGATAAGGCTGGTCAAACTGAACAAAGATACTGGTGACCTTCTCCTTATTTTTTATGCTGAATTTAGCAGGTGGTAATTGGGAGTATTCCGTATTGGCAGACCTGTTAACATAAACACCAGAACTTACAATTTTAACCGGGACCTTATTTTTGCCGGTTATCTGTATTTTAAAATACCGGTAATTGCTTTCAGGGAAGGTTAACATTTGCTCATAATCAAGCTTATCCTCATAGCGCGCCGGTTGCAGGTTGATATTTTCCTTAATGGCAAACCATTGCTTTCCATTATCACTTCCTTCCAGGTTGATGGAGCGGTCAACTATGGTGTTCCTCAACTTTAACCACAGCTGACTTATATTCAAATGCTTGACATTTTCAGCGATGTAAACGGTGTCAGAAGTCGACTTCGGCATGGTTGCCGGGAAATCAATATAGTCTGATTGATTTTCCGACGAGATACCATTACTGATGGTATATGCCACATATTTACCATGGTTGTCTATTAAGCGGATATCATACAAGCCTTTTTCGGTGCATTTAGCAATCAGCGTCGGCTGCAATTCTATCTTATAGACATCGCTGGTATCAATCTTTTGTATGGCTGCCCTGTATTCAAACTCCTTCCCCTGCCCCAATGCCGAAATACACGTGAACAGTAAAAGTACCGATGCCAGGCAAACTACGCGGTTAACTCTTCGATTTATCCTCATCATCAGCAACAATTTTTTTAACTTTCTGATACATAAACGAAATGATCAGCAATAACACACCCAGGCAGAAGAACGCGGCTATTTTACCGGCTGCCGGGATATTTTCAATATCAAATACAAACAACTTAACCAGCGTTATGCTGAATAAAGTTAAGGAGATAATCCGCAATACCCTTGTTTTATGCCGCATGCCCAGCCACATCAACGCGAAAGAAGACATGCCCCACAATACAGGAAGTCCTGTTTTGATGTACACAGTTTCGATATGCTCAAACGTGGTAGCCGGCGAATAAAACAACTGGTTAGTCAGCAAGCATACCTCTAAACTCAGGAAAGCCACTATCGCGGCGGAGAGCGCCCAGCTCACCGGCTTAATGTGATCCTGCAGGTTGGCCCTGCTGATGCTGATCAGCTTATAAAATATCAATAGCATAAATACCGCCCCTATCCAGTGAGCCATAAAATGCGATGAATCGACTTTATGATCTACCAGCATGCTGTATTGCAGTTGGAAGAATATGGGAGTAACGATCAGGTAGATAGCAATTACGGACGCCAGTTTAGCCGCGATCACCTGCCAGCTTAATTTGACAATGGACACCCTACCCGCCAATTGACAGAATATATAAACAAACACCGGGAAATAAAGCGCCAGGTACAGCACATTCAAAGATGTGCCCGGATAGCGGTTCATAAACTGGTGGTTGATCTCCAGCAAGCCGCTTGCGAATAAAAGTACAATGCCGAAATACTTGCAAACATCGGGCGATAAAAGTCGATCCTTTTCGTCCGATCTTTCAACGAGCATATACAACAGCCAGGTACATATCGCTGAGAAGATGGTGGTGATAAATCCTTTATTGGCCATGATGTTCAGCCTTAGTTCGGTGGGGCCATATAGGTTGAACCAATCCAGCGACAAACTGACCAACATGGCTACCCACACGATCAGCGAGGCCCAGCGCATCAGTTTGATGCCCGACTTTTGTGACAACCAATACAACACCACACACTCTGCTGACCAGAATAAAGTGATAAAATGCCCGTGTAATTGTATTGGTGCGGTCAGCGATATAAAGGTCAGCGTAATACCGATCAACAGGTATAGAATATTGATTTCGGCTTTTTTGCTTTTGAATAATATAAAGGAAAACAACAAGTTAACGCCACCAATACTTGCTGAGAATAATCCCCGGTATTGTTCGGCGTGCATCATGGTTAGCAAATACAGCCCGGCGCTAAAATAGAGGGCGGCGTTGACCAGCAGGATGGTAAAGTCTGAAGCGATGAATTTCTTATTCTCTCTGATGTTGTAGGCGATATTCACCAGGAAAAACACGAGATATAAAATGCTGATATAAATAAAGCTGATCGAATATGCCCCTGTCGGCAGTGTATAGACGATACCCGATAATACCAGCACTGTCAACCCAAATGAAACGATATTGAGGATGCGCCACGATTTGTTATAGGCTATGATGAGTAACCCTGCGTTAAGTATAATGAGGTAAATAAACAGCGCATTGTAATTAGCCGTACCATTGCTTACAATAAACGGACTGGAGAAGCCGCCCACCAATGCGATCACCGCTAACTCCTGCTTATCATACAACAATGAAAGCGCGACCGCAAAGCAGGTAATTACGATTAATATAATAAATGATGTAGTTTGACTGAACAGGTGAAACTGGTGATACGCCAGCGTAATGGTAAAATAAAAGATGGCGATACCACCGCCCACCAATACCGAGCTGAATGCTTTATAGTTGTTACGCAAACGATGAGCGATCCCTATCAAAATACCGCCGCATAAAATACCGATGCCTACCCGCCCGGCCGGGCCAACCCAGTTATTATCGATGGCGTATTTCACAAAGAAACCGATGGCTAAAACCAGTATGGCTATACCAATCTTATTGACCAGGTTCTCCCCAATAAACTTTTCAAGATCGGGATGGCTTTCAAAAAAGGAAGGGCGGGGTTCCGGTTTAACCCTTGTATTGTAATTGGCAGGCGGCTCCACCTTTCTTAACCGAGCCATCGGATCGGTGATCACTTGCTGGTGCCGTTCAATAATTTCAGGCTTGATCGGCTCGGGTGGCGAAGGCTTATCAGGTACAGGTGGCGTAGGTTTGGCTGCTTCCGGTGCTTTCAGAATGTCAGGAATTACTACCGGTCTTTCCGGTTCCTTGGCTGTAGCTTTCTGATCTTCGGCTATTTGTTTGTTTATGCTGAGCTTAGCCACAAGATTTTGCAGATCAGCTATCCGGCGTTCAAGCGATTCTATCTTAAATTTTAAATTGTTTTGACCCGTGATCAGCAAGATGATAACCACAATAAACAATACAACATACAAGGCATCCATGGTGATAGGTTTGAATGACTAAGATAGGGGAATATTTATTGTTACACGATTAAAGGATTACCCAGATCAAAAAATTCGAAATTGAACATCCGAAATTCGAAATCAAACTACCCTTTTATCACCCGCTGTATCTCATCCAGTTTCATTAATGCTTCAACCGGGGTAAGCGTATTTACATCAAGATTGTTCAGCGTATCGCGTATTTTTACCAGCACCGGGTCGTCAATACTGAACATCTGCATCTGAACCGCTTGTTTTTGCACTTTGCGGATGCTCTCCTTAATATGCTCGCCGCCTGTGCGTTCGTTCTCCAGCTTCTTCAATATCTCATTAGCTCTGCTCAATACCTTTTGCGGCATGCCGGCCAGCTTGGCTACGTGGATACCGAAACTGTGCTCGCTGCCACCGGGAACCAGCTTACGCAGGAAAATGATCTGGTGGCCTACCTCCTTCACCGTTACATTATAGTTCTTAACCCGCGGATGCGAATTGCTCAACTCATTCAATTCATGATAATGCGTAGCAAACAGGGTTTTCGCCCGCATGGTGGGATGATTATGCAGATATTCCGCTATAGACCAGGCCAGCGAGATACCATCATAAGTAGATGTTCCCCGCCCGATCTCGTCCAGCAAAATAAGGCTTCTGTCCGACAGGTTATTCAGGATACTCGCCGTTTCGTTCATCTCCACCATAAAGGTCGATTCACCTGATGAAAGGTTATCCGATGCCCCTACCCTGGTAAATATCTTATCCACCAAACCAATTGAAGCTGCTTTAGCCGGAACAAAGCAGCCCATTTGAGCCATCAACACGATCAGCCCGGTTTGCCGCAGTAACGCCGATTTACCGGCCATATTCGGTCCCGTAATAATGATGATCTGCTGCGACTCGCTATCCAGGAAAACGTCATTGGTAATATACTCCTCGCCCAACGGCAAATTCTTCTCGATCACCGGGTGGCGGCCGCCTTTGATATCGATGATGCGGCTTTCGTTGATCTCCGGTTTTACATAATAGTTTTTGATAGATATGGTGGCGAAATTCAGCAATACATCCAGCCGGGCGATCAGTTGGGCATTGAGTTGTATCGGCTTAATATATTCAGAAAGCGAATACACCAGGTCGTTATACAACCGGGTTTCCAATACCAGTATTTTCTCTTCAGCGCCTAATATCTGCTCTTCGTATTCCTTCAGTTCGGGGGTGATATAGCGCTCGGCATTAACCAGCGTTTGCTTGCGTATCCATTCAGAAGGCACCTTATCACGGTGCGAGTGCGTAACTTCCAGGTAATAGCCAAAAACATTATTGAACGATACTTTAAGTGATGGTATACCCGTTTGTTCCGCTTCGCGCTTTTGTATTTCTAATAAATACCCTTTACCACCAAACGCTATTTTACGTAATCTGTCGAGCTCTTCATTTATCCCTGTGTTGATCACCGAGCCCTTCACGATCATCACAGGCGGCTCGGGGTGCAGTTCACGCTCTATTTTATCACTCATGGAGGTGCAAGGATTCAACTGTTCAGCGATAGCCCTTAAGGGCATGCTGTCAGCTTCCCCGCATTGCTGCTTAATAACTTCAATGGCCTTCAATGCCTTCTTCAGCTGGCAAACCTCCCGCGGATTGGCCTTTTGCAGTCCGATCTTGGAGATCAGCCTTTCCAGGTCGCCTATCTGCCTGATGTGTTGTTTTAGCGACTCCCGCAATTCTTCCTGTCCCACCAAATATTCAACCACACCCAAGCGGTCATTAATCGGTTTGATCTCTTTTAAGGGCATTACTATCCATCGCCTCAGCAAACGTGCGCCCATAGGCGAACAGGTTTGGTCAAGCACCTCGACCAGTGTATGGGCGTTCTCATTAGATGATCCAACCAGTTCCAAATTTCGAACGCTGTAACGGTCGAGCCACAGGTAACGATCCTCTTCAATCCGGCTGATAGCTGATATATGCTGTAGGTTGCGGTGTTCGGTGTCGTTCAGGTAGTGCAGGGCTACCCCGGCGGCTACAATGCCCAGGTTCAGCTTATCAATGCCAAAACCTTTTAATGATTTTACTCCGAAATGCTTTAATAATGTTTCTTCTGCATATTCTCCAGAGTAAGGCCATTCATCTAATAAGTAGGTATAAAACCGGTCGCCATAAGCATCTTTAAATTCCCTTTGGCGACTTTTTGGATAGATCACCTCGCTCGGACTAAAGCTTTGCAGCAGTTTGTCAATGTAAGCGCTGCTCCCTTGTGCAGTCAGGAACTCCCCGGTCGAAATATCAATAAGAGCAATGCCTATGCTGTTCTTGTCAAAATAAAGCGAAGCCAGGTAGTTATTATTTTTTTGCTGAAGTATACTATCATTAGTCGCTACACCGGGGGTTACCAGTTCGGTTACGCCTCGTTTGACAATAGTCTTGGTGGTTTTGGGATCTTCCAGTTGATCGCAAATGGCCACCCGCTGACCCGCTCTAACTAATTTGGGCAGATAAGTATCCAGCGAATGATGCGGGAATCCCGCCAGCTCGATATGGGTAGCGGCACCATTAGCACGCCGGGTAAGCACGATGCCTAATATACCCGCAGCCTTCACGGCATCCTCCCCAAACGTCTCATAAAAATCACCTACACGAAAAAGCAGCAGCGCACCGGGATATTTCCCTTTGATCTGGTTGTATTGCTGCATTAACGGAGTTTCTTTGCCGGTATCTTTTGCCAATCGGTTATCCTTTTATAATCGGGTAAAGTTAATGGATTGGGTGATGTTTACGGAGATTGTTGAAAAGTCAACGGGATGTTAATTATTGGATTCTGTGCCTGTTTTACTGTTTCAGGTGAAACACTCTAAAACGGGCAAAATTGCTTTATAATTTGCTGATTGTCAGTTTAATAAGCCTAAAAAAGCCAACTGTTTCACTGTTTCACCAAAAAAGTGAAACACTTTGAAACACCCTGAAACAGTAACAATAGTTAAAAAATTTATACTTTAATTAACAATCCTGATCTAATCTGACACTTATAAAACACTATGGTGTCTGCTAATCTTATTTCATCCTGATCGCCTCTCGCGGCCCGCCCTGGTAGATCACCACTTTATTCACTATGCCCGTGTCATCCTTCATAAATTCAAGCTCGATGTCGCCGATTTTCAACAGGAACTTCGTTTCAGATTCAGGATACAGCAGGTACCGCTCCTGACCGGTCGCTTGTCCGTAGAGCTTATTGCCCTCCTTGGTTACCGTTAAAATAAATTCAGGATTAAGCGCGTACTTACCGGTATAGCTTTGCAGGGTCTTCTCATCTGCAGTGGTTGATACCCTCTTCACGATCTTGCTCCGGTACAATCCATCGAATTTATAAACCTTCGCCACGCTGTTCACAATTTCAGGTATGATATCGCCATTGTCCGAGTTCACCATCACTACTACGCCATTGCCATCTTCCATGCTCCCGTAATATTCGCTCCGGAAACCTTCGTTGGAACCGCTATGCGTAAAATATTTCGTACCGTTCATATCCAGTATAAAAACACCAAGAGCGGCCTGCTTATCGATATAGGGTGTTAGTCTCAGCTTGGTTGTTTGCTGATTCAATACTTTGGCCGATTTGCCATCCAATGCAAGTTGCGTTTCAATAATATATTTCGACAGGTCTGTTGGGTTGGTCCATAAACCTGCGGCGGCTTGTTCAGGGTAGATATGATATTTCCCGTCAATTTCCCTGGCACTCGTGTTATAGCCGGTAGCAAACAACGCCCGCTTCTCCCGCGGCGGAAACGACGAATAGGTACTGTTGATCATCCCCATAGGTTTAAGCACATTGTCATACATGTACCTATCATAAGGCTGGTTTGTTATATCGGTTACGATAAGCTGCGATATGGTGATCCCCCCGCCCGAATACTCAAATTTCCGGCCCGGTTCATACATTGAGCGTACGGGCCTTGAGTTGGCAGGCGCTTTGCCGTCCAGTATCTGCGGCAGTGTAGGCAGGTCAGCTCCCCGTTCATAGCCGCCGAAACCATGCACATTCAACCCCGCGGTATGACTCAGCAAATTGGCCATACTGATCTTTTTACCTTTCGATAAAGAATCATAACGGAAACTCCAGCTAAGGTTGTCACCATTCATCAAGATAAACGTATTACCTGATTTCTTAGCCGCGTCAACCGTCTTCGGCGTCTTCACATAGAGGTAGTTATTGATGTCCGAATACAGATCTAGCCGCTTATCCTGCACCAGTTTTAACACGCCAACCGCATTTAATGATTTACTGATAGATGCCGCCTGAAAAAGCGTTTGATCAGTTACCGGTATCCTGCTGCCCTCATCGGCCCAGCCATAACCTTTTGCCCACTCTATTTTATAATTATGTATTATGGCGACGCTTAATCCTTTTAGCCGGTAATGCGCCATACGGTCTTTGATGGTTCCTGGAACTTCCCCCTCGGCTTGTGTAGCACCCACAAGGTTATTTTCTACCTCTCGCACTTTTGCACTATCAGTCAGCATGGCGCTGTCCGTCTGTGCACTGGCACTTAAACAGGTAATTACAAAACCTGCAACAATCGATAAGGTTAATGATCTCATATCAGCAATAAGCTTTAATTGAACTTACTAATATACTGATAAAGATATATTTATAGTATTAATAAAAGCTATTTTTAATATAAAAAGTAAATTATATTACTTCTGAGAAATACATAGTGATTTACACGAATTCCCCGCCTTTGTTGGTGTTGTCACCAACAAATTGCAATAATCCTAAGCTGTATCTTATTTTAATAACTGATCTATCGCCGTGGCCAGCTTCCTGTCCTTATCCGTAACGGTGTCGCCCGCGTCATGGGTGTTCAGCCATATCTCCACTTTGTTCCAGGTATTGGTCCATGTTGGATGGTGATTGGCCTTCTCCGCCAGCAGGGCTACCCTGGTCATAAATGAAAATGCTTCTGAGAAATCTTTGAACTCAAAAGATTTGTAGAGTTTGTTATCGGTTTCGGGCCACATGGGTTATTTGTTTTTATGTAGAACACTTGTTTTGAAACCTTGTTTCAGAAATTCGCAAGCCAAATCAATGCAAGTTCCAACATACAAAAAAAAACACTTATACCGATCTCAAACATTTGTATATGTTGATATTACGTGAGTTAATTAAGGTAAAAATACGTTAGACTATCACGTAGATACCCTACGAATTTCGAGGCTGTCTTAAAATAACTTTACTCCATGCAATGGGCATTTACATACCGTTTTTTATCAGTGAGTCCCCTTGCAAATAGCTTACCTGGTATCTTATTAATATTCTTTTTTAATCCTTAATTCCTTAATTCATGAAAAAAAGTAATTATTTATTATTGCTATGCGCAGTTGTTGTGTTATTTACCGCATCATGCGGCAAAGATGGCGCAGTGGGACCGGCAGGCCCGGCGGGGCCAACAGGTCAGCAAGGTGCAGTCGGCCCAGCGGGTCCGGCAGGTACCAATGGCCAAAACGGGAGCATTATTTATAGTGGCACAACTGCCCCGTCCAGCACCACAGGGGCAGTGGGCGATTTTTACATCAACCTTTCAACCGGTTTTTTGTATGGCCCTAAAACCGCCACTGACTGGGGAACCGGCTTTTCACTCAAAGGACAAAATGGTTCTACAGGGGCAACGGGTGCGACAGGCGCTACAGGAGCGGCAGGAAGCAAAATTTACAGCGGAAACGGTGCACCGGCGACTACTCTTGGCACAACAGGCGACTTTTACCTGGATAAAACCAATTTCAGGATATATGGCCCCAAAGCTGGCACAAGCTGGGGTGTTCCACTAAGTTTACAAGGCCCTGCTGGCCCGACCGGGCCGGCCGGACCAACAGGTCCCGCAGGAAATGCAAATGTAAAAACCGATGTTTTCACGGTGCCTGCGGCTTCGTGGGGAAATCTTAGCGGATATATGTTCGAAACCGGTAGCGGCGGTTTTACTGAATACTTTATACAAACCTATGTACGCAGTAATAACACCGTCACTCAGGATGTATTAGACAATGGCATGGTATTGGTTTATTTTACTCCTAGCCCGGCCAACAATCCAAATCAGTGGGCTCCGCTGCCTTATATGTTCCCTTCTTTTGGCACTCAGTATTATACTAATTTTGTTTATATAACCGCTCCGGGGCAGGTAACGCTTGGTTTTTTCTTCTCCAAAATAGACCTTGGGGCCACTTTGCCTGCCATTTCCAGCTTTGTTACAACCGTAGACTATAAATTCAAGATAGTAACCGTAACCGGCGAAACAGGCACATTTATGGTACAGCATCATGTTGATCTGAATAATTATGACCAGGTGAGTAAGGTTTTAGGATTATGGCAACAAGATAAATTGAAATAATAGTTCCATTTGTTCAAATGCCGTTATGAGTAAATCCATAGCGGCATTTTTTATGATTAATTTAATGGTCGGAGTTCGTTAAAAAATGAAAATAATATCAGGGACAATTTGCAAATACTAACTTTTTTAGCTATCTTAGTGGTTCGGATCATCCCGGTCTGACAGGCGCATTACTTACCACAAGTACCTATCGATTTTTATCCAATAATACTTTACATGTCGCACAATCATTGTGCAGGCATTCTATCATATATAATTATTCTGTGAAGAATAATTCAATTGTTCTTTGACGTACGATTTTTCTTATTGCACAAGTTGATTTTATTCGCCAGGTAGGTATGTTATAATTTTGATTTTTCATTAGTATATTTATTCAAAATCTGCCTCACCAATTATTGCATCATGAAAAGACCTTTTTTGCTTCTTAGCGCTCTGATTGTTTCATTTTTTTGCTTTACCGGTTTAACTTTTATTGCCGACCAGCACCCTACCCTGGCCATCGGGGCAGTTGCGCCACCGTTCAATTTGCAGGGTGTCGATGGCAAAACTTACTCTTTACAATCTTTTAAAGATGCAAAAGTGCTGGTCGTTGTTTTTACATGCAACCACTGCCCTACCGCCCAGGCTTACGAGGATCGGGTAATAAAACTGGCTAGCGACTACGCCGCCAAAGGCGTTGCTGTGGTTGCCATTATGCCGAACGACCCGAAATCTATCAACCTGGATGAACTGGGCTATACCGATATGAGCGACACTTTTGATGAAATGAAATTGAGGTCAGCCCAAAAGCATTTTAATTTCCCTTATCTATACGATGGCGATACCGAAACTGTAGCCAAAGCCTACGGACCAATCGCTACACCACATGTTTTTATTTTTGATAAAGACAGGAAACTTCAATACAGCGGCCGCATTGACGATGTAGAAAAACCTTCTAAAACACCTAATACCCTGGATGCCCGCAATGCCATTGATGCTTTGCTGAGTAACAAGGAAGTAGCTGTGAAAACTACCAAAGTGTTTGGCTGCTCCATCAAATGGACGGAAAAAAGCGACTGGATTGAAAAAGCCAGGGCCGCCTGGGCAAAAGAGCCGGTAACCCTCAACACAATTGATGTTGCGGGTATAAAAGAACTCCTGCAAAACAAAAGCGATAAGTTAAGACTGATCAACGTATGGGCTACCTGGTGCGGCCCTTGTGTTACTGAATATCCTGAATTTATAAAGATGAACAGGATGTACCGCCGCCGAGATTTTGAATTCATTAGCATTAGCGCTGACGATCCTGCTAAAAAAGACAAAGCCCTTAAATTTCTGCAGGATAGCCAGTCGTCTGTAACCAATTACCTGTTTAACATTGACGACAAGTATAAGCTGATCGAAGCCATCGACCCAAAGTGGCAGGGGGCCTTGCCATATACCCTACTGGTTGAACCCGGAGGAAAAATTGTCTATGCAAAAGAAGGGGCAATTGACCCCGCAGAGTTAAAAAAAGCAATCGTTGATAATAAGTTTATCGGCAGGTATTATTAATCAAACCCCTCTTTCTTTCTAAATCCAAAAATTATTTGGAAATCTGGCCGGATATAATTTACTTTGTAACACAAAGTACTTTTATACAATGTTCAGATTCAACAAACATTATTTCATTGCAGCCATGATGCTGTTAATCACCGAGGCTTTGATCGCCACCTTCATGCACGATCGCTTTATCCGCCCATTCGGCGGGGATTTCCTAGTGGTAATATTACAATACTGTTTGATAAAGAGTTTTCTCGATACGTCAGTTATGGGCTCCGCCTGTTTCGTGCTGTTGTTCTCTTACGCTATCGAGATCTCACAATACTTTCATTTAACGACCCGTTTGGGCTGGCAGCATTCCAGGGTGGCTGATTTGCTGCTTGGCCACTTTTTTTCTATGACCGATATGCTGATGTATACCCTGGGCATTTTGCTGGTACTTGGTGTTGAAAAGATAAGAGTTGATTTTAAATTACGTTTTCAATTATGATGAATACTTATTTTGTACACCCAAACTCCATCGTGAGAAAGATATGGGGCAAAGCCGATACCATCCTGTTTATTTTTGCCGGGGCTTCCGCCGAGTTTGCTTTAAATAAATCGGTCGACTGGCTTTACTTTACAGGCCGCCTCCCCTCCGACCCACTTGGCCGCCTTTTTTCAACCGTTGATTATTCCCGGCGTATTATTTTTTCGGAATATGATGCTGCCATAAAATCGATCGACCAGATCACCGCCATCCACAAAGGCGTGGAAGCCAGCCGCAATGCGCGTATCCCTGACGAGGCCTATTTGGATGTGTTATATATGCTGATCGATTACTCTATCCGTTCTTACGAGTTACTTGAAACAAAATTAACGGAAGTCGAAAAGGCGGAAGTGTTCAGGGTGTTCCACCGCGTGGGCGAACGCATGGGTCTTGTCGGTCTACCGGGTAATTACATCGATTGGATTACTAAGCGCGAAAAACAGTTAGCCGAAAACTTATACTGCGGTAAATTCACCCCCGATCTCTACCGCCAGTACCGCAAACACCTTGGCCCAATCAGGTATCTGCTTCTAAAACAGGCCCAGGTGCTGGTAGTGCCCCCTCGCGTAAATCAATTACTTGCGTTAGGCAAAACGCGCTGGCTTTTGCCGGTGTTGATGATCTACAAGCTGTTCCGCTTGTTGAAGCTGCAGAACATTTTAAAAAATGCGATCCTTCCACCGGCATATGTAAGCCAGGTGCAGGCGCTGGATACGGCCAAGCTTCATTAATAATACAATGCGATATTCAGCAAGTGCCACTCTTAACAAGATCAACCGGATCGTATACAGTACCCCGGTTCGTCATTTTCTGCAATTTGGTTTGCAGCAGGCACTTTGTTGTCTTTTTCCTGTTATTGTGTTTGCTATGCTAGCGCTGTCTCACCTGCTGTCAGGCATCCTGCCGCGTTATGATTTTATGCTGATTGCGTGCATAGCTACCCAAATCATTTTGTTTTTATTAAAAATAGAAACCTTCGATGAAGTACTGGTGATCTGCGTTTTTCACTTGCTGGGGCTGATGATGGAATTGGTCAAGGTACGCATCGGCTCTTGGGCGTATCCGGAATTTGCGCATACAAAAATTGGCGGTGTACCCTTATATAGCGGCTTTATGTATGCAAGCGTAGCAAGCTATATGTGCCAGGCCTGGCGGCGCTTTAACCTGCAGATCATCAACTGGCCGCCACACTGGATCACCAGAACGTTAGGCGCGCTAATTTATATCAACTTTCTGACCAATCATTTCACCCATGATATCCGGTACCTCATCGGTTTATTTATCCTGTATTATTTCAGAAACGCAGTCGTTATATTTTATATCGACGGCAAAGCCTATTGGATGCCCGTAATTCTATCCTTCCTGCTCATCGGCTTTTTTATATGGATCGGCGAAAATGCCGCTACCTTCCTTGGCGCGTGGAAATATGCCTACCAGCACAAAAACTGGGCAATGGTCAATTACCAAAAGATAAGCTCATGGGCATTCCTGGTGATTGTGAGCTACATTATTGTGGCCGAATTGAAGATGCTGAAAGACCATCGCACGGAGAATGTGACCAAAAAAGCAACGTAAAAGGCACTAGGTGATAATTCCCGGTATAGGTCAATAAGTTGTTTTTCATGGCAATTAATAGCGGGCTTTATGATCTTAACCGTCAAATGTTTATTAGGGCTTTACCGTATCGTAACTTAAAAGAAATAAAATTAATTAAAACATAATTGAATGCCTCATGTTGACTTAGGGTTACTATTTAATAACTAATAAAATATATCTAATATGAAAAAGTTAAGTGCGATTTTTATGGCGGCAGCCCTTGCAGGGGTGTTTCATTTTGCCATAGCCAAAGGTGATCAATCAGTAAATACAAATAAGGCTGTAGTAGGATCAGTAGACAGGGCAATTAGCGCCCAGGATACCACAAAGAAGAAGAAAAACAAGAAGAAAACGGATACGCTATCAAAACCGAATCCGAACCCAACGCCGAGCCCAAGCCCTAATCCGCCAAGCCCGACACCAACCCCTACTCCAAGTCCAAATCCAAATCCGCCGGCTCCGAACCCGACGCCTCAGCCTAACCCAAATCCGCCAAGCCCAAGCCCTAATCCGCCAACCAACCCAAGTCCTACAAATCCGCCAAAGCCGGGTATATAAACCTTGCTTTTGTTGATTTTATATAAAAATGAAACGGCCGGTGTCAAAAAAAATGATACCGGCCGTTTCATTTTTATACGTGGCCACGGAAACCACAATTTCAATCTAAAAAAGTGGCTTTTTCTTAAAACTGTACTTTTTAAAAGACAAAATCCAGTCTGCAACGGGATAATGTCTAAACACCACTTCCTGTTTAAGTAGGTCAATTTACATCATTGACCATCAGTTAATTCCTTAAAATAAAAAGACATTCCCACAAGACATGGCTCAAAGTTTGCCTTGCTCTATCCGAATTAATAAAAAAAACTAATATGAAAACAATTTCTTATTCCAAAAACTCCAAAAACCTCTCACTCTCAATATTCGCTTTTATATTGCTGGCCATTTCATTTACGTCATGTTCAAAAGACGATAGCAGTAACAATGTGTTTGCTTATGTAAAAGTTACCAACTCAGCTGAGGCATCGGCCCCGCAGGATTTTTATATTGATAATACCAAAGTAAGCGGCACAGCAATGGCTTATGGACAAAGTTCAGACTTTATTTCAATAGGGTCCGGAAGCCACCAGGCTGCTTTCAAAAACTCAGCTACTTCAACAACCGATGCTACACTTAGCTTAACATTAGCTGCAGGCAAATTTTACAGCGTTTTTTATGTTGATGGTAATTCGACCACCAGTTACCAGGATGACAGGACGGCCCCTCAAGCAGGTAAGGCCAGGGTTCGTTTTATCAACCTTAGTTCTGCCCTATCATCAAGCGTTGATTTTGGTGCTAGCGGTGGCGCAAAGCTAGCCTCTGATATCGCTTATAAGGCCGCTTCCACCTACTATGATGTTGATGCGGCAACGGCCTTTTCGCTTTACGCTTCGGGCTCATCATCGGTACTATTAGATATTCCTGCTGGCTTACAGGCCGGGCATATTTATACCATTTACATTTCAGGTGCCGCCACTGCAACAATTGTCGCACATGTGGTTGCCGAAAATTAATAGCTAAATAAACCCTATATTTTTAACAGAACGTCCGTTGTTTCTCAGCAACGGGCGTTTTTTATTGTATCAATTAAGATGAAGTCTTTTGATGATGATACAATTATAGATTAACATTTAATATAAGATCTGCTTTATTAAATGGTTTTTATCTTTGCACATGGAAATGCACGAAACAGAAGACCAGCAAAACGAGGGGCCAGGGATAGCCATTTATTCCAGGTGGGCTATAGCAGGGTTCTCGATATTCTTTTCTCCTTTAATCGGCGGAATATTATTAATGCTGAACCTTCGTTCTGTCGGCCTCAAGAAAGAAGGAACTGGTATTTTATTGTTAACAATTGCCTACCAGATTATCGCGGGCGTTGTGCTTGGTTCATTTGTTAAAGTTCCGCACATTCAAACCATCAGCGATCTTGCCGCCAACAGGCAGTTCCTCATTTATTCCAAAATATCCGATATCATTGGTGCAGGCATCCTGGCCGAATACTTCTTTAGGAGATACTTTCCAGGTGATAAATACGAACGAAAGGGCGTATTGAGGCCCCTGTTTACCGTTATTCTTATACTCATTTCGTTAAGTATCTTATCCGGACTATAATACAAAAATCCCGCTCCTTCAACAGAAAAAGCGGGATCATATCTTGTTAATGGATTATCGTCCTTAAAAATTAAGCGTCATTCCTATAGTGGTTTGCAGCATCGATACCGGTATTTTAGTAGTTAACCTGCCTACACTGGTTTCCTTACCAGTGTTGCTGATCTTCAAACCCTGCGAATCAATGTAAGCGGCCTTTACCCCTACGCTCCAGCTATCGCTGAAATGATAACGCAGGCCCGCGCTGCCACCGTAAGCCAATATGGTTGGCGAGGTCCCTAACTGGTAAAAAGTATGGGTTTGAGTTGGCACACCGGTCATATCAAATTGCATGTTTGGCGTGGTATAAAACTTCATGATACCCGCCGATGCTCTCAAATCCAGTATCAATTTGTGATACGTAAATGAGTATTGAGGCCCAAGCAATATGTTGAAGCTATGATAACGGTCGTTAGAAGTAACGTCAGTTTCGTCAGCATGGTAGTCGGCGGTGTATCCAGTAGCTAAATTTAAAACATCGTTATAGCTCAATTGGCCATGATCCTGGAAAGATAGAGTTGCCCCAATAGCCAGGTTCTTATAAACGTAAACGGCGCCGTCCAGCGACAACACTACTCCTCTTTTTGCATAGCCGGCCTGGTTATTACTATAATCGCTTTTCCCAAAATCACCTACCGGGTTTGATAGGCCTCCGTAAAAATCAATATAGCTTTTCACATAGTTTTTATCTTTATCCTGGGCTTTTACGCTGATCGATGCCAGCGTAATAAGTGTGAGGGTTAACAATGTAAAAAATCTCTTCATATGAGTGGTGTACATGTTGTGTTTATATTTGGGTAAGGGGAATTAATTGTTAGTGAAATTATAAGGCAAACCATTAAACTCGCCACCAAAAATGTTATCTACATCAATTGATATCACATTTCCTGCATCGTCATAATTGGTTGTCCTTGAATAAAAGGAAAATGTCCCGGTGATCTGCCTTTTCACCGAATCGATCGCCGTAATAATTATCGAGCCCGAACCCGGCGTAACCGTGCCGTGGGGAAGGAAAACATAATTGCCTTCAGAGTTTTTCTGCTGTGTATTATATTTAATAGCAACCAGGCCAGCCGAATCGACATTAAAGGTGCCCAGGCTAAACCCACTTCCGTTGCTTGCATTGTTCAGGGTAATGGTCATGATCACCTGTTTCTGGTCCTTGGTACCCATACAGTTGAATACCTTGGTTTTAGCCGTGGAATTGTAAGTGATGGTATTGCTGATCGTATCGGGAGCCCAGGTGGCACCATTGATATTGGCCTGGAAGTTTGCTGTAGAATAGGCCACAGCTGTTTCACCATTCTTTTTACAACTTTGGATCACGAAGGCGGATAACAATAGAAAAGCGAATAGTCTAAGTTTATTCATATGAGTTAATT
>Ga0105237_10001496_pt1 | contig 30781 bp, 31 predicted proteins | sample KBSC24metaG_FD_81520 | JGI IMG/M metagenome (GOLD analysis project Ga0105237, IMG submission 81520) | Corn rhizosphere microbial communities from Kellogg Biological Station, Michigan, USA - KBS C2-4 metaG | ecosystem: Host-associated > Plants > Roots > Rhizosphere > Soil | place: Michigan, USA... | reverse complement strand
TTCTGCACTTCCTTTTCGGTGAACTTGCGGCCGATCAGACGCTTGGAGGCGTAGATGGTGTTGCGCGGGTTGGTCACCGCCTGACGCTTGGCGGGTGCGCCGACGAGGATTTCGCCGTCTTCCTGGTAAGCAATGATGGAGGGCGTGGTGCGCGCGCCTTCCGAGTTTTCGATCACCTTGGGCTGATTGCCTTCCATGACGGAAACGCAAGAGTTGGTGGTGCCCAGGTCAATGCCAATGATTTTTCCCATGATTTTTCCTTCGATCTTTCAGCCCTGGATGCCGGGCTACAGTAGTTTTGGATGTTTTTAATATGTGGAGAAAAGATGGACTTTCAAGCGTCGAAACCACCGGAACAAGCAAAAATGATGCCTTTGGCGCTGTTCCCCCTTCGACGCCGGTCCGCTTACTTTCCCTGGGCCACCGTCACCAGCGCGGGGCGCAACAGACGGTCGGAAATCATATAGCCTTTTTGCAGCACGGCCACGACGGTATTGGCTTCCTGCTCGGCCGGCACGGCCGAGACGGCCTGGTGTTTCATCGGGTCCAGCTTGTCGCCGGTTTGCGGGCTGACTTCCTGCAGCTTGTTCTTGTCGAAGGCCGAGGTCAGTTGCTTCAAGGTCATGTCCACGCCTTCCTTCAGGGATTCCAGCGAGGCGTTTTCGATCTTCAGGGCCATTTCCAGGCTGTCCTTGACCGCCAGCAGCGATTCGGCGAAGCCCTCGATGGCGAACTTGTGGGCCTTGGCGATGTCTTCCTGAGCACGGCGGCGGATGTTCTCGCCTTCGGCACGGGCACGCAGGAAGGCGTCCTGCATCTCGGCAGCCTTTGCTTCGGCTGCGGCCAGCTTGTCTTCCAGCGTGGGCTCGGCAGCGGCAGCCGGAGCAGCATGCTCGGCGGCGGTGGCAGCAGCGGTGGCAGCAGCGGCGTCAGCAGCCTGGTTGTCTTGCTGGACGGATGGGTTTTCCTGTTTTTCCATGTCTTGCATTCCTGAATTACCTCCAACAAATCAATGATTTACGTGCGTGCGGCAGCCTGATGTGAAGCGCCGTCCGCCAAGGGATGCGGCACAAGTAGGGCATGTCCCTGCTTTTTCAAGGGCTTTTTGGCACTTTCCGGCGACTTTTTGCCTGTTTCTGCGATTTCAAGAAGAAAAATGTTACGCGCGCTTACAGAAATTACGGGGTCTGACTTCAAGTTAATTCGACCCCGACCTAAACTGAATTCGAGTTCCCGCCCTTTGGGGCAGGCTCGTTTGACGGCATTCCCACTTCCCCTCATCGCTTGTCGCGCCAACAAGGTGTCATCATGAAACTGCCACTGATTGCGGCCATTATCTTCGTTGCCCTGTACAGCCTGCTGGCTACCGCCTGGATCAGCTATACGCATCTGGTGAGCGAATACACGCTCTGAGCGCCGCTACCCCCCGGTTTTTTTCTTGTATGAACGATCTGGTCGCCCTGCACCAGGCAAGATCATTGCCGGACAGACAATATCAGCGCCAGTAAAGGCGTTCAGCCTGCCATTTTAGCAGGCTGAAGGGCGCTGACCGCCACAGGTCGGCGGTCGATATGAAGCTTTCTGAAAAATCAGCGATCCGCGCCGAGTGCTTTCGCCCGCTCTGCGGCGATCGCCTGCTGGCGAGCCATCTCTTCGCGGGCGGCGGCATTGCTCATGGTCGGCCAGCCGGCCAGGTGCTGCTCGACGATCTCCACCATGCCGTTGATCCAGGCCGGTGATTCATTCAGGCAGGGGATGAAGTGAAACTCCTTGCCGCCTGCGTGCAGGAAGTCTTCCTTCACTTCCATGGCGATTTCTTCCAGGGTTTCCAGACAGTCGCTGGTGAAACCGGGACACATCACGTCGATGCGGCGCACGCCCTGCCGGCCCAGTTCCTGGGCGGTGGGCGCGGTGTAAGGCTGCAGCCATTCGGCCTTGCCGAAGCGCGACTGGAAGGTGACCTGGTACTGCTCATCGGTCAGCCCCAGCGACTCCGCCAGCAGGCGGGCGGTCTTGTAGCACTCGCAATGGTAAGGGTCACCCAGCATCAGCGTGCGCTTGGGCACGCCGTGGAAGCTCATCAGCAGCTTGTCCGGCCGGCCGTGCAGGTCCCAGTGATCCAGCACCGACTGGCGCAGCGCCTGGATGTAGGCATCCTGGTCGTGATAGTTGCGGATCAGGCGCAGTTCGGGGATGTTGCGCACCTGGCGGTAATGGTCGAAGACGGCATCGAAGATGGAAGCGGTGGTCGTGCCCGAATACTGCGGATAGGCCGGCAGCACCAGGATGCGCGTGCAGCCCTGTTGCTTCAGCTGATCCAGCACTTCGGGCAGCGACGGCGTGCCATAACGCATGGCATACACCACCTGCAACTGATGATGGCCGCGCCCGGCCAGTTGCACCGCCAGCGCAGCGGCCTGGCGCTGTGTATGCACGCGCAGCGGCGAGCCTTCCTCGGTCCAGATGCTGGCGTATTTCTCGGCCGACTTGGAGGAGCGGAAAGGCAGGATGATGCCGTTGAGAATGAACCACCACACCGCACGCGGGATTTCCACTACACGCGGGTCCGACAGGAATTGCTTGAGGTAGCGTCGCAGCGCGCCTGCATTGGGCGCATCGGGCGTGCCGAGATTGACCAGCACCACGGCGGTGGAGGCCGGGCTGCCGTGGGTGTAGGGAGGTTCTTTGCGGAAGGGCATGGTCGTTGAGCTTGGGTTTCTTGATGTTCTTGGTGTGAGGGCGATCAGGAAGCCAGCAGCTCGCGCGCGTGCTTGCGCGTGGTGGCCGTGATTTCCAGTCCGCCCAGCATGCGGGCGATTTCTTCCACGCGCGCCTTGGGGTCCAGCCCGTCGATGTCGGAGAGCGTCTTGCCGCCCTCGCTGCGCTTCTTGACCTGGTAGTGCTGGTTGGCCTGGCTGGCCACCTGCGGCAAGTGGGTCACGCACAGCACCTGGCGCTCCTGGCCGAGGCGCTTCAAGAGCCGTCCGACCACTTCGGCCACGGCACCGCCGATGCCGCTGTCGACTTCATCGAAGATCAGGGTCGGTACCGTGGTGGCGGCCGAAGCGATCACCGAGATGGCCAGCGAGATGCGCGCCAGTTCACCGCCCGAGGCCACCTTGGCCAGGGCGCGCGGTGCCACGCCGGCGTGACCGGCCACCAGGAATTCCACCTGTTCCAGGCCGTATGCCGCCGGCTCCACTTCATTGAGCGCGATCTCGAAACGGCCCCCGGCCATCGACAGATCCTGCATGGCGGCCGTGACCGCCTCGCCCAATGCGGCAGCGGCCTTGGCGCGCGCCTTGGAGAGTTTCTGCGCCTGAGCCAGATAGGCTTCCTTGAGCTTGTCTTCCTGCGCGCGCAGGGCGTCGAGATCGCTGGCATCGGCCAGTTGCTTCAATTCTTCGGAGAGCTTGCGATATTCCTCGGGCAACTCATCAGGCTGCACGTGGAATTTGCGGGCGGTCGAATGGATGGCTTCCAGGCGCTCTTCCACTTCCTGCAGGCGCGCGGGATCGAGTTCCACGCGGCCGAGATAATCATTCAAGGCATAGACCGCTTCCTGCAGCTGGATCTGCGCCGGTTCCAGCGCGTCGAGCACCGGCTTCAAGGCAGTATCGACATCGACCAGCTTGGTCAGCTTCTGCGTAATCGAGGAGAGCTGCGAGAGGATGGGCGACTCCGATTCCGAGATCACGCCCAGCGCCTCCTGCGCGCCACCGATGAGCGCCGCGGCATGCGACAGGCGGCTGTGCTCGGTACTGATGTCAGCCCATTCGCCGGGCTTGACGGCCAGCTTGTGCAGCTCGGCCACCTGCCACTCCAGGCGCTCGCGCTCCAGCAGCACATTGCGTGCATCCTGCTCGAACTGCTCACGCTGGCGGGCCAGGGCGCGCCAAGTTTTGTAAGCGGCAGCCACTTCGCGCGCAGGCTCCAGCAGGCCGGCCTGGCTGTCCAGCAACTGTCGCTGGGCATCGGCCTTCATGAGCGACTGGTGCGCGTGCTGGCCGTGGATGTCCACCAGCATCTCGCCGACTTCGCGCAATTGCGCGGCGGTGGCGGCGCTGCCGTTGATGTAGGCCTTGCTGCGGCCGGCATTGTCGATCACCCGGCGCAGCAGCACGCCGTCGTGCTCGCCGCTGAATTCGTGTTCGTCCAGCCAGGCCATCACTTCCGGCGTGGCGGTGAAATCGGCGCTCACATCTGCCTTGGCCGCGCCCTCGCGCACCACGCTGGGATCGCCCCGTCCGCCCATGGCCAGCGCCAGGGCATCGATGAGGATGGATTTGCCGGCGCCGGTTTCGCCGGTGAAGACGGAGAATCCGCGCGCGAATTCGAGCTCGATGGCATCGACAATCACGAAGTCGCGAATCGTTAAGGTACGCAGCATGGTGGTCTCGCAGCGGGTTGGACGGACAGGCCAGTATGCTCAAGCGGGCCGGCACGCGATGGCCGGGCTTGATGCGCGCTTATTGTAATCGGCCTTCTATGGAGGGGTATTCATTCCAGTGCAGCTTCTCGCGCAGGGTATCGAAATAACTCCAGCCCTCGGGATGCAGGAAAGTGATCTTGTGCGCCGAACGGCGGATCACGATGCGGTCGCCATGCAGCACGCTGGTCAAGGATTGCATGTCGAAGTTGGCGCTGACCTCGCGCCCGGCCACCACCTGAATCACGATCTCGCAGGAATCCGACAGCGTAATGGGACGGTTGGACAGCGAATGCGGAGAAATCGGCACCATCACGATCCCGTGCAGGCTGGGATGCAGGATAGGGCCGCCGGCCGACAAGGCATAGGCGGTGGAACCGGTGGGCGTGGCCACGATGAGGCCATCGGAACGCTGGTTGTACATGAAGCGGCCATCGACCTCCACCCGCAGCTCGACCATGCCGGAGGTGGAGCCGCGCGCCACCACCACATCGTTCAGGGCCAGCGCGCGGAAGATCTCGCTGCCCTCGCGGTAGACCCGCGCTTCCAGCAGCGAACGCGACTCGGCTTCGACCTTGCCTTCCAGCATGTCGGCCAGAGCCGGTATCATGCGGTCCTGGGCGATATCGGTGATGAAGCCCAGGCGGCCCTGGTTGATGCCGATCAGCGGCACGTTGTAGGGTGCCAGCTGGCGCGCGATGCCGAGCATGGTGCCGTCGCCGCCGACCACGATGGCCACGTCGGCGTGATGCCCGATCTGCTCGGGCGTCATGCTGTCATAGCCTTGCAGGGCGATGTTCTCGGCGGTCTCGGACTCGAAGACCACGGTGTGGCCATGCGACTCCAGGAACACCGCGATGTCCGACAAGATCTGCGCGATGCCGACGGCCTGGAACTTGCCGACGATGGCGACGGTTTTGGGTACGGCTGCCTGAACGGGTAATTTGATGGGCCACATGCTGCGGATTAGACCATAATTTGAGATGACATTGTAATGAAACCAAGCGCTTCCTCCCTTCCCTCCTCGCCCGCTCCCTCCCCCATCGAGGCGGTCCTGTTCGATCTCGACGATACCCTGTGGGCCATCGAACCGGTGCTGGTGCGCGCCGAAGGCCTGCTCTACGACTGGCTGCGCGAGCATGCGCCCGCGGTGGTGGCGGCCCATACCATTGCCAGCCTGCGCGAACGCCGCATGGCCCTGATGAAGACCGACCCGATGTATCGCATCGACCTCTGGAAGCTGCGCCACACGGCGCTCTCCGAGGTCTTCCGCGAGCATGACGTGGACCTGGCGCTGGTCGATCCGGCCATGGCCCTGTTCTCCGAAGCGCGCAGCACGGTGGCGTTGTTCGATGACGTCGAACCGGCGCTGTTGCGCATTAAGGGCCGGCTCACGCTGGGTTCGGTCTCCAACGGCTTTGCCGACCTGGAGCGCATCGGCCTGGCCGGGCACTTCGGGGTCTCGATTGCGGCGCATCGCTTCGGCCGCGCCAAACCGGACCCGGCCATCTTCCACGCCGCCTGCGAGGCACTGCAGGTCGCCCCGGCAGCCACCGTCTATGTCGGCGACGATCCGCTGCTGGACGTGCAAGGTGCGCAGCGGGCCGGTTTGCGGGCAGTATGGATGAACCGTTTCGACCGCACCCTGCCCGAAGGCATCACGCCCGACGCCATCTGCCGCGACCTGCATGAGCTGCACGACTGGCTGCAGGCGCAAGCCTGACCCTTTGTTCAATTTCTGGAAGAACTGACGCGGCCGTCACATTTACCGGATATGCCGCTAGAATATGCCCCATGCAACTCGATAACCGCGCCCGCACACTCCTGAAGGCCCTGGTCGAACGGTACATCGCCGACGGCCAGCCAGTGGGCTCGCGCGCCCTGTCGAAACTGTCCGGCCTGGAACTGTCGCCGGCGACCATCCGCAACATCATGGCCGATCTCGAAGAGATGGGCTTCGTCGCCAGCCCGCACACCTCGGCCGGCCGCGTGCCCACGCCGCGCGGCTATCGCATGTTCGTCGACACGCTGCTCACCGTCGAGGCCATCGACGAGAGTGCCCTCGAAGGCCGCCTGCAGGCGCGCCTGCAGCACAGCGGCTCGCCCCAGAAGATCATCACCAATGCGGCCCAGGTGCTGTCCTCGCTGTCGCAGTTCGCCGGCGTGGTGATGACGCCCAAGCGCGAATCGATGTTCCAGCAGATCGAGTTCCTGCGGCTGTCGGAAAAGCGCATCCTGCTGGTCATCGTCGACCAGGGCGGCGACGTGCAGAACCGCATGCTCCTGACCGACGTCGACTACACCCCGAGCCAGCTGACCCAGGCCGCCAACTACATCAACCAGCATTACGCCGGCCAGTCCTTCGACCAGGTGCGCATCCACCTGCAGGGCGAACTGCGCCAGCTGCGCGACGACATGACCGCGCTCATGCAGGCCGCGGTCGAAGCCGGCAGCGACGCCATGAACGAAGAGGCCGACAACAACGTGGTCATCTCCGGCGAGCGCAACCTGCTGTCGGTGACCGACCTGTCGTCCAACATGAACTCGCTGCGCCGCCTGTTCGACATGTTCGAGCAGAAGACCGGGCTCTTGCAGCTGCTGGATGTGTCCAGCAAGGCCACGGGCGTACAGATCTTCATCGGCGGCGAATCTCAGCTGGTGCCGATGGACGACATGAGCATCGTCACCGCCCCCTACGAGGTCAACGGCCGCATCGTCGGTACCCTGGGCGTGATCGGGCCGACCCGCATGGCCTACGAACGCGTCATTCCCATCGTCGACATCACCGCCAAGCTGCTTTCCAGCGCCTTGAGCCAGCACTGATTCCGGCCAGCACAACCATCGCGCCAGGACGCAAAAAAGCCATGTGAGACCTCACATGGCTTTTTTACATTTTCCTTCATGCAGCCTTGCCGGAATCAAGCCAGGCAAGCGAAAGCAAACTTACTTCTTCACTTTCTTGCAGTTTTTGCAATGACCGTAGAGGGCCAGGGCATGGTCGGCGATCTCGAAACCGTGCTCCTGGGCAATCTTGAGCTGGCGCTTCTCGATTTCGGCGTCGAAGAATTCCTCGACCTTGCCGCAATCCAGGCAGACCAGGTGGTCGTGGTGCGAGCCTTCGTTGAGTTCGAAGACGGCCTTGCCGGTCTCGAAGTGATTGCGCTGGAGCAGGCCGGCCTGTTCGAACTGGGTCAGCACGCGGTAGACGGTGGCCAGACCAACGTCGAGGTTGTCGGACAGCAATTGTTTGTAGACGTCTTCGGCGCTCAAGTGGCGCACGGAGGTGTTCTGGAAGATTTCGAGGATCTTCAGGCGCGGCAGGGTCGCCTTCAGGCCGCTGGCCTTCAGTTCGGATGGATTGTTCGGCATGGTAGAGTGGGTTCCCGGGTTTTACTGGTCTCGAACAGGCGCGGCGGTCCACTGGGAAGACCTGGCGGACCGTTCCGGCGGGGCGGTGGGGAACGCCCTTTTACACCCGGAACGCACTCATGCCTATTTAAGAAGTAAGTTCTAGCTTATCATATAGCGCTTTAGGCTCATGGCTCAACCCGGTTGAAATCTTTATGCGCATGCTTTCCCGAATGAAGTCCCGTCATCACACCACCGCCATCGGCGTCCTGGCTGCACTGGCCGTCTCGCTGGCCGGCTGCTCCTCGACCAAGGCACCGGAACAGGCAGCACCCACCGATACCTCGGGCGTGAAGGTGACCGGCAAGAGCAACAGCCTGTTCGGCTTCTTCAAGCCCTACCGCATCGACATCCAGCAAGGCAACTTCGTCTCCAAGGAAATGGTGGCGCAACTGCGCCCCGGCCTGACCCGTGACCAGGTGCGCTTCGTGCTGGGCACGCCGCTGCTGACCGACATGTTCCACAGCAACCGCTGGGACTACGATTTCCGTCTGGCCAAGGGCAACGGCGAGATCATGACCAGCCGCGTCTCGGTGTTCTTCAAGGATGACCTGCTGGATCACGTCGAAGGCGGCCAGAACCTGCCCACCGAAAGCGAATACCTGACCCTGATCACTGACGCCAAGGTCGGTTCCAAGGCCGGCTTCAGCGACAAACCCAAGGACGACAGCGAGATCAAGCCGGCCTCGCCGGTGGCGCCTTCCTCGGCCACCAACAAGTAAGCCAGGCAAGCCCCGTCCTTCGCACTTCTTTCTTCCGAGTTTTACATGACTGCATTGAATATCGCGGTAACCGGCGCCTCCGGGCGCATGGGCCGCATGCTGATCGAAGCCATCCTCAACGCCGAGGGCCTGCACCTCTCCGGCGCCCTGGATACGCCCGCCTCGCCTGCCATCGGCACCGATGCCGGCCTGTTCCTGGGCAAGACCACCGGCGTGATCATCGAATCCGAGCTGGCACGCGGCCTGGCCGGTGCTGACGTGCTGATCGATTTCACCCGTCCGGAAGGCACGCTGAAACACCTGGAATACTGCGCCGCCCACGGCGTGAAGGTCGTCATCGGCACCACCGGTTTCGAGGCCGAAGGCAAAGCCGCCATCGCCGAATTCGCCAAGCGCACCGCCGTCATGGCCGCGCCCAACATGAGCGTGGGCGTCAACGTCACGTTGAAGCTGCTGGAACTGGCCGCCAAGAATTTCTCGCACGGCTACGACATCGAGATCATCGAAGCCCACCACCGCCACAAGGTCGACGCCCCCTCCGGCACTGCGCTGAAGATGGGCGAAGTCATCGCCGATGCGCTGGGCAAGAAGCTCGACGACGTCGCCGTCTACGCCCGCGAAGGCGTTACCGGTGAGCGCGATCCGTCCTCCATCGGTTTTGCCACCGTGCGCGGCGGCGACATCATCGGTGACCACACGGTCCTGTTTGCCGGCATCGGCGAGCGCATCGAGATTTCGCACAAGTCCTCCAGCCGCGTCTCGTACGCCATGGGCAGCCTGCGCGCCGCACGCTTCCTGGCCGACAAGGACACCGGCCTGTATGACATGCAGGATGTGCTGGGCTTCAAGTAAGCCGAGCCCGCCACCACAGGAAATGCCCGACGCTGCCGCGCCCCACCAGGTCCGGCAGCGAATTTTTTTGGGGTCCGCCGCTCCAAGCGACTCACCCTCAGCCAACCGTCATTGACTCCCTGCCGCGTGCGCGCGGCGTCTTTCCCGAAAGCACCTACCATGGAACAGAACGTTGGATTTGCCCACTACTGGGCCCAAGGCGATGCCGTTTCGCACTCGGTGGCCTATCTGCTGTTGCTGATGTCGATCGCCAGCTGGTTCTACATCCTCTCCAAGGCCTGGGCCGCCTGGCGCATTCGCCGTGGCAGCAATGCCCTCGAACAATTCTGGCAGGCCCCGACGCTGGCCGACGCCACCGCCGCCATGCAGCGCCTGGACAGCGAACAGATCTACACCCCCATGGCCGAACGCGCCGCTGAAGCGGCCGACATCGGCACCCGCCAGCAGGGCACGCCCTCGCTCAACGCCGCGACCGATCCGGGCGAACTGATCACGCGCACCCTGCGCCGCGAAATCAACCGCGTCTCGGCGCGGCTGGAACGCGGCCTGACGCTGCTGGCCTCGGTCGGCTCGACCGCGCCCTTCGTGGGCCTCTTCGGTACCGTGTGGGGCATCTACCACGCACTGGTGGCGGTCTCGGCCAGTGGCACGGTGCAGATCGACAAGGTCGCCGGTCCCGTGGGCGAGGCGCTGATCATGACCGCGCTGGGCCTGCTGGTGGCGATCCCGGCCGTGCTGGCCTACAACGCCTTCACCCGCATCAACCGCGTGGTGCTGGCCGAACTGGATGGCTTCGCACATGACCTGCATGCGTATCTGACCACCGGCGAGCGTGTCGGCGGCATGCGCAAATAATTTTTTCGACACCCGATCCGAGAGGAGTCCCACATGAGTTTCGGCGGATTCAACGACAACCAGAACTCGGCCCCGATGGCCGACATCAACGTCACCCCGATGGTGGACGTGATGCTGGTCCTGCTGGTGATCTTCATCATCACCGCGCCCATGTTCACCCACGCCCTGAAGCTGGACCTGCCCACGGCGCAGTCCAACCCGGCCCCGGAAAAACCGGAGACCATCACCCTGGGCATCGATGCCGCCGGCAAGCTGTACTGGAACGACCAGCCGGTCAGCGAAGAGGACATGGATGCGCGCCTGGCTACGGCTGCGGCCAAGAAGCCGCAGCCCGAGCTGCAATTGCGCGCCGACAAGTCGACCCGTTATGAAATGATCGCCGAAGTGATGTCGGCCGCGCAGGGTGCGGGGCTGACCAAGCTGGGTTTCGTCACCGACCCCAAGGGCGGCGGCAAGAGTAACAGACAAGCAAACTGAAAGAGAGCAGGCATGGCCACCGTACAACTGGCGGGCGACCGCATCACCGACTGGGACAGTTTCCATACCGAGAGCGCAGCCGCCTTCGGCTTCCCGGATTTCTACGGCCGCAACATGAATGCTTGGGTCGATTGCCTGTCCTACCTGCGCGATGACGCCGGCATGTGCAAGTTCAGGCTCAAACCCGAGGAAGTGCTGACCATCGAGATCAGCCACAGCGCCGACCTGCACCAGCGCCTGCCAGACCTGGTGGAAGACGTGGAATTCTGCTGCACGGCCATCAATGACCGCTGCGAGGATTACGACGAGCCGCCGGTCATTGCGCTGGTGTGGAAGTGATCCTGCCGTTTTCCATTCATCTCCCCCATCGCTGCAGCGGCCCTGATTGATCTATCACACAGATCAATCAATCAACTCATCCCCATCATAAAACGGATACGGCCCATCGAATTCCCCGATGAAGGCCGTATGGCTGACCAGGCTCTGCGCAGCCGCATCCCACCAGTGCAACTGGAATCCCGGCGGCTCCATGACGAAGCAGGAAGGTGCTTGCGGATCCAGGTCCAGCTGCACCTGGTGTGACACGCCCGGACAGGTCGTCGCCAGCGTCCCGCCAAAGCGGCGCTGGATGGAGCGATGCAGGTGGCCGCACAGGATGCGTTCAACCTGCGGATGCTTGCGCACCACCGCCTCCAATGCCTGCGGATCGGCCAGCCCCATGTCATCCATGTGCCCGATGCCGGTGGTGAAGGGCGGATGATGCATGGCGATCACGGTCGGCCGTTCCGGCTGCTGGGCCAGCACCTCATCCAGCCACAGCAGGCTGGAGGCGGCCAGTTCGCCGCCGCTGGCGCGCGGGATCACGGTATCGAGCGCAATGATGCGCACCGGATGATCCTCGATCACATACTCGATGCGCTCACCGCCCTGCTGCAGATAGGCGTGCTCCGGGAAGGCCGCGCGCAGCGCATTGCGCTCGTCATGATTGCCCGGCAACAGGTAATACGGCATGGTCAGCGGCGCCAGCAGGTCACGCAGACAGGCATATTCGGAGGGCTTGCCGAAGTCCACCAGGTCGCCGGTGATGACCAGCACGTCCGGCTTCTGCTTCAATGCATTGACCTGCCGCACGCAGCGGCGCAGCGCTTCGGCGGTATCCACCACGCGATAGGATTTCTTGCCATCGGTCTTGATGTGCAGGTCGGAAATCTGTCCCAGGATCATGCGGTCTCCTTCTCGGCACGCGGTGCCAGTTTTACCAGTGCTTCGGCCGGCACGCGGATGGCGATCTGCTGGCCGGCTTCCCACCAGCCACGGCGGCTGGTCTCGGCGATGACCGGACGTTCGGTGCCAATCTCGATTTCAAACCGGGTACGGTCGCCGAGGAAGAAAGTGTTGAGCAGCTTGCCGCGCACGCACTGCGCATCGGCTTCGGTGACATCCACCACCTCGACATCTTCGGGACGGAACAGGGCGCAGGCCTGCTGCCCCTGCTGGGCCGCATCGAGCTTGTCGAGCAACGGCAGGCTCCCTGTGGGCAACAGCAATCTATCTCCCGAAACGATACCTTGCACGCGATTCATCGCCCCGATGAAATCGGCCACGAAGTCATTGGCGGGATGATAGTAGATCTCGCGCGGGGTGCCGATCTGCGAAATCTTGCCACGTTCCATGACCACGATGCGGTCGCCCAGCGCCATGGCCTCGCCCTGGTCGTGCGTGACATAGATGGCGGTGATGCCGAGGCTGCGCAGCAGCTTGTTGAGGTCACTGCGCACGGCTTCGCGCAGCTTGGCGTCGAGTGCCGTGAGCGGTTCGTCCAGCAACAGCACGCGCGGCTCCATCGCCAGTGCGCGCGCCAGGGCCACGCGCTGCTTCTGGCCGCCCGAGAGCTGGTCCACGCGGCGATGCGAGAGGCCTTGCAGATGCACCATTTCCAGCAGGCGCTCGACGCGCTCGGCGCGTTCGCCGGCGGGGATCTTGCGGATCTTCATGCCATAGGCGATGTTCTCGCCCACGCTCATGTTGGGGAACAGCGCATAGTTCTGGAACACCATGCCCACGCCACGCTTTTCAATCGGCAGTGCGGTCACGTCTTCGTCGCCGAAGAACACGCGCCCGCCTTCATCGGGAAACTCCAGCCCGGCGATCATGCGCAGCGTGGTGGTCTTGCCGCAGCCCGAGGGACCGAGCAGGACCAGGGTTTCACCGGGATGGATATCGAGGTCCAGCGGCTGCAGCGCACGCGTGCCATTGGCGAAGGACTTGGCGCATTGCTGCAGGCGGATGGAAACGGCTTCTTGCTTGGGCTTCATAGACTGACTTTCTTGCGTGTTGCCTGGGTCGCCCACTGCATGCCGATCAGGAGCGGAATGATCATGAAAAAGAAGATCAGCGTGTAGGCCGATCCTACCTCCAGCCGCATCGATGCATAGGCATCGGCCAGGCCCACCGGCAGGGTCTGGGTCAGCGGCGTGTGCAGCATCCAGGTGATGTTGAATTCGCCGATGGAAAGCGTGACCACCATCAGCGCCCCGGCCAGGATGCCCGAGGCGGCATTGGGAATGACGATGCCGAAGAAGCGGCGCATCCGCCCCGCCCCCAGGCTGGCAGCGGCTTCTTCCAGCTGGGCCAGCTGCGAGGACTGCATCACGGCCAGCACCGGGCGCACCATGAAGGGCAGCGTGAAGATCACGTGGCCGACCAGGATGAACAGGATGCTGGCGCGGAACTCGCGCAACTGGCCATAAGCCATGATCAGCGCCAGTGCGGTGGCCAGGCCCGGCACGGCCACCGGCATCATGAGCAACTCTTCGATCACGCGCGCCAGGCGGCTGTGGCCGCCACGATAGCGCGCCAGCATGTAGGCCAGCGGCACGCCGGCCACCAGCGTCACCGCCAGGCAGGCCAGCGCGATGATGAGCGAGCGCCAGATGGTGGGCTGGTACATCTCCCACACCTGGGCCACCCAGCGCAGCGTCAGTCCGCTGGACAAGCCGACGAAGAAATTCTCGGTCACGCCGGCCAGCATCGACAGCACCACCGGCACCACCAGGAAGGCGCACACCAGCAGCGTGAATCCCAGCTGCAGGTAAAAACGGAAACGATTTTGCATGGCTCTTCCTTATGCCGCAGCGGCCACGCCGCTGCCGGTGAGCGAACGCGCCAGTGCCAGCATCGCCCAGGTGATCAGGCCCAGCACGATGGACAGCGAGGCGGCCGTGGCGAAGTTGGCGTAGCCGGTAAATTCGTTGTAGATGGTCATGGGCAGCACATCGATATTGGCCGCCAGCGTGAAGGCGGTCCCGAAGGCACCGACGCTGGTGGCAAAGCAGATCGCACCCGAGGAAATGAGCGCCGGCAGCAGTGCGGGCAGCACCACGTGCAGCAGCACCTGCCACGGCTTGGCACCGAGCGAGCGTGCCGCTTCTTCCAGCGAGGGATCGAGTTTTTCAGCGGCAGCCACGACAGTGAGGATCACGCGCGGAATCGAGAAATACAGGTAACCCAGGAACAGCCCCGCCAGCGAATACGCGAACACCAGCGATTCGCCAAAGAGCCAGTTGGTGAAGGCACCGATGAGCCCCTGGCGTCCGGCCAGCATGATGACCATGAAGCCGACCACCACGCCGGGAAATGCCAGCGGGAAGGTCAGCATGGCCAGCAACACCGACTGGCCAGGAAAACGATTACGTTGCAGGAACAAGCCGACGAACACCGAGATGGCCAGCGTGGCGACCGTGACCACTGCCGACAGCGCCAGCGTGGACATCAGGCTGGTGAAGTAATGGCGGTTGGTCAGCACCGACAGGTAGGCCATCGCGCCGTCCGGTCCCGAGGCACCCACGCCGACCAGCCGCACCATGGGCAGCAGCCAGAAGGCGCAGAACAGGGTCAGGCCGGGGACGGCGAACCACAGCCAGACACCGTTGCCGGCTGCGCGCGGACGCGCCGCCGGCGGCTGGCCGGCCAGCGGGGCCGGCGCGCCGGACGCCGGGGAAATCATGCTCTTCATGCTTGCTCCTGCGGTCTGCATTCAGCGTACTTCGGCCAGGTAGCGCTCGCCGAACTTGCGCTGGGCTTCGGCCATCTTGCCGTAGTCCACCGCCTTGGCACGGGCGTATTCCGAGGCCGGCAGGAAGCGCGCTTCGGCTTCCTTCGACATCGCCGCCGCACGCACCGGGCGCAGGTAGGCATTGGCCCAGATCGCCTGGCCCTGGTCGGACAGCAGGAAGTCCAGCACCTTCTTCGCTTCAGCCTGGTGCGGTCCGTTCTTCACCAGCGAGACCACGTAGGGCACGGTGACGGTGCCTTCCGAGGGAATCACGAACGCCACGTTGGCGTGATCCTTGTACTTGGCGCGGTAGGCGTCGAAGTCATAGCCCAGCAGGATGGGAATTTCACCCGAGATCAGGCGTGCATAGGAAGTCTGCTTGGGCACGATGGGCTGGTTCTTCTGCAGGTTCTTGAAGAAGGTGATGGCCGGCGAGAAATCGTCCAGCGTGCCGCCCATGGCCTGGTTGATCGCCACCGCGCCGACATAGCCGACGAAGGCCGAGGCCGGGTCGAGATAGCCGATCAGGCCCTTGTACTCGGGCTTCTGCAGGTCGGCCCAGGACTTGGGCACGGGCTTGCCCTTCAAGGCATCGACGTTGACCATGATGCCCATGGTGCCGGAGTGGATGGTGACCCAGTAACCGTCAGGATCCTTCAGTCCGTTGGGGATGTCGTTCCAGTGGGCCGGCTTGTAGGCGGCCACCAGGTCCTTGTTCTTCGCTTCGATGCCGAAGGACACGCCCAGGTAGGTGAAATCAGCCACCGGGCTGGCCTTCTCGGCCGTCAGCTGGGCCAGGGCCTGGCCGCTGTTCTTGTTGTCGGGCGGCACCGTGATGCCGGTCTTGTCCTTGATGGCCTTGATCTGCGCAGCCCAGTCAGCCCACTCGGGCGGACAGTTGTAGCAGATCGCGGTCTGGGCCGAAGCGGCCAGGGAAGCCGACAGCAACAGCGCGCCGGCAGCAGTTTGAATAACACGTTTCAGGAACATGTCAGATCCTTTCCTAAGGGTTGAACAACGAGGGCACAACAAATTCTTGACGACATCAGCATCAGCAAGAGGCCGGTGCAGGCGGTGCTACCGATCCCCCTTCGCGCAGCGTATGCGGGAGGATGTGGCGCACCCCGGCGATGACCGGTACCGGCGCCTCCTCGACCGCCGCGGCGGCGGCAGCTGCCGGCAGCGCGCGCTCGATGGCATCGACCAGCGTGCGCAGCGCGACATCGCCGATCTGCTCGGAGGGCTGCACCACGCTGGCCAGCACCGGCTGCATCAGCGCCCCGACAGGGATGCCGTCGAAGCCCATCACCGAGATATCCTCCGGCACCTGCAAGCCCAGCGCGCGCAGATCGCGCATGGCGCTCAGGGCCAGCAGGTCGTTGGAACAGAACAGCGCCGTCGGGCGATGCAAGGGGTCGGCCATCATCTGCTGGTAATCGGTAGCCGCGGTGAGCGTATGGCGCTCGACCTCGATGGCCGGCAGCGGCGCCAGACCGGCGGCCTGCATGGCATCGAGATAACCGCAGTAGCGCTGCATGGCCCGGTCGGACGCATTGAAGCGGCCCGACAGCATCTGGATGCGGCGATGCCCCAGCCCGATCAGGTGGCTGACGGCATCGCAGGCGGCAGCGCGGTTGTCCACCGAGACCGAAGCGCGATGCGTAGCGGCCTCGGCATCCGCATCGGCTGCGGCATCGGCCAACTGGTTGTAGGCCAGCACGAAGGGAATGCGCTCGCGCTCCAGCAGGTCCAGCGTGGCATTGGCACCGGCATCGGCCACCGTCAGGATCACGCCATCGACGCGATGGCCCAGCAGCAACTCCACCGCCGCCGATTCATCCTCGGGCAGGTATTCGGTGGTGGTGAACATGACCGAGTAGTCCAGCGCGCGTGCGGCCAGCTCGATGCCTTGCAGGCACTGGGCGAAGACCGTGTTGGACAGCGTGGGCACCACCACGCCGACCGTGCGCGAATTGCCGGCCCGCAAGTTGCGGCCGGTGAAATTGGGACGGAACCCCAGTTCAGCAATGCTGCGGTGGATCTTCTCGGCGGTTTCCGCACTGACCGACCCCGGCTTGTTGAGCAGGCGGGACACGGTGGCAATGGAGACGCCAGCCAGATGGGCAACTTGTTTGATGGACGGACGCACGGGGTTTCCGGGGCAAATGAAAACGATTTCATGATGCCGCCCGATTGTTACGCCCTCATGACCATCAAACCGTGTGGAATGTGAACGAAAACCTCACAAATGCTGGCTCACAGCGACTTTCCATCTCCCGTCAAACGAAGCAGCCAAATTCAAGCCAACCTCGATAAAAAATTGCTTTTTCACAATTTTTCGAGAATTAACAAGAAGTATTTCGAGAACACGCCACACCGCCGTTGCCGATGGTTTCATACGTCACGCCAGCCTTCATGCTGGTCAGCGCACCATCCCAGTCCGTCGCCCCCTCGCAGGCGGGAACCGTGTAGCTGCTATCCCTGCTGCCGCCCTGCTCAGGCACAGGGGTCTTGGCCCGCCTCTTCACCGAGGCGGGCTTTTTTTCGGGCGGGGCGGCGCGGGGGCCGCGCAAGGGCGGGCCGGAATGCCGCGCCGGGGCGGTGAGCCGGTATAATGCAGGGTTTCGAATTGCAGTCCCCTCCCAACCGAATTCCATCCGTATCAGCCCGTCATGCAAGATAAATACAGCCCAGCCGAAGTTGAACAGTCCGCACAGCAGCATTGGAACGCCATCGACGCCTACAAGACCGTCGAAAACGCCCGCGACAAGGAAGGCCGCGACAAGAAGAAGTTCTACGCCTGCTCGATGCTGCCCTACCCCTCCGGCAAGCTGCACATGGGCCACGTGCGCAACTACACCATCAACGATGTGATGTATCGCTACCTGCGCATGAACGGCTACAACGTCCTGATGCCCATGGGCTGGGATGCCTTCGGCATGCCCGCCGAAAACGCCGCCATGGCCAATGGCGTGCCGCCGGCGCAGTGGACTTATTCCAATATTGAATATATGAAGTCGCAGATGCAGTCGATGGGCCTGGCCATCGACTGGTCGCGCGAGATGACGGCCTGCCGTCCCGAGTACTACAAGTGGAACCAGTGGATGTTCCTGAAGATGCTGGAGAAGGGCATCATCTACAAGAAGACCGGGACCGTGAACTGGGATCCGATCGACCAGACCGTGCTGGCCAACGAGCAGGTCATCGACGGCCGTGGCTGGCGCTCGGGTGCCGTGATCGAAAAGCGCGAGATCCCGATGTACTACGCCAAGATCACCGACTACGCCGACGAACTGCTGGAACACGTCGAGACCAAGCTGCCCGGCTGGCCCGAGCGCGTGCGCCTGATGCAGGCCAACTGGATCGGCAAGTCCACCGGCGTGCGCTTCGCCTTCCCGCACCAGATCAAGGGCGCGGACGGCCAGCTGATCAACGACGGCAAGCTGTTCGTCTTCACCACCCGCGCCGACACCATCATGGGCGTGACCTTCTGTGCCGTGGCCCCGGAACACCCGCTGGCCACCCTCGCCGCAGAAAACAACCCGGCCCTGCAAGCCTTCATCGCCGAATGCAAGCAAGGCAGCGTGATCGAAGCCGACATGGCGACCATGGAAAAGAAGGGCATGCCCACGGGCCTGTTCGTCACCCATCCGCTGACCGGCGAGCAGGTCGAAGTCTGGGTCGGCAACTATGTGCTCATCACCTACGGCGACGGTGCCGTGATGGGCGTGCCGGCGCATGACGAGCGCGACTTCGCCTTCGCCCGCAAATACAATCTGCCGATCAAGCCGGTCATCGGCGTGGAAGGCAAGACCTACTCCACCGAAGCCTGGGAAGAATGGTACGGCGACAAGGAAGCCGGCAAGACCATCGCGTCCGGCAAGTACGATGGCCTGGGCTATCAGGCCGCCGTCGATGCGGTCGCCGCCGACCTGGCCGCACAGGGCCTGGGCGAGAAGAAGGTGACCTTCCGCCTGCGCGACTGGGGTATCTCGCGCCAGCGTTACTGGGGCACCCCCATCCCCATCATCCATTGCCCGGATTGCGGCGACGTGCCGGTGCCCGAGAAGGACCTGCCGGTCGTGCTGCCGGAAGACTGCGTGCCGGACGGCAGCGGCAATCCGCTCAACAAGCATGAGCAATTCCTCAAGGTCGACTGCCCCTGCTGTGGCAAGCCGGCCCGCCGCGAAACCGACACCATGGACACCTTCGTCGATTCGTCCTGGTACTACATGCGCTATACCTCGCCGGGCAGCAACGAGGCGATGGTCGACTCCCGCAACGATTACTGGATGCCCATGGACCAGTACATCGGCGGCATCGAACACGCCGTGCTGCACCTGCTGTACGCACGCTTCTGGACCAAGGTCATGCGCGACTTCGGCCTGGTCAAGTTCGACGAGCCCTTCACCAACCTGTTGACGCAAGGCATGGTCTTGAACGAGACCTACTATCGCGAAGACGCCGCCGGCAAGAAGACCTGGTACAACCCGGCTGATGTGGACCTGTCCTTCGACGACAAGGGCCGTCCGGTCTCGGCCGTGCTGAAGGAAGACGGCCAGCCGGTGATGATCGGCGGCACCGAGAAGATGTCCAAGTCCAAGAACAACGGCATCGACCCGCAAGCGCAGATCGACCAGTACGGTGCCGATACGGCGCGCCTGTTCACCATGTTCGCCTCGCCGCCGGAGCAGACCCTGGAATGGTCCGGTGCCGGTGTGGAAGGCGCCAACCGCTTCCTGCGCCGCGTCTGGGCCTTCGGCTACAACAACGCTGCGCGCATCACCGCCGCCGGTGCACTCGATGCCGCCCAGCTCGATGATGCTCTGAAGACCCTGCGCCGCGAAGTGCACAAGGTCCTGCAGCAAGCCGACAACGACTTCAAGCGCATCCAGTACAACACCGTGGTCTCGGCCTGCATGAAGATGCTCAACACGCTGGAAGCGGCCAAGCCTGCGGCCGGTGCGGCGGGTGACGCGGTGATCGCCGAGTGCTTCTCGATCTTCCTGCGCGTGCTGAACCCGGTGGCCCCGCACATCACCCATGTGCTGTGGCAGCAGCTGGGCTATGCCCAGGCGCAGGGCGACATCCTCGACGCGGCCTGGCCGCAGGTCGATGCGGCCGCGCTGGAACAGAGCGAGCTGAAGCTGGTGGTGCAGGTCAACGGCAAGCTGCGCGGCGAAGTCACCGTGCCGAAGGATGCCGACAAGGCCGCCATCGAAGCCGCCGCGCTGGCCAACGAAGACGTCAAGAAATTCCTGACCGGCGCACCGAAGAAGGTGATCGTGGTGCCGGGCAAGCTGGTCAACATCGTTGCCTGATCCGGCCCAACCTTAACGACGGAACTCCATGCACGCTCAAGTCCAAATCAAGCGTTTCTCGCAATGGCTGCTGCTGGTGGCGGCGGCCGTGATGCTCACGGCCTGCGGCTTCCATATGCGCGGCGCGGCTGACCTGCCCTTCAAGACCATCTACCTGGGCTTCGCGCCCAACTCGGCGGTCGGGGTGGAACTCAAGCGCAACATCGAGGCCAGCGGTGCCAAGGTGTTGTCCGACCCCAAGGAGGCCGAAGCCAACCTGAAGGTGCTGGCCGATTCCCGCGACCGCCAGGTGCTGACCCTGAACACCAACGGCCGCGTGCGTGAATACGCGCTGTTCCAGCGTTTCACCTTCTCGGTCACCGATGCCAAGGGCGTGATCCTGATCCCGCCGACGGCCATCACCCTGCGCCGCGTCATCACCTATGACGAGAACCAGGAACTGGCCAAGCAGGCCGAGGAAGTGCTGCTCTACCGCGACATGCAGTCCGACCTGGTGCAGCAGATCCTGCGTCGCCTGTCGGCCTCCAAGACCGCCATCAAGAACGAGAAGGCCGCGGCCGACTCGGACTCCTGAGCGGCACGCGGAATCAGCATGCAACTGCGCCACGACTCCCTGGACGCCCATCTCGGCAAATCGCTGGCCCCGCTTTACGTGATCGCCAGCGACGAGCACCTGCTGGCGCTGGAAGCGGCGGACAAGATCCGCCGCAGTGCCCGCGCCAACGGCTATACCGAGCGCGAGGTATTGGTGGTGGAGCGCAGCTTCAAGTGGGGTGAGCTGCTGGCGGCCAACCAGTCGCAATCGTTGTTCGGCGACAAGAAACTGATCGAGCTGCGCATCCCCACCGGCAAGCCCGGCAAGGATGGCGGCCAGGCGCTGCAGGATTACGCCGCCAATCTCTCGCCCGACAATCTGACCATCATCAGCCTGCCCAAACTGGACTGGGCCACGCAGAAAGCGGCCTGGGTCGGTGCCCTGCAGCAGGCGGCGGTCTACATCGACATTCCGCTGGTGGAACGCGCGCAGCTGCCGGCCTGGATCGGCAACCGCCTGGCGGCCCAGCAGCAGAGCGCCGACCGGGCCTGCCTGGATTTCATCGCGGATCGCGTGGAAGGCAACCTGCTGGCCGCGCACCAGGAAATCCAGAAGCTGGCGCTGCTGCATCCGCCGGGCAAGCTCAGTTTCGAACAGGTGCAGGACGCGGTGCTGAACGTGGCGCGTTATGACGTCTTCAAGCTCAACGAAGCCATGCTCTCGGGCGATATCGCGCGCCTGACGCGCATGATGGACGGCTTGAAGGGCGAAGGCGAGGCGCTGCCGCTGGTGCTGTGGGCGGTCACCGAAGAGATCCGCACCCTGCTCAAGCTCAAATCCGGCATGGCCCAGGGCAAACCCGTGGGCGCGCTGCTGAAGGAATACCGCATCTGGGGCCCGCGCGAACGCCTGATGGAGCCGGCCCTGCGCCGCATCAGCCTGGCCGCGCTGGAACAGGCGCTGCAGGAAGCGGCCCTGGTGGACCGCATGGTCAAGGGCCTGCGTGCCCGCAGCTTTGCCGGCGACCCGTGGGACGCCTTGCTGCAACTGGGCCTGAAGCTGGCACGCGGACGCTGATCCGGCCGTACACCCGGCATATCGAATACCGAACATCGAACCCGACGCGCGCATCGCGCCCCGGAGAAAACTGCATGGAAAACATCGACCTCTACATGAACCGCATCGGCCAGCAGGCCCGTGCTGCCTCGCGCGCCATGGCGCGCGCCGATACCGCTGCCAAGAACCAGGCGCTGCTGCTGATCGCGGCCGCCATCCGCCGCGACGCGGACGCCCTGCGTGCGGCCAATGCGCTGGACCTGGACGCTGCCCGCGCCAACGGTCTGGCCGAAGCCATGCTCGATCGCCTGACCTTGTCCGACAAGGCCATCGCCACCATGGCCGAAGGCCTGGAGCAGATCGCCTCCCTGCCCGATCCCATCGGCGAGATCAGCAACATGAAGTACCGCCCTACCGGCATCCAGGTCGGCCAGATGCGCGTGCCGCTGGGCGTGATCGGGATCATCTACGAAGCCCGTCCGAACGTGACGGTCGATGCCGCCGGCCTGTGCATCAAGAGCGGCAACGCCACCATCCTGCGCGGCGGCTCTGAAGCCATCCACTGCAATCAGGCGCTGGCCAAGCTGGTCAAGGAAGGACTGGCCGGTGCCGGTCTGCCGGAACAGGCGGTGCAGGTAGTCGAGACCACCGACCGTGCTGCCGTGGGTGCGCTCATCACCATGCAGGAATACGTGGACGTGATCGTCCCGCGCGGCGGCAAGGGCCTGATCGAGCGCCTCATGAAGGAGGCCAAGGTCCCGATGATCAAGCACCTCGACGGCATCTGCCACGTCTACATCGACGACAAGGCTGACACCCGCAAGGCACTCGATGTGGCCTTCAATGCCAAGTGCCATCGCTACGGCACCTGCAACACCATGGAAACCCTGCTGGTGTCGCGCAACATCGCCGCCGCCATCCTGCCGCCGCTGTCCGAACTGTATCGCGTCAAGGAAGTGGAACTGCGCTGCGATCCGGAAGCCGCCGAGATCCTGGCCGGCTACCCGCTGCTCAAGGCGGCCACCGAAGAGGATTGGGACACCGAATACCTGGCCCCCATCCTGGCCGTGAAAGTGGTGGCCGACATGGATGAGGCCATCGAGCACATCAATCGCCATTCTTCGCAGCACACCGACAGCATCATCACCGAGGATTACACGCGCGCCATGCGTTTCCTGCGCGAAGTGGATTCGGCCTCGGTCATGGTCAATGCCTCGACCCGCTTTGCCGATGGCTTCGAATACGGCCTGGGTGCGGAGATCGGCATCTCCAACGACAAGCTGCATGCACGCGGCCCGGTGGGACTGGAAGGACTGACCTCGCTGAAATACGTGGTGCTGGGCCAGGGACAGGTCCGCCAGTAAGACACACGCACGCCACACCCCAAGCCATCACGTACGACAAGGATAGCCATGCTCTGGATCAAAGCCCTGCACATCGTCTTCATCGCCTCCTGGTTCGCCGGCCTGTTCTACCTGCCGCGCATCTTCGTGAACCTGGCGCAGGAAACCGACCTGGTCGCGCGCGAACGCCTGCTGGGCATGGCGCGCCGCCTGTACCGCTTCACCGGCATGATCTCGCTGGTGGCGCTGGTGCTGGGCGTGTGGCTGCTGGCCATCACCTGGTCGTTCTGGAAGGGCCCCGGCAATGGCTGGCTGCATGCCAAGCTGTTCCTGGTGGTGCTGGTGATCGGCTACCAGCACGCCTGCGGCTCGCTGCTCAAGAAATTCGAACACGGCAAGAACGTGCGCAGCCACGTCTGGTATCGCTGGTTCAACGAAGTGCCGGTGCTGCTGATGCTGGCCATCGTGATCCTGGTGGTGGTCAAGCCGTTCTGATCATTCTGCAACTATCCCCGCAGTCTTCGTCCGCTACATTCCACACTCATCCTTCCGGAGCCGGTCATGAGCAAAGTCTGTGAGTACTTCTTCGCGCCGCATTCACCCTTCGCCTACCTGGGCCACAATCGTTTCGTCGCCCTCGCCGAAAAATACCAGGTGCAGATCCTGCCCAAGCCCTTCGATCTGTCCAAGATCTTCGGTGTCTCCGGCGGCCTGCCGCTGGCCAAGCGCGCACCACAGCGCCAGGCCTATCGCCTCAAGGAACTGGCACGCTGGAGCGAATTCCTGGGCAAGCCCATGGTGCTGCAGCCGACCTATTTCCCGGTCAACAGCGACAATGCGGCGCGCCTGATCATCGCCACCCAGCTGGCCCACGGCACCGCCGCATCACTGCGCCTGACCGGCGCCATCATGCGCGCGGTGTGGGAAGAACAACGCAACATCGCCGACCACGACACCCTGGTCGCCATCGCCAATGCCAATGACCACGATGGCGCGGCCCTGCTGAAGTCGGCCGAAACGGCCAGCGTGCAGGCCGAATTCGACCGCTTCACCGACGAGGCCAATGCCGCCAGCATCTTCGGTGCGCCGTGGTACGTCTACGACGGTGAAGGCTACTGGGGCCAGGATCGCCTGGACTTCATCGAGCGTGCCTTCGCGAAAGGCTGAGCGGCCAGCGTACAATGACGCCGGACTGCGCAGCGACCCGCGCAGTCCGGCTTTTTTCATTTTTGTTACTTTGTTTTCCAACGGATAAAAGGTACTCCCATGCAATCTCCCGACACCAACTACTCTTACTTCTGTCCCTGCCCGCGCGGCCTGGAAGCGGCCCTGGCGGAAGAACTCAACGAGATCGCCGAGCACGCCGGCCCCGCCGCCAACCTCAAGGTGCACAACCAGGTGCCCGGTGGCGTGCACTGCTCCGGCACCCTGCTGGCGGCCTACCAGATGAACCTGCACTCGCGCATCGCCAGCCGCGTGCTGCTGCGCATGGGCCATGGTTCCTACAAGAACGAGAACGACATCTACGACCTCACCCTGGCGCAAGCCTGGGAAGACTGGTTCAAGGTCTCGCACACCATCCGCGTGGACCTGACCGCCGTGAAGTCGCCCCTGCGCAGCCTGGAGTTCAGCACCCTCAAGATCAAGGATGCGATCTGCGACCGCTTCCTCGACCAGTTCAAACTGCGCCCATCGGTGAACACGCGCACGCCTGACATGCGCATCGCCGGTTTCGTCGATGCCCACAATTTCACGGTCTATCTCGATACCTCGGGCGAAGCGCTCTTCAAGCGCGGCTGGCGCGAAGAAACCGGTGACGCACCGCTGCGCGAGAACCTGGCTGCAGGCCTGCTGCGCACCGCCGGCTGGAAGCCGGGCGTGCCGCTGTTCGATCCCATGTGCGGTTCCGGCACCATCCTGGCCGAGGCCGCGCAGATCATCGCCGGCGTGCCGCCGGGCGCGCGCCGCCGCTTCGCCTTCGAGAAGTTCAGCAACTTCGATGCCGATGCCTGGTTCGCCATCAAGGGCGATTTCAAACCCAATCCGATTCCGACCACGCCCACGCTGTTCGGCAGCGACATCTCCGGCGACATGGTGGAACTGACCCGCAAGAACCTGGTGCGCGCCGGCGTGCATTTCGAAGTGCCGCTGAAGCAGATCGAAGCACAGGAAATCAAGCCGCCGGTCGATGCCGAGGGCAAGCCGCTGGTCGGCATCATCCTCTCCAATCCGCCCTACGGTGAGCGTATCGGCGTGCGCGGTGACCGTGCCTTGCCGACCGAGGAATTGTTCGTGCAGTTCTTCAGCGCCTTCTCCAGCACCCTGAAGCAGCGCTTTGCGGGGTGGAGCGTATTCCTGTTCTCGGCCGACCTCGGCCTGCCCAAGCTGATGCGCCTGAAGGAAGCCCGCAAGACGCCGTTCTTCAACGGTGCCCTGGAATGCCGCCTGTTCCGCTTCGACATGGTGGCCGGCTACAACCGCCGCGAGGAAGCCAAGCCTGTCCCGCGCGACAGCGAAGACTGATGCTCTCCGGCGCGGATGGATTGTCAACTTCTCCAAGACAATCCATCCCGCCGCCACCGGTTTATCCGGCCCGCCTTCTTCCCTACAGTGTGGACTTGACGACTGCCGTTGCGCATGCAAGAAAAAGCAAAAGCGCAACGCTCGCCATCCTTCATCCACTCCACACTTTTCCGGGATCACCATGACCACCGTTACCGTCAACACCCGTGCCGACTACGCCGCCTTCCTGCTGCGCGTCACCATGGGCATTTTCTTCCTGGTCCACGCCGGCCTGAAACTGTTTGTCTTCACACCCGCCGGGACCGTCGGCTTCTTCGCCTCGCTGGGCGTGCCGGGCTGGTTCGCCTATCCGGTCATGGCACTGGAAGTGGTGGGCGGCATCGCGCTGGTGCTGGGCTTCTACGGTCGCTGGCTGGCCCTGCCGCTGGCAGCGGACCTGCTGGGCGCGATCGTGCTGGTGCATGGCAAGGCCGGCTTCTTCTTCACCAATCCCAAGGGCGGCTGGGAATACCTGGCGCTCTGGATCGTCGGCCTGATTGCCGTGTTCCTGCTGGGTGATGGCGCTTTTGCCCTGAAGCGTGAAGCGCAGCGCTGATAGCGCATTGATGGCACCATAAGCCAACAATCTCTCGCAGGATCAGCGCCGGGCCCGTGCCCGGCGCATGCCATCCGGCGACAAAGTTTCAAAACGCATCAAAGCGGTCAATGTTCCAAACGTTTTAAATGTTTTAAATGTTTTATATCGTTTATAGCGATTCACAAGGAAACCATCATGTCCACCGTGTCCACTCTCTCCAGCACCGTCGATAGCCTTCCCCTGCCCTCGCTGTTCGTCTCGCACGGCTCGCCCATGCTGGCCGTCGAACCGGGCCGCACCGGTCCGCTGCTGGCCAGCATCGGTGCGACGCTGCCGCGTCCGCGTGGCATCGTGATGGTGTCGCCGCACTGGGAGACTTTCACGCCGCGCGTGGGCAACCAGGCCAAGCCGCGCGTGATCCATGACTTCGGTGGTTTCCCGCAGGAACTCTATGAACTGGACTATCCTGCCCCCGGCGCACCGGCGCTGGCCGAGCACGTGGCGCAACGCCTGCGCGACGGCGGCCTGCCGGCCAATACCGATGGCGGCTGGGGCCTCGATCACGGCGCCTGGGTGCCGCTGCGCTATCTCTATCCGCAAGCCGATGTGCCGGTGATCCAGCTTTCGCTGCAATCGCAGCAGCCGCCTGAATATCACTATCAGGTCGGCCGCCTGCTGGCGCCGCTGGCCAAGGAAGGCATCCTGCTGGTCGGCTCGGGCAGCTTCACGCACAACCTGCGCGAACTGCGCCGCAACGAGATCGAGGGCGGCGATGCGCCGCATACGCTGGAATTCCTGCGCTGGTTCCTCGACCGCATGCAGGCGGGCGACCTGCAGGCCCTGTTCGGCTATCGGACCACCGCACCGCATGCGGTGCGCACGCATCCCAGCGACGAACACCTGCTGAGCCTGTTCTTCGCCATGGGCGCGGCCGATGACTGGACACAGCTGGTACACCTCGACAGCGGTTCGACGTATCATAGCCTGCGCATGGACGCCTTCGCCTTCGGCACCGGTGCCCGCCTGCTGGCACAACTTCCGGCAGCTGCCTGAGCCGCCGTCTGTTCCGGGGGTGCCAGCGCAGCGCCCTCTCGGGGAAAACACGATTTGAACAAACTGCGTGAAATCGAATGCTTCATCGCCGTGGCCGACCTCGGCAGCTTCGTCAAGGCGGCCGATGCGCTGGGCATCTCCAAGGCTGCCGTCTCACGCACGGTACTGGAACTGGAAGCGCGCCTGGGTTCGCGCCTGATGCAGCGGACCACCCGGCGGCTCTCGCTGACCGAAGCCGGCAGCCTCTATCTGGAACGCTGCAAGCAGATAGTTGCAGCGCTGGAAGAAGCCGATGACCTGCTGCTGGCCGGCAGCGCCAAGCCCGCCGGCCTGCTGCGCATCAATGCCCCCGTGACCTTCGGCATCCTGCACCTGGCACCGCTGTGGCCGATCTTCCTGGAACGCCATCCGGAAGTGGAACTGGACATCACCCTCTCGGACCGCATCGTCGACATCATCGACGAAGGCTATGACCTGGCGATCCGCATCGCCCGGCTGGCCGATTCCACGCTGATCCACCGCAAGCTCACCAGCACCAGCCTGCCCATCTGCGCTTCCCCCGGCTACCTGGAACAGCACGGCACGCCGCGCCATCCGCACGAGCTGGCACAACACCAGATCATCAGCTACAGCTACAACCACGGCAAGGACGAGTGGCAGTTCAGCGGGCCGGAAGGTCCGGTGAGCGTGCGCGTCAATGCACGCATGCACGTCAACAATGGCGACAGCTGCGTGCAGGCAGCGCTGGGCGGCATCGGCATCACGCGCCAGCCGACCTTCATGATCGATCAGTACCTGCGCAGCGGACAGCTGGTCCCGCTGCTCACCGACTACACCGTGCCGGACCTCGGCATCTACGCGGTCTACCCCAGCCGCGCGCATCTGCCGGCCAAGGTCAGGGCGATGCTGGACTTTCTGTCCGAAGCCTTCGCGCAGGTGCACTGGTCCGGACCGGCCGAGGCCTGATCGCCTGATCGCCTGATCCCACGGCGGCGGCAACGCAGCCGTTCTCGCAGCGCGCCCATGCTCTCCCGCAGGCTGGCTTGAACGGCAGCCATGCATAATTTTCATGCATCCTCACACAAGCTTGCAGGCTCGTCTTGCGGACGCTGCACGGGCCCGCAATTGCAGTGGAGCAGACCGGCGCATGCGATTCCGGCTCGCTTTCTTGCGGGCCTGTCCGGGCCGAAGCGCCATTGACACACCGTCTTCTATCGTCGACATTGACCATATGGCGAACGCTTTGTCCATATATTGAACAAAGTCCGGATTCAACAGAAGAACATCAGGAGACCCCACATGACAGCCACCGGCACCCCCATGCCCGCCGATCTGAAGATGAAGCCCTACCAGTTCCCCAACCCCAAGGAAGCGCCACTGGAGATCGTGGTCAATCCGGCGGTCCCGGAGGACGAACGCGTATGGGTGCCGCAAGCCGAGAATGTCTGGTTCCGTCCGCTCTGCCTGAATGTCTCGCAGGGCTACTGGACCAACCTGCTGCGCGTGCGCAAGTCCGGCGTGCTGTCGCGCCACCGCCATCCGGCACCGGTGCACGGCATGGTGCTCAAAGGCCGCTGGCGCTATCTGGAACATGACTGGATCGCCGAACAGGGCAGCTACGTATTTGAACCGCCGGGCGAGACCCACACCCTCTACGTGCCCGAAGACGTGGAAGAGATGATCACCTACTTCCACATCACCGGCGTGATGTTCTATTGCGACCCCTGGGGCAAGTTCGAAGGCTACGAGGATGTCTTCACCAAGCTCGACATGTGCCGCAAGCACTATGAAGCGGTCGGCCTGGGCAGCAACTACGTCGATCGCTTCGTGCGCTGAGGATGCATGAAATGACTTATTCCCGCGCATCCCATGACTTTGGCGGCTGCGTGGCCGTGGTCACCGGCGGCCATGGCGGCATCGGCACAGCCATCAGCGCACGCCTGGCCGCGGGCGGCGCGCAGGTGGTCGTGTGGGACCAGCAGCATGACGCGGCCTCGCCCTATCGGCAAGAAAGCCTCGACATCACCGACGCCGCTGCGGTCATGCAGGCCGCACAGCGATTGCTGGCCGACACCGGGCGCATCGATTTCCTCATCAACAACGCCGGTTACGCCGGTCCGACCGTGCCGCTGGACGAGTATGACGTGGGTGAGTGGCATCGCATCGTGCAGGTCAACCTGCTGGGCGTCTTCCATGCCTGCCGCAGCGTGACGCCGGCCATGCGCGCGGCCGGGCGCGGACGCATCGTCAACATCGCCTCGCTGGCCGGCAAGGAAGGCACGCCCAATGCCTCGGCCTACAGCGCCGCCAAGGCGGGCGTACTGGCGCTGACCAAGTCCTTGGGCAAGGAGCTGGCCGAGACCGGCGTGCTGGTCAACGCCATTGCACCGGCCGCCGTGAAGACCGCACTGCTGGAGCAGATGTCGCCGGCCCATGTGCAGACCATGATCGCCAAGAGCCCCATGCATCGCCTGGGCAGCGTCGATGAAGTCGCCGACATGTGCGCATGGCTGTGCTCCGGTTCCTGCAGCTTCAACACCGGCGCCGTGTTCGATCTTTCGGGCGGACGCGCAACTTACTGAGCGGCTTGCCGCTCGGCCACCAGAATCATCCGGGCAAGCAAGGATCGCATGCCGGGGCAGGCAGCCGCCGCCCGGGCAGCGCCGGACGAGCAACACGCAGGGACGGACTCCACACCGTCCCCAAGACCGCATCCTTGCATGACGCTTTGCACCTGTCCTCGACAGCGAGCTGCGCGACAGACGCAGCCGGTACGAAGCACGCCAATGGCAGCACATCATTCACACTGGAGACGCACACCATGGAAGTCCAAAAGGAAAAGAGCCCCCGGCTCAAACGCATACAGCTCGTGGCACTGAGCTTCCTGATGCTGGCCGGCATCGTCAACTACCTGGACCGCAGCACGCTGTCCATTGCCAATCATTCGGTGAGCCAGGAGCTCAACCTCTCGGCCTCGCAGATGGGCCTGTTGCTGTCGGCCTTCTCGCTGGCCTATGCCTTCTCGCAACTGCCCATCGGCGCCATGCTCGACAAGTTCGGCGCGCGCGTGATGCTGGGCGCGGGCATGTTCGTCTGGTCGCTGGCGCAACTGGCGGGCGGCTTCGTCCAGACGCTGCAGCAATTCCTGGTGGCGCGCGTGTTCCTCGGCCTGGGTGAAGCGCCGCAGTTCCCGGCGGGAGCCAAGGTGGTGTCCGAATGGTTCGCCATGCGCGAGCGCGGCGGACCGACCGGCATCTTCGTGGCCTCCTCCACCATCGGCCCGGCACTGGCCCCGCCGATCCTTACTATCCTGATGCTGTCCTTCGGCTGGCGCATGATGTTCATCATCATGGGCCTGCTCGGCATCGCCGTCTCGGTGGGCTGGTACCTGTTTTACCGGAATCGCAACGAAGTCCAGCTCACCCCTTCCGAAGTGCTCTATCTCGCCGATGACCACGACCAGGATCCCAACGCCAACGCCAAGCTGAGCTGGGCCGAATGGAAGAGTCTGTTCACCTACCGCACCACCTGGGGCATGCTGTTCGGCTTCATGGGCGTGATCTACATGGTGTGGCT
>Ga0105237_10001493_pt1 | contig 30810 bp, 35 predicted proteins | sample KBSC24metaG_FD_81520 | JGI IMG/M metagenome (GOLD analysis project Ga0105237, IMG submission 81520) | Corn rhizosphere microbial communities from Kellogg Biological Station, Michigan, USA - KBS C2-4 metaG | ecosystem: Host-associated > Plants > Roots > Rhizosphere > Soil | place: Michigan, USA... | reverse complement strand
GAATGCCCGTTCGCTTCGCTCACTCCCATTTTTGTTTTCCGCATCTGGTCCGAGCGAACTCGCCCCATCTGCTCCAAACAAAAATGCCCCACCGTTGGTGGGGACATTCATTTAATTGGCGGACTGGAGGGGACACTTTTCGAACATTTTCATCAACGAGTTATTGAAAATCAAGCAGTTTTTAACTAGACATAATTTTTCCTAATAGACGTCTGTTAACAATTAGTAGCGACCTCCACCGACGAAATATTAAACCAGTTTGATGGAGTTTTTAGGCTGATTTATCCTCTTAAAAGATTGTTATCCCTTAATTAGTAAGGTGTTCCAGATAACTGCTAGATTTGTAAATATCTTTTCATTTGCCTAACATCCCGGACCGGCGGACATCTGCCTTGTGGGACAAAAGGGCCAGTTTTCGACCTTTTTATTGAAAATGTATTGACAATCAATCATTTTTGGGCCTATGGTTACTCTTCCGGGGAAAGTAGGTGCTGTCCTGGAGATAGTAGGGTAGAGAACTGGCGAAAAGTACCTGTAAGTTTGAGCCAAACCTTGAAATTTACTGCTAAATTTTGTCACCAGGTAGAACCTGAGGGAATAGCGTAATGATGCATAAGACCTAAGGCTGAGATGATCTCCTTCTTTATATTTGGGTAAGGTTACTTGTAGAAGTATTTTGCCTTGTTAAGGTAGGGTAAGATATACACACTAACTAACATTTGTTAGTACGATTGAAATGCTCTTATTTTGCCGGGAACACAATGTCCACCCGTTAAATTTATGCTAAGCGAACAGGACTTTTTAAAGATATCGCAAACACGCCTTGAAGAAGCCAAAATCTTATTTTCAAATGGGCTTTATGATGGTTCGGTTTACCTTGCGGGTTATGCATTAGAAGCAGCGCTAAAAGGAAGAATTTGTAAGATTTTGGATTCGGATTACCCTCCTTCTGGAGATGCATTTAGATCATTTTACACGCATAAATTCGATACATTAATTAAACTTGCCGCTTTAGAAAAGAAACTTGATGAGGCTAAGGTGTTAAGTTCTAACTTTGCCACTAACTGGTCATTGGCAACGTCTTGGACTGAAGCTAACAGATATTTGCGAATAGGATCAAAAACTAAAGCCGAAGCTGCAGATGTTTTGGCCTCTTTAGAAGACCCGACTGATGGTATTTTAACCTGGATAAAAAAAGTATGGTGATAGACATTAAGATTCATAATGTATTAAGGCGGCTCGAAAGATATTTCATTAGTTTAAATGACTTTAAACTAAATGGTAGATCTTATGACTTGTTATTATTATTGCCCGCAGATAGCGGCTATACAACCAAATATACTTGGATCATAAGCTCAAAATATTTAGATGATAAGCCTCAGAAAAAAGTAATTCACGAGTTGTTAGAAGACTTTAGAAGTGCATTGTCAAAGGAAGATTTTGCAAGTGTATCGAGAATCTCTATTATTAACAGCAATGCCCCGACTGTAAAAAACTTGAACTTTATGTTTCCTTACCGAAGTGAGATAATTGAAATTTCTAACAACTCCATTGGTGGTGTTGAATTTGAGAACGCTTTTATTTTACATTCTCGCTTGCTAGACAAATTGAGAGAGGGAAATGCTGTTACAATACAAAATCGAGAAGGCGATTTTATAAACGCAGGAATTATTTCCATTGATAATCAGTATAGAATTAAATTTTATACTGGAAAAGGCTTAAGGGAATTATTTGGACGAGATAGGATGGATAGAGAGAATATTAAGCTTGTTGAGAAAGACAGAAAATCAGATGATTACTTAGCAGAAAATAATTTAATTGATTTTATAAAATTTGACGATATTTTTCAAATTGAATAGAAAGCATCAGAAAATTTGTAATTATATAAATTACGGAAGATGCTCCCACCGAGGTTTTATCGATTTCCGATCACCGCACTTGATTTCCCTTGGCCACATTAAATGGCCTAATTCCCATCTATTCGGACAACCAAGTTTTATTATCAATTAGCCTGTTTCTAATTGATTTAAATGCTGATAGGATGGATTTGTCTAGTTCATCAATCGAACTTTCTGCATAAATCTTATATTTCTTCTCTTCGACAATTTTCTTTATAATGGCTTCATAAGCCTCATAAATTGGCTTGCGTTCCGGGTATGACATATATTTAAGGCTTTAATTGTATTCTCATCGATTAAAAGTTTATCACAGTTTGCATTTCCGCATCTTAATACCACAGGTGTTGAAACTCTTCGATAATTGCTATAAAGTCCGAAGGGTATAAGACCATAATTCCATATTTATTATAAATCCAGTTCTGCCGGTTACGATACTTGTCACAAGTCAGTATGGCATCACATTCAAGCACCAAGGCATCACAAAGCACCTGAAAGTCGCTTTTTGACAACCCATCAATTATAGATTTATCTGATTGAATCCGTGCCAATTTTCGTTTACCATACCCCTTAAAAGCATTTTCTCCATTCCCTTCAATTATCGAATTCCAGTATTGCCACAAATCAGAGAAATATGATGTAAGATGAGGATCGTTTTTTTTCTGTACTTCTTGATAGATATACTCAGAAATTGCAAAATGCATCGAAGTTCTATCGAGACCCAGGAAGATCTTATTCAAGGAAATAATTTGGTTAAACAAAAACGTTCCTTCAGATATTTCCTTACCCCTGGCCGTTATGAGGCGACCATCTTCCAAATAGTTATCGAATATAAACTCGCCAAAATCAGTGAGGTATTGAATCACATTTGTATCAAGGAATATTCGACGAGGTAATTTTTCAGATCTGTCACTTATAGGCATACTGTTATATGCCTCGACCAAACTGGTTTGCATAATAATTTTTATATATGAATAACAGAAGCACTTAATAGACCACCGATAGAGAAAAAGTCAAAATAAATTCTTTATCCAAGCAATTAGTCTTGCAATTCACCCCTGGCGCTGCGGAGAATTTTCCGTTAGAATATCTTTGGTTTCTCTGTCCAGTCTGTCATTAGCAGATGAATCTAAAGATTGTGGCTTATGCTTTTCCTGAGTCTCTTTCAAGTTTTCTCTGATGGTATGACCTTCTAAAGCAAAGTCATGTTCAAATGCGTTTCGTGATAAGTATAACATGAATTTTTGGAGTAGATCATCTGAGTGAGGGGACTTATAATGTCTCACTCGTTTTATTTTCATATCCAAGACTCTCGATTTTGCATTGTAAATTTTCGAACAATCAATTTTGAATTTTCTTAAATCTTCTATGTCTAAAAGATTATTTTCTGTATTTGCTAGATGACTTTTTAGTGTTCCAATCTCTTTATTCAGCCTGTTAAAATCTTCTTTTACATTTGTTTCCTTTATCTTCTTAAGTTCAGTTTTTTTGTTATCAAGAAATGCTTCAAATCCAGTTTTTACAGAATTGAATTCCAAAACCTTTTTCTCATAACTCGTAAATATCCCATGGATATATTCATATCTTTTTTTCCAGGGGAAGTGAATGACCTCATTCTTTAAAATAGCATTGTTCATGTCAATTATCGCCTCGCCACCTTCATTAAAAACTACTAAATCCAAAATATTCAATGATATAATTTGAAAGCCGGGAAAGTATGCGGAACAAAATTTATCAGAGGTCTCTGCAACTTTTACTTCTTCGTTGGTAACATTAAGTCTATTTTTATCAATAAATTTAATTGGGACCAACATGCCCGTGTCATAATCGTAATCTCTTTTACCACATTCTTTTCCTTCGGCCCTTAATGCTAAATTGCATGGTTGTATCAACAGTATATACTCTTTGCCTTTAATTTCAAAAATATCGCCACTACATAATGGCAAATGAAGTTTATTTATAACGCCTCCTTGCAAATATAATTCACTGTTACGGAGCGATATTAATTGATCGTTTTTTAAAGTAGCATTATATCCTGTCTCTATAAAATCTATTTCTCGAATTTTTTTAATCGAGTTATTAAAATTTTGTCTTTGGGCAGGATCGGATATTATATTAAAGTTCTCCTCCTTAGACAGTATTCCATACAATCTGAATAAAGTGGATATCTCCCAAACACCTTCTTTTAAGGATGATTTCTGTACAATTTGATTAAATGTCCTTGGAGAAATATCGTTGATCTTCTCAGCCGCTCTATCATTAGATTTTTTTAAGACCTCCAAGGATTCCTCCTTAAGTTTTTCAACATATGGGTGCAACAGTAAAGCCTTTATTCCTTCAGCAAATCCACTAATTTTTGGATCAAATGCATACCTAAATTTAGAAATTGCATAGAATTGTTTCTTCTCTATTGTGTAATCTGTTGCATATTTTGATCGGTATTCATCTTCTTGATGTTCTGAAAACTTATGAGAAAAAATACCGCAAACAAAACGGCTTGATAAATCTTCTTGCTCAATTAAGTTTTTTGCAAGATGTGCTCCATTTCTGCCTTCCAGTAAACTGTTCCCATTTTGAAATTCAAAATCGAACAGGCACAAAGCTCTCTGTCCTTCCTTTAGCTCCTTAATTAATTTATATTTATCTTTAATCCAGTCGTCAGGCGTCATCGTCTTTATTCTAGCACCATAGTAATGTTTCATTTCCAATACAGGAATAACATTAGCGCCTTCCTCGTCCTTAATATGTCTACAAACTTCCAATAACAGTTCCTCTTTATTTTCTGACTTCTCCCACAACTTTATAAGTTGGCTTTCAAATCTTGGGTCAGGATCGCTCCAATTTAAGTCTTGAAAGCTGTCACTGTGTATATAATTTGATTCATTCTTCAATTTAATCAGACGTGCCTTAAACTCTTCCTTTTGTCCCCCAATATCAAATTTGTCATCAACATAAACTATATAAGCTATGTTTTCCAGATCTAAAAGACGAATCGATGAATCAATAGCTTGTTTACGTAATGTTTCCAACGACGAATCCTGTGAAAGGATTCCTAAGGATTCGCCATTAGTTTTGGTTACTATTTTCTCATCCATTATTTAACGATGATGTTTGATAAGTTTATACAAAAGATATACTTCCTTTTGTTCTGATTTTGGGAAGAATCCAGGCTAATGGTACACCCTAATGAATCTAACAACTGCCGAATAATGAAAAGTCCCAATCCCCGACCTTCTCCCTTTGGTTTTGTAGTAACAAACGGTTCAAATAATTGATTTTCTATTGCAGGAGCTATACCATAACCATTGTCAGAAACATATAACCAAGGAGAGTCAATCTTTATGTTGATACGAGGATGAAATTTAGAATCCTCTTCCTTTCTTTTCTTAAGCCAATATTCTGAATTATTTAAGAGATTATCAATTACCTGGATGAGCTTACCACGATTGACGGATATCGAGTAATCGTTTTCTATAGATACTTTGAGATCTATGCCTTGTTTCTCAAATCGATCAATATAATACTCCGCTTCTTCTTTAAAGAATGCGGAAACTTTGAACTTAGATTTTTTTTCTTTATTATATTTCAAAGCCGGGTCGAGGTGCTTTAACTGAGTCTTCAAACCATTAACAGTTGAATTGATATATTCAATTAAAACGTAATTATCAGACTCCGTTATTTTTTTTGCTTTAAGCCTACCGGAATAAAAACTTGATCTCTCAGCTAGTCTGTCCGCAATTGAAGAAAATTCATGGCTTACTGCTTCAGCTGTTAAACCCAGGCTGGCTAGTTCAGAAAAGTTAGCAAGTTGTTCCTCCAAAAGTTGTATCTTGGGCTCCAAAACATCTATTACCTCGTTTAGTTTTTCGGTTTTGTCTATCACCTTCTTCAATTTATCTAAGACGCCTTCTATCCTTTGTAATTCCTGATGAAGGGCTTCCACTCTTTTAGCAGTCTCTTTTTCGGAATCAGTAGAAAAAATTGGGTTCCCTTTAACTGACTTTACAATTTTTGCAGCTTCGTTAATGGCTCTTTTTACAACAGTTGAAGATTCGTCGAATTCACTTTTTACATCTTCTGTTCTTGCCTTTGCTTCTTTAAGTTGATTGAACGCTTGTGTGACGGTTTTTATGCCGTTATTTTCTATTTTATATCCTTTCAGGAAGTCATTGTAAGCCCTTCTTATGCTATCCTGGTATCGATTTATTTCATCCCGAATAAAATAAGCTATGGTAAAGAAATTCCTTGAATAAGGATTAGAAACCAGTCCTTCTCTATCTGTTTTATCTTTAAGCTTACTATTCGTTCCCTCATCTATCGAAAAGTAACCTATCACATTCACCGGGCGTAAAGGGTAATAGGAATCTCCAGAGGTTTGCGAATCTCTAAGTTTCAACCAATCATCGCCATCAATACCGAAAGGTATAATAGCAAAGCCATTTCTAAAAAGCTTTATTCCTGCTTGGCTTTGTGCAAACTCACGATAATTAGAAAGTTTTCCAAATATCTGTTTGATATTTTCATCGCTTGCTAACCAGTTGTCATAACTATATTCTTCAATCATTCCATTGAATGCTCCTGGGTTAGCTCTTTCTCCGTCGTAAAGCTCAATGCCACCAATATCTTTATGAAAATCAAATTGCCTTTTGAATTGTATAAAGAAACTTCCTGAAGCATTTTTAATATCAGGTTGCCTTTTCTTTAAAAAATCAAAAAATTTTCTTCCATTGTCTGATTCAAGAAAAGCTTGGTATTCTTCTCGTTTATTTCCTACAAACTTCGTAAGCTTTGTTTTTCCTTCTAATATAATTATCGAACCATTGAAGTCAAAGTCGAAATGCGAAATAGCGAGATTTCTTAGATCTTCATTGGTCTTGTCCAAATCTATGGTTATTCCATTTACTTTCAAGTAGACCTCGAAAGGCCTATTTTCTTTATATGGGGATATAATTTGGGAAACCTGTCCTTTAAACTTTTCAAGGTTTTTGCCCTCCCAAATTTCTGAATTATTTAGATTGGTAAGGACTAAGGTTGTACCTTTCTTTCTTTTGGATTCAAAAGTTTCAATTTCAACTTTTACTTTACTTAATGCTTCTTCCTTTTCAAAATCTTTCCAATTGAACCCAATATGGGTTCCTCCTTTTGCCTCTTCATTAGAGAACATTTCGCAAATGTCAGCTAGGCGTTGTGTGCTTAATCTCCCGAGCCCTTTTTCTCCTAAAGGCGTCCTTCCTTCTTTTGTCTTTTTGCCAGCTTCTTTAAGAATTCTTTTTTGCGAATAGGAAATAATTAGCCATGATTTCAGAATGGTCTGTTCATTCATCCCGAAGCCATCATCTTCGACAACTATATAGCCTTTATGATTAGGATAGAAAAGCTTTTCCTTTTGATATTTTCCTGTCGCATTTATTTCTATTGATACATATGATGCATCAGCATCATAGGAATTTTTTATCAACTCCAGCAATGCTGTTATTTCATCCGAAACCAATTGCTCCCCTAGTTGCTTGACGATATGAGGAGTTATATCAAAATGTGGATTACTGTATTCCTTAGCCAATTTTTCTAAAAATTAATATGTCCTCGGTATTCATAAGAGACGTATCCTTATTGCGTTTTGCCATCCTCTTATTAATTATTTCTCGCTCTACTTGCTTAACAAGTATCCCGCCTTTGCATTCAATTAATTGAGTAATAATTTGATCATTGGGAATTTCAATTTTTGCAACCATCCGATTGCCTACGGTCCATATTTGATAACTATTGGGCTTCATTGCTTTAAAGATATTGTCAAGTGTCTTGTCAATATCTATCATAAATGCCCCCACCTTTTTTACATCTTTTTTGGATTTCTTCTTAATTGTTTCGTAGGTCGTTTTTAATATTGGACTTTTTAGAAATAATTGCTGAAGAACGGCTTCATCAATGTTCTTTAATTTACCGCCTAACGACCTTGAATCTATTTCTGAGGTTGATACTAGGCAATCTTTATTTGCTTTAGAGTCAATATCCCCCATATCAATCCACTGAAGAGGTAAATATGAACTTTGACCGTAAGTAACAGTAGTCTTATTATCTCCGTATGGTGGAGACGTTACCAAGAGATCATAGAATGGTTCATCAACAGGTGAAAATATGTGATCCTTTGAATTGATAAGCTTAATATCGAGATGGGCTTTGTAAGCTCCGTTTGACAGCTGCATGCTTTTCTTTAATAAGTTTGCATGCAATTCAAAATCCTCAATGCTTTGATCCATGTGAAGAGTGAAAACATCGATGGCAGAGAAATTCCTTTTTCCTATTTCTTCGAGTGGCCGCATGTGAAGCTTATAGGTCGATGTTCGATCATTTGAAGATAGTCGAATTGCTTCAGCCAGGACGACCCAGAAAAAACGCCTAATAGCTGGCCGACCTTCTTTTCGTATACTCCTTACAATCTTGGATAATTCAATTGATACCTTTTTTTTGAACCATTTATTTATATTGGGAAAGCTGACCTCGATCTCTGTACTGTTATCACTGAGAATTCTATTTAATAGTTCCTGATACTTCTCCTTTAAAGCTTCAATATAGTATGGTCCTGTTCTTGTTTTAGCTATTAATACTGACAATGGATTAATATCTTGTCCATAGCAATTTAATCCGCTCTCCATACAAGTGACCAGAGTTGTTGCTGATCCCATAAAAGGGTCTACCATATTCCGTATTCCTGGATTGGCTTCAAGAACAATCTCAATAAGCTTCTTTTGAACAGCTGGTATCATCCGGGCCGGATATTGAAAGAAGCTATGGACATACTCTCTCTTGTTATAATCTGGGCAAGTCCACACTGCTGAATTTTCTGCAGTCGCTCGATCGATGTTGGCACTGATCAGTTCATCGATTTTTTTAAAATCAACTTGCTCACCCGTCGGTTTTTGTAGCACGATCTTCTGCAACTCTTTCATTTTCAATATTTTCAATAGTAAGGGTTAGTGGTCTACTATAGGTAAATATACCCACAATTACTTGAAATTCACAATAGTTATCTATTTTGCATTGAATTGCATCCGAACCGTGAACTCTCCCATTTTTTTGCTTAAATTAAATTATATGCCTGACATTATTCGGAGGAGGACAATTCGTCCTTCAACACGAAAGGATACCTCGGTAAACTATCGAGTAGACATAACTGGCATTGCACCTTCTGATACTTTAGTAGTTGAAATCGGTCACGAAAGTAAGCCGTTTCAAAAACTTTTCAAATTTCGGGGTATAGATATCTTGAAACGAAAATCCCTTGGATTTAAGGTATCTGAAGTGGGTAATCACATTAGCATTACTTGGACAAGTACACAACCCATTAACGGGTAACGAATGATGTAAGAAAAAAATCTTTCCATTACGAATAACATCGATATCTTAAAACTGCCATATCAGGCATTAAAAAAGATGAACCCGACAAAATTATATCTCGATCAAATAAATTACGAGCTTAGTGCGATATTATCGCAAAGTAATGGAAGAAACGAAGATATTTTGCATCAGTTCTTCGAAAAATATCCCGTTGCCTTACTTAGTGCAATTGATGACGTACCTGCAAACTATCACATTTATTGCGGTTGCATAATAAGTAAACCCAATATCAAGAGCTTGGACGGAGATAGACAACCTGATTTTTTAGTCGTTACTTCCAACTCACTCAACTTGTATTTTAATTTTATTGAAATAGAGTCTTCTGACAAAAAAATTTTCCGCTCCTCGGACCAATCTGTAACGGCTGAATTTTCACAAGCATATAATCAACTGAAACAATGGAGCTCTTTTGAAAATGACGAAATAAAAAACTATTGTAACGACTTACTTGATTCACTGTTTAAAGACAATTATGACTCTCGAACTATAAAAAGGCATCATTATAATTATATTCTTGTATATGGGTCTGTCGAGGAAATCGCGGATCACGGGAAAAGGTGTAACGATGTTCTGCAAAGCTATTTCGACGCAAAGAATTTACATCATTGCACATATAGCAGAATAAAAAAAAATGTTCGATTTTATCCCCAACTATTCACTGTAAGGAAGGATCAGAAATTAAATAAATATAAGGCTATTGGATTTGTTCCTATAAAACATTACGGCATTGACGAATGGATGAACTTTCATAATATTCACGGAAAAGCAGATTTAATTCTTGAAACTGACCTGCTTAATGAGGAGCTGAAGAAGACTCTAATAGAAGAGATCGCCATTTGGGATGCTAAAACATATCAACAGGTAAATGATGAAATGTTTAAGAACGGATTGCCAATAAAAAACATATCTGACCTAAAATTTTGACAGAGTGGTAGGGAGTGTAAAATGTAAAATCGCTGGCATTGCCCTGATTTTCTTTTAAATACTTGTGACCCTACTCAGCTCCATCCTCAACTGCTGAATTAGTTGATCCCTTTTGCTGATCTCAGCTCTAAAATAGCCAAGAATTTCTTCTATCGGTGTCAATTGACCCTCCTCTTGTTCTGGAGCCTTCTTTAGGATAACTATTTTATCAAATGTCTCAATGGATTCTACGGAAACACCCAACACATGGGCAACGGCTGTCAGCTTAGGTGGCGACACTTTCTGACTGTTCTCCAACCTGGAAATATTCTGTTGAGAGATACCCATTTTTCGGGCAAATACTTCCTGTTTCATTCCTTGCAATAGCCGGATCGCGCGGATATTTCTGCCTATGTGTGCTTCGCTCATAGGTTAAGGGTATATAATTAGTAAATAGCAGGAGGTGTAGTTTACACCCGTTCAGGGGTGTAATATACAATATAAAACATTGATAATCAATAGAATAATTTAGTACCTTGCAACTAATTACTTTGGATGCTTTTCCAGGCGTCGAGTAAACAGTATTTTTGACGTTCTTCATTAACTGAAGGACTTCGCTATAAAGTCTCGGTCAGAAAACGGCCAATTTTCAAGCAGACGAGATGATAGTGAAAGCCCGCTCTATACCATATGGGGTGGGCCCCTATCAGCTTATCGTCTGTGGGCGCTTGGCCGTGCCTCTGACCGGTAAGACGGGGCCCGCCCTTTATGTTTTCATTCCTTCTCCCCCTTCTTACATACGACTTCCATTTATTAACGCTCAATGTAGACGTCCATGTTAGTATCTACACTACTAGCACAGGGCTATGTCATGTCCCTGTGTTACCTACTATATGAGGCTCCGGCTGGGCACCGGTGGTCGACGCGATCAGTCTTGGGCTGGCCGTTCTCTACCTTTTTCAAAAAGGGAATAGTCGACGCCGGTTATTTTATACAGTATTCACCTTAAACCCTTTCATATGAGAATGCGGATTCGATTTTTTATTGTTTGGATCATGGCCTTATTGCGCCGTAAGCAGGAGCCTATACCTGATCAATCGGTCCTTTCATTTCGGGTAATGCCCTGGGATTGTGTTCTCCGATACATGGGCAACGACCGATATCACTGTTTTATGGATTTGGGCCGGATAGATCTTGCTTTTCGTTTGGGCTGGATGGGAACCATGTATAGAGGTAGGTGGCAACCGCAAGTGGTTGGGTGTTTTGCCCGGTATGATCGACCACTAAGGACGTTCGATCACTTTGTGCTCCGAACGTATGTTGTCCATATTAATGGGATGAGTGTATGGCTGGCGCATCATTTTGAAAAAGGCGGCATCGTGTATTGTAGCGCCATATCCAGAGTGGTAGCTATTTCAGGATCACGGGTTGTCCCCATAGAATCCTTAATTAACAGTAAACAGGAAAGGCAGGTATGGCCTTCCTGGAGCAATATGGAGCGACTGTTTAATAAAGGCAATGCCCTGCTAAAGAAACTGTCATCTATTCCTTTTTAATTACCACTCCAAGAAATATGAAAGTAGAACATTATTTAATGCCCATGCCGCTAACTACGGCATCACGGGGTTGCGCCCTGCCCCTGGGCTACCTCTTGTACCATGTATCTGTTCAAATCAAACAACTCTCAGGATTGATCCGTACCCTTTATTTCATCTATGCTTCCTGTTATCCTTCTGTAAAAAGGAAAGAGTATTATCCCTCTTATATTGCCATGAGCAACCGAAGATTTCGTAGTGAACGGTCTAAGTTCCTTTCCAAACTTATCGGGCATAACTTCACCACACTTAGGGGCCATCGGCAGCTTTCCCTGGAAAAAATAGCAGCAGATACTGCCGTTCCAATCAAAACGCTCCGACAGCTGGAAGCCGGTACTATACCCATCACCGCTGGTCTACTGATAACCATTTGCGACTATTTCGGTGTCTTGGTCCAGTGCATGGTTAAGCAGGACTTATCCATCGAACAATAAATAGGCTATGAAGAAGGGTGCTAACATAGGTAGAGAGGTAACTGTCTATGAATTGTCGCATCAGGCAGAAGATGTCAATTCTTTTCATTTGATAAGATTGCCGGGTGATTTCCTGGATCAGCTCGGGTTTACCCGGGATGGCTCCATCACGATCTACCAGGAAGGCAACAAGCTGGTCATACTGCGCGAGGCAGTTCATGAAGAAAATAAGGATCGCCGGGAAACCTAACCCTATGTAAAAGCAGGAGAAGGAAATATTCCGTGCAAGGGAGTACCGGCGCCTTTAAAAATGTGTCCATCTATTAATCAAGAAAATCTATGAAACAGAACTTTTTATTACTACTTGAAGAAAATCTCAGGTATCTCGGGTTTGGCGAAGCCTCATCGTTCCATGAGCAATTAGAACAGGAAATCGAAAAAGGAAACAAAGAATTTCAGCTTTCAACGGAAACCCATTTTGATGAATTGAGTGTTGTGGAAGCTACGCTTTATTTTCGTCAAGCAGAGAATGACAGAAAATATTTTTTTGTACGGTTTGATGCTTCTTTAGTTTACCACGATTTCCCTGAATACAATGTGAAGCAGACCTTTTATATCAACAACGGATCGGGTGTCACCTATAAAGAAGCCTATAATCTTTTGCAGGGCAGGGCGGTATATAAAACCCTTACCAATTTAGATGAAGAGAAGTACACCGCCTGGATACAATTGGAGATTCACGAAAAACTGCCTACCGGCAATTATAGAGTTCGGCAATTCCGGGCATCATACGGATATGACCTGGAAAAGGTATTGCATACCTATCCCATCCGCGAACTAGAAGATGAGGCTCTCAGAGCTAACCTTATCTACAGTCTTCAAAAAGGTAATCTGCACCCGGTAACATTTGCCAAGAAAGAGAAAACAGAGAAAGTGTATATAGCTGCCAGCCCGCAGTTTAAGACAATCGTCATCTGTACAGAAACCGTACGGCGCGCTCAAATGTCTCATTTCCGAAAGGACAGTCCAAAAAAAACATCGCCTTCGCCCGTTGAGGTTCCAACCCATATAGAAAACACGGATAGTCATTGATGATACATTAAAATCATAAATAAAAATCTATGACAGACAAAGAAATGCAGTCTAAACAATTAGCGATTATTGATAAGGGCAACAGCCGGGCAAATACTAAACGGCAACGCAAAGAAAAAGGAATTACCAGCCTAGCTGTGACTAAACAAACCGTTTCCCATGCAGCAAGCGTACTTCTACCCGGTGTGGGGCGTTTAATAGCGATAGAAGTCGAGATTACGATCTGCATTATCACGTAAAATCCTGCTCTATGCAAGAATAATCCGTACCTTCTCTTTTTCTTTTGTCCTATTTTAATAATTTATTAATACCCTGCGCGCCCATAATTGGGCGGCAGGTATTAGTTTAGATGAACAAAGCAAATTATGGGTCAACCGGCCTCCTTTCATATTATTTTCCATTACCATCGCCGATTATACGCTGGACATGTGTATGTAGCAAATGCGCCGGGATTCTATTACTACACGATTTTCATAAAAGACCGGCAAGTCCTACTTTTTGTGGATGATGAACAGGATGCCTGGATCGAAAGCGGTAAAGGACGTACTCGATTGGCGGCCATTGTGGGCGAATCCATCGATCGCCATTACCATCCAGATGCCTTTTTGAATATCCCTCCCATAGATTCCGAATGATTTCCAATCATTCCGGTGCATTCCCTAATCGCTCCGCAATCTCTTTTTGACTAATCGACATTACGAAAGGGTAATTCCGTGGCGTGTTATCACCCTAAGATATAGGGGCATTTGACGTTTTTCTCATCGTTTTTTTCGGCCAGGAACCTTGCCAGTACCATACCCCTAAAAGGTAGCAGACATCAGGCAGTCATATTATATATTCCAATGCAACATTTCCGGAAACCGAAGGTCATTCTCCTAATTTTCCGGCTCTCCGTGAATGCCCCATCCTTCCTACATATTCACACTTTTAACAGGTGATTTAGAAAATAAACTATATATTTATTTAGTGTTTCCTTTTACCAACCTTATCCGCCCGTATCTATGTAAAACCGGTCATCCTGCATCTTTGTAAGGTTGGTTTCTCTCGTTATTGGCCATACCAAGACACAATGATCCGCCCTGATCCGTAGCAAGACCTATATCGCTAAACCTATTGCTATGCTTAACACCTATCCGCCATCGGGCGGTATGCACTTTATTTTGGTCTGTAGCTTTATACCTCACCTTGTATTCGTCCGCAACAGCAAAAACTCCCCATGCGTTCTAGCAATAAGTGCAAATCCCCCCTGAGTATATCCATGATTTCACTTATCTACCCCTAACCTATTCTTAGCGCATATTAGACCTTCTAACCGTATGAAGAACAACCTACCCATTGAGGTGAAACCCTATAATATAAAAGAGCTGGCCGCTATTTATGGTGTTGGCCGCAAAACGATGGTAAAATGGCTGAAAGCCCACCAAAGCACCATCGGACAAAAAGAGGGTCGCCTATACACCGCTCTCCAGGTCAAAATCATCTTTGATGTATTAGGTCTTCCCTCTCAAATGGAAGATGAGTAGCGTATGTACTAATGACCTCCAGATAATTGCATCCTTGGATCGCCTATTTAGTAGACCGATTGAATTACTTCTGTCTCCGGTTTCCCTTCCACGTTCTCGCATTTCTGCCCCAAATTCCATTTTTCCATCAAAAATAGTCGTTGCATTCCGGTGCATTCCGATGCTATAATTGTCCCAAATTGTCCTTAATGCGCCCAAATTGTCCCAAACTGTCCCAAATGGGTACTTGCATTTTTCGGGTATTGTAGGTTTGTATTGTCAACAAATCAAAAACCCTAAAAAGAAAATGAAACATGCAATCTCATCACTCCCGCATCGGAAAAACTTATCGGGCCACTTTACGGGCCATTAAAGGTGTAAGGAACGATCACCCCAGCCTTGTTGCCCTCTCCAGAACCGCCTGGCTGTTTGCCGCCTCTAATTTGTGGAACAGCACTCACTTTTCTATTAAAGAGATTGAGGCTTCGATTGAGAAGATTAAAGAATACCTGCGTTGCTCAAAAGACCCGCGTAAAGCATTCCTGGCCTTCTGCCAGCGGATTGTCCTGGCCCATTCCGTTCTCGGTGACAGGACAGACAATTGTTTGCCGCTCCCTTCCATGTGGCTGGATCGGCGGAATAAAGTAGGCTTCGGGGCTACCAAGACTGAATATGATAAAATTAAAAAGCTGCGGGAATCTTTGCCCCAATACTTCCGCGAGTTGAAAGCCCTGGCCGAAGCTGTCCTGGAGTTTAGCGAGGAACCTACCGGCAAAAATTTCCGGTATTGGAAAAGCTACTTCGCTGAAAGGCAAGTACCCGGTATGCTGGAAATTTTCCAGATCTACACCATTAATTACCTTTTTACAATCTAATCCTATGCGTAAGCGTAAACGAAATAGATACTTTGATAAGGAGGGGCGGCTTATCGTAAAACCGTACCGTATTGTCGATCTGTGTGCCATTTTTGATGTGAGTTACAGAACCCTCCGTAGCTGGATTGACATCCATGTGAGGGAGATCGGCGAAAGGATCGGCAAGTACTACACCGCTATACAGGTGGAACGGATGTTGATCATTTTTGGACGGCCTTGTTATGTAGAACCCGCCGCTCTACAAAAGGGGTAACCCTGAGTGGTTTACCTCCTATTCATCCGTCAAACCCCATTTACATGAAAACTGAAAGCATTAACATGGACAAACTATCAAGCAACATGCTGCTGACCGGCTGCGTGTTCCTAGCGAACCTGGATTTGGCTGGCTTGGCAAACTATGCCTTAAAAGCCATGATCGGCGGCGGTATATGGCTGGCCTATAAGTTGACCGCTGATTTTATTGAACGTAAGAGACAGAAAAAGCAATGAGCGCCTGGAAAAAAATAGCGTTGGCAGCGGCGGGTGTCGGAGTGGTCATTTATGCCTATGGCAGAAAAATGGCCCGGATGAAAGCGAACCTGATTGTGACGCCCCAGGTAAGCGTCCAATCCATTGGCCTGACAGGACTGGTGCTGCGTACGGACGTGCAGATCAAGAATCCCAGCGATACCGGTTTTTCGATAAAATTTCCTTTCGTAACACTGATCTATCAGGACACGCTGCTGGGAAGTTCGAAGGTGGTTAACCAGGACATCGTCATCAATGCGTACAGCGAGGTCAATGTGCAAAAGATACTGATCGACATTCCGCTATCCGGTCTGCTGTCCGTGGCTTCTGGCCTGATCAGCGCCATACAAAGCAAACAGCCTGTCAAGATCATTGTAAAAGTCAGCACGGTAGTTGACCTGGGCTGGAAAAAATTGGACTACGACGATACGCAGGAGATCGCCTTAAAAAATTAACCCCAGAAAAACCCCTTAATCCGTACCTCATGGAAGCTACGCACAAACGGTCCCTCAAGAATGGCTTTGCCTATGACAAGCTATTTCCACCGGCAAAGGGTGATGTATATACAGTCCGGAAAAATGCCTCCTTGGAAGACACGGTAGCTTTCATTCCGAAAGTAGTATATAAACACCTGAATCAGACCAGGGCCATAGCTGCCAAACTGAAAGGCGATTCCGTGTATAACACCTGTTCCAACATCTGGCAGTTTGTATACCATCATATTCAATACGAAAAAGACGAAAAAGGCTTCGAGCAAATCCGCAGCCCTGCCCGAACCTGGCACGACCGACGACAAGGGGTAGATTGTGACTGTTACTCCGTTTTTATCTCTACTATCCTACTAAACCTCGGCATTCCACATATCCTGCGGATCACCAAATACAGGCAGGATTACTTTCAGCACATCTACCCCGTCGTGCCGGTTCCCTCCGGGCAGATCGTTATCGACTGCGTGGCCAATGATTTTGATTACGAAGTCCCTTATTCAGCAAAAAAAGATTTTCCAATGGATTTACAATTTTTAAACGGTTTTGATGACCCGGATGCCGGTGTAGGAGATGTGGATGATTTTCCCCCAGGCTATAACATCGGAGAGTTGGGCGACCTGGGCAAGTTTAAACTGAAAATCAATTTCAAAAAAGTGCTCCACGCCGTCAATAAGTTCAATCCTGCGACGGTCCTGCTCCGAAATGGCCTGCTGGCCGCCATGAAACTGAACATGGGTGGCGTGGCCAACAAGCTCCGCTGGAGCTACCTTACTCCGGCGCAGGCAGCTGCCAAAGGGATCACCGCCGACAAGCTGGCTAAATTGACGAAAGTCCGCAACTCACTGGAGAAGATTTTCTTCGGCGCGGGCGGGCAGCTGAAGAACCTGAAAAAAGCCATGCTAAAAGGCAAGGGCAATAAAGATAAGGCTGTGATTGCAGGCTTAGGATCCCTGGACTTCGGGGACATTGACCGGATGAGCGTTAACACACCCCTGGAGCAACTCTTGGGCCCAGACATCTATTACAGCGAAAATGAACGGACATTCCAGGGGTTCGAAGGGTTTGGTGAGCTGGGTGAGCCGGTAACACTGGCCTCTATGGGGGCCGCCTCTGGTGTGATCATGAAACTTGTCTCTGCTTTGAAAAAGATCGGCAGCCTATTCGGTGGCGGCAAGGGGGGAGACGGGAGCAATGCAGACACAGCGTCATCCAACGATAAGAGTGATCCTTCGGGCAGTGGCACGGATGCGGCTGGTGGATCGTCCTCTGGGTCACCGTCTCCGGCTGGCAGCGCGGCTGCTTCCTCCGGAGATACCGATAGTCCGTCTCCGCCTGTCATAAGAAGCAAGGTTACTGCTGCTGCAGCTACCTCAGCGGACGGAGACACGACAAATAATTCTGGCAGCACAGTCCCTTCCGCCAACCAAACAGATGAAGACAATCCAGCTACCCCTGGCACGAGTACCTTAGCTCCAACTGCATTCACAACGCCGGTCATGTCACCGACCACAACACCGGACCCTAATTTGCTTCCTGCCGGCAGCAATCCATCGGCAAAAGAAAGTTTTTGGACCAAGAATAAAAGCTGGCTGAAGCCCGTAGCCATCGGTGCCGGAGGGCTCACCCTGCTGGCGATAGGCATTCATCTGATGAAATCCAAGCCGCATGCCAACGCACCGCTCTCCGGAATACCCGGCAACCACAAAAACCATCGACGTAAAAACAAGAAAAAAAAGGCTTCGAAGAAAAAGGCAGTTGCCCTTCTATGAGCCGTCACTATCCTTCCCTTATTAAAAACGAGTATATGGCAAAGAAAAGAAAAAATAATACCGGGCATCATCCGGGTAAAAAAGGCAAACACCACCATCACCATTATGCCTTGCATGGAGTAGATCAGGCTGCTCCTGTTGACAGACGCCTAGTCCAAACCGCTGTCGAAACAGGCAAAGATCTGCTAATCGGTGTGGTGGGCGGCGGGCTGGCCGGGGCTATGATTGGCAAACCTTCCCTGTTGGTCGGCATCCTGGTAACCGGAGCGGGACATTTCACAAATAACCGCCTGGCCCAGCTTATCGGGGTTGGTATGATGGCCTCCAATGGTTTCCAGCCGGGCAGTTCTTCTACCAATGGCTTGGACGGGATCGACGGTGTCAAGGACCGGCTAATGGCCTACAAGGATTCTTTTTCACAGAAGTTTTACCTGGACAAATTCATGAAGAAGAAGATGGCTGCGTTGCCCGCTGCTACTGCCGGAATTGGCGAAGTCCAGTATTTCACCTATCCGGATGCCCTGAACGGCGATCTGGCTGCCCTGAACGAGATCGAGAACCAGCTGGCGGAAAGCGCCCTGGAGTTCCAGGGGATAGGCGGAGAGCTGCCGGACATGTCGGGCGACCTGCCGGAGGTATCGGGCGATCTTCCGGAAATGACCGGCGACTTGCCTGATACCCAGGTCGGGGAGGTAGAGGACCGTCTCTATTAGAGAAGTATCCTGCCGAGTAAAACAATTTCATTACCTATTTAACAAGAACTATATGTTAGGATTATTGGGAGACATCGAGGATTACAACAACGCGGGGGCGCTCATTGGACTGGACGCCACAGACAACAACGAGCTGCTGGGCGCACTGCGCAAAATGAACCCGATCAAGCGGCAACGGATGATCAATAAGCTGTCCAGCTCCGGGATGCCCAGCCGTGGATCACGGGCAGAAATGGAAAAACACTTTGCAGAACTGCCGTCTTATATCAAGGATGGATTAGCCAAAGGTGAATTACGACTGGCCGATACGGTCATCTATTCCATTAAGCTCGTTAATTCCAAAACGATCAAGTTATTTGAGACGCAGGATGACAAGCAGATCGGCCTGCGCAATATTTCCAATGCCAAGCTACCCAAGAACCAAGCCCTGCTTGTCAGTGGTGTATTCCTGCTGGCAGGGACCGCCGTGGACCAGACCCCTGACAATATCATGGCGACCAACTTCATTGGCCTGGAGAGCTTTCCCGGGTTGGCCACGGGGGAGACCGATCTCAAAGCGAACAAAAAACAAATTTTCCCCGAGACGAGTAACGCAGTATTCAAGACAGGCAACTATCACAACACGCCGTTGGGTTACTATAAGTTGGCCAATCCCCGCGTGATCTTGGATGATATTCTGATCGAGCTGACCGTCCAGTTAGGTACGACGACAGGTATTCCGAACAATACCTTCTTGTATGCCGGTTTGCATGGTACGATTACCACCCCATAGACTTTTTGTGTGTGCATAGATAGCGGGCTGATCCCGTAAGGTCTCCCGCCTTTTAAAATCATTTACCATGTACAACCTTGTAAAGAAGCGTTTCGATATACAAATCCTGGCGTCCGGAGCCAGCTACTCGCAGACATTTGAGCTGGATAAAACTATTACCAAAATCCGTGGCCTGCTCTTCACTTCCGATAGGGACGATCTGCTATATTACCGCGGATCACAGCGCGTAGAGATCAATAAGGAAGAAATTTTCCCATTGGAATATGAAAGCAAGCTGCTTATGTCCGGCATCAATGTGTCTCCCAATGACAGGTATTACAGCCTGGGTGGTCTGCCGCCGGGGAATGGCCATGTAAAGATCGACTATAAGGACACCAATTACGATGCGGCCCCTTTTGTTTCTTATCGGGTGAGCCTGTATCTGGATTGTGAAACCGCTGAATAATATATATGCAACAACAAGTCGTCGCCTATACCATCCCTGTCACCATAAAAGGACAAATGGAATATTTTCAAATCCGGATGCCACACGATACCACCCGTATCATCGCTGTGGAATACGGCATGTTGCCGGATCAGGGAGAAGTGTCGCTTCCGGGCACCACTATTGACCCCCATTTCCAAATGCGGTCTAACGAACAATTTGGCCGCCTGACCTTGCAACTCCCCGGCTGTGCGGGTATCTTCTATCAGGGAGAGCTGACCAAGGACAAGAACATCCACCTGGGAGAGGCCGTAGGTTTCCGTCACTGGCAGCCGGGCCTTTGGACCCATGCGCGGAAACGGACAGAGATCGAGCTGAATGTCCCAGCGGCTTCCTTCGTGGAAGGGCTGTTCTGCAATATGCACGAGGATGACGATTGGTGGTGGGCGCATATCTATTTGTGGATTGAAAGAGAACTACCATGACCCCGGATCTTGCTCTCGAATACATTGCCCGGCGCATGTTGGAGCTATGCTGCGCGGACTACCACCTTCGGTTCCGACACCTGCGGCTCCGGCCATCCGAACAGCGGACCTTGCTGGCACATACAGACCTGTATATCCTGGTCGAGCCGCCCACGGACGTGCGGGTGCATAGCGACATGGGTGTATTCGACGTAAGCATGGATGAGGCCAGTGAGCTGCAATATGAGCACCGGGGAACCATTCGGGTGACCAATCAATCCATTTTCCCGAGCCATGTACGGTTTATTCAAGTGATTCCTAAAACTAATTAACCATGCCCGTCACCCAACAAAAATTTGATCAGTTCAAAGTTGACAAGATCAAACACTTCCTGGAAGATATGGTAGACAAAGGACAGCCGCGTTTGTATGAGATATTCGTGGACAACCTAAAGGTAGTGCCCAAAACGGAAGATGTTCGCCAATTCGATACGTATGAACAATACATGGATGAGGATACCGAAAAGGTCCGCGTCCTGGTCTACAATTCCGGTCTGTCTCCCCGCAATGATCAATTCTGTTTTATCGTACAGCCAGGCCATCCGGAGAAGTCAGCAGGGGGCCTGGGTGAGATCGATACCATTGTCCAGGAAAAGCTGGCCGCTAGGGACAGGGAGTACCAGATGGAAGCTCTCCGGAAAGAATTAGAGGCGGCCCGCACCCAGGTGGAAGAAATAGAAGAAGAAGCGGAGGGCCTACGCCAGGAACTGGAAGCAGTAAGGGCAGGCCGGGAGCGCAAGCAGATCAAGGGAATAGAAGTGATATCGATTCTCCTGGAAGGTTTTGTTCGCCGCAACCCGCAGCTTCTCCAAAAGATACCCGGAGGCGAGGCCCTGGCTGGATTGATTGAACAGGATAACCTGGACAAATCCGGGCAGCTGCCTGCCGAACCGGTGACTGAAGCCACTTTCCGGAAAAAGCAGGAAGCAGGGCCAGCCCTGGCTCCGGAACAGCTCCGGTATATTGAGACACTCCACCAATTGGAAGCTACTTTCCAGCAGCCCGACCTGGAGACTGTCATGCAGATCCTGGCCCGGTTTGCGGAAACGCCCGATACGTTGAAAACCGTTGCTGAATTACTTAATATCAAAAACCCTTGAGTTATGAACAAGTTCTCTTATGACCTTACTATCGAAGCGAAAGAAGAAAAAGAAGCCGAATCGAAAGTGGCAGCCTTAACGACACTGGCTTCCTGCCTAACGGCCCTGGAGCTGACCCGGCTGGCCCATATCGTCAAACATGATCCGGTAAAAACTACGCTGGCTAAAAAGTACCTGAAGGTATAACCCTTTCGACCCGTTGCTAATCCGTACCCTTTAACCCATCCCTATGCCTACGACTTCCGTCCATCACCCCGATCAATTTACGTTGAAAGAGAAATTGCAATACACCCTGCTTGGCTTTGTAGTGGTGGGCGGAAGTTTTTTAATAGGCCGAAGTCTTATCCGCAAAGCGGTAACGACATCCGAAGAAAAGAAAACATTCGAACAAGGGAACCCCGCCATGTATGCGCAACAAATACGCATGGCTTTGGAAAATGATGGCTGGCCCGGAAAAGACCTGCCCGCCCTCAGGCAAGTGATACAAGCAATTCCCAGCCTAGCGGAATTTAAAAAGGTCATCAATTCATATCAGCGGCTATTTAACCGCAGCTTGATGATGGACTTGAAAAAAGACCTTAAAACCAGCGAGTACAACGAAATGCTGGCGATCCTGGCAACCAAGCCCGCAAAGGGAAGCATCGCTGTTCCGGTGCAGCTTACAATCGCACAATATCAATCCTGGGCGCAGCGCCTCAAAGCAGCCTTCGACAAAACCTACGGCATTTTCCCCGGCACGGATGAACCGGCGATCAAGGCGGTATTTATGGAGATACCGACCCAAGCAGCCTTTCAGCAATTAGGCATCGTGTACAAAGCCATGTATGGTAACGAGCTGGACAGTGACTTACGCAGTGAGCTGGAATTTTGGGAATATCCCTCCTATATGAAAATTATCACAGACAAATCAAAAACATGAATTATGGACGCGAAACAGCATAAAAAGAAAGTGATCCTAACCACCTTTGCCGTAGGTGCTGCCGGAGTGCTGGGGTATTTCGGGTGGCAATATTATCGAAAGAAGATGCAGCAAAAAAAAGCCAGCAGTGGTAGCGCAAATAACGACCTGGATACCTTGCTCAAAAGCAGCTCCGGAAGTTCATCAGATACCCTGCCGTCCCTTCCTTCTGCTGCTCTTCCTCCGTTGCAAACGTCCAGGTCGAGGTCAGCCATCACCGCTCCCGCTCCGGCATCACCTGTGGATAGTTCGGACTTTCCACTCAAGAAAGGCAGCAAGGGAGAGAAAGTACGCCTGTTGCAAAAGGCCCTTATCGCGAAATATGGCAAATCTATCCTGCCCAAATATGGCGCGGACGGCGGCTTTGGATCGGAAACGTCGGCGGCGCTCCGCAAGGCAGGATTGCCGCCCTCCATCGACGAAAGCACATTTAACGTGCTGACCCAATCAGCGGGAGCCGATGGTGCGTCCATTGGCCGGGAGTTGGCAAGGGCCGCCGACAGCCAGGACTTCACGGCGGCAATGGCAGCCCTCAAGAAGATGAGCAGTACCGCCGACTATGCCGCTGCCAATAATGCGTTCAAAACCTATTATCTCAATGGCGTCAGGCAGACGATCGTCAACGGCCTGCTCAACACCTTTACTTCCGATGAAGAAAAGCAAAAGATCAAATTTGAATTTCTCCGGATCGGTTTGCAGTACAATGGCAGCAAATGGAGCTTGTCTGGGTTGGGGGGATTGCCCATCATTACCATCCGACCGGCCGCCATCTGGGTCAACGCCCGCCGCCGGGTGAGTGTGCCGTCTCGTGTAGTGCTGGGCAATGAGGTCAGCCGACGACTGGACTATACCCTGTTTGAAAACCAGGGACAGTATTTTCTGGTGCCGACCCGTTGCGTGCGCTATGTGTAAACCCTTTTTGCTATAAACGATCATTTTCCCGTCATCTTAATTTATCACCCTATGTCACTTACCAACATCCAGGCTGCATTGGCCGACAAAAATTACCGGGAGTTCAACCGTCCCTTTGAACTGAACATCGTGGGCATCCGGGCCGACAGTACCAAGCCCAACACTTTCGACGATTCATTGAATGTATATTATAAAACTTCCACAGGAGACTGGCAACTGCACTGTTTCCCAGCGACAACCGATCCGGGCACTTATTGGCTGGAAAATCCCCTGAACCCACAAGGCACGGCGATCCTGAAAGCCGGGCAATATCTGGGTTCTCATGCCATCGGTCTCCATCGTGGAAAATATGAAGCCCTGGTACAGGTTCGTCCTGTCACCGTTTACCGGGATTATGACCGCAATGCGGTATTGGACTTCCTGAATGGAAAAGAAGACACTGGTCTCTTCGGGATCAATATTCACCATGCTCAAGCAGAGGGCACGACCAAGTACGTCGATAAATTTTCGGCAGGCTGTCAGGTCTTTGCCAACATAGAAGATTTTAACCTGTTTATGCAGCTTTGCTACCGGCACCGGCAGCTCTATGGGAATGCCTTCACCTATACGCTAATTGACCAGCGGGCACTAATCCGAGAAGCAAAAAAAAATTAGTTTTCTCACTCATGGGGCTGGCCGTCAGTGCGGGTGCCGCCCTTATTACTTATGAATACTTAAAAGATTAATCATGAAAAACGTCAGAAATTTTCTCAACCAATTGTTCCAGGACAAGAACGGCAGCTACTCGCTGCGGGAAGTAGTCACCCTGTTATTCATTGGCGCCATCCTGGTAAGCTGGATCGCCCGGCAGTTCTTCCGGCTGGAAGTACCAGAATTTATGTTCTACTCCTTTGTCAGCCTTGTGGGAGCTGGTTGCTTTGGCTATTCGCTGGAAAGGAAAGGTCCTCCATCCGATGCGCCGAAAGGCGATGCCTGATCCTCTTGTTATTTCATCACCCTTCAATCCATACCCATGTTAACGTTTGGCAATAAATATTCCTACCTCATCATGCTATTGGTAGGCTTTACCCTTGGCTTCTATTTTTGTTCCCTCTTTAGCGGTTGCGGTGGTCACCGTTCTCCTGTTCCCGCAGTCACCATCGTCAAGCCGGCAGTGATCCAACAGCAAGCCGCGGCTGCCGAGGCACGCTATCAAGTTAAAATTGATTCCCTGGGTGCTACCGCCCGAAACCTGCAGGCAACCCTGCAGACCACACAATCGGCGCTGGATAAAGCAAAGCGGAAGAATACTGTTCTCCAAACACAGGTCTATGATCTCCTGGACCGTACAGCTACCGCGTCTACGGATACTGTGCGCCATATCATGGATTGCGATTCCCTTCAAACGAAGGTAAAAGAGCTGGTGGTTAATGACAATGTCAAAGACAGCCTGTATGAGGAAACAACCACCAACCTGCAAGAACAGGTCAGCAATAAAGATTCCACCTTGCAGATCCAGCGGGAGCAGTACCAGGAATTAAAGGCATCCTTTACGCAGACCTTGCAACAGCAGGGAGCTTTGCAATCGGAGAATACCGCCCTCCGAAAGTCGATCCGGCACGAAAAACGAGCGGGGGTATTCCGGACCATTGGCCTAGCCATTGCCGCAGCCTTGGCCGCTCATTATTTAACCCGATAGCCAATGAAAGACAAAACCATCGTTGCCACTACTACGCTGGTGACGTCCCTGCTGGCCTATTGGTACGCTCGGGAGATGCATAAGGATACGTCACCTTATACTATCCTTGGCGGCTTTGTCGGTTCCGTCATCGGGGAGACCATCGTAGAGAACCGGAAAAAGAAAAATACAGAATAACATGTTTTACCAGATTGTGGACAATGGCGGCAGCATTCGTATAGTAGGAGACCAGGGCGGGGAGCTGCTCGTCATGAAACGGTTGATCCAGCGGATCAGCGTGGTGCGGGAGGATATGATCGAGATCAATACCGGCGACCCGCTCCGGAACATCTTTTTCCGTTGGGCAGAGGTATATGATCCGCAAACAGGCACCGCCCTGGAGCTGCGGGATTTTATCAACAGCCTTATTACTGGCGTAACCTACTAATATGCGCTATCCTGAAATCCGTGAGATCGTGTTGGGTGATGTTCCGGAAATTGATATCCCTGAGATACAGGTTACCTATTCCCGGGAATCCGGTAGCCTGTATTTAGGGAAGCCCTCCACTTACCGCGAAGTGGCTGTTTTTATCCGCGGTCTTTTTGTGGGGGGAGAAATTGACCTTCAGGAGCAATTAATTGTATTGTACATCAATGCCGCTGGATATATTCTGGGATACTACCGGCATAGCCGGGGCAGTATCACCGGAACGTATGCAGATATCCGAATCATCCTGGGAGCAGCCCTAAAAAGCGGTTGCACATCGCTTATCGTGGCCCACAATCACCCTTCCGGCAAGACAAGACCGAGCGAAGAAGATTTAGAAACCACGCGGAAGCTAAAGAAGGCGGCAGCATATTGCGACTTGGGACTATTGGATCATATCATCGTCGCCAGGGATGATTATTATTCGATGGCCGAACGCCGCTTAATGGGGCTGGAAGGGCTGCCTAATCCCGGTGGATTTGTGGACTATGTTCAAGAGGAATTGAAAAAAGGGAAAAGCCACAACCGCAAATTCATCGAAAAGCAAGCTACGGCCTTCGGCCTTACGGATAAGACGGCCATTAAAGAACTTACGGAACTGGCTATTGTCAATCGGGCGCGGGACTTGGCGCATGAGCCGAGTACTGTGCGGGAGCGATTTGACAAGATTGTGCAGTTATACAGTATACAAGTCAATTTATCGCACCGTACTTCTCAAAGCATCCTCTTGCAACAGTATTCTACACCTGCCCCGATAGCATATTTGGCGGGCGTATTTTGCGGGATTGACCATCCTCATGCAGGAGCGGTCTACTTTGAACCTTCTGCCGGTAATGGGCTGCTCACGATTGCCGGTGATCCGAAGCATTTTATTGTCAATGAGATCGACACCACGCGGAATATCAACCTGCAAACGCAAGGTTTTCAGAAAGTGGAGCGACAAGACGCTACCCAGCCCTTTGCGGGCAAACAAGCGGCTTTCCAGGCCGTGCTAACCAATCCACCTTTTGGGAAACTGGAGAGGCCGGTGCTATACGACACGTTCCCGATCCGGCCCCTGGAGCACCTCATGGCGTTGCGAGCATTGGATTGTATGAAAGATACTGGTAGGGCAGCTATCATTATTGGCGGCCATACACAATGGGACGAGAAAGGTCGGATACAGGCAGGGCGGAACCGTATCTTTTTCAATTATCTCTACAGCAGGTATAACGTCAAAGATGTGATCAACATCGACGGCAAAAAGCTCTATTCGCGTCAGGGAACTGCCTTTGACGTCCGCCTGATCCTGATCGACGGCAGAAAGAGGACCGCATCGGGCAATGCGCCTGTTCGGGACGCGGAGAAAGATACCGTGGTCCGCAGTTTTGACGAGCTATACGACCGCGTAATAAAGCTGGCAGCTAAAACCGAACCCATGACAAACACTTTATCACTAGAAGCGGAAGCACTAGCCTTGGAGTTGGAATTGCTGCAAATCGCTCATCTGGGAGGTTTTGATGCTAGTAATTACAATGACTACATTGACGAGGACGGTGTAGTAGATCACGATCTCATGTACCAATATTTCCAGCGATTAAAGAAAGAGTATCCGAAGTCGATCATTTTGTTTGAAACCCCCGAAACATATGCTTGTTTCCAGAGCGATGCAGAAACGGTCGCCCAGATTTGTAAAATCGGGATCATCAAGGTAACGGGGCAGCCTTATACACTAATGACCGGCATATCCAAGGTTGCCCGAGAGGTCTATCTTCGGCAGCTGATCGCCGCTAAACTGAACGTGCTATTGGTTGAAAATAACAAAGGCACCGACATAGAGCACATGAATGCCGAGCTATGGGCCTGGAAAATGAAAGCCGGAAAAGCGCACACCAAAGAGGACGTAGAGGAATTTGAACGCTATTGGAGTATCAAGGTGAAGGATTTTCGCAATATCCTGCTGTTTCATCACCCGGAGACGCGCACCTACACCACCTGGGCATGGGACGCGGGTGTTTTACAATCCGAATTGCATTTCAGGCCGGATAGATCGGTAACGACAGCCAGTGGCACCGTCATTATAGGTATCTCCTTTCCGGCTAAAGACTTAAAGCGTGTCATTAAACGTACACAGAAGTATGGGTGGGAATTGATCATTGCCGACGAGACGCTGGGTGCGCCCTATGTACCCGCCTCCGCATCAGGGACTGTCCTTAACACGCAAGTACCGGACAGTATGGCCTTTGAAACCCAGCAAGCGGTCCAACAGATCAACGTCGAGGTGGGCGGCGATATGGATAATTTTGTCCGCCACCGGCTACGCTATCCGACGAAGGCAGCTCTTACCAAGGTCCTGTCCGCAGAGCAGATCGATGCGGTAGCGATGGCGATCTATAACATTGAAGCCAAAGGACAAGGTATGATCATTGGGGACCAGACCGGCATTGGCAAGGGCCGGGTGGCAGCCGCCATGATCCGGTACGGGGTCATGCAAGGATTGAAGCCTGTGTTCTTGACCGAAAAGGCCAATTTATTCTCTGACATTTACCGAGACCTTTCAGCTATTGGTTCCGGCCAGCTGCGACCGTTCATCGTCAATGGCCGGGAATCCAAGACCGATATAAAGGACGAGGATGGCAATGTAATCTATCAGGCTCCGCCGATTACCGAACAGCAGGCCTCCTTCGAGGCCAGGGAAGTGCCCGCCAAATACGATTTTGTTGTCGGCACCTATTCGCAATTTAATTCCAAAGAAAGGAAGCCGGTAAAACCCAATTTCCTGCTTTCGATAGCAGACGGTAATATCTTCATCCTGGACGAGGCGCACAATGCCAGCGGTTCTTCCAATACCGGCGAGTTCCTGCAAGGGGTAGTCGCCCGCACGAAAGGAATTGTGTTTCTATCGGCCACCTTTGCCAAGCGACCCGACAATATGCCGCTGTACGCCATGAAAACGGCCATTAGCGATTGTAACATGAGTCGGGACGAGCTGGTCGAAGCCATTACACGCGGTGGGGTTGCCTTACAGGAAGTGCTGTCTGCACAGTTGGTGGCGGAAGGCCAGATGATCCGGCGGGAACGCAGCTTCGAAGGGGTAGAGGTCAACTACATTACTCTGGATGACAAAGCTCCGGAACACCGGGCCATTGCCGACAATATCACAGAGATCCTACGCGACATTATCGCCTTCCAGGGCAACCATGTGGACAAAGAAGTGGAGGAACTGGATAAGATAGCCGTAGCAGAAGGTAAAGAGGTGGAAGTTCGGGAAGGTACCTCCCAGGCGGGCGTAGACAACCAGCCGTATTTTTCCAAAGTGTTCAATGTTATCAATCAAATGCTGTTCAGCCTCAAGGCAGAAGCTGTAGCGGAAAAAGCGATTCAACGGCTGAAAGAAGGCAAAAAGCCAGTGATTGCCTTTGCATCTACGATGGGAAGTTTCATCGAGACGATGGAGAACGAGCATGGATTACCAGTAGGTGAAGGGGATACCATTGATGCCGATTTCAGCGAAGTACTGCTGCGAGGCCTGGATGGTGTCTTACGGTATACAGAAAAGGACGTCGATGGACGGCCCATCCATAAGAAATTCGCAGTAAGCGATTTTTCCCTGCAAGCCCAGGCAGAATATGCCCGCATTCAGGAAAAGATTGGCGCGGTATCTACTGGCATTACGATCTCACCCATTGATGTAATTGTTCGTCGTATCCAACAGGCGGGCTATTCGGTGGCGGAAGTAACGGGCCGGAAATATGAACTGCAATTGAACGGCAAGGGTAGCAAGGCATTGGTGATGAATCGAAAGCGGATCAATACCAATGATGCCTTCCGGCGCTTCAATAACAACGAGGTAGATGTATTGATGATCAATCAATCCGGTTCTACCGGGGCATCGGCCCATGCTGTGCCTACGGCAAAAGTACCGAAGGAGCAGGTAAAACAACGAGTGATGATTGTTCTGCAGGCAGAGTTGGACATATCTACGGAGGTGCAGAAGCGGGGCCGTATCAACCGGACCGGCCAAATCCTCCAACCTATATATGACTACCTGGTCTCCGCCATCCCCGCCGAAAAGCGGTTGATGATGATGTTACAGAAAAAATTGAAGTCCCTGGATGCCAATACGACCTCCAATCAAAAGCAGTCGTCCAAAATATTGGACGTGCCGGACTTCTTGAATAAATACGGCGACAAGATCGTGAAGGAGTATCTTTCAGAGAATCCGGTTGTCAACAAGCTCCTGGACGATCCACTCTACCTGGACCGCTCTGGCTCGGATGGCGGTGGGAGTGATAGCAATATTTTGGAAGACGCTGCAATGAAGGTATCTGGCCGGGTAGCTGTGCTATCTACCAAGATGCAGGAGGACTTCTACAATGAGATTGCGCAGCGATACGATGATTATGTAGATTACCTCCGCCAGATCGGTGAATATGACCTGGAAGTGGAGGCCATGAACCTGGAAACAGAAACACTTTCTTCCAAAGTGATCAAGATGGGCAAAGGCGGTGACAGCGCCTTTGGCAATGACAGCGTGCTGGAAACGGTCCGCGCCAATGTCCTGAAAAAGCCTTTTTCCGTGACTGAGTTGGAAAACCTGCTGGCAGAGAACTTGAAAGGGGCTGACGCCCGCACCTTGCAACAGGAATTGTTGGCCGGCTATGAAGCCTCCATAGGAGAGCGGCTACAAGACGAAATAAAAGAGATCCATACGAAATATGACCTGTTGATCGAAGAAATACCCGAGGAAAAAAAGATTAAGCGCATACAGGAGAAACAAGGTGATCAGGCTTGGCTTCGGGCTATAGCCGACCGGAAAGTAGAACTGAATGGCGCTCGGCAGGCCCAGCT
>Ga0105237_10001492_pt1 | contig 30816 bp, 34 predicted proteins | sample KBSC24metaG_FD_81520 | JGI IMG/M metagenome (GOLD analysis project Ga0105237, IMG submission 81520) | Corn rhizosphere microbial communities from Kellogg Biological Station, Michigan, USA - KBS C2-4 metaG | ecosystem: Host-associated > Plants > Roots > Rhizosphere > Soil | place: Michigan, USA... | reverse complement strand
CTCCTCGCACTTCTGCCGGATCAGGGTATCCAAGTTGCGAGCCACATCACCCACCAGCACTTTTTTGCGTCGTTTGGGGCAGAAAATGAGATGGTACATGATCCGGTGCACACGATGCTCGTCGTGTTGATATCCTGTATTTCCCATGTCTTTATTATACAGCCTATCAACAAATATTCCAATCTCTCGTTTTTACTTGATGGTAGGCGAACTCACTGCGTTCGGGCTGAAGCCTTTTTGGCGTAGACTGGTGAGAAGCCCGCCTAACACCCCGCTAAAGCTGGGGGGCTTGCAGCGGGCTTAATTCGGTCATTTGATGTGCGACATGGCTATTCAATACTTTTCCCTGCTCCACGGCAATTACCGCAGCAGTCGGTGGTTGAGCTCCCAGAGGGCATTTTTATTGCTGTCCCATCGAAGCAAAGAGCTCGCCTCACTGTAGGGAAGCCATCGCACTTCATCGTGCTCACCGGAAAGCGTAAGTGCCCGATCTACAACTTCCACACCGAAGCTGTACTCCGGGATGACCAGAACGTCAGTGTCCCATGAGAAACCTGAAAATGCCGTAACGGGAATGGTCGCCATCGAATCCAGCTTCAGGAATGGCAAATCTGAAGGTATCCCCGCCTCTTCCCAGGCCTCGCGCTTCGCTGCATCCAGCGGCTTCTCATCATTCTCGCCACCGCCTGCTATCCCCTGCCACCAATCATCATCACTGCGGTGAACGACTGCGTATTCTATGCCGCCCACGACGCGGCGAAATGGAAACACCAATATTCGACATCATATCGCGATATCCTGTGCAGCAACCAGTTCGACACATGCAGATTTCTTTCTGCTTCCCGACAATACGCCGCATCGGGAGAACGTTCTCGAACCAGGCGACCTGGTAACCTATGTCACGCTCCCGCCACTTCCCAGTGAATCGAAATCGGTCTACCTCAAGCTTCGTGATCGGGCATCTTACGAATTCGCCCTGGCATCCGCGGCCGTAGTGCTGCGGGTTCGCGACGGACGGTTCGAAGCAGTGCAGATCGCGATGGGCGGCATCGGAGCGGCCCCGTGGCGAGCGAAGCCTGCTGAGGCTCTCCTGACCGGCGCATCCGTCGATCCTGCAAAATTCCGCGCCGCCGCCGAAGCTGTGCTCAAAGACGCTCGCCCGCAGTCCGAGAACGGCTTCGCGGTGTCGGCGAGATCGGCCTCGCAGGCATCGCCGCCGCCCTGAGCAATGCCGTCCATCACGCAACCGGAATACGCGTCCGCAACCTTCCCATCAAGATCGAGGATCTGCTCGCTTGACGTCAAGTCTTTCTGTGACCATCACGCCCAACGGCTGCTGTATCTCTACAGCCGCCGCTGGGCATTTTGCATTGTCATCAAGTAAAATCATCACACCATGTATAAGAAGCTCTCGTCCCGCGTTGTCTTTTCGCATCCTCGCATCACGCTTGTAGAAGATCAGATTGAATTGCCGGATGGGCGACAGGGCGATTACCTGTGGATCGAAGGCGGGCATGGTGCAGTTACCGTCATCCCCCGCGACGCTTCCGGAAAGATCCTTATCGAGCGGGAATACTCCTACCTGCCGAACGAAGCCCTGTATCAATTTGCAGGCGGCGGCATACACCCAGGCGAAGAGCCGGAGGCAGCGGCAAGACGGGAGCTTGCGGAAGAGCTGGGGCTTGGCGCGACAAAACTGACGCTTATCGGCACTTATCTCCTGGACCATCGGCGCTCCCATGCATTGATGTACATCTACGTGGGCGAAGAATTGCAAAGTCAGATTGCGACCACCGAGGATATTTTCGAAATCGGCATGGACTCACTCTGGATGAGCGAGCAGGAAATTGATGAATTGATCGCCAGCGGACAGGTGGTAAACTCTCCGATGCTGTCTTGCTGGGCAATCTACAAGGCGCGCAAAAACAATGTCTAAGTTTGAGCGCATTTCTCCCTTTGGGGCGTATCGCGACGATCCACTCAGCCGGTATTATTGAGAAGCATCTCAATTGAAGTTCCATAGGGCGAATCACGCCATACGGCATGCGAGATATTCAGAAGGAGATTCGAAATCTTGCCATCCAGTGAAATGACTCGTGTCGGCGTTATCGGCGCCGGAAGCATCGGCCCCGTCCATATCGAGGCCTACAAAAAGGTTTCTACCGCTAAGATCGCCGCCGTCTGCGACATCGACCTCGCACGCGCGGAGACCGCCGCCGGCAAATACGAAATTCCCAAAACCTACGAAAAATATGCCGATTTGCTCGCGGATCCGGAAATCGACGCCGTATCGGTCTGCGTCCCGAACTACCTCCATGCCGAAATCGCGGTGGCAGCGCTGAAGGCCGGCAAACACGTTCTCTGCGAAAAGCCCATGGCGGATACGCTGGCGCACGCGGAGGAGATCGCCGAAGCCGCCGATGAAGCTGCAGCGCGGGGCCAGAAGCTCATGATCGGCATGAACAATCGCTTCAACGGCGACACGCAGGCTCTCAAGAAAGCGATCGATGCGGGACGCCTTGGCGAGATCTATTACGCGAAGTGCGGGTGGATCCGGCGCAAGGGTATCCCCGGCTTCGGCGGTTGGTTCACAACAAAGGCTAAGAGCGGCGGTGGCCCATTGATCGATATCGGAGTCCATGCGCTCGACCTCTGCCTCTACCTCATGGGAAACCCGACGCCCGTCGCGGTGTCCGGCTCGACCTACGCGAAGTTCGGCCCTCAAGGTAAGGGAGCCGGAAACTGGGGAAGCGATAGTGGAAGCGTGTCCGCGGTGACGTATGATGTGGAAGACCTCGCGGCTGGCCTGGTCAAGATGTCCAACGGCGCAACCTTGATCCTCGAAGCCAGCTGGGCGAGCCATATTCGCAGCGATCACGGTCCATACGCGACCCTGATCGGCGACCTCGGTGGCGCGGAGATCGGCGCGTCAGGAGGCCCCGGAGCCGTGACGGCAGGCCTTCCTGCAACGATCTTCACGGATCTAGACGGCCAAACAGTCAATGTGGAACTGAAGAGCAACCATATCGGCGGTCACGATGCGGAGGTCCGGCACTTCGTCGACTGCGTTCGCAGTGGAGACACCCCGATTTCAACGGCTCGCCAGGGCCTGCACGTACTGCAGATCCTCGATGCCCTCTATCGATCCGCCGCCGCAGGGCGAGAAATCGTGATTGGATAGCAGATAGATTCAAGTATCGGCCCTCGTCATCGAAAACGACGCAGGGCCGTCCGATCTGAAGCGCCATGTCTCGCAAGATCTCTCCTCTCAAAATCCAGAATACACCCCCTAGCATACTCCGAACGAATAACTTTATCCAGCAGGCTTGACTCTCACAACGATTGACGGTACTATATTTCTAAAATTATAGAAATGTAGAACAATGAACGAAACGACAGACCGCCAGATCCAATTGAGCACGATGTTTAAGGCGCTCGGCGACCCGACACGCCTTCGGATCTTCGAGTTCCTGAGGACATGCTGCGGTCCGGTCGCCGTGGAGGAAAGCGGTGACGTGCGAACTGTTGCCTATCCCATGAGCGCAGACCAGCCCTCGCTCCCTACGGTCGGCGATGTGTGCTGCAAAATCACGGGGGAGGAGCGTATTACATCGACGATCTCCTTTCACCTTAAGGAGCTTCGCCAGGCGGGCCTCATCGTTATGGAGAAGCGCGGCAAGAACATGATCTGCGGAGTGTCGCCGCGCGTTCTGGAGTTGCTGGCGGCATATTTCGGCGGCAAGGAAGCTGAGGGCGGCTGCGGCTGCTCCGATGGCTGCGACGTAAAATAATTCGGCGGCGGCGAATGTTAGATATCGCTGCCGGAGACAGGAGATAACGATGGGAAACATATTGTTTGTGTGCGTTCACAATGCCGGCCGCTCTCAGATGGCTGAGGCGTTATTGAACCGCGAAGCTGCTGAGCGAGGCCTGAGTATCCGGGCAGAATCTGCGGGCACGGTTGCCGGTGGCGAGATCAACCCGGTAGCCCGCCAGGTAATGGAGGAGATCGGCATTTCAATGGACGGGCATCATCCCAAGCAACTCACCCAGGAGATGATCGACGGTTCCGAACGCGTCATCACTATGGGCTGTGGTGTCGATGCTGATTCATGTCCGGCGCGCTTCTTCGTCACCGAGGACTGGGGGCTTGACGATCCCAAGGGCCAGCCCATTGAGAAGGTCCGCGAGATCCGCGACCAGATACGAAGCCGTGTCTCCCGGATGCTCGATAGTGCCGGTGTACTCGCATGATGAAGCGATATATTGCGGAATTCATCGGCACATTCACGATTGTATTCGCGCCTGTAGCAATATCTGGATCAGTTCACCTGCCGGGGGCTGACAGTGGACTGCTCTGCGCGGCGCTGGTTTCCGGGCTCGCGGTACTGGCGATGGTGTACGCGCTCGGGCCGATTTCGGCGGCGCACTTCAACCCCGCTGTGACACTGGCTTTTGCCACAGCCCGCCGGTTCCCATGGCGGTTTGTTCCAGGCTATCTGGCGGCGGAGTTTCTAGGCGGTATCGCGGCGGCAGCCCTTTGCGCAATGTTGTATGGCCCCGGTCACGGTGTCCACGTCCCGGCGACAGGAGCGCCCATCGCAAGCTGCGTCATTTTAGAGGCGGTGCTCACCTTCTTTCTAATGCTGGTAATCATGGCGGTCGCCACTGATAAGCGTGTTGACGGAGCCGTCCCCGGCATCTCGATCGGTCTGACCGTCGTATTCTGCGTCCTTGTCGGCGGACCGCTAACCGGCGGCTCCATGAACCCGGCCCGCTCGCTCGGCCCGGCGCTATTCGCCGGAGGCGCAGCGCTCACTCATTACTGGATTTATGTTGTTGGTCCCATCATCGGGGCCGCGATCGCCGCCCTCATCTATGAAGCATTGAGGAGCGAACCTGAACACGCGCAGGGTGCACCAAACGATCTTTTGCAGGCTCTCAACGAAATCGCATACGCGGCAGAGGAGCAGGAACGCGTTGCAGCCCGCGTCTGAAAGGGCACACGAAAGGAACCGAAGCAATGACCGAAACGAACCTGGCTGGCCGAGAAGAAGTGCGCGGGATCGTCCGCGAGAAGTACGGCAAGGCCGCTCTCAACGTACTTGGCGGCCGCGCTGCCGCCTCATGTTGCGGAAGCGAAACGAAGGCCGAAGGATCCTGCTGCGAAACCACGCCGGCTTCCACCAGTTCCTGCTGCCAGGCGGATGCCGCCGTCGATATCATCACGGGTAACCTGTACTCGCCCGGCGAAGCCGCATTGATCCCGCCGGACGCCCTCCTGGCATCTCTGGGGTGCGGCAACCCTACGGCGCTTGCAACTCTCGCGGAAGGCGAGATCGTTCTCGATCTGGGCAGCGGTGGCGGCATCGACGTCCTCCTTTCCGCCCGCCGCATCGGTCCAACAGGATTCGCCTACGGCCTGGATATGACCGACGAGATGCTCGCCCTCGCCGAGAAGAACCGGGCTGAGGCAGGCGCGGAAAATGTCCGGTTTCTCAAGGGACACATTGAGGAGATCCCGCTTCCGGACAACTCCGTCGACGTCGTCATATCGAACTGTGTCATAAACCTGTCTGCGGACAAGGATGCCGTGCTGCGTGAGGCGTTCCGCGTTCTAAAGCCAGGCGGGCGCTTCGCCGTCTCCGATGTCGTAGTCGAAGGCGAGCTACCCGAAGCCGTCCGCAAAGATATGGAAGCATACGTTGGGTGCGTCGCCGGAGCGCTTGAGCGCGCCGACTACTTGAACCGCCTGACATCCGCGGGCTTTATCGAGGCGACGATAGAACCCACCCGCCGTTATACGTTCTCCGACCTCGAAGGCTCCAGCTGCTGCTCAACAGGCGTCGTGGCGCTTCCCGCAGCGGAGAAAGCCGCTCTCGACGGCAAGATCATGGGAGCATTCATCCGGGCAACGAAGGCGCTGTAAGCTTCAAGCTGGAAACTGAGCGGCACGGATCAATAAGGCGATAAAGAATTTGTCATGCGTGGGTTCCCTGGAACGGATGTAAAAATCAAATCATGTCATCAACTGCACACAGGTTTCCGAATTATCCTGCCTTTGAATTGCTATTCGACAGAGTAGAAGGCGTGGAAGTGCCATTATATCTGACACTCTTAAACCTTCACAATGACAGCGCAGTAGCTTTGAAAGCTATCCGTTACATCATCTCCGGCGGCTCGGATCTGTCACAGCAAGTTGTCGCGCTGCTCAATGATCTGAACTGGAGGCCACAACTTGTTGGGGCCACTGCGATAGGCCTTGGCGCCGGCAGTACAGATACAATTGCAGCCCTGTGGCAAGCCATTGATTCCGGGAGCTGGACATCGCCGCAATTAGGAGCTATCGCGTTTCTGGTCGATCCAGATTTTCAACACAATGCAAAGACGCGCATTGAAAAAGGATGCCCCCTCAATCGTGAGCGCCTCGAAGGCCTAGATTGGATTGAACGCCACGTTGCAGCCGGTCCCGAAAGTTTTAATTCCCACTCAAGCAAATCGCTTTCGGCCTTGCTGGCGCTCTGTCATCGCCTTCCTGAATCGTCAGAATGGTTGGAGCCAATCCAGACACGTGATGACATCCACAAAATCGCAATAGCAGATCAGGAGAGTGGAGAAATTGCTATCCAATGGCTTGATGGATTCACTAAGATGCGTGAGGTGACTTAAATATCAAACTATCTATTCTTCTGTGGAAACGTACCAATCGGCACGGCTGATTTGGGGAATCTTGATCCGAACATGGACCTCGTGACGGGCACTTTCCACCCATTGCCCGGATACACTTCAGTTGAACCGATGTTCCAGGAATTTTCAAGCCTCGCATCTGATGAGTCAGGCGGCGGAGACGTTGACAAGAGGACAAAAATACAGGCGCGTATGGAAGAACTACGGCAAGCATGGAAATCCCTTGATCTCCGGCTCGAAACCACACGCGGCCGTACAATCAAGACCGATTGGATCGACATAAAAGACTATGCCCATGAGTTTGAAGGGGATGCCACCCGAGAGGTCATGGTGTGCATCCACAATTTTGACGAATGGGAAGAGTTATTCGGGCACGCGAAATAGAGTGAAGCATCACCGGCAGTACCATTAACGCCAGCAGGGAGGCGGCATGCCGCCGCTTCCCTCAAATCTTTACGCAAGGCATTAGGCTCGGAATAACTTATTTCAAAAGCGCTATTCCGCTTCACCCCACCTTGGATCTCTCTCGCAGATCCAGTTAACATAGTCGGTTTCGACTGTCTCGCCGCCCAGTTGATCCACGAGCAGGACAACCTGGCCACGATGATAATCGGAGTGTCCGACGAGTTGGAGAACCTGACCTTCGACATGCCCACGGTAGCGGCCGGGGCCGTCGGCAAATATGAACGGCTGCGCGAGCCCGTCATCGTCGAGTTTCGCCAGGTATTCGGTCCAGAGAGCCTCGACCCTGGCATAACGCGGTCCGAGTGTGGCGGGGTCGACGTCCCTTTCCCACCAGGGCTCATCCCCCTCCCCTGTCTCGATCATCTTCAGCCAGTTCGAGCGGCAGGCAGCCAGATGCGCGGCGATGGTGACAGCGCGCGCAAAGCGGGGATCAGTCCGGGCGTCAGCGGGGACGCCATCGATCATGGACAGCATCTTGTGGTTGCTGTCCTTTTCATGCTCATAAAGTTCGCGATAGCGTTCGATAGCCGACATATCCGGCAGTCTCCTTCCATACTCTCATGCGTTATATACAACAGCAAATTACGTATGGATGTTCGACTAAATCACGCGTCTTCCCTGCAAGGATTGGGATGGATGTTTCTACTCTCCCACCTTGGTAGGCAGGAGAGTAGAAATTGAAGATACTGAGCGATATTTAGAGGTTCGGCTGGGGGGTTGTGCGCAGGTAAGGCTTGACTTCCGTGAAGCCCTTCTTGAACAGGTCCTTGGCCTCGTCGTTGCTCACGGCGGGGACGATGATGACGTCTTCGCCATGCTTCCAGTCTGCCGGGGTCGCAACCTTGTAGTTGGCGGTCAACTGAAGGGAATCGATAACCCGCAGGATCTCGTCGAAGTTGCGGCCCGTGCTCGCCGGGTAGGTGAGCGTGAGCTTCAGCTTCTTGTCGGGTCCGATGATATAAACTGAGCGGACGGTCATCGTGTTGTCGGCATTCGGATGGATCATGCCGTACAGGTCGGAGACCTTGCGATCCGCGTCGGAGATCAGCGGGAAGTTGAGCGCGGCGCCCTGGGTCTCCGCGATATCCTTGGACCAGCCGTCATGGTTGGACAAGCCGTCCACGGAAAGCCCGATCACCTTGACATTGCGCTTGTCAAACTCCGGCTTGAGCTTCGCAACGCGGCCGAGCTCGGTGGTGCAGACCGGCGTGAAGTCCTTCGGGTGCGAAAAGAGAACAACCCAGCTATCTCCTGCCCACTCGTAAAGGTGGATGGGGCCTTCGGTCGAATCCTGTGTGAAATCGGGGGCTGTATCGCCCAGTTGCAGTGACATCTCGTGTTTCCTTTTGGTTGTAATTTTCAGCCTACGAGGCTGACGGTGACTCGTAAGAAAGTGGCTGGTATGTGCGTACTTCCGTCGGCGCTCCGGTTCTGCGCTTTCGCCAGTTCCAGAAGTCGGTAATGAAACTCGTCCAATTTTGCGCTCATCTGAGCGGATTCAAAAGTGCTCTCGTAGAACCTGTGATGGTATCCACAAAATCTTCAATGGTTTTACCCTGAGAAGTAAAGCCATTGCGCCATCCCTATATTACAGATCCCGGCTCGGCCGTCCGATGCATCCAGTATCGCAGGGAGGCGTACCCGGGACCGTACCCGAATCAGAGGAAAGTGCCCAAGGATTGGCGAAGACGAATCTCTGTGCAATTATATTTGACAGTATCATTATGGTTTTAAATTCAGGGGTTATGCAAACGTGACGCAAAATATCGTGAAATCAATGCCGCCGATTTTTGAGATTCGATTGTTTGGAGGCTTTGACGCGCGTTTGAACGGCAATTCCCTGCCCCCTTTGCGATCACGCCGTGAGCAATGGCTTCTCGCGCTGCTGGTTCTCCGCCAGGATCGCGATACTTCTCGCGATTGGCTCGCAACTACCCTATGGCCGGATAACGACGAGCAACAGGCCCTATTTTATCTGCGAAAAAGTCTCTCTAACCTCCGAAAGGCTTTAACAACTGAAGCGTCTCGCCTGCTGGCCCCGACTCAAAGAACCGTGCGACTGGATATGGCCGGCGCGTTTGCAGATGTAATCTCCTTTGATAACGCCCTGAAACAAACCGCCGGTTCCCCCGATTTCCCGGCAATGCTTCAAGAGGCAATCGGCCTCTATCGCGGGCCTCTGCTGTCGGACTGCCTGGAGGAGTGGGCAGCTGTGGAGCGTAACCAGCGAGAACAGGCGTACCTTACGGCGTTGGAAACTCTGGCAGCGTATTTTCATGCACAGGGGAATCCCGCAAACGCCGTACACTGGCTTCGTCTCCTCATCGCCGCTGACCCATATCGCGAGAGCGCCCATGTCACCCTGATGCGGACACTTGCCGATTGCGGCGACCAGGCAGCGGTTATCGTGGTCTACCAGGAACTGCGCGCTCTGCTGAGACAGGAATTGAATACCTCGCCCTCACCGGAAACCGAGGCGATCTACCGGCAGATAAGCAAAGAGCAACTGTCCCCGGCCTTACCGCCTCCTCCACAAAATCCATCTCCAACGCGGCGCCACCTGCCCGTTCCTCTCTCCGATCTCGTCGGGCGGAAGAACGAGATCGCCGAAGTGCTCGGCTGGCTTAAACATCGGAGGCTCGTCACCCTGCTTGGCGTCGGTGGCATCGGCAAGACACGCCTGGCGATTGCCGCAGCGGAAGCGGCTATGCCGCAATTTGAAAATGGCGTCTGGTTTGTGGATCTGGCTGCTTTGACGGAAGCAGCCTTGGCGCCACAGGCAGCTGCCAAGGCATTGGGCATTGCAGAGGATGGAGCGCGCTCTCTAACCGAGACACTGACAGAGGCGCTGGCGGAGCGCTCCCTGCTTCTGGTTCTGGATAACTGCGAACATCTGCTGGGCGCGTGCGCGGACCTGGCGTACGCTCTGCTCACGGCATGTCCTCACCTTCACATCGTGGCGACCAGCCGGCAGGCGCTCGATGTCATGGGAGAGCAGATCTATCGAGTGCCATCCCTGCCAGTCCCGTCTCACGAACCTCTCAGAATCGACGGCTCGCAGGAAAAAGATCCGCACTTCCTGATGGAATATGAGGCTGTCCGTCTGTTTGTCGAAAGGGCGATCCGTGTCAACAGCGCTTTTCGTCTCAATCGTAACACCGCGCCCGTTGTTGTCGAGATCTGCCGTCAACTCGATGGTATCCCTCTGGCGATTGAGATGGCGGCGGCCCGTCTGCGGTCACTATCCGTTACCGAGATAAACACGCGCCTGGAGGATCGTTTCCGTCTGTTGACAAGTGGGAACCGGGGTGCGCTTCCTCGCCAACAGACATTGCGCGCCGCCGTCGATTGGAGTTATGACCTTCTACCCGAAGAAGAGCGTCTCCTGTTGCGCCGCCTGTCGGTCTTTGCAGGAGGTTGGACATCTGCAGCCGCTGAGGCGATCTGTAAGGACCAGTATCTATCGGACAGGGATAACATTCAAGACCTGCTGAGCAGTCTTGTCGAGAAGTCGCTGGCAGTGATCGAAACGCAGGACGAGACGGCGCGCTATCGGCTGCTGGAAACGATTCGGGAATATGCCCGGGAGCGTCTGGAAGAGAGCGAGGAGAGCCTCCCCATTCGCGCGCAGCACTGCGACTATTTCCTTATATTGGCGGAAACAATTCGGCCAAAACTTCAGGGGCCGGAGAGAGCGCACGGACTTTCGACGCTGGATACGGAGTACGACAACCTGCGGCAGGCGCTGAGATTTTGCCGGGATCAGCCGGACGCCGGAGAGCAGGGTTTGCGGATCGCCGCATCATTGTGGGGGTTCTGGTTAGCGCGTGGATATATGGGCGAAGGACGCACTCTGTTTTCTGCCGTACTCTCCCATCCCGGGGCGCAGAAACGCTCGAAAGTCCGAGCCGACGCCTTAAATGGCGCGGGAGTACTTGCCCACTACCAGGGTGATTTCACCGCAGCCATTGCCCTGTATGATGAAAGTCTCACACTTTACCGCGAATGCAATGATGGAAAAGGCGCTGCAAATGTCCTTTCCAACCGGGGCAATGTGTCAGCCGTACAGGCCGACTACACCACGGCCCGGCGTATGCATGAGGAAAGCCTTGCCATACGCAGAGAACTCGGGGACAGTTCAGGCAAGGGCGCCAGCCTGAACACGCTGGGGATAATAGCGCAGGAACAGGGCGACTATCCCACCTCGCGCGCCTTTCATGAAGAGTGCCTCGCGATATGGCGCGAGGCTGGGGATTTAGATAGCGCCGCGATGTCTCTCAACAACCTGGGCATTCTGGCGGACGTGCAGAAAGATTATGCAGCGGCGCAGGCCCTGTTTACCGAGAGCCTGGAGATACATCGCAGGATCGGTCCGCGAACGGCGGAAGCGGCCAATCTGGCGGGACTCGGGAATGTTGCCCTGCATCAGGGCGACTGGCCAGCAGCGCGTGAACTGTATGAGGAAAGCCTCACGATACGGCGTCAGTTGAGCGACAACTGGGGCATCGCGATCTGCCTGCAGGGGCTGGGAACAACGGCAATGCATCTGGGGGATCAAGTTTCAGCCCGCGCTCTGTATGACGAAAGTCTCGCGATACGGCAGAAATTGGGGGACAGGCAGGGCATTGCGGTAATGTTTAAATCCCTCGCAACTCTGGAGCAGGTCGGCAAACGCCACGAGCGCGCGATCAAGCTCTGGGGCGCAATGTCTGCCCTACAGGAAGCAATAGGTTCTCCGTTGTCGCCCGCTGAACATGATGACGTGGAAGTTGAACAAGCTGTTTCACGGGAGACCATGGGTGATGACGCCTTCGCGGCCGCCTGGGAAACGGGGCGCGGAATGACAATGGAGCAGGCCATTCAGTATGCCCTGGAGCCGTAGTGCAAAGTCTGCGACACTCCAAATCCTTGAATAGGATGAAACACGTGTGCATTACATGCAAGATGGGCGCAAAAAAATCCCTCCACGTCAAACTTGACGTGGAGGGATTTTAGTAAGTGAATGCTAGTTCACAGCGATCGAACCGCTCGTGCCTGTGATGCTGCCGTTGGACGCATCCGTGGCGGAGATCGTCTGGCTTGGCTTCGTCTTCAGCTTGATCGAGATCTGCTTGCTCCCGTTCGTAAGCGTTGTGTTTGCCGGAAGAACCGCTAGCGGGTCGGTGCTGGTGAAGTGAACTGTTCCCGCATAGCTTTTCGCCAGGTTGCCGTAAGCGTCCTTCGCCGAGACCGTTGCGTAGAACGCAGCGCCGGAGACAGTGCTTGCCGGGGCGGTCACGGCGAACTGTGACGCCGCAGCCGCACTGACGACGATGCCGCCGCTGCTTCCCTTAACCGTGTTGGTGACTGTATCGGTGGCTGTAATGGTCACCGTTGTTGCCGTCTTGAATGTGATGCCGAACGTGCCCACGCCGTTGGTCAATGTGGCATCGGTGGGCAGGATCGCATTGGCATCCGTACTGGTGATATGAGCCGTACCTGAATAATTAGGAACGGTGTTGCCGGAGGCATCCTTAGCTGTGACCGTGAAGGTGAGCGGAGATCCGGCGGTCGCCGTAGTAGCCGCAGCGATGATGAGCTTGGCTGCAGCAGCTCCCACGCTGATATTGCCGCTGGTTGCTGTGAGGCTTGCGTTGGCCGTGTCCTTGGCGCTGACGGTCCAAGTTCCGATAGTTCTCAGCTTGACGCTGACCTGCTTTGTTCCTCCGGTAAGAACGAAGTCGGCGGGAAGCACGGCTTGCGGATCTGTGCTGGTCAGATGGATGGTTCCATTGTAGTTGGTGACCGTGTTGTTGTTCTGATCCTTAGCCGCCACCACAACCGTAAACGCGGCGCCGACGCCGACATTAGCCGGTGCGGTGATCTGGAGACTTATGATCGTGTTGGCTGTCTGCTTGTTCAGTGTGACCGTGTTCGTTCCCGCCGGAGCCGCGAACCGGAGCGAGCCGCTGGCATCGGTTGTGCCGACAGCGTTGCTGCTGCCTATCCCGATAGCATAGTTCGTGTTCGGCACCAGGTCGACAACAAGGTGCTGAGTGGCTGTCGTAGAGGTCACAGTGTACGTCGCCGACGTGATCCCCTCCGATCGTCCCATCATAACAACCCAGCCATTGACCAGGGCGCCGTCCATATTTCCGGAAGTCGCGCTGATTGCAACTGCGGGCGTGACGCTCGTAGTTGCCATTGGGGTGACCTGGAAGACGTTGAGCAGGCGGTCGGTCGCCGTATTGTTCTTGGTGACGGCGTTCAGGCGATAGCTGGTCGCGACAGTCGGAGTGCTGTCCTCGAAGAACTCGGGAGTAACGCTCACTGTGGTCCCTGTCGCCGGCAGCAGCGACTGGCCGAAGAGACGAGCCGAGCCGTTGTCGAACTTGTAGTTCCGTCCGTTCACGGTGATCGGGGTCTCGCTGTGCAGATGCCAGTTCTTCGAAAGCGTTGCGAAATTGTTCGCCAGCGAAACGCGATCATAGACCAGGAACGTGTTCGGACTGATGAACACGAACTTGCGCGTGTAATCGGTGGCGACCTGCTGCGATTCCTTCGTTACAAAGCCATCATGTGGACGATCCAGCGTGTAGGCCTGGGCAGCCTGTCCGGCGAAGTAGCTGAACTCAGCTGTGTTGTCATGGACAAGCGCCTGACCGGCCTCAAGCGGCCAGGTATCATCGGGTATCTGCCAGTCTTGCGTGATCGGGTCCGTGCCAAAAGTGATGTTGTTGTAGTCGTATGTGGCCTGCTCGATTCCGCTATGCGAATAGATGTTGGCATTCGCCACCAGCCATCCGTTCTTGTAGATCGTGAACCCGTTGACGTCGCCGGCCTGGTGGCCTTGCTGTAAAGGGCCGGACCAGATGCCGAAGTAGGTCGCCGTAGGCGTCCAGTCCGATCGGCGGAACTCGATGCCGGGACCGGAGACGAAATGGTCCGTCGGCTGCGATAGTCTGTAGTCCTGCGAAGATGACGCCGAGTTGTAGTAGAGTTCCTCCCAGGCCACCGTATCGGACCAGGTGCTGATGTTCGGGTTGATGTTGTCGAGCCAGAACTTGGTTTGGGCGGCAAGATTGGTGTCGTTGGTGCCGGCCATGGCGACGAGAGCGCGCATGCGGTTATAGGGAACGAGCTCCGGCATCGACTCTCTTGACTGATCCCCGAGCGGAAAGAACTGGTCAAGGCCGGGGACGGTCGAGTGAAGATCGTAGGTCAGGCTGTCGTGCAAGAAGCTCGACCCTGGCGTCGTCGCGTTCATCAGGTCCTGTCCGGTTGCGGTCTTGTGTCCGTCCAGGAGGATAGCCAATCGGAACACGGACAGGATGTCATAGTTTGTGCTCTCGGCGTACATTCCGCCTTTTCCCCACCCGTTCGCCCAGGGCAGGATGACGTTATTGTACTTCTGCAAGGCGAGGTTGACGTGGTAGAGCGGCCGGTTGCTGCCGGAGATCGTGCCCGTTTTGGTATCGTCGCCATAGGACGCGATGGCCGCGATCCAGGTCTGCATGAAGCCGGGATAGTAATTGTCCGCCGGATCGTCCACAGCCCAGGCGCCTATGCGGCTGGGGTTGCTATCCGGCCAAACGAAGTCGGCGCGATCCATCATCCAGGTGGCGACCTGCTGGCGCTGCGCAGGCGTCATCGCCGAATAGCACCAGTCGAGGCCCGCGGCCATGTCCGGGAGCGCGTAGCGGTAGGGATAGGCGTCGTCGTCAGTCAAATCGTTCGACGCAACGGCGTTTTTCAGCATGATTTTGATGGCCGACGTGGCATATTTCTGGGTGCCGGTGACCTGATAGACGAGTCCCAGCGGGACGATATCATCCGGGTCGTCATCATTGGTATTGGAAACCGCGTCGTCGGCGACGTTCAGCACGTTCTGCCACCGCGTCGTGTGGTTGGTGGCGTCGGCCTTCATTCGGGTCAAACGAGTCGGTGTGATCCATAGCCGGGGATGGGGCGTGGTGATCGACGTGATCGATCCCTGCGCATGGGCAGCTATGCCGAAGTAGAGAGAAAGACCGACGCAGAGCGTCGACTTAATAAACGCATGACCTGCTTGAGACATGTCGGAGGCTCCTGTATTGGTAACATTAGTATCTTACTAAACAATATCTTGTGCGATCAGCGCAAGATCCATCGTAATCACGCGTACAAAACACGTGACAAACAGGCCGTCGGCCAATTACCCTGCGGGCATAAAGAACATCGCCCCGCACCTCTGGTTTTGGCTACGCCGTGTTAGGCAACAGCGCCTGATTACCACCAGAGCTTCGCTGCTACTTCCATGCCATCACCTGCCTGCAGAGTCCGTTTTAGCACAGCGTATGCCGAGATTAAATCGTTTTGTCTGAATGGACGGATTCGCCGTCTGAACTGCCGTCTCTATATGTCGAATATACACATAGGCAGTTAGAATTATCGATAAAGCTCCGATCAAAGACGGCGCTGCCGGATCACTCGGATAGCTTAATGAGGGAAGGAGGCACGGAGAATACGCATTAATGGATATTTTCGATCTGCCGGACCTGTGGAATGCTTTGGAGCTGAGCATGATGGCATTGGCCCACAAATGCAATCAAGGCCAAGCCACATTCGCTCTTGGGTAAGACGACTGCTCTATCTTCATCTGATAGTTTCATGATAACAGGCTCTACTTTTGAGGCTGATCAGCCCAGGAATTGGGTAAACGTATAGGCATAATCTCGATGAGAACGCCGCGATGTTTTAGTTCCCAATCCGGCAAATGGCCTTCATCGCACACTCTCTTTCATGTATGGACATTGGACCGCCCATTTGGTTGCATCAATAAGTTCAGTGACGATCGCCCGCGAGGATCTGCATGAGGCAAGGAAAAGAAAATGACCAAAGCCCACTATTTCAACTGTCGCAAATGCGGTGGACCAGGAGCCGACGAAAAAGGCGGTTTGTGTTCGAACTGCAAGCAGAAAGAGAAGGCTGATGCGGAATTCCGAAAGCTCCAGGACAAAAGAGGCCGCTGACAATATACACCCAGTAGCCAGGGTTGCCATCTCGTGAGCGATGTAGAGGAGAATCGCGCTGCCCAATCCACGGAGCCAGCAGATTCCAGCCTAACGGGCCTTGTCACTCGCCGTACGGTCTGATTTCAGGCAATCGTTGCACTTGCAGTTTCCGGTGCTGCCGTCGAACATGTACCAATCGCTCGTAACCTGACCGCAGATAAGGCATGTTCCAATTTTTTCAGAAGGCTGGTAAGCCGCTAGGATCTGGCTCGAACGGGGCTGGCGAAATGACGATTTGCTGACAGACCTCGGCATTACTACCATTGCATCCAAATTAGCTTGAAGTTCTGCTCTCTGATCGGCGAGCCGAGCCAGCCGTTCGGCTTCCGCTTGTTGCGCGATTTTCTGCCGTTCAGCTTCCTTCTCTGCAGCCATGCGCTTTTTCGCCTTCAACTGCTCCCACCCGGCTTTTACTTTCAGCAGATGCTCACGCTCCCCAGGGTGCGCAAACTCGCCTGTTTTCCGCGCGATCAGCACGTCAGAGAGTGAACTTGATATCGGTTTCGAGGAGAATATCTGCGGTTCGTGAACAGATATCAATAAACGATGTGTGTGGAGGATAGCAGTACCAGGATCGATATAATGGAGCGATTTCCCCCTGACAAGTTCAGTCCCTTCAATCTCTGAGTCAAACACAGTCTGAGACATCAGGCCCCGTTCGGTGGTCGTCAGGCTAATTTCTTTGAGATCATCCTGCGGCTTTCGCATCGTCGCCACGAAGATCCAATGCGCATGAGCTGAGATCTCTTTCAGACTCTCTTCGAGGGCCAGGCGATCTTCGCGCTTGATACCGCGCTCGATCACCCAGTACGCAATCCCGCCCGAAGGAGTGTCAACGAAACAGTCAAGGATGCTCTGCAAGGCATAAGCGATGAGGAAGCTTTCCGAGAGATCCAGCATAGGAAAAGTGGTGCGCCGCGCGAAGACAAGTCGGTCAAAGTAGCAGAGTTGGAAACACTGATCGCGGCCGAAGCAGAAGTCGGCGAAGATCGACCCGACGGTAATTTCTTCGCGCGTGCACTACCGAGGCAGGTCTGGGACAAGCCGTGGATGCTGCCCATCGAGGGAGTTGTGCTCGTCCATAGGTTACGCGAGGTCGTGGCTCAGGTAGGCTTCACTCGATTCGAATCGGCGACTGCGGATGTCGAGGGAGAGCTCGAAATGGGCGTCCAGCGAGCAAGCCTTGCACGAGAAGTAACATGGCTACCAGCCGTAGAAAACCGCGGCGAAGGTGTTTTCGTTCAGTTCCGCGGTGATGACATTGAGGAATGGGTAAGCCGTACGAAGGCCCAGCTCCGTGTCGGTGAATTGCTCGCCGGCTTTGACTGCTGGCAAGGTGAACATGAAGGCACACACCGTCGGTTTCCGGGTCTGCCTTATTTCATGCTGCACTCCTTCTCTCATATGCTGATTACGGCTCTCTCACTAGAATGTGGTTATCCAGCCAGCTCAATCCGCGAGCGAATTTATGCTCTACCGGACATAGGTTACGGAATCTTGCTCTACACCGGCACGTCGGATGCGGAAGGAACACTTGGCGGCCTTATACAGGTCGGACGGCGTATTGATGAGCTTGTGCATCGAGCACTCGATACAGCGATGCTATGCTCGAATGATCCCGTCTGCTCGCAACACGAGCCTCAGAGTGCGGTCGAAAATCGCTACCTGCAGGGAGCGGCTTGTCATGGTTGCCTCCTGATAGCTGAGACATCATGTGAGCAACAGAATGACTTCCTGGACAGAGCCCTCGTCGTCCCAACAATCGTAAATCTTGGAGCCGAGTTCTTCGCCGCAAGCCAGTTATGATGGACTCTCTGTACAACTTATCCGATCGCGATATGCTAGAGATCGCATCTGCTCTGCGTACAGGGCGGCTTGTAATCCCCATTTCCGTGCTCTCGGTTCAGCGAGTAATCCCCGGCGAAACAGGGATTCGAGTTGCTGACGACCTCCGATCACTCACAGCTCGCGGCTTTCACTCTGAGCAGATTGCGACCACCCTTGATCTTATGCGTATCGATCGCCTCCGGCGTGTCCGTATTGACGACCTTGTCGACCTTGTTACCACTGGCCCAAGCGCCGGCGTCGCCGGCAACCGCGACACCGGCGTCGTCGTACGTGATCTCTTTGCAAGCGCAACTGAGACAGTCCTCGTTGCCGGATACGCTGTCTATCAAGGCCAGCGTATCTTCCAAACGCTTGCGGACCGCATGCAAGACGTACCCACTCTCAAGGTTCGCCTGTTCCTCGATATTCAGCGTCCCTATACAGACATGTCCGCTTCAAGTGAGCTCATTCGCCGATTTGCGCATCGTTTTAAAACAACTCAATGGCCTAGCGGGCGTGCGCTCCCAGAAGTCTACTTCGATCCGCGTTCACTTGACAATTGCGGCACCGCTCGCGCCAGCCTCCACGCAAAGTGCATTGTCTTTGATAACAAGCGGGCTTTTGTGTCCTCCGCCAACTTCACGGAAGCAGCCCAACTCCGTAACATCGAAGTCGGCGTAGTACTACACTCTGATACGATTGCAAAACGCCTGGTCGATTTCTTCGACACAATGATCACGGTGGGGCATTTGGTTCGCGTACCGATATTGTAATGGCCAATAATACTAACTAAAAATGACTACTGGTCAGCCAAAACCCATCGTGCTATGCGGGCCGCAAGCGGGAGCTATCCCCACATTCGCACCCGTCAATCCTCGCGGGTTCATTGCACCGCTGTTCGTCCCAACGGGCGGCCAGGCCCGCAAGCACACCCCGCGCCCCGAGCGGCAGGCCAGAAACAAGCAAGCAGAATTCATGCTTGAGTGAAGCGCGCAGTTCTTTTCGCCCCTCAGTTTACACTGCAATCTCCGACCTCGCCGTTGACAAAGCGTCAATACCGGCTAATGTGAAATCCAGTCGCGAGTCCGACTTGCCCGCAGGGTTAGGGCAAGTCGATACCGGAGACCTTGACGACGGCCTGCCACGCGGCTTCTTGGCTGGCGCGATCATGAAAATGTGGGTGGCGCATCGCCTCGATTGGGCCGGTGAACTTCTTGGGCGGCGAGGCGAAGAACTGGCCCGAGGCGTCGGTTCAGAACGCCCGTACCTCCAAACCGGCGAGGAGTTTATGCGATGCCGCGAAGTCGGCGGACAAAGGCGGCCACGCCCGGAGCGACAACCTCGGGGGCCTCCTCAGAAATATAGTGGTTTCCTTCCACCTGAATTTCTTCCTGATTGGCGAAGGTCCGGCAGAACGCGACCTGGTTCGGACTGCTATCTACGACGCCCGGAGTTGCATGGAAATAAAGCTTGGGCACAGGGCTCGCCGCCAACCATTGCGAGTAGGCCTTGACCGCCTCGACCACATCCGCCGGTTCGCCCGCAATGGGGATCTGACGCGGCCAGCTCAAGGTCGGCCGCCGGTCCTCCCCCGGATTCAGGAAGGGTCTGCGATATTCCGCTTTAACTACATCGGAGAGTGGTCGACCAATGCTTCCGAAGAGGACCTTCTCAACAAAGAAATTCTCTTGCAGGACCATCGCGTCGCCGGCTGGAGAACGCATCGCCTCGAAAGCAGGGCGCATGTGTTCGTTGAAGTCACTCCACTCGAGCGACATCACGATCGACTCCATATAGGCGATGCCCTGCACCCGATCGGCATGCTTGCTTGCATAGTCGAAGCCAAGTGCCGAACCCCAGTCGTGGACGACGAATATTATGTTGTCACCGAGATCAAGTTGATCCCAAAGCGCATGAATGAAGCTGCGTTGTTCGAAGTAGCCGTATCTGTCCGGGCCGGAATTGGGAAGCTTATCCGAATCCCCGTGGCCGATCAGATCGCACGCAACCAGCCGGCCGAGCCCTCGGCAGGCCTGCATGATGTTGCGCCAGAGATAAGACGACGTCGGATTACCGTGCGAAAAGACAATGGCGTCGCCTTTGCCCTCGTCGATGTAGGCCATTCGTTGGCCGTTGACGGTCATAAGCTTCTTCTCGGCGAAGGGTGTGTCGCTCAGGTTCATTGTTATTGCCCTCTCAATTATTGGAGTTTCCGGCTGCGTTTGAGGATGCTGGGTAAGGCAGGTCGACGCCGGAGACACGGGCGACCGCCTGCCACGCGGCATCCTGGCTGGCGCGATCGTGAAAGTGCGGTTGACGCATCGCCTCAATTGGGCCGGTCATCTTCTTGGGCGCCGAGGCGAAGAATTGCCCCGAGACGTCGGTTCCGAACTTCGATGCCTGGAGGTATCGATGCGCTGCGGTCTCAGGAGTGTGAGACATGCCGGGGATAAGCTTCACCAGCGGAAGCATCAGCCATCTCAAGGCCGGGCCAGCGTTTCGCAGCCCCTTGGTGTCGGGCGTGCTACCTGGCGAGACGGCGTATATGGCCATCCTGGTTGGTAGACGGCGCGCCAGCGCAGCCGTCCACCAAGCGACGACGATCTTCGCGTCGGCGTACGCCCGGTTGGGCTCGTACTTCACGCTCGGTCGGCTGCGAATCAGAGATTCCACCGCAGCGCTTCGGTCGCCCTGATATTGCGTGGCCGCAAGGGCTGCCACGTCGGTGTAGCTGAACAAGGGCACGTCTCCTCGGGCAGCTTCCGAGCCGGCAATAACAATTCGCGCGTTGGGACTCAGCAGGTTGGCGCGGAGCAACCCGACGGTCAGTTGATGATGGCCGATGAGCGGGGCCTGAGACGCCTCGATGCCCGCCGCAGTGAGCACCCGCTTCTTACCTGGAATCATCCCAGCATTGAGCAGAAGGAAATCGATCGGCTTACCCCGCTTCACGAGCACGTCGAGGCCGGATTGAACACTGGACGGCGCGTCCAGATCTAGCTCCAGCGGCGTGAAGACCTGTCTTTTAGTCTCAGCCGCGAGCTGAGCGGCCGTTTCCTGGGCCCGACCAAGGCTGCGCCCGGTGACGATGATCTCGGCCCATCCCTCTCCGGCAAGAGCGCGGGTCGCAGCATAACCGAGCCCGGAGGTGGCGCCGGTGACGAGCGCGACCGTTTGTTCCATGGGTGTCTCCTTGGTGAAGGGTGAAGGTCGACCGGCACATGCTGCCCGACCTTCGTCCCGTACTTGTACCGACTGGTCAATAACGGCCACTGCCGTCTTCTGCGCCTGATTCATCCCGCACCTATGTGACAGGAACGCTTGCGCCATTCCGGGTGTGGGCCTTCAGGGAAGACGCACCGCCATTTCAATCTCGACCTTGATTTCCGGCTTATAGAGTGCCTGGACACCAATGGTCGTGATACTGGGCATCGCGTTCCCGATCAGTTCACGGAGAGGGGTGAGGGCCTGCTGGAACGCTTCCGGCGTCGCATCCACGACGTAGACGCGCAGCATGACAATGTCTTGTGCAGACGCTTCCAGTTCCTTGAGTGCGGCCGCGAGGCTGGCAGTCGCAAGTTTTGCCTGGCCGGCGAGGTCTTCAGGCACCTCTTTAATTCCCGGCGCCGCTGCGATCTGGCCGGACAGGAAGGCAAGGCGACCTGGTTCCGCGACACTGATGTGCGAGAACCCGAGCGATGCCATATCCCACATCGTAAGAGGGTTGCGGCGGCTCACCGGCGCTGATGTATGAGATGGAATGCGAGCGATTACCTTGATCTCGAAGTCGAAGCCCGCAAGCCAGTTGACGCCAAGCGCCGTCCAGCTCGGGTAGGGAGCGCTTTTGAAGACTTCGTCCTTCACGGCCATGATCGTGCCGAGCTGCTGCTCGGGGTCGGTATGAAACGTCGTGACATCAATGATATCATCGAAGTCGCATCCCCCGGCGAGCAGCGTGGCTTCAAGATTGGCGAACGCTTGGCGAACCTGAGCTTCGAAATCGGGTTCGGGCGAACCATCGTGGCGGCTGCCGACCTGACCCGACACGAACAATAGGTCGTCCGATCTCACTGCGGCAGAATAGCCGTGCTTTTCATAGAGAGCATCTCGGTTGGCGGGAAACACTGCCTTACGCTGGGCCATTTCGTTGTCCTTTCCTATCTCCAAGCAGGTGAGGCTCTCCGCCAGGACGGAGAGCAGTCCTGGCGGACGCTCAGGATCATAATTGCGACCAGCCTCCATCCACGGGAAGCTCTGCTCCCGTCGTGAAGGTCGCGTCGAACGCAAGGAAGAGAACGGCCTTGGCGACTTCCTCCGATGTCCCCAAGCGCTTCATCGGATTGGCTTCGCTCATCTGCCCGATGAGTTGGGCGGCCATATCTTTATCGGGAAACGCTTTGCCCCAGCTCGGTGTATCGGTGGGGCCGGGCGACACCGCGTTGACGCGTATCCCCCGAGGAAGAAGCTCAGCGGCGAACCCCCGAGCGAAAGATCGCAGCGCAGCCTTGGTCGCTCCCGCTGCGGCGAGCATCGGCATTCCCTTGACGTTGGAGATCGCGGTCGTGAGGACGACAGCGCCTCCCCGGTTTATCAACGGCGCGAGCTTTTGGACCGTGAAGAACGATCCCTTTGCATTCACGTTAAACACCTCGTCATACATGGCCTCGGTGGTATGCTCGAAAGGAGCGAAAAGCCCGACTCCGGCGTTGACGAAGAGCAGATCGAATGTGTCGAATTCGGCCTTCACCCGAGAGGCGAGCGCGTCGATGTCCGTCAAGGACTGCGCGTCGCTCGAAACCGCGACGCAATCCTTCCCAAGCGTTTTCTGCGTCGATTCCAGGCCCGCTTGCGAGCGACCCGTCACGAGAACGCGCGCGCCCCCATCGACGAGCATCTTCGCCGTCGCGAGCCCTATGCCGCTCGTGCCGCCGATGATTACAACCTGTTTACTTCCATATCGGTCCATGTCTGTCCCCTTGCGACATCCGGGGCGTTTTGCCGGTTGTGAACTGTTTGGTGCGATACTCGACGCTACGGTCGCTCAAAGTTGCGACCATCCTCCGTCGACTGGAAGCTCGGCTCCCGTCGTGAAGGTTGCATCAAACGCCAGGAATGCCACCGCCTTTGCGATTTCTTCCGGCCGGCCGAGACGCTTCATCGGGGCGCTTTCCGCCATCTGAAGGTAGACCTGCTCTGTCGCCTCCTTTGGCATTCCCACCTTCTGAAGAATGTCTGTCGATCCAATGGGACCGGGCGTCACCGCATTCACACGTATTCCACGCGGCAACAACTCGGCAGCAATGCTCCGTGTCATTGCACGAAGCGCTGCCTTGGCGGCTCCATAGGCGCTCAAGGTTGGCACCGCCTTCACATTTGCAATCGAAGTGGTGAAAACTACCGAACTTCCTTCCGGCATGAGCGGCGCCAGTTTCTGGACGATGAAATACGGTCCTTTGGCGTTCAGGTTGAGCATCTCGTCGTAAACTGCCTCAGTCACCTCCTCAAATGGCATAAAATGACCGTATCCTGCGTTGACGAACAGCACATCGATCTTGCCGAACGTCTCCTTAACTTTCGTCGCTAAGGCATCCATATCGGGAAGAGAGGTCGCGTCACTAGGGACTACGATAGCGTTATCGCCAAGCTCAGCCTGAGCTGCCTTGATCGTTGCCGGGTTGCGTCCGGTCACAATCAGCCGGGCACCTTCGTTGATGAATAATTTGCCTGTCGCCAATCCTATGCCGGTGGTTCCACCCGTAATAACCACTGTTTTGCCGTCGTAGAGTTTCATGTGTTGTTTCCTTGTGTTTGCGGGGTATCCGCGCGATTTGCTTGTCAGAGTGAGTTCGATACTTTCGGGAAAGGCTGCCCTTGGGAAGGCCTTCCTTTGTATTTGGAACGATCGTTCCAAATACAAAGCAAAAAAAACGAGTGGCGCGCGTCTATTCCAGTGCGGCAAACATTATATCTACCACGTCGCGCATCCCGGCATGATCGTCCGCGGCTCTCGCCATCGCCCGCAATCCCCGTAAGTTGTTCATCAGGAAGCGCGCCAGTGTCTCCGGGCTGTGTTTGCGGCTGATTTCGCCTGCCGCCTGCGCTCGTCGCACGGTATCCCGCAGCAAGTCTTCCGTTTGCGCTAATTTGGCGCACACGCTGCGCGCCGTTTGTTCATCATGAAGAGGCAGTTCAACGGCGGTATTCACCAGCAGACAACCGCGCCGATCTCCTTGCATTGCTGCAGATACAATGCTGTCGAAAACGCGCCGCAGCCCTTCCTTTGCTGAGGGCGTTTGTTCCAACACTTGCTGTAACTGTGTGCCTTGCTGCTCAACATACCGGTCGAGCGCAGCCAGAAACAGCGTGCGTTTGTCGCCAAAGGTATCGTAGAGGCTCTGGCGATTGATGCCCATAGCCTCAACCAGGTCCTGCATGGACGCCGCCTCGTAACCTATGCACCAGAAGACCTGCAACGCTTTGTCCAAGGTTTCTTCACGATTAAATGCTTTATGCCGCGCCATCGACTGTGCCTGCCTCCACACCAATATACCACAGAATGAAGTATTTTGGAACGATTGGTCAAAAATATTATGAGAACACGACATTGGTTTCGGTTCGCAAGAGCGTGGGAAGCAACCACCCTTATTCCGGCACCTGCTTTGTTTCGTTGGGCGCCTACGGCAGGTTCGCTGCCGTCCCCTCGACGGATCCTGGCGCTCCATGCCTTATTACTACACGCTCTTGACACTGCTAATGCGTTGCCACATGTTCGCCTTCACCTACTTCGGTGGCTGGGCCGCCTCTGTTGTCTGGGACAATATAAGCAGGTGTCTGACCTATCTTTTAGAACAGTTCCCCAACATCGACGCCAAAGTTCAACCACAGAGCTTTTATCCTGTAACTGGTACGCTTGCACAACGAGGTTTTCACTTTGCACAACAATCTCCTTGTGAGCCAGGATCATCGATCGGTCGCCCCCTACACGATTATCTTTGTGTGATGACTTGACGTGTCCTTGGTTTGCCCTTGAGGCCTCTACGCCCGTTTCCACAGGCTTAGCGTACTTAACGCTCCGTTTCACGAGCCGCCCCATTTAATACTGCCTCGGCGGACGAGACAAGCAGAATCTCCTTCGAAGTCCCACGGAGCGTACGCGTGGAGAATGCGCCATTGATGACGGAGAGTATCGCCGCCGCCGCGCTTTTGTCGATTGCCATCGGCTTGAGCAGCTCGGTCAGATAGTCAACAATCTTGTCCTGGTGTTCGATTGCAAGGCGATGGAACGGATGTGTCGGATCTGGGTATTCCGAGGCGATCCGAAGGAAAGGGCAACCGATGATTTCAGGCAGGTTCGCCATGTGCTCGAATTTGGTCAGAGCCTCATGCAGATCCTTTGGCGGAGCGGGATGAGAGAGATAGTCCCACAGAGCCCGGTCGCGGTTTTCGAGGTATGCGAGCACGAGGGCGTCTTTGCTTTCGAAATGCCGATAGAAAGTCGCTTTCGCCACCTCGGCGTCGGCCATGATCTTCTCGGTGCCGGTCGCGCGGACGCCTTCCATATAGAAGAGACGATCAGCGACTTCCAGAATTCTTTCACGTGGATTTGAATTTTTATTTGTTTTCATCAGAACCTCTTGACAATGGACAGACCTGTCTGTATACTCATTATACCATAGACAGACAGGTCTGTCTATTACGATTGTTCAATGAAAGGAGACCGAAAATAATGACCGTACACAGCGGTATTTTCCCGCCGCTTGACGTCGAAACAGCCCCAGGAGGGTCGCGGCCGCTTCTGGAAAAGGTCCAAAAGTCCTTTAAGTTCATTCCGAACATGTTTGGAGCGTTCGCGAATTCTCCCGTGCTGCTCGAGGGCTATGTCGGCCTGGAAAGCGTATTCGACAAAGGCAGTCTGACCGCCCGGGAACGCCACCTGGTGATGCTGGCCGCGAGCATGGAGAATGACTGCAGCTACTGTGTGGCGGCGCACAGTACGGTTCTGAAGTCCTTTTTGCATGCGCCGGCCGAGGTCGTCTCGGCTGTCCGGTCTAACCTGCCGCTGCCTGATCCGAAGTCTGACGCGCTTGTCGCCCTCACGAGAGAGATGGTTTCACAGCGCGGACACGTAACGCCGCAGACGATTGAGAACTTCCTTGCCGCCGGATACCGCAAGGATCAAATCCTGGAGGTCCTGGTCGGCGTGGCCCTCAAGACGATCAGTAACTATACCGACCACATTTCCCCAATCGAGCTGGACAACCAGTTTCGTTCCGAACGCTGAAATTAGAAAAGGATAACCGATATGGCTAAGTTTGCATTTTTAGTTGAGATGACCGCGAAACCCGGTAAAGAATCAGAAATTGAGGCTTTTCTGGAAAAAGAGGCTTCCCTGGTAAGAAACGAACCAGGAACCCTGACGTGGACTGCGGCGAAAATCGAGGGTGAGACCGGCGTGTATCGGGTCTTCGACACGTTCGATACGGAAGCCGCCCGCGAAGCCCATATGAACGGCGAAGCGGGACAGGAGTTTGTCGCGAACGCGGAACGACTATTTTCTGTGTCTCAGATTCAGCGTCTTCAGGTGGTCGCCCAGAAGTAAGGCGTGGGGCGGCTCGCGTGTGTACAGAGGCGAGCCGCCCAATGCCCAGCGCAAGGACTTCCCTAAAATATCTCACAGGAAAACAAAATGTGCAGTCTTCTTCAGCCCATTCAACTGGGATCATTAACTCTTGCAAACCGCGTGTTCATGGCGCCGTTGACTCGAAATCGCGCCGCCGCAAGCGGGACCCCGGGCCCATGGGCGGCCACATACTACAGCCAGCGCGCCTCGGCCGGACTGATTGTTTCGGAGGCGACGCAAATCTCGGACATGGGAAAGGGGTATATTAACACCCCGGGCATTCATTCGGAGGAGCAGGTCGCCGGCTGGAAACCGGTCGTCGACGCCGTGCGCCAGGCAGGCGGGCGGATCTTTCTTTAGCTCTGGCATGTCGGCCGCATCTCTCACAGCAGCCTGCTGTCGGAAAACGCATCTCCGGTGGCCCCGTCCCCGATCCGGGCGCGCGCTCAGACGTTTGTCGAGACAGGGTTTGTCGATGTTTCGGAGCCCCGAGCGCTGAGCCTCATGGAGATTCAGAGGACGATCGAGGACTACGGCCGCGCCGCCTTCAACGCCAAGGCCGCCGGCTTCGATGGCGTGGAGATTCACGCCGCCAACAGCTACCTGATCGATCAGTTCCTGCGGTCCGGCTCAAATGTCCGCACCGACGCCTACGGCGGCTCCGCCGCGAACCGGGCGCGCTTTCTCGGTGAGGTCGTCCAGGCGGTCTTGAACGTATGGGAGCCTGACCGCGTTGGGGTTCGCATTTCTCCCCTCAGCGCTTTCAACGACATGAGCGATGCAAATCCGGAGGAAACATTCGCGCGCGTTGTGGACGTGCTCAACGGGTATCGGCCCGGATACCTGCACGTCGTGGAAGACGCAGTCGGCGAATCATTCCCGCTCGATCGCAAGGCGGACTTTTTTCGGCGCCTGCGCTCCGAATGGAAGGGAATCTATATCGCCAACGGAGGATACGACGCCGAGCGCGGCGAGCGCGCAGTTTCGGACGGATCCGCCGACGCCATCGCGTATGGCCGACTCTTCATTGCGAACCCCGACCTTCCCACACGCCTAAGCCGCCGCGGACCGCTGGACGCGCCGGATACCGGGAGCTTTTACGGCGGCGACGAACGCGGCTATATCGACTATCCAACGTGGGCCGAGAGCGGAATCGGAAATTAAGGAGTACGGAGATGGGCTCGCCTCAAATATTCTGGCTGCAGCTGCTTCTGAGTTGTGTCGTCTGCGCGGTCGCCGGGGCGTGGTGGGTTTGGCCGTCGCTCACCAAACTTCCTCGTAATTCCGCTCTCATTCCGCTGCTCTTCGTGCAGGTGTTTCGCTATCTCGGAATGACGTTATTGGTTCCGGGCATGGTCGATCCGAAACTGCCCAGAGAACTCCTTTTCAGTACTGCTTACGGCGATCTCCTCGCGGCGGCGCTCGCCCTTTCGGCGATCATTGCGCTCCGGACCAGCGTGCGCGCTGGCGTTGTTTTGGCCTGGGTGTTCAGCATATGGGGATTTGCGGACCTGCTGAACGCATTGCGCAGCGTCTTGCAGGTAAATCTGCCGAGCTACAGCTTGGGACCCGTTTGGTTTATCTATACCTTCTATGCGCCCCTGGTCATTGCTTCACATTTGATGATCTTTGGGATTTTGGTCAAATCCAAGTCTTGAAATAAAAGCTGATCGGCGGATACACGGGCGTGAATCCGCGCACAAATAAAGATCATGCTGCATCGTAGTCCGCATCTGCGTAAACGAAAAGGAATCTTTAAGAACATGCGAAACGATATCGTGCCGGGAGCTCGTTTTCCTGATTATGAGCTAACCGACCACACAGCGACACGGCGAAAATTGTCCGAACTTCAAGGAGCGGACCCTATGATCGTCGTGCTGAGCCGCGGAGGCTTCTGCCCGAGGGATCGACGCCAAGCTGAAGGACTTATCCAGCTACACCGTGAAATGGAAGTAGGCTATTGCCAACTTGTCACCATCAGCACGGATAGCCTTGCAGAGACTAACGAATACCGCAGCGGAGTCGGCGCGCACTGGCCCTTTCTATCCGATGCGGGGCGTGTCGTCCAAAAAGATCTCGACATCGCCGAATATACGGACCCCACGCACAATCCGATGATCCCGTACGTTGTTGTTCTTGAGCCGGATCTCATCATCCACAAGATCTACAACGGGTACTGGTTCTTTGGAAGGCCGACGATGGAGGAATTGCGTCAGGATTTGCGCGCTATCACCAAGAAATCCAGGCCGGATTGGGACATTACGACGCCCGAAATGAGACGTTCGTGGCAGGAAGGCCGCAAGGAACTGTTCTACCCATATGGCAAAACATACGTTCAAACGATCCGCGAGCAGGATTGAGTCGAACGCCGAGCTCATTGACGCGCAGCAGCAAATGCTAGCGATATGCCGACTCGATAACTGAGTTCGAACCCAGACGTTTTTTGTTACATTCCACTATAGTGCCTGATGAACTGAACACAGGTACGTCAATTACGGGAACCCTATTATGACGAGCCTTTACGGCCCGACAGTTCTCGGCGACATGAAACTCGGCAATCGCGTCTTCATGGCACCATTGACCCGAAATCGCGCTATGCCAAGTGGGGCGCCGGGACCGTGGGCATCCACGTACTACAGCCAGCGTGCATCGGCCGGACTGATTATCACAGAGGCAACACAAATCTCGGCCATGGGAAAGGGCTATATCAACACCCCGGGCATTCATTCGGACGAGCAGATCGCCGGCTTTTCGCCCCTCAGTTTACACTGCAATATCCGACCTCGCCGTTGACAAAGCGTCAATATTGGCCATTGCGAAATCCAGTCGCGAGTCCGACTTGCCCGCAGGGCTAAGACAAGTTGATACCCGAGACCTTGACGACGGACTGCCGCACGGCTTCTTGGCTGACGCGATCATGAAAATGTGGGTGGCGCATCCCCTCGATTGGGCCGGTGAACTTCTTGGGCGGCGAGGTGACGAATTGGCCCGAAACGCCGATTCCGAACTCCGATGCCTGGGGATACCGGTGTGCTGCGGTCTCCGATGTCTGGGACATGCCGGGGCCTCGCCGAGACAAGCTGACGTTGGACTTGACAGCACGCGGCCAGGTCTTCTCGGACTACACAGACGTCAGGCCGCCGTCGACCGGAAGGTCGATGCCGGCGACGTAGCTGCTCTGATCCGAGGCGAGGAATAAAGCTGCGGAAGCAATCTCCTCGGGGCGCGCCAAGCGTGCCAGAGGCGTCATGGCAGTGATTTGCTTTCTGGCTTCGGCGGCACCCTGTTTGGACGCGAACTGCTCGTCGAACATCGGCGTGTCGACCGGACCTGGGCTCAGCACGTTGGTCCTGATCTTCCGTTCCTTGAGCTCGCTGGTCCACGTCCGGGCGAACGACCGAAGCGCTGCCTTGGTGGCGCTATAGGTGCTGCGGCCCGGAAAGCCTTTGTTCTTTCCGGCAGACGCTACGAGGATGATGGAAGCCCCATCATTCAAGTAAGGCAACGCCTTTTGAACGGTGAAATAGGTACCACGGGCGTTGGTGTTGAAGGTCTTGTCGAAATGCTCAGGCGTCGCAGTGGCGGTCATCGTCTTTTCGACGAAAGCCGCACCCGCAAAAATCACGTCAATCTTGCCCTTCTTAGCAACGATCTCGTAGAGACGATCGAGATCATCGAGCTTTGAGATGTCGGTCTTTACGCCGGTGACGTTCTTGCCGACCTCCGCGATGGCCTTGTCGAGCTCGACCTGGCGGCGACCGGCGATGAAGACATAGGCACCTTCTTCAACGAACCTCTTGGCTGTCGCGAGGCCAATGCCGCTGCTGCCCCCGGTGATGACGGCGATCTTGTTGTTTAATAATGACATTGTGTTAACTTATATAAGATGTTGTTCCATTGCACGGTGTTAACGTTTGGATAATAAGATCACTGTTCGTTTCTATCATCTATATCAGCCTGTATAGCAATCCTAACGATTGCTGTTTGTCAAATTCTTGCCCAGACCCATATATGAAGAACTACTACTTTTCAGGCCTAATTTATGAACCGGTGAATTGCCTCGGATAGTGCATCATCTTTTCTGTAAATTGGTTCAGGCCTAAAAAAAGTAGGTCACGGAGTATTCTTGAGTTACCACACACAAGGAAACCAACCATGACCTACCAGAAGGATTCTACTCTCTCG
>Ga0105237_10001490_pt1 | contig 30836 bp, 40 predicted proteins | sample KBSC24metaG_FD_81520 | JGI IMG/M metagenome (GOLD analysis project Ga0105237, IMG submission 81520) | Corn rhizosphere microbial communities from Kellogg Biological Station, Michigan, USA - KBS C2-4 metaG | ecosystem: Host-associated > Plants > Roots > Rhizosphere > Soil | place: Michigan, USA... | reverse complement strand
AGTGATGAGGTCGCGGCAGCTAACCCCGGCAGCGGCCCAGGCAGCGGCCCAGGCAGCGTCCCAGGCAGCGTCCCCGGCAGCGGCCCCGGCAGCGGCCCAGGCAGCGGCCCAGGCAGCGGCCCTGGCAGCGGCCCCGGCAGCGGCCCAGGCAGCGGCCCTGGCAGCGGCCCAGGCAGCGGCCCAGGCAGCGGCCCCGGCAGCGGCCCTGGCAGCGGCCAATTGCAGCGCCTCGTCGTAGGTCATCGCCCTACTGCGCTCGATGATGCCCGCGACATAGCGACCATTCGGGCCGAGCGCGTGGTGTGCGTCAATCTCGCGCACCACCTTCAGTTGACGGAAGCCGCCCTTGTGTCGATGGCCCGCATCGAACCCCGCGTACGGTTTGCCCGTCACCTCGAATAGCCGGCAGGGCCAGCTTCCACCGATCAGCGTTTCACCCGGTACATCCGCTGCATGAAGGAGTCCCGGCCCACATACCCGACGAGGTCCGTGGTGCGGTACCGGGCGAACGGTTTTGCCGACCTCGTACTTTACCTTGCGGTCATGGAACGCGGTACCGTCAAGGCGCGTTGCCTTGTAGTAGATCGCGCTCACGGCCACACCGCCTCAGGGACCCACCTACAGGGTCCTCGCGGGGGCCAATGGCATAGCTGGGCCATGCCGCCTGCCTGTCGTGCCACCATGCTCAGCTCCTGTCTCTCTGCTGGTCCGAAGGTCTTGTATGGGCTGCCGACTACCGCCTTCACCTGAATGAACCGCGGCGTGTTGTTTGCCTTGAGGGCGACTAGGTCGGCGGCGCCGATGCTCGCGGGTGCACGCATGACAATCCAGCCGTCCTCAATGAGCAGGTCACGCACCTGACGCTCGCGGCGCGTGCCTGCCGCCTTCATGTTCTTCACTTGCGCACCGCGAACCCCACAAGCCACGCGGCGAAGGCCACCCATAGGAGGGTTGTGATCGCACCTACCCATATGAGAATGTCGCCGACGACATGCTGATCCGCAAACCAGCCACCGGTAGCCCGCAGAACGATTCCCGCGATGAGAAGGAGCAGCATCAGAACGGAATGTCGTCGTCGTCGGCAGGTCCGGCTGCGGCCTTGGCCTCGCCGGCACCACTGGACTCGCCTGCGCCGCCTACGAAGTGAACGTCGGTCGCGCGAATGTCGAGCGAGACGCGGGCCTCACCGTCTTTCGTCTCGTATGCACGTTGCGCCAGCGACCCAGACACAACGACTGTTCTCCCCTTCGCCAGGTACTGCTGACACAGCTCGCCCAACTTGCCCCAGGCGTCCACGTTGTACCAATCGGTGAACTCGTCGCCCTTGGCCTTGCGATTGTGGGCGATGCTGAACGAGCACACGCTGCTCGATCCTGCCTCTTTCGTCTCGGGGTCCCGTCCAAGGTTCCCCACTACCGTTATCGTGGCGATTGCCATATCGCGTCTCCTTGCGTTTCCCGGCGAGGTAGCCGATCGTCAAAACTGTTAGTTGAATTGCGGCGAGGATTGCCCCGCCGGTTAGAAGGGCCGTCACTGGTTATCGCCTCCTGTTGTTACGGCGTGCGCGCCTTGCGGCGCGCCCCTTTCTCCTGTCCACTGGCTGCCGCGTGGGGCCGCCGTCGGTGTACGTGCCAATGCGTCGCTCGGGCAGCGCGACCAGGAACGCCATGTGTCGCATGACGGCCGGGCGTGGCCCCTTCGCCCGTGCCCTTTGGATTGCCTGTGTGAGCGTCTGCTGCGGCGCCCACGCCTTCGGTGCAACCGTCCGACACTGCTCGGCTGGCTGCCGGGAGCGCCTGATGCGAGCCGCAAGGGTCGCTAGGCGACTGCCCGCCTTCATCCGACGTCCCGTCCACGGGGCTGGATCGCTGATCCACTCATCGCCGGCTGTCCCCCGTGTCACGCTCGAAGCGACAGTCCGGACAGTACTCCCGGTAATCGGGGTGCAGCCCGTTCGCGTGGTTCTCGCGAACGAGACGCCGGGCGTGCTGCATGGGGTTCTCGCCGAGGCGCTCGGCCCGCGCCAACTTAGGCGTCGTTGCCGCGCTCACTTCGCGTCCCGGCGTTTCTTCGCGGCGACCACGGAGTTGTACGTGTGCCCCGGGTTGGCGAACCCGAGCGCCTCCATAATCTCCTTGTAGGACTTGCCCGCGTCATGCATCTTCAGCGCATCGTCTTGACGCTTGCGCGACTCGGCGCGGCTCATTTTCGCCGCGCCTTTTGCCTTCGACGCCTTGCCGCGGTTGGTCTTGGCCTTCGCCGGTTTCGGCTTCGCCGCCGCCTTCGGTTTCGCTTTCGCTGCCTTGCTTGGTTTAGCCTTCGTTGCTGCGCTCATGGTGCTGTCCTCCTTTGTTCGTGGAACCGATACGGTACCAGCTTTTTCGAGCCTGCGCACGGCCCGCTGGAGTTCGGCCGCGACGTTTGGACGAACGTGCGCCCAGCGTCGCGCTAGCGCCCCGTCGGGGGCCGTCTGCGGGGTCACGCGCCATGATCCGCACGTTCTGTCCACCTGACGTGACTGGCCCGCCATGACGACTACCGCATGCCAGCCGTCGTCGCGCAGTTCAAGGTCGTAGATGCGCAGTGACAAGATCGACGCGGCGCTCATAGGCCGACGTCGGCCGGGTCGCAGCCGAGCGCACGCGCGAGGGCCAGCGCCTTCTCGTAGCTAAGGGTCGAAATGAAGCACGGCGTTTGGTGTCCGTCGGGGACCAGCCCTAGCATCCGGCGCAAGCGCGTGGTATCGCCTTCACCGTCACGATGCCCTGGCCGCTGGCGTCGCCGGATGCCGACGGCGACCGCCAGCTCGTGCCATGAGAGGAGGCCGCGCTCAACCCGGGCCACGGCCTCCTCTCGCAGACGCCCGTTGGGGACCCTATGCAACGGCGAGGGTTTCGTACTCACGGGATGCCTCGTATGGCCTGAGTGCGATGGTCGCCAGAATGTCGCGGTGCCTGGCACAGAAGCGCGCCGTGCCATTGACTGCGGTGTCACAGCCGGCGCCCCAGCGACAGTGTCGGCGTGTGGGCTTCACCTTCGGCCGCGGCGTCGTTGACACGCTGGGCTCGGGTGCGGTCACGCTGCCAGTTAGGGGTATGCCGGCGTAGGCACGGGCGAATACGTGCCTGGCGAACTCCAGCGGCGAGACTCCCTCTCCTGCATTCTTGGAACGCCAGTCATAGGGCGCGGGGTGAAGCTCCAGGGCATTCGCCCACGCAACGGGGAACTCAACCCCCTTGCGCCGTTCGCGTTCGAGTGCCGCCCTTATCTGTTCCGGAAAGGGATCGGCGCCGCCGTGGTGACTGTGTGTACGCCCGCGGCGAATGTCGTGCACCGTCGCGCTTGAAACCCCCATGTTCGCGGCAATCAGGTCCGCAGATATGCCGTTGCCGAGCATCCGACGAACGGACGCCACCTGTTCATTGTTGAGAACTCTACTCCGCATTGCGCGTCTCCTTGGCTCGTGCGATGAGTGCCTGCTGGCGCTTGTAGGCGTGCAGGACCGATAGAAAGTCGTCCGGTTCGGCAACCGACCAAGCGACCTCAAATTCACCGTCTCCGATTCGGACGATGCCCTGCCGATCCGTGGGCTCATCGCCACACTCCACCCCGCCAATCTCGTAGGCCATGAGCTGCGGGAACATCGTTCCCGGATACACGGCCTTGGAAGTCTTGAGGTCGAGCAGGCAGCGCCCGTACTTCGCGTGCCTGACACGGCAGACCGTGTCTCGGGTGCCAGCGAATCCGTGAACAGCCGAGCCGATCGGGCGCTCCGCCTCCAGGAATTCGGGCTCCCACTCCAGCACAAAGCGGGTCCAGCCCTGTATATAACCGCGGTGCGTCTCCGGGTAGTTAGCCAGGACGGGTATGCGGCGGTGGTTGATCCAGTCCTCCTGTGCCTTATGCACGGCGTTTCCTCGGTCGATCGCGTCTCCGGTGATGGAGAAGTGATCGAGCTTCCGACTTTTCAGCCGGCGTTTGAGGAGATGCGCCACCCCTGATGCGAGTGCCTCGCGGTCGGGGTTCTCGGGGACCTTGATGTTCTCTGCGGCCAGCTTCTGGCGCAGGCGCTCCGGGTTGCTCGGGACTGCGGGAAGGCGACGTTCCATCATCAGGCGCGCCACGCCGAGCACCGTCATCTTTGCCGCCCACGGCGGGAGTGCTGGCTTATCCAGAATCCCGAGGACCGTGGTTACTCCAGGGACCTTCACGCCGTTGACGTGGTACCCCCGCGGCTTCTCCGAGAAGACAACCTCGGGGATGCTCACGGGACGATTACCGAACCTGCGCTAGAAACCGCTGCAACGTCTGCGGCCGATGGCCGCTCAACGTGTGGAGCGGCTGCTGCCTTTGCTAGTTCGGCGCGCTGCTCCGGTTGCAGCACGATCACGAGTGACAAATTCGGGGAGAAAATGCGGCACATCAGCGCCGCGCTTCCGTCCTCGCTCGGGTCTGCCAGCTCGATCGCGCAGAAGGGAATGGTGATCTGCGCCGGGGGTATTTGTATCTGCTCGCCTTGCCGTGCTCTGCGGCTCATTGTTTCTCACTCCTTGCTCGGGAGGCGCAGAATCAGCGCCTCGGCTTGAACCTGCGTAAGTCCCTTGACGGCCTCCCCCACCTTGCCGTCGCCTGCGTCTACTCCGACCGCGACCAAGGCGAGCCGGGCGTTGTCCTCCGTCGTCTCGCGAATCAGCGCCTTCACCCGACGCAAAGTCTCAGCCTTGGCGACTGTGGACCTCGCGGTGCGGCGTGATGGGGCGCGTGGTGCGCGCGCGGATGCCGCGTTGCCGTCGTCGTCCTCGTCAGCAACGAAGCCGAGTGTCGATTCAAAGGCGTAGCGCTTGGCGTATGTGATCCCCGACCCCATGCCCTGGGGGTCCCGCTTCGCCGGACACGTAGGCATCGACTCGGTCAGTTCCTCGCCGCTCTCGGCGTGAGCCACCGTGTATCGCAAGCGCGGTTCGTCGGCGGTACCGCATGGCCGTGCCGACCAGGCCAAGCCGTGGGACGTGAGGAGCGGGAGTCCCTGCTCCATCAACGCTGGCAGCGAGAGGTATTTCGATTTGAAGTGCGGGTTCGATGCATCCTTACGCATCGTGCTCGCCTCGCTTTGGACAGCGAGCAGCGCGCCCCACAGGGCAGTTCGTGCCATCATGCGACCCCCGAATCAGTCGAGTTAGTCCGCGGAACCGGATCGGTGCCGCGGGGGAACCTAGCAGGTTTGGAACCGTATTGGTTCCGGCCGATACAGGAACGTCCGAGGCAACAGCGAACATAGGCGCGATATGGCGCACCATCCCCCGCATTTACACGGCCTAACGATCGTCCAGAACAACCTCGTCTTTCTGCTCTGGCGAGCACGCGTACGTGTAGGTGACGTCTCGCTGCACCAGATAGCAGCCGCAGCCCGCGTGAGCCATACGACGATCAAACGATGGGAGGCCGGGAAATGGGGCGAGAAGGCGCCGCAGATAATTGCGGCCTATGTCGCGCTAATCCCGGACCTGGACGAGGGCGCTATCTGGCACGAGGCCGCCGCGAACTGGCACCGCCCCCTGCCCGGGTCGCTTTTGAGCGGCGCCGGGCGCGCTGCGGGGCAGGTGAGGCGTCGTCGTCACAAACGTCGCACAGGTTCTCCTTGATGGCGTCCGCCATGCCCTCCCATGCCGCGAAGGCTTCCCCCGCGCCTACGCCCTCGCGGGCTAGCGTCCTGCGCTCGATTTCAAGGCATGCGAGCACCCGTCTAATGGATTGTCGTTCAGTCGCCGTCAGGGGCTCCATCCCAACCCTTCCCTTCCCCTCGGTGTAAGGGGTTCTATGTAATGGAACAAAACGCTAGCAGCATCGGCACCGATCCGGTTCCCCTTTAGCGACCGCGCGCTCGGATCATCCAATACGCCTCGATGTAGCCCGCAACGTCCGTCGCGCTGTCCTCGTGTCCGGGCGTCCGCTTGAGCCGCGAGAGCTTCAAGAGCACCATTGCCAGGGCCACGTCCTCGGCGACGACGTCCCAGCCGAACAGCGCCCGCCACAATGATGCGATGTGCTCGAAGTTCTCGGCCGGGTGCCCGTAGTTCTCGGGACGCTCACCGTAGACCGCGTCGGCCGCGCGGATAAGCGGGCATACTCGACTGGCCTCTCCCATGCCGCCTCCGTTTCCTGTTCGTCTAGGGCGCGTTGGAGGGCATCTAGGCCCATCGTGCCGCTCAGGTCGGGCATCGCCCTACTCATCGCCTCAAACCCCGCGCGGATACCCATGCGATAGGCGAGCAACTCGCGGTACGCGCGCTGGTTGCCCGTGCCGGCGCAAGCGATGCACAGCAGACCCTCTGGCCTCGGGGGAACCTCGGGCAGCGACTCGACCGCACCCCCCAGCGCCGGCAGCATGACCGTTGGCACGCGCCCATACCCCTTGCAGACGGGGCAGCCATTCCAGGTATCACCCGAAAATGACTCGGTACACATCGGGCGGCTCCCATCCGTCGGGCTTGAGCACCTTGCCGTCCTTCCGCTTCTTCACCCCGCCCCGCACCTTGCGCATATTCGCCGCGTGTATCTCAGCAATGATTGCGTCGAGGTCCACTCCATACTCCAGTGCCGTACCGTAGGCAACGTATACAGCGTCCCCCAGCTCACGTCCCACCTTGGCAATGTGGTCGCGCTCGCGGGTCGGCCCTGCGTTCTGTAGTCGAACATCCTCCTGGTAGTCGGCGACCTCGCGCTCATGCTCGTCGTACTCCTCGAACGCCATGTTGACCCGCGCGTCTGCCTCCTTGCGGGGCGGGATCGTGGGCGTCTGCCGGATCGGTGCCCCTGCGGCGGCGTGGAACTCGGCCACCAGGGGATGTGGGCTACGGGCCACCAAGCACCTCCGCGACCTCGGGTTCATACTCGGGCCGTGGCTGACCTCGCCGGGGTAGCCGCCGTGGATCGGCTCAGATCGAGACATGGACGTCCCACCTCCGACCGTCGAGCAATATGCGCGGTGCGCCCATCCGCGAGGGCGGATAGCCGCGTTCGGCGGCGTAGCGCTCGTAACCCATGAACGAGCCCGAGCTGACGAAGTACCGCTTACGCCGGGTGATCTTTGAGTCGATGCGACCGAAATAATCATCGGCGGTCACGGCCTGGCGGTGCGTGTGCCCGGTTACATACACGTCGGCACCGATCACATAGCCCGACTTCGCTAGCGTCGCTAGGGACTGGCCCATGCCGGTTCCATGGCGCATGTAGACTTCGTACGTCTGTTCGCCCACCGTGTAGACGAACAGCGCCGCGGCCTCCACATAGTTCACGCCGAGCGTGTCGGCGACGTCATGGATCGGGCAGTCGCCGATCGCCCGGGTGATTCGTACCTCGTGGTTGCCGGGCATCAGCGCGTCCAGCCGGTTTTCCTCGGCGAGCGGACGGAGCTGCCTGGTCAACAGGCGCTTTGCCTGGCCGACGGTCATGCGCTCGTCGTACACGTCGGACTTCGAGCCAACGATCGCCGTGTTCAGGAAGTCGCCCGTCCCAAGCATCGAGGACGTTTTCCGCGAACGCAGGTAGCCCAGCCAGTCCTCCCACAACTCGGGACTGTGGCGCTTGGCTCCGAGGTGAACGTCGCCAAGCGGGTAGACGTAATGCCGACTCTCCCCCGAGTAGTCACGGTGAATCACCGGAACCTCGACGGGCGGGGCCTCTACCTCGGGCCGTTCGCGCGCGGCGTTGATCGCCTCGCGCATGCCCAGCCGGTAGATATGATCCCGTAGCGTCGTACGGGGGACCTTCAGGTGATCCGCGAGGGCCTGGTCGGTTATGAACTTCCCGGCCAGGCCCAGCAGGTCCCCGTTGACGGGGAGGTCGGCCATCGGTGGCTCCTTAGCGGGTCGGAGTGACTTTGCGGCGGACAACCTCGCCGCCGAACAGGACGGGCAGAATCAGCCCGAGGGCCTCCAGAATGTCGGCTTCGGGGATTACCACCCCGACCTTTGCTGCGACGAACAGGACGACGGCGACGATCGCCGACGTGATACGCGTGGGCTCCTTCGCCCAGAGGCCGTGCAAGAACGCCAGCACAGCGGTCAACGGGTTACTCATATGGGCCTTTCGGGGTTAGTTGTTTTCGCGTGGCCCGCCGGGACGGTGGACCATCGCCTTGACCGTGCCGAGCAGGTGGGCCGGCCACATCTGAAACGGCGTACTCCAGGGGCATTTGCAGTTGCCGCCCTGCCGCTTCATCCTGAAGCCACAGACGCAGCAATTATCCGGTGGTGCCACGTCAGCGGGCGGTTACGACGTCGGCTTCGCCGTCCTCCTGCAGCAGACGCTCCAGCGTCGCTACGGGCATCCAGACGACGTCCGGGTAATCGTCACCCCAATTATTATTGAAGGGGACGGCCTGAGCGTTCGGTCGCGCGAGCGCTGCGAGTACCTCATCGGCCGTGGTGGCCCAGCGATACGCGCTGATGCCGAGCGTAGTCTTGACCGGACCATCGCCGACGTCACGCGTACAGACCTCCTGACCCACCTGTTCGCGGTGGCCGATCGTTTGGAGCACCTTGCAGGCCGCGCGGCAGGTCGAGCCCTCGCCGTCGGGGTACGTCCCTTCTACCTTCCGCGCCTCGTCGTACAGCCAGAAGGCGTCAAACAGGGTCCCGCGGAGGATCGTCTGTGCGCGAGAATGCCCGAAGCCGACGCACGCGCCCTCCTCGCCCTGGTTGTAGAAGATGCGGTGGGCCTCGGTGTTCAGTTTCACGGCGCCCATGGGCTCCAGGCAGAAGCTGTGGCCGCCCCGGACGGTGCCGAGGTCCTCCCTGCTCGCGTCGGGCAAGTGCCAGGACCCGTCCTTGGTCTGACGCAACTTACCGCCCTCCGGGTCAAACGACGTGTACCAGTTCACGCCGAGCGTGACCGGCACGTCCGTCGGCGCTGCGGCGCCGAGCGCGCGCAGCGGGTACTTCTCTACGTGCTCAAAGTCGGGCGGTGTTACTCGCCCGAGGGTCCCCGCCATACGTTGTCTCCTTTATTTGATGATGGTGCCTGGCGCCGTGCCGGCATTGGACACGAACTGGCCGGCGTGGGCTGCGTCCTCGTACACCGCGACCGATCGCACGCAGAAGCATGTGCTCCTCGGCGTCGTGCTGACCCGCAGGGCGTGCGTCAGGATCACGTTCATTGCGTCCGTGTTGACGGACTGTGCGAAGCCGCCGGTGCGTTTGCCGTCGACGTACTCCGTGAACGTCGAGCCTTCGACAACCGTCGTATAGCGGTGGTACTTCAGCCAAGGCTGTTCGCCGAGCAGGGTACCTAGTGTCACATAGGCTTCCTTCGTGCCGAGCCCGCTTGATTTGTAGACCGGAAAGCCGCCGATACAGCCCGTGGTGCAATTCCAGCCCCAATACTCAAAGAAGTCCAGCTCGGGAGGCCAGCGCGTGGTGCTGATGCTCCAGAACCCCGGGTCCTCGCCGCTCGACGTGTTGTTAGGCAGCTTCGCCACAGTCTCGAACGCGAACGACGCCCCACGGCCGAGCTGGTAGGTGAACCCGTTAGTGCTGACGCCCGAGCAAGCGAGTCCTTCGCAGAGCAGTTCGAGCCCGTTTGCTTCACTCTGCCGACTGGCGCTAGCGACCTCCGTAGAGGTTTCGTTGCTATTGCCGCAGCACCCCTTCGAGTTCGTTTTCACCTTCCATGCCGGGTCCTGCGCAAGCGGCACGTTGAAGCCGTCCGCGAACTCGGCCTTCCATGTGCCGCCCGGACCCGTCGGCGACGAGTTCACCACGGCGCTCGTTTTTGTTTCTTCCTTTGGCTGTTCTTCTTTTGATTCGGCAGCAAGCACGGCTTCGGCCGTTGCGGTCTTGACGCTACGCGCTGCGGCGAGGCTCGATTCGGCCGACTTGACGGCCGAATCGGCGGCTGAGTCGGCCTTGACGGCCGCTTCGAGCGGTGTCGCCGTGGCTGCCAGGGCGACTGACGGATGCTGCGATCCTCCGGGGTAGGCGGCAATCAGTGCCGCGGCGATGAGGGCAGCCGTGCCCGGGACCAGCCACTTGCGCATGTCTAGCGAATGCCTTTCTTGTGGAGCGCGTTGATCGCGCGGTTGACTTCGGCGCCCTCACGTAGCCAGCGTCCGCAAACCGTGTGATAACGCCCGGGCCTGGCGTGTAGGGGAGGACGACATGAGTGACGGGTCAACAGCACGCGCAGCGCATCGCGCTTGCGGTAGTCGGCCCATAGACGGCGTTTGAGCTGCTGCTGCGTCGGCGGCGCGGGGGCGGGCGAACGCAGCAGGAACAGAGCCACCTCCTCGCGCCTGCGGCGTGCGAGGCCCGACAGCACGACGCCGCCCGCATGGTCGTACGCCAGCAGCGGGTAGGGGTTGTGCGCCTGGATCGAGCGACGCAGCGAGCCAGTGAAAATCCCCGCACCGAGGTTCCACACGAACGAATCGAGCGCGTCGATCTGATTCTGATTGAACGAGACGCCGAGCCCGCGCACCGCCCACTGGTAGCGAGCTTCGACCAACCCACGCAGGCGGACCTCTCCAGTCGAGCGCGAGATGCACGGCGAGCTGCGATGGATACCTTCAGTTTCACCATAGCCCCTGGTCCATACGCGCCCGTAGGCGTCGAAGTAGGGACATGAGCCGAACCCCTCGAAGGACTCGATCAGGCGCAGCCCGCGCGTGGAGATATGGATAGAGCGCCCCGCCAGGGTCAGCGGCGGTGCGGCCGGCGTGTAACCGTCGGGGCGTGCCGCAGACTGCGGAGGGGTGAACCCGTGCGAGCCGCAGCCGCCAAGGATGGCGCCAGCTCCGAGCATGGCGAGGAACGCCCGCGAGGACGCTAGTGACTTTCGCATGTGTCTCCTTAGGAGGGGGTTAGTTGAAGCCGGCGCGATGTAGGACTTCGGTGCAGTTGCGAACCGGCGCAACGGCGTTGATAAGCCCCACGGTAAGTGCGCGACTCTGCTTTAGCTGCGCACGCTGGGCGACCGGCAGCGTCGGCCCGATCTTGGCGATTCTGCTGTCATAGGCGGCAACCGTGTTGCGATTGCGTTCATTTTGTCCTTCGCAGTTTTCCAGAACCGTGCGCTTACGGTTCGACGCCTGCTCGTGAATGACGTAGTAAAACGACACCCCGCTCAGGAGGTAGGCGACGAGGAGTGCCAGCCACGCGGATTTACTCATTTGCCGGCCTCCCCTATTTGAGAACGATCGGGAGCAGATTGATCGCAGCGACGCCAAGGCCGGCGACGATGACCAGTAGCGGGCCACGCTTCCACTCGCGCCCGCGTTCGTCGTCACGTTCGATCGTGGTCACGCGACGCTCTAGCGAGTCATGTTTCCCGCGTAGCTCGACTACTTCCCGGGGCACCGTGACCAGCACGTCGAGCTGACGCTGCATGTCGATAAACCCGGCGCGTGTCAGCTCCTTCAGCCCCTCCACCTTCTCGGCGACTAGGGCTACCGTGGCGCGGTCATTGCTGCCGGTGTTGTTGCCGTTCTTCTCGTCGGCCATCTGCACACCCCCTAGCGAAGCGCAAAGAACTTGCCGTCAAAGCTGATGAACTCTCCGACCAGAGCGGTAACGGCGAGCGTCACTTTTCCGTCTGATTCGATCAGGCAAAGATTGAGGGTGACTTTGCTGATATTGGGCGTATCTATACGCAGCAGGAAGGGCGGCCTGAAGCCAACGGGCAGCGTGAATAGGACGGTCCCGGACGGCAGTTCCGCAGTGCCCGAGAGGACGCCTACGAATTGCACCGTCGCGCCTTCGGTGCGAACGGCGACGCCGTTTGAGACTTTCGCACTTATTCCTTCGGGTGCCACGACTGCGGCCGCCTGCCGGCGCTCTAGGTTGGCTATTCGCTGCTCCAATTCCGCGACGTACCCCTCGACGGTCGGCGGCCTCGTCACCTGTCCCATTACGCCTGCACCTTGAAGGTGGTGTGTAGCGAGTCGGGGAGGTAGGGCGCGTTGGGATCGGGGATGCTAGTTGTCTCGAAGCCGTTTTCGTCAATCACGATCGTCATTTCGTTGACTCGCGGTTTCATGTTCTCGCTGAATGCACCGTCAACCCCATAGAAGTTCACCGTATCCCCGAGGTAGAAGTCATCGAACGGCTGCGGGCAGTTGGGGACACCGAGGTCCGGGCTAATTGACAGCGTCTTGACCGGCCCGCCCGAGCGAGCCGCGATGGCTTCCGCTCGCGCCGTGAGAACGCCCTGCGCCGTCGCGTCGCTGACCTGATCGAGATATACCCATTCGCCGTATTTGGCGATTGACACCGTGTTGCGGACTTCCGCTTTCAGGCCGTTGGCGCCGAGCAGGACGATGACATTTGCGGGCGACGCGGTGGTGCGTTGGACCGAGGCTACGTTGGCGAGCGTGCTCGGCCCGTACTGAAACTGCGCGTTTGGCTTTTCTTCGCCCTGTGATGCGTAGGTGTTGAACAGCGCCAACGTGGTGCCCTGCTCTACGTACGTCTCATCGAAGTCGAACCCGTTGATAGCTTCGGAGAGGTTGATGATCGCCTGTCCGACGTTGGCGCGTTGGTAGGTGATCGAGCGGAGCACCGTAGGTGCGGTGTCCGTGCCGAGCCCAAGGCCGACGTAGGAGAGTCCGGGCGCCACGAGCCCCCCAAAGGCCGGTGCCGTGTTTTCTTTTGTGTAGATGCCGCCGTATAGCGCGATTAGTTCTCGCGCGATGACGACGTGATCCTGTTCGCTGGCGAGGATCGACGCGCCCGTGTACCGACCGACCCCCGACGTGCCGTCCCCGTACAGCCGACCGAAGGGCGACCGGAACTGCGCGGTGATGAGGGCTGTGTCGGGCTGCAAGTCCTCCGTGAATGGTGCGAGGTAGCCGTTGAACCTGAGCGTGGCGTTGGGATGCCCAGCCGCCTTGCGATAGGCGCGTAGGGTCGGCATGGGGCCTTCGGCCACGGCCCGCATAAGCGGGCCGGCCGCTTCGTCGCGGTGAGAAATGACGAACTGCGCTTCGGCGAAGTGGTTGCGACTGTATTTGACCTGTTTGCCCGCGGCCGTCGTCATCTCGGCTAGCGGTTGGCCTGTTGAATCGCATAGCAGGAAGTCCCAGGACGCCATTCGTCAACCTCACTTGCTTTTCGCCGACGGAGCTTGTAAGTTCGGTGCATGGAACAGATTCGGTGCCACGTCATGGCATTGGGGTTCGCCTGTCTGTCGCTGTGCTGGCTTGCGCCCACGGCCGACGCGCACCACCACCAGGCGGCCTGTCATCACCACAGGAGCCACCCGCATCGCTGCGCCCATTTGCTAAGGCATCGCCACCTCGCGCCTGCGGCGCCTGTGGCGATAGCCCCACCCAGCACGGCCCCGGCAGCGGCCCCGTCGGAAACAGACAGCTATGCCGAAGAAGAAGAAGGCGTCGAAGCCTTCGCGTCTGAACAGGAACGCGAAAGCCTAGAACCGTCCCTCGAACCCGAACCCGGCGAACCGGGCGAACCGCCACCAATCGGAGGCGAACTGCCGTCTTCGGAAGGCGAAACAGTTACTAGCCCCGAAGCCTAGGCATGGGCCGACCTGTAGGCGGCTTCGAGCGTGGTGCTAAATAGTTCGTTTCCGGTGAGTATGTATGTCTGACTCGCTGGGCTCGGGGCCGCTTCAAACGCAGCCCAATTGGTTTGCGGGTCCACGAATTGCGGAGCCGGGACGCCATCCTCCGTGACAGTCCGCGTGGCCGTATTGATTTGGAGGACGTGCCCGACCGTCAATTTGCATTTCAACACGATACGAGCGTTGTCGCTCGTTCGGACGATCGACGGATTTCTTACGGCTTCCCTGATCGTGAAGATCAGCGGGGTCCGGCGGTTGCCTGCCTGCGCGACCGTGATGCCGCCCCCCGATGCGCTCGCGGCCAGGGTTGGGGTTCTAGCCATGGCCGCTTCGCCGGCACTATCGGTATCGCTGAAGTAAAGATGTTCGGCGTTGACTGCGAGGCCCCCGGGTTCGGGCATGAGCCCGTTCATAAATAGGGGTTCTACGGTTGCACCCGCGATGGTCGCACGGCCGATCACCTTGGCGTCCGTGCCGAGCCAGTATATGAACGAAGCGCTGACCGCAAGGCCGGCAGGGCTCACGCCGATACCGGCGATCCAGAATTGTTCAAGGCCCCCAAGATTGACTTTTATCCGTTCGATTGTTTGAGCTGTCGTACCCCAATAGACAAAGTTGGCGTCGGCTGCCATTGCGGCTATGTTTGGGACCTGCCATGTGCCTACGCCCTGCGCCCCACCGCCCGCGAGTTCTCGGGTCCAGATTTCCCCGCGCTTGCCTTCTTCGCTGGCGGCTCCGCGATTTGTGCTCCAATAGATTTTTGTGGTGGTCAGCGCCATGCAGCGGATTTCCCTATTAGGTTTCCACCATTCGTTTTCGATCGTGGCACCTGCGATAGTGCATCTGCCGATCTTGCCACCGGCCGTACCCCAAAAAACGTTCGTGCCATTGATCGCAATGCAGATCGGGGGTTCGGCGGTTTTCACCCATTCGGTCAGTTGGCTTCCGCCGGCCAGCGTCATGCGACCGATCGCGGCCGTGAGCCCGTCAATCCAATATATGAAGGAGGCGTCAACAAGCACGGCAATAGGGCGCTTGCCGTTGGCTATCGTGGTCAACTCGGTGGAGGTTGCAGAGGCGCTGGTAACGCTGGCACCAGGCCCAACGTTCGTTTCCGCCTGCGAGTACGCGCGCGGGTCCTCCGCAAAGAACGACACCGGGTAGTTCAGGAACTGCTGAGCCTCGGCCAGTGTCGGCTCGACTTCGGAGTCGAGCGTGACGAGCATTTGCTTTTTGAGGCCCGTGGACCCCTCGGTCCACTTCAGCAGCGCCGGGCCGTTGTCTAGCGTTTCCAGCATCGGCTGAACGACCTTGCGGAATTCTTCTAGAGCGGCCTCGATGCTGGCCTGCGACCACACCTCGCCCGTTAGCTGGATGGTGCGACCTTCCTCGAACGAAGTCTCGTTGATCGACCCGTGCGCCGAGGGGCGCACGCGCTTGGACTCACGAAGCGGTCCTACCCCAACGAGCCCTTTCGCGTCTATGAGCAGACGCCGGCTCGTCGGGGTGTCTTCGTGGATGACAACATCTTCGCCCGCAGCATTCGCTAGCGTAACCTTGCTGAGCATTAGCGCCCTCCGTAGGCGAGCTTGTGTGCGAGTTGCTGGGCCAGGCGGTCAGCGTCCCGGCGCGAACCCATGGTGACGGGGCCGGTGAACAGAACGGATGGCCCACCAGCGACCCCTGTAGCGCCCGCTGCCGCCCTTGAACGGCTGGCCGGGGTGATCGTGCCAGCGACACCAGGAGTGAACAGCTCGGGGCCTACCTCGCCCACCCAATACGGGGGCGAGTAGACGGATCCGCCCGACGCCCGATGACGGCTAGTCGGCTGCTTCGTTTCCTTGACGATGACAGGCGGTGCCGGCGTCGGGCCAGGCCCTTCGGGCGTGTAGGCAATCCCGACGCTTGCGAGTATCGCGTTCACCCTCGCCGCGTAGGCTTCGTAAGCTATCTCGCCCTTTTCGAGCTGCGAGCCCAGGGCCGCAAGCTGCCCTGTCAGCATCGCTTCGTACTGCGCCTGCCGCGCGTCGAGGGATTCCAGTTCAATTTCCTGTGCCTGATCTATCCCTTTGCGTTCCTGTTCGAGTTGCGTTTCCTCGCGCTTCTCATCCTGTTCGCGCTTGAAATGCGTTATCGCTTCTTCGGCGTGGCGTAGTTCTTCTTCCGCGGTTTTCAGTTCTTCCGGGTTTTCGTTTCCCTTGGCTTCGCGTACGTGCTTCTGTGCGTCTTCCAACGCCTTCTTGTTCGATTCTTCGGTTTGCCTGGCCTGTTCCGCTTCGTCTTCTTCGTGCTGTTTCTTCAGCGCACCGGACAGGGGGCCGCTTTCGAGTGCCTTGATCTTGGCGTTGTGGGCGGCTTCGATCACGCCTTGTTGAATCGCCTTCCACGCCTTGCCGGCTTCGGAAACGAGTTCGGTCATCTTCGACCGGATTGTTGCCACCGTTTCGTGCCAGGCACGCGCGAGCGCCTGCTGCATCGCGGCGAGGGACTTGGAGTGGGCTGCGACCAGTTTGCCGCTGAGGTCAGTCAGCTTGGACGTGTGATAGCCCGATAGCTTCGCCTCAAGGCGAGCCAGCCATTTATCGTGGCTGGCTCCGACCACTTGCGTCAGGTTTTCGAGCTTGCCTGAATGAACGGCGGCCAGGATTTTCGAGAGCTGCGACTGGCCCTGTTTTGCGTCGGCTGCTAGTTTCTTGGCCGCTTCCTTCGCCGCTGTGGCGTAACCTGCGGTGAGTTCTTTCAACGCGCCGGCACCCGTCGCGGACTTGCGATAGATCGGCGACGCATAGTCACCTTCGCCCACGCCATGCGTCTTGATCGCAACCTTGCCCGAGGAGGTGTTGCCCTCGATCGTGGTCACTTTGCTGCCGTTGACCGAGCGCACGAAACCGACGTGGCTGTTGCCAAACATCATCATGTCGCCGACATGAGGAGTGTGGCTGACGCCCTTGCGGTAGCCATGGCTGCCCTCTTCGGCCCACTGGCGGATCGTCGCAACCGAGGCCGTACGGATTGCCTTGTTCGCCCCGCCCATCATCGCGGCGGTCGTTGCGAACTCGGCGCACCATGCGGCTGCGCGAGTGTGAAATTCGCCCTGCAGCTTGTCCAGTTCCGGGCCGGTGTTCTTCCCGGTGGACTCGGCGAACTTGCCGACGTGCTGTTCGGCCCAGGCTACGATTTGCTGCGGCGACAGCAGGTGCGCCTTTGCCTTCGCCGCAGCTTTCTTGACCTTGCTGGCCGCTTCGTGTTCCTGTTCTAGTGTCTGCACCGTACCCGTACCACTGGTTCGGGTCGGGTGGCCGTGCTGGGGCGTGTGGTAGTGCGCGTGGACGATGCCTTCTTCAACAGGACCGCCTGCGGCATTGTAGCCAATGTGCTTACCGCCGTAGCTGATGTGGTACGTCTTCGCACGTCGGTAGATTGCACCGTAATTTGACTTCGCGGGTCGCTCGAAGTTTTCAACGAACACCTTTTCGGCCGCCCCTACCGAGGAGGCCTTCATCAACTTTGAGAGCGTACCCTTTTCCGGGCCGTGCAGTTCGTGCAGCAGGTATTCGAGCTGCGTTTCTAGGGAGTTACCCGAGGTGCCGTGCCGTCCCGCGAACTTGCGCAAGCCGGACAGCCGCGAGCCCAGCCACTGCGCGATCCCGTATGCGCCTTCGGAGCCGGCGTTGGTCGTGGACAGGCCCGATTCGGCGCCCAGGATTTTCGTAATTCCGGCTGCCGTGGCGGCCGGAAGACCGCCACGTTCCTGGAGGAAGCGGGCGATTTTGTCAGCCTTGCCACCCGATGACTGCAGGCCAAAGCCGGCGGTGCCGAACGAATTATGCGCGGCGGCATTATGTTCGCCGCTGATCCCGCCACCTGTCAGTTTGTTGATGAGTGGCTGCGCCGCGACAACCGCAGCCACTACGGCAGCGATCGGGCCGAGCATGGCGGTAAAGGAGGCACCGGCCTCCTCGTTGGCAGTGACGATCGCCGCGTCCTTCGCAGCAATGTCCGTTGCCAGGCCGTCCTGTGCGGCAGCGGTGGCGGTAGCGCCCGCCTCGGCGGCCGTAGCCTGCGCAGCAAAGGACGTCTCGACCACAGCGGACGAGCCCGCGATCTTCGCCGCCAGCGTTTTGACGGCTCCGATCATGTCCTGCGTCGCTTTGACGAACTTGGTGGCCTTGGTGTAGGCGTACACCGAAATAGCCAAGCCGAGCACGCCGCCGATAACGGCGCCTAGCGCAATGGCTGCGGCTTCGTGCCGTTTCAGCCAATCAACGCTGTCCATGATCGCCGACGTCGCCGCCCTCATGGCGGGAACCAGCACCTTGCCAAGCGACCCACCCAGATTCTCGGCGGTGGCCTTCTCCTTGCGCCACTCACCCTCCAGCGTCTCGGATTGCTTCTTCGCGGCCGACGCGGCGGTCCCATGCTTCGACATGGCGGCTGTCGCCGCGTTGAAGGCGTGTGGCCCCTGGAGGATGATGCTCAGGAGCTGCTTGTTGGCGGACGCGCCGAACAGAGCCTTGGTCGCCTGTAGTTGTGACTGCTGCGTCAGGCCAGCGAGTCTCGGTTGTAGCTGCTTTATGACCGATGACAGGCCGACGAACTTTCCGTGTGAATCGTAGATGTTCAGGCCAAGTTGCTTCGCCATCGCGGCAACGCTCTTGCCGCCTCCGAGGAGGGTGTTGAATGTGCCGCTTAGCGCACCCATCGCCAGGCGTCCGCTGAGCCCATGCTTTGCCAGATCGTCCATTAGGCCGGCCGATTCACCGAGCGTCGGCGCCAGCGCGCCGAGCTTGCCCCGGATTCGATCAACGGTCTGCGCGAGCGTCCCGAGCTGTGAGCCGGTCGCTTTCGAGGCGTTGAACAGAATGTCGCTCGCGGCACCTGCGCCCTCTGCGTGGATGCCATACGTGAGCATGACTTTCCCGAGCGCTTCGGTCGAGGACTTCAGGTCTTCGCCGGTCGCCAACGACAAGCGTTCGGCCGCGTTCATCACCTTGAGCGCCTCGGACGCGTTCAGGGCGTGCCCCTCAACGTTCTTCAGCTCCCCCGCAACGGTTGAGTACGCTTCGGCCACCATCCGGGCGCTGTTCTCGCCCTCGGCCATGTGCTTGAACGAAGACGTGATCTTGCTAGCCGCTGCAACGGATGTGCCACCCGCGGCAGCGACACCGGCCGTGGCCTTTTCCAACTTGACGGCCAGGGCGGCCGAGCCGACGACCACTGCGGCAACGGCCGCTGCGGCGTCGCGCCCTACCTTCGACGCGGACTTGCTGGCGCGAGCGGTAGCCTCACTAGAGGCTGCAACCCGCCGATTGGAGCCCTCGATCTTGGCGGCGGCTGCGTCTGTGGCAGCCGCCGCCTCCTTGGATGCCTTGATGAGCGATGCCGCATCGCCAACGAAGATGACCTCCGCAGTACGTGCCGCCATGTCGTCACCTCTCAGTGCTGCGATTTACGGGATGCGTCCGCTGCCGCCTCGTCCATGGCGTTGATTTCTGCGTTGATACGGGCCAGCTCCGGTATCTCGTACCGAGCCATCTGCCACGGCTCTATGCCGTAAACTCGGAGGAGGACTGGCTCCCATCGGGCTCGGGGTTCATCGCCGGGTCGCCACTGTTCGAGATTGTTGAGCCGTCGGCCACGCTGGCCGTAACGGCGGCGGTAGGGTCCGCCTCGGCCTCCGCTGCGGCTGCGGCCTCGATCTGCTTGGTGAAGTTCTCAAGGATCGGGGTCGCATCTAGCGCTTCGATCTTGGCGAGCACGTCCGCCTCGCCCATCTCGGGGTGCTCACGCTGCACGGCGATGGCGAACAGCGTCACCATCTGCTCGGGGTCAAAGAAGTTGAAGTGCGACAGGTCCTTCATGCCTGCCTGCAACTTCAGTCGGCGAGCCTCGCCCAACGTCAGCCGGTCCAGGTCAACCTCATACTCCTCGTCGTCCAACTGCATTCTCAGTGTTGCCATGCATTCTCCTTTTGTGTGAATTAGCCCGCTACGAATTCGCGCTCTAGCCACTCCAAAAGGCTGTCAACCTCCTCGCGGACAAACTCCCGCTCGGAACCGACAGCCTTTATCATCCAGCCAGAGACGTCCGCTCGCTTCAGCAGCGTGGCGTGATTACGTCCAACCTTGCCCCCCACGTTTTGCGCCCCGCCGTGGAGGGCCGTCGAGTAAACCGATGCCTGCCGTTGCGTGACGCTCACGCGCACGGATTCCTCCAGGCTGGGGTTGCCCGGGTCGCCGTGACGGCCGGTTCGGTGACTAACGAACTGCGGCGCTGCCTTTGCCACTGCCTCCCCGATGGTTCTAAGCCGCTGCTGAAGCTCGTAGGCGAGGCCGAAGTCGGCCTTCCCCGCACCGATCCGACCTAGGGCGACGTTGAGCTGCTGGAATCCGACCATCGCAAGGCCCTGGTCCCGCACGGCATAGCGAGGCATTAGTCACACTCCAGGTAACGGATCGCCGCACGAAGCCGCCTAGGTTCAGGGGGCAGTATCTATTGTCCTGTACCGAATTTGCACACCGCCCGTTCCGGCGTTGTCGTCCAGCGCGACATAGGGGAGCGAGATGTCCACGAGGTCGGCACCCGTGACGTCGGGGCCTTCGCCGTCAAAACGGCAGGCCGGCAGTGTGACCTCGACAGCGTATTTGAAGGTGCCGGCGATGACCGGACCCTCGAAGAAGGCCGTGATTTCCGCTTCCGTCCCGTTGACGAAGCGGTTGTACTCAGTCAGCCCCATGAACTCGACGTCGAGCTTGCCGGTATAGGCGCGCAGCCCGGCCTCCAGCTGCTCTTTCTTCTGCTGAGACGAGCTGCCGCGCATGAAGTAGCGGTCCAGCTTCTGTTGCGTGTCGCCGGCCAGGGAGAATTTCTTGGTCGGTACTTCGCTGCCCGCGATCTTGATTTCCCCGCCCGTGTAGGCGAGTGGCACGGCGTTGGCCGCGTAGGCTGCCGACGCAAGCGCCGTCGCCGTGGACTCGCTGGCACCGTCGATCGTCGGCTTGAATTTGAGGAAGCCGTTCTCGTCGCACATCAGTTCCCACTTGACGAACTTGCAACCCGACCAAGTGAACGCTCGGACGGTGCCTCCCGTGTCCCCAACCGCGATCTGGGAGGTGAACGACTTGCCGTCAAGCTGGCCGACAGTCGCCGTGTGCTCCCAGACGGTCGGGAATGAGCCCGCGTTCGGCTGCGAGGATGTGATATTCCCCAGCGCGTGCTTGAAGGGAAGTCCGAAGCCCTGCGTGTTGATATCGAACTCGATATCACCCGCAACGCCTTCGCGGCCGGTCGTCCACTGCTGCTTGCGCACATTACGCCGGTTCGGCCGAAGGCCCGACGACGTCAGACGCTCAAGCGTCTTTTTGATGGATTCGCTGTTGAACTCCAAGAACCGCGACGGCGGAGTGATCGTGGCGAACGTCGTCTCGTCGGCCATCCCGAACTGTGCTGAAAGGCCACCTGCTAGAGCCATCTACTTACTCCCTTTGTCGTTTGACGTCGCTGCAGGCGCCCTCACCTTTTCCCAGGTGTCCTGCTTGGCGAGATTCTTCCCGACCCTGTCGGGCACTTCGACCGTGTCGCTCTGATAAACCAGCGCGTCCGGCTCGTCCTCCTTGCCGACGACGGTGAAGCGCACCTCGTCGTTGCCGTCCAGCACGTAAACGCCCTGAACGGGACCGCGATAGATCAACCGCATTGCGGGTCCTTTCTGTCGCCCGTTTAGGGCCATTTGCGGGCCGTCTGCCGCCCTGCGCGGCCTACGGCGAGGGTTTCGTCCACACCCGCGTTCGGCGGGCGTTACGGGGCCAGGTGGCCCCTCACTTCCGATGCTTGACCTCGACGCGGCATACGGCCTCGGCTAGTCGCTGTCCCGCCTCGATTAGCGGCGTCATTTCAGCGCCGCCCCATACCACCCAGCCCGAGACGATTCCTTCCATGACGTCCCCGGCCTGCCCGGGGTTCAGGCGCACGAGGTTCTCGATAATCGACACGATTGCCCAGCAGCGCTCCTCGGCCGCCTGCGCGTCGTTGCCGTCGCGGGCCACGCCAACAATCAGTTCGATGACGTAGTCCTCATCCCGGCGCTTCCGGCCGAGGGCCGCAGCCTTCTCCCGCTCACTGGTCTTGTGGTAGAAGACGTATTCCTGCTGGATCGTCGCTCCGGGATGTGCATATTCAAGCTGCACGTCGGACAGCGAGCCAGTAGCACGCATTAGCGTCAGTAGCGCAGCCTTCACAGCGGGCGCCGAGGTGGCGGCCACTAGAACGGCACTCGCTTGTATTTCGCCAATATGTGGAGCGCCTCCGTGGGGAAGCCCTGCTTGGGGACGGCAACCGGACCTTCGTCGGGCGAGCGATAGGCCGCTACATTCCCGGTGATCCGGTGAACCACCGTCAGTGCCGTCGCGTCAACGACCGGCAGGGGTACCGAAGGGAAACCCCACTTGCCCGTTACCGTAAGCTGGCGCGTCGGCCACTCAATGCTGCCGTACGAGGCGCCGAACGGCTGCACCTTCATTCCGGTGAACACGCCGTTGCGTCCCTCATACGGCCACAGCCGATACTCTTCCTTGGTGAGCACGTAGGGCGTCGCGTTGTCGCTGTCGGCAACAACGGAGGTTTCCGGGTTGTCCACGCTCTGCAGGTCGAACGGGGCGAAGCTGACGAGCGTGCCCGTCCGTTCCCAACTAAATGTCTTGGTCGCATGTTCTTCGACCGGGGCGAACTGTCGCTCGCACCAGTCCATGACCTCCTGCGACACCCGGAGAATCTGTGACTGAATGAAGGCGTCCTGTGCGGTATCCGTCGCCGCCTTCTGCATTAGCAGCCGCACGTCGGCGAGAGTGCAGAGTTCGCTGCCCGTCGGCGGGGGGTTTAGCGCCGTGGCTGCGCCAACGACCATTTCCTCGGTCGAGGTAGTCGAGGGCGTCACGGTGCCCGTGTCCCAAAAGACGAGATAGCTGCCGGCTTCGGCCGGCGCGGCCGCCAGTTTTGCCAGATACGTCCCCGACCCCGCGACCACCTCGGTTATGTTCGCTGTGGTGCGTGCAATGACGGTAGCGCCGTCGAGGTCGCGGATCACTCGAACTCCGATTGTGCCAACGAGTCCGGTCGGGGCGTTGTCGAGGACGGCCTGAAAGGCGGTCCCGGGTTGGGCGTAGATCACGACAGCACCTGATAGGTCGATTTGATTTCGGTAATGGTCGCAGTCGTTGGGACTTTCCACTTTTTCCCGGCGGCGAGCACGAACGTAAACGGCCGTTTTTCGGAAGCCACTTTGCCGGTGTAGTTCGCTTCGATGATCGTTTCCGCTTCGATTTCGATTTTGTAGACCGTGAGTTCGGGTTTGGACGAAATCGTCAGGTAGACGAGGCAAGCGCTCGCGCCCGAGCATTCAAAGAGAGTGTTTTGGGCGCGTTCTTTCAGTGGTTCGACCACCGCGCCGATTTCGAGTTTGCCCGCGGGGCCGGCGGGACCCTGTGCGCCGGTCGCTCCGGGCAGCCCGTTTTCACCTTTTTCACCGGTAGCGCCTTTGGGGCCTTCGGCGCCCGTCAGCCCTTTGACGCCCTGCGGGCCTTCGGGTCCGGCTTTCCCTTCTTTCCCTTCGGCACCGGCTGTGCCCTGAATCCCTTGCGGTCCCTGCGGCCCAGTCGCGCCGGTCGAGCCAGGCGGTCCCGTCGGCCCCAACAGCGAAGTGGGGCCGGTGCCGCTCCACGTCGAGGAGAGCTTCGGCCCCCATATCGCGTGCGCCGTCGTGTCGATGTAGAACTCGCCCACGCGCCCCGTGCCACTGCTGGGGGAGCCACTGCCGTTTAGAACGCTCAGGCCCGTTTCGCCTTTTTCACCGCCCCCACCTTCCCCGCCTTTGGGCGGGAAATGAGCCGCGGTGCGGGGTGCCGTTCCGGCGGGTTCGAGCGCTACGACGCCGGTAATCAGGCCGCCAATCAGCAGCATGGTTGCCGCAGCAATGGAGGCGATATGCCGTCGTTTCGTCATCGCGTCTGCCTGACGTCTCCGCGCACACGCTTCATCTCCTCTTCGCAGTGCGCCACCTGTTCCCTGTCACCTGCGGCCCTGTACGCTTCGCGCTCCTTGATGACACTGGCGATGTACGCGGCGGCCTGCTCGTTGGTTCTCATCGTGTCAGTCCCTCCACCCCCAGCTTGTCGCGGGTGTCGTAGTAGGTCTTGGCCGCCTTCGCGCGCCACAGGTCGCGTGCCTCGTTCCGGTGCTGCAGGCGCATCGCCGGGAGGCTGAGCGCGGGGGTCACGTTGCCGTCGCCCCACAGAAAGCGCCCGTCGGGTGTCAGATAGTGGTAGTGACGCCCGACGACCGAAAGCCCGCGGATCGCGCGGAACATCGACCGGAACGGCGTCTCCTCGATTGCGTCGGTGACGAAGGGGCGTTCGTGTGGCTCGAAGTGCTCGCGGTATCTCCACATAGTCACTTCGGCGACGTCGTGTTCGGTCTGGGCTAGAACGTCCCGCAGGCTATAGCCCACCTGCGTCACCAGCGAGTCACCGTCGAGGATCAGGTACCAGTCGTCGTTTGTCGTCATCCGTTCCGCCAGGTGAAACATGAAATTGCGCTTTTCGACCTCCTGACCCTGCCAGGTGATCTGCGGTTCGTGGATTGTGCAACCGATCCCAAGCGAGCGTGCCGTCTCGCGAATCGTGTCCGCCTGCCCCGAGGGGCTATGTGCGCGGCCCCGCGGGTAGAGGGCGTACGCCCCATCCACCGCAACGATGTGGTCAGCGACGCCCGAGAGCGAAGCCACGAGGCCCGCTAGGTGTGAGGGCTTCTCGTCGTACCAGCTACACAGCGCGACGACGCGCATTAGTAGTCGTCTCCGTCGGCGCGAATGGCGATACGGCCCGTGTGGTCGGCCTTTAGGGCCGCGAGGCGAAAGCCCAGCGGGGCCTGTTCGATGGCGCGCTGAACACAGTCAGCCAGCTCGCCCTCAAGAATAAAGATCACGCGCGTCCGGTCGCTGTCGCGTATGTAGGTGAGGTGGTGCTGTGGCGCGCCATGCACTAGACGCCCATTCCGGCGCAAGCCTGCGTGGCGGCGCCTGGTGTATAACGGAGATTGCGCGCAGGGTTGCCAGCCCACACCTCGCCAGCGGGAACGTCCCGCGTGACCACGGCGCCCGCGCCGAGACGCGCGCCCTCGCCGATGCGTACGAACGGGAGCACTAGTACGCCGATCCCAAACTTCACCTTTTGTGACACGAAGGCGTGGCCGCCAATGACCGTGCCGGGTGCCAACTCACAATCGTCGCCGATCACCGCGTCATGCCCGACGTGAACCTTCTTCATCAGCCAGGTCCGGCGCCCGATGTAGGTTGGACGCTGCAGTCCCGCATCCACCGTGACGTGAGCCTCGATGCGTGCCGTCGACTCCACCGTCGGCATGTAGATTGCGTCTCCCGGTTTCCAATCGCGCGACTCGGGGGGGTGGCCGATGATGGCCGTCGGGTCACACGCGCCTCCGTAGGATGTGAATCGTCCTGCGCTCATGCGCTCTGTCTCCTGTTTCGTGTGGGGTGCTGCAACTGCGGCCTGTGTGACTCGAACACACAACGTTGCGGCCGGCGCGAGGGCCGGATGGCTGTCCAGTGGCAGCGAACCGCGCAACGGCACCCCCTGGTGGACCGCGGGCAGCCGTAGCTGCCAGGTGACGAGTGACCTTTGCGTGAGCACGCGCGGGCTACCCGATAGGGGTAGGGAGACACACCCGCCACCTATGACCCCTGCGAGCGCGAAGCCCGCAGGGGCTGGCGAGGGCGCTTCCTAGAAGGTCGGGGTCACAAGACCCGTTCCTTCGATGGTGGAAATGCCTTCTGCGTAGCGTTCGTGCGTCAACGCCAGGTAGTTGAAGACCTGCGCACGAATGGCGAGTTCGTTCGACAGAACCTCTTCGTACACGCGCGTCTTGACCGGCTCGTCCTCCAGCACCCAGGAGTCCTGGACACGCTGAATGATGACGAGATCCTGGTTGGTGCCCGCTCCGAGGTTGGTCGGGATCGAGGCGTCAACCGTGACCGGCAGACCCTGCATCTGGCCCACGAGCCCCTGCGACTGGACGCCGTCCTGCACGCCGGTCGCGTTGAACGGCTGATTAGCCGCGGGGAGGAACAGCGGGCGTTCGTTCGAGTCCACGGAGGCGAGCAGCCAAGCCCACCTACGCGGGTGCATGACGATCGCGGAAGGCGGCAGGAACCGCTTGGTGTGAATCCGCTGGATCGCGTCTGCAACCTTGGAATAGAATTCCTTGACTTTCGGAGACGCCTGCGTCCATGTGACCTTCTGCCCCGCTTCGACCGTTTCGACAACACCCTTGGCGTTCGGCGCAACGCCGGACCCCGTCAGGGCCTGCAGGTCGGTCTTGGTGAGGTAGTCCGCGACGAGATCGGGAAACACGACCATGTCGGCAAGCTCGGGCACCGCACGGTCAAAGAGCTGACGTGCGAAGTCCTGCTGACCCGCCACGGTGATAACCGGGAAGGTAAGCAAGCCGGTGGTAATGTCCTGCGATTTGACAGCACCCAGGTCTTTCTGCGCTGCCGTCGCCGTACCCGTTTTCAGGCGCGGAATGTTGATGCTGTTGGTGTTCGGCGGAAACGGACGCTTCGACAGCAGATCGAAGTACGGGCGTGCCGCGCGCGCAAGCGCGAGGTACTCATCCTGCAGGTACAGTGGCGCTACCAGCTCGCCACCGGCTCCTGCCGTCTCGGCGATGGCGCGCTCATCGAACGTGCCTTTGCCGAACTTGCCTTTCGCCGCCAGTTCGCGCGCGTTCTGGACGATGCGCTCGGTCGCGCCCCTGTCGCCCTTCTGCGCTTTGAGCTGGTCCTGCATGAACGAGTGCGGACCACCCTTGGTGTACGTTTCCGGGCCGTCTCCGACCTCGACCGTTGCACCGTCGTCCACCACGAGACTGCCGTCGTCCGGCACGTCCGCGGGTACGTTCGGGTCTACGGGAAGCGCGTCGCGGGCCTCGGCAAGTGCCTCGGCACGCTCCAGCTTCGTCACTGCCTCCGTGTGAGCCCTCTCGGCCTCATCGAAGTTGGCCTGCAGCTTCAGCTCGTCGGCCCCCTCCTGGGGGTTTTCGAGCTGAGTGAAGGCCTCGTCCATCCGCTTGAAGGCAGCCTTGACCGCCTCGCGGAGCTGCTCGATTTTCACTAGTTCTACTTTCGTGTAGTGAGACGCGCGCTGTTCATGCGCTTGCGCGTCCCGGCGCGAGTTGCCTCGCGTTCTGCGTCGCCCGCTAGGGCCTTGTCGGCCGCGTGAGCAACACGACCACCCGCTAGGACCTCATCGGCCGCGTGAGTGGCACTACCAAGGAGGCCACGCTCGCGCGCGTCCTCCAGGGTCAAGCCAGGGACATGTCCCTGGCGAAGTGCTGAGTCCAGCCGGTCGCGGCTGGCTATGGAGACGTCCGTCTGTGGGTACGCGCCAAGGGCGCAGACCGTCACGTCATACAGCGTGCCGATCTCCGTGATAGTCACCGTGACCTCTTCGTCATCAGTGCCCTCGTCGGCGTATTCCCACGTCTCCGCGTTGATGGTGAAACAGAAGGACGCCTGCTGAATGTCGCCGCGCTCCAGAAGGATGCGGAGGTCGCTACCCCAGCTCGTCGGCGCAACTTTTGTGGACTGCAGCAGGCCCTCACCATCTTCGCTCAGGATGAGCGTGTCGTTCAGCGTGTGCCCGAGTATCCAGCGATCGTCGTGCTGCCAGTTCGACACCACTTCCAAGGGGTCGGCCTGGAGTGCCTTCTCGAAGGCGCCTGGCGCGATGTACTCCGTGAAGTAACGAAAGTCGCAAGGCTTGTCGAACACGGCCGCATGGCCGACGATCTTGTACGCGCCGGCTTCGGCGCCACTATCCCGACACTCCAGATCGCCGGGATAGACGAACCGTCTGACGGCGCCCGCTGGCGTTCGCAGCGAAGGTTTCAAGTTACTGTCCTTTCGATGGCACGCCGTAGGCGGGCATTGGTAGCGGTTGCTGCTCCTGCTCCGATGTGTCCTCGCGAACGGGCGGAACATCCTTCGCCTTCGTGGGGTCGTCCGGCGGTGGCCCTTCGTCCGCGCCCGGCTGCAGCGCCGGGGCGCCACCAACGGGCGTTTCCTGATACACGTCCCCGCCCTCGATGGGCGGTTCGTTCTCCTTGCGCCGAATGTCGTTCGCCGACTGCCAGCCGCCCTGTCGTGCCTTCAAGTACGATTCGTACCGGAGTGACATTTCCGCCCGGACCAGGCCCTCTGTCTCGAAGAACGGGAACAGCGACTTGTCGGGGAACATGTCGGGGTCGGCGTGCAGCCCTTCCTCGAACCGTTTGATCCAGGCCGAGATCGAGAAGGTGAGCAGCTCAGAGTTGCGCTGCTCGGGGGTCGAGCGCGGGTTTTGATCGACGCCACCTAGCGCCCAGGCGGGCAGCCCGAGCACGCGCGCGGCCTGATCCACGCTCCACCGCTGCGATTCGATGATCTGCGCCTGCTCCGCGTTCACACCGATCTGCTGGTACGTGGCTTCGCCGAACAGCGCGGCCACCTTGTGCGAGCGCCTGCTGCCCCGGTGCCGATCCTCCCACGTCTCGCGGGTGTCTTTCGCCGCTTTGGAATCGCCGCCCTGCTTGAACGAAATGACGCCCGAGGGCGTCGCGTCGTTGTCGAAGAAGCGGCCGGCGAACTCCTCGGCGCTGATCGCCGTGCCAAGCGTGTTCGCGGCCAACATGATCGGCGAGATACCGATGCACGGGTCATCGAACAGCACGCCCGGTATATGGAGAACGTCGTCAGCCGTAAGCGTGACGATCCTGCCGTTATCTTCCCGGATTTCGTATTCGAGCGGGCCGCCGCCCTTGGGATACTTGGGGCGCACGCGCGAAGGCTTCAGCGGGTACAGGGCCTGCACGCGACCACGCGACTTGGCCTTCAGCGAGTAGCTGTTCCCCATCGCCACCATCGAGGCGACGACGAACTCCTTGAACGCGAACGGCGTCTTTTGCGTGTCATTCGGCGTGTCGTGCAGTACTTCGTACTGCCAGCTCCCGACGGCCTGTTCGTGGTCGCCGTTGGCGTCAGTCTTGACGACGCCGAGCGGCATGGCTGCGACCGTTTCACCGAGGAGCCGGACACCGCGCAGGATTGCCGGCAGGCCGGCAGCGATCTGCGGTGTGACGCGCCGCCCGGCTATGGACCAGGCACCTGTCCCCACCCCCTCGGCGGGCGTCGGGATGGTGCTCTCACCCGCGAACATGCCCGCAGCGCGGGGTTGTACGTCCCCGCGAGGGGTGGCAAGGATCATGCAGCCCCCTTCAGTCCATTACCTGTTTGAAGAGCACCCGAGCGCGCTCGACTTCAGCGCCCCCCTCCAGGGGGATCGTCTGCTCCGGGCCCTCGATCAGCTTCGCTGCTACGAGGATGTAGTCCCAGCGCGTTCGAGCGACGAGGATGCCTTCGATAGTCACGCCGGGCGACTCCGTGATGCCGCTCCGGTCCAGCGTTACGCCGTTCTGCAGGTGAAGGCGCACTAGGCGCCGACGGTTGCTGAACGGATTTACCACAGCGCGGCGCCTGGCTCGGCCGTTTGCTCGGTTGCGAGCGCGAGCGCCATCTCAAGGGCAATCGCACCGTCGATCGGCGGCCCGTTGCGTTTGGACTTCACCAGCTTGAACATGTCGTCTCCTATCTCCTTTGCCACGGGGGCCATGATGTGCGCTGCGAACTCGGGGTCGCCGTCGTGGCGCAGCAGCTTGTCCTTGACGATCGCCTGACGCAGCCGCACGGCGGCAGGTCCCATTCGCTCGGGTGACTGCGGGAACTCCTCGACCGCGACACCCTCCGCTTCGAGTTCCTCCCATAGTTGATCCAGGTACTTCGGATCGCCCGCGCAAGCGCGCAGGTCGAAATTCTCGTGCAACGTCATCACGGCGTCTTTCACCTCGCCGTACGGAACGGGATCATCTTCGCTGCCTCGCCGAATCCAAGCGGCCGCGGTGAACAGCCCGTCGGGGCGTTTCTGCACCACCACGAGGGCGGCGCAGTCCATGTATCGCGCCATGTCAACAGCGGCCACAATCGGAAGTCCCGGGACCAACGCCAGGTCCCACTCGACCAGTGCATCCCAGGCGCCCTCGGGGAGCCACGATTCAAAGGCCAGCGTCCACAGGTTGCAGCGGTAGCGCCGGAACGTCCAGGGTGTCAGAGACTCCTTGGCGTCCTCCAGCGACTCGATCGTCACCCAACTCGCCGGGTTGGCGAGCTTTACGACCGCCATGTCCTCGACGTCGTCCCCAGGCTCGCCCGGACCCTTCGGGATCAGCGCCCATTCCAGCATGACGCTGTTGCCCGAAGGCTTGCGGGCGGCAATGAGCCGCCCGTCCGGGTGCTCCTCCACGTCCCCATTCGGGAGCGCGATTAGACGCCGCCGTTTATCGGAGCAGTCGAGGAACGTCTGCCGCAGCGCGCCCAGCGCCCCTTCGAGGTCCCAGCCTGCGGTACTGATCGTGACAAGGATGCCTTTGCGCTTGAACAGCCCCGAGCGCATGTCGGTATAGAGGTTGTCGTTCTCGTGGGCGTGCAGCTCGTCAATCAGTGCGAGCGTCGGGTTGAAGCCCTGTTTCTTGCCGCCCTGCTTGGAGTCATCGGAGGCCAGCACGCGGATAAAGCCCTGGTCGATCCGGGACTCGATCTTGTGCGTGCCTTTGAGTACCTTCAGCCGGGCGGCGATTTCCGGCTCGCTGTCAACGAAGTGACAGGCGAAGCGGTACATCTCCTCGGCCTGAATCTTGTCCGCCGCGCCGATGTAGCAGTTGGCGTTGCGCGTGATTAGCAGGTGATAGACCGCGAGTGCGGCCATTAGCGTTGTCTTGGCGTGCCCCTTCGGGATCAGCACCAGCAGCTCGACGCGGCCCTCGGTGAAGATTTCCCGCAGGATCAGCCGCTGAAAGCCCTCCAACCGTGCGGGGCGCCCCTCGGGAAGGGTGAGCTGCTCGTAGAACCAGCAGAAGTGGTCGTACTGCCACCGCAGCCGGCCCTTGGGCCTAGCCGTCATTCGCCATCTCCACCAGCACGTCCCCGTGACACGGCCGCGGCGCACACCAGCAGCCGAGTACCTTCCCGCGAAGCTCGTGGAGATCGTCCAGCAGCTCGCTACATTCCAGGCCGCGGCGATACAGCGCGACGACCTGCTCTCGCGTACCATCCTGGCCGAGCACGAAGGGGTTGCCCCACTTCGACGGGCGGCCTATGT
>Ga0105237_10001488_pt1 | contig 30857 bp, 14 predicted proteins | sample KBSC24metaG_FD_81520 | JGI IMG/M metagenome (GOLD analysis project Ga0105237, IMG submission 81520) | Corn rhizosphere microbial communities from Kellogg Biological Station, Michigan, USA - KBS C2-4 metaG | ecosystem: Host-associated > Plants > Roots > Rhizosphere > Soil | place: Michigan, USA... | reverse complement strand
TCGTCGGGTTTGTATACGATGAAAAAGGCAATAGGATAAAAAAACAAAGTTATAATAATTCTGGGCAATTGACCCAGGTGACTTATTATGTAGGGGATGTGATCTATACACAAGCGGTCACCAACGCTGGCGCGTCTTACGGACCTGTCATAGCACAGGAATACCAGATCAATGGGGCGTCCAACAGGCTGGGCGTGTATTATCCCCAGGGGCCAATTTATGCGTATGAGATGCGCGATCATCTGGGTAATGTGCGGGCGGTGATAGCGAAGAATGGGACTACTTTCCAGGTGAGGATGTATACGGACTATTACCCATTCGGAATGGTGATCAACAGTGGCGGCACGAATGATTACCGTTACGGATACCAGGGGCAAAGCGCGGAGAAGGACCCTGAGACGGGGTGGAATGCTTTCGGGCTGAGAATGTATGACAGCCGGATAGCCCGGTGGTTGCAATATGATCCGAAAGGGCAATTTTTTAGCCCTTATGTAGGGATGGGCAATAATCCCGTCAGTGGTGTCGATAAAGACGGGGGTGAAACATATAAAGAATATCCGACCGTACAGGCCTATTATGCGGAGAATCCGGATGGTACTTTAGATGGCAGCGATGGTAATTGGTTAACTTCGGACCGGGAAAATAATACAGACGTATGGAAAAATGCCAATATGGTAAATTTAACGAAGGCAAATGGTTCCGATGAATATACCAATCTTGATCAGAGGGCTGATTTTTACAGGTGGTTCCAATCGGCGACTGACGCGAAAGGATTCACCACCAGATGGTCAGGCGCTGCGGCCGTGACGGTCGATCATTTAAAGACTTTGATAGGAGAGGGGTTTAAGGGGCTTTTTTCGGGGGTTACCGGGTATACCAACGATGAAATTAGAAAATTCGTCGTTTCCGGAAATAAATTAATTTTAGACGATATATGGGGCAGTCTGCAGAATTTATATAACGGTGCCGTACTTACCGGGAAGGCGGCGTCTGATTGGGACGGCAATCAATTATTAAAAGAACAGCAGGTAATCAATGATTCCTATTGGGATCTTACCCCCGGATCGATCACTATCCTGGAAAACTCACTTAAACATAATTATTTTCTCGCAAAGATCTTCGACTGGAACCCCTCTTTCAAAGGTTCGCTATTGGATGTAAAGGCCAGATGGGTTTATGGGATGACGTTGATGGGGTATTCCGTCACCGTAAATAATGTGCCGATACCCGCGCCATGTCCGCAAAGCCCGTATCATCAATAAAAGATCTGTAATGGTAAAAAAGAATATTTCGGATTATACTTTTTTAGTGTTGGTGGCTTTCCTGTTCTTTATTTTTAATTCTTTTCTCCGGGATATGTTGATCGACTATTTTTTTAATTTGGGCGATAGTGATACTCCCGTGAAAGATGCCGTCGCATACAGGAATGCCAATAATCTGCGAAAAGTATTTGTCATGGCCGGGATTGGTTCTTATTTTTTGACTTTTATAATGTCATTGGCGCTATTATTGTTCAGGCCGAAGGCTTTCGATAAAAAATTTGTTTCAATTATTTTGATATTGTCGGGCATTCTATCCTGTATTGCCATCCTAAAATTGTTCAAGCTGACGCCGTTTTAGGTTGGGCATGGGGCGACTGACAGGGATCAACGCAGCGGAGAAGAATAGCCCTCCTCAGTGTATACCTGTAGATTAAGAAATTATAAACAGTAAGTATGTTCATTTATTTCAAAATATATTTTATATATTTGAAAGCGTCATGTTTAGACAATGACCCCATTCAACCTTAGACCAATGATGTTTTTGCTGTTTAATTGTCCTCCGGCGTTCTTAATATTATTTTCTACAGTATTTCTTTTTCTTCTACTTTTTACCTTCGAGTATAACATAATTCCTTACAGATCATTTTGGCCTCTGATGGCCCGTGCCACGGATCAACGACCCGTAACCTTTTTTGAAACTGCCCCACCCGGATGGGGCTAACCGGTATTAATAATTTTATTGTATAAACTCTATCGCTATGCTGCTGGGCAAACGCACCCGTAAGGTAGTTGCTGCTACCTTTTTGACTATTCTTGTGACCAATATTTTCGCTCCGGGCGTTTCCTACGCACTGACCTCCGGGCCGACCCAGCCGGAGGCCAGCAGTTTCGAACCTATCGACACCACCGATATGGTGAACATGCAGACTGGAGACATGACCTACAATATTCCCCTTATAGAAGTACCCGGGCCGGATGGCGGATATCCTCTGTCGTTATCTTATCACGCCGGTATCCAGCCCAATGAGGATGCCAGCTGGGTGGGGCTGGGCTGGACGTTGAATCCCGGCGCCATCACCCGCAGCGTCAACGGATTCCCGGATGACTGGTATACGCCTTCGACTAACCGGCGGGATTTCTGGCAGGGCGGTTCCACCAATTCATTTAGCATAGGCGTAAGTGTTGGTATTGCAGAGACCCCGGCAACGGTGAGTTTTGGTCTTTCCTTTTCCCAGGATACTTACCGGGGGTTTGGTGTAGGACTCGATCTTGGCGTTGGATATCGTCTTGGCGGAGATGATTCTCCATTCGGAGCCAGCATCGGTGTCGGAATCTCTCCTTATGGGGATGCTTATATGAGCGGCGGTGTAGGCGCCACCGTATTTAATAAGGGTGGCGTCAACGGCTCGGTGGGGATCGGCTTTCAAACTAATTTTCAGACCGTGAACGCCGGCTTCACGGCGGGTGTCGGCTACAGCCTTGGACATAATGCTCAGAAGCAATCGATGGGCGGCTCGATGCTGGGCATATCTCTCAATACGGGAAGCTCCAAACCTTCTTTGTCCCTGGGCGGGCTCTCGGGCAGTGTCTCCAATGATAAGGCCGGTAATATCACCACCCATTCCAGCGGCTTTCATATAGACATCCCGGTGTATTATGGCATCAACGTCTCTCTTGGTTTCAACAAGACCCGGTATATGTCGGACGAGTCGGTAAACATCAACACTCACGGCAGCCTGTTTCCAAACGGCTGGGGTGGAACGGGTAATCAGTATGGAGGCATACTGGACAATGTGGCCTATGATGAATATTCCCTGCTGGAAGACGCCTCTTATAAGAACATTGTGGACAACCCTGATCCGACCAAAGTCCAGGGCGGCGCTTTTCCAGACTTTGACGTCTACAGCGTCAACGCCCAGGGCCTGGGCGGTAACATGCGCCCCTACCTGCTGCAGGGCACCGTCGTCGCGCAGAACAACAATAATGGGAGCACGCCTGTGGTAACCTATTGCTCGCCCGGCGTCACGGATAATACGCCTGTCTACCGTTTTGTAAACGACTTCTCCAATAGCTACCGGCAGAGCTATTCCACTTTTTCCGACCCTTCTTTCAATCTCCGGTTTTTAGCACCGCCTTTTGATGCCAATCCAGTGTACGGAAACAACGACGGCAGTTACGGTTATTCCGGAGGCAATGACCTGGCCGGCTCGAAATATGTCAGCACGTCCATTAAGGTGCGTCCCAGGAATCCAAGAGGATATGTTCCGGGTCAACGCCTCCAGAGTTTTATGATCGAAGGATACTCGATCACCAACGAGTCGGGCATGACCTATCATTTCGGTCTGCCGGCCTACAGCTATGGCGAAGAAAATTACCAGGAAAAACTCAATGGCAGGTCGCCGCTGACCTTTACGCGATCGACCCGCGCAACACCCTATGCCTACACCTGGTACCTCACTACGGTGACAGGGCCGGATTATGTGGACAGGAATGGCAATGGCATTGCCGACGATGGGGACTGGGGTTACTGGATCGATTATGAATACGGCAAGGCCAATGACGCTTATATATGGCGCAACCCTTCCGAAGGATATCAGAAGGATGAGGACAACCAGTTCGAGAACGTTTCGATGGGATACAAAGAAGTTTATTATCTCAATGCGATCCGCACCCGGACACACGTGGCGCTTTTTGAAAAACAAACGCGTATGGATGCCAAAGGCGGGTCAACCGATGACTTTGGAAAAGTTAACAATAGCTATTATGCCGTAGACGGTTATTTTGACGGCACCTCCGCGCAGAGCGAAGAGTTGAGTCATATCTACCTGCTGAATGCCTCGGACGAGAACAGCGTAGGTTTTGGCGCCGGCTTTAGCCCCAATACCCTGGACAAAGAGGACGTGGATGCGGTAGGGCGCGCGGCGCTGGAAGCAAAATGTCTCAAGGTGATCGACTTTAATTATAACTATTCGCTTTGCCCGAATACGACCAACAGCTTCGATCTGGCAACACACCTGGTCAAGTCGGGAAAGCTGACGCTGACCAGCGTGGTGACGCGGGGACAGGGTGGCGTCAACCTGTTGCCGGCCACCCAGTTCGCCTATGAGCTCACCGGGTCAGATGCTAATCTTCAGACAGGAGTGTCACTCAGCCCCGGCAGCTTCACAACGACAAACGGTAATTTTAAGGTTGGAGACATGATCATGCAACAGGGGGGCTCTAACCTTTACTGCGGAGTAATTACGAACGTTTCGCCGTCTGGTACCCAGTATACTTATACACTGGCTAATAACACATATACCGGTGGGGCTATTACGGCCGACGTTTACAAAACCAAGAACCCGCCTTATAACAAGGATGCCTATGACTCCTGGGGCCTGTACAAGAGCGATTACTCCCTTTCCCAGATAAGCGCCGACGAGAACGCCGGGCGACAGACTACCCCGGTGTCTGCAGCCGGCACGGATGCCTGGTCGCTGCGAAGGGTGACCACACCGCTGGGCGGGATCATACAGGTCGGCTATGAACCGGATCAGTATTCCAAGGCCATACTGAGCACGGATTATGCATATATTATCTCTTCTGCCAGCAAAGACGGCCCCGATGGCACCTTTACGAAGGTGGCGTTCAAGATGAATACCCAGGGGTATTCCGTGTCCAGTTTGCTCAGCAATGGCAGCCAGGGAAAAATGATCCTCATCGCAGATTATCATAATGCGAATCCCGGAGACAGCAATCCTTTGGAGATATTTCCGACATTTACCGCCTCCTATACCGTCACCAACATCGATGGGGATGGGACCGTGCATGCGGATCTTTCCATCCTCATCCCCCAAACACAGGATTACGGCGCGCCTGGAGGTCCATATGAGTTTATAGGATTTTCCACCGGAAACATCTCTGCCAGCAACAGCGGCTCTTACGGCGGCGGAACGCGGGTCAACAAGGTGACCATGTCGGATATCACCGGTTATGCCAGTTCCGTCTCCTATGATTACAGCGGCGCCAGCGGATTTTCCTCGGGGGTCACCAGCTATGCGCCGACGATATTACCTCTCTACGACCAGGTCACTGTGGCTAACACAGTAGGGGAAACACCGTATAAGCGTCTATTGTATGCCGATGTCTCCAATCTTTATTCCATTGCCCGGGAGCTGCCGCCGCCGGGCGTGATGTACGAATACGTAATGGTGACCTCACAAATCCAGAATGCAGATGAGTCGACGCCGCGGGATATACCCGGCGCGACTCAATACCAGTTCGAGGTCTATCGTCCCAATATGGTGGGTAGGGTGGACATCCCGGGCACCAGCAGTTACACGACCACCACAGGACGTACGCTGGCATCCACCTCGTACGGGACGATGAATACCCATAACCTGGCGATCATGCGGTATACCGGCGGCATCGGGAATGTCAAACGGGTGACGCAGTACGATAAGAAAACATCCGACCGGAAGATACTCAGCGAGACGATAAATCACTACCTGGATGAAGGGCTGGAAAATCTATCCCTGACTGACTTCCGGACACAATACCAGGCCCGGCTGGCCAAATATTATTACCAGGGTTTTATACAGGAAAGGTTCTCCGAAACAAAAGTCGTGGGTGAGCAGGGGTATACTCCCGCGTCCCAGGTGATGTTAACCCTCAGCGCCCGTGAAGAATACCCTGCAATCCAGACCGGCCAGACGGTGATCAACTATGTCAATGGCACCCAGACCACGAGCCAGAACCTGGGCTTTGATTTCTACAGCGGCGCGGTGACACAAACGCAGGAGACGGATGCCTACGGAAATAGTTTTGTAACGCAAAAGATACCCGCCTACCGGCAGTATCCTGCGATGGGACTGGCTGCCATGAATACTTCCAATAAGAATATGCTGACCCAAACGGCGGAGACCTATATGTGGAAGGTGGACCCCAGTAATCCTGTTACCCACCTGGGTCTGGTATCGGCGAGTGTAACCACCTGGGGCCATGGAGTGCCTGTTCTTGGCACGGATGGAAGCAGCTTTATCCAGAATGTACTTGCCAATGGAGACATCTGGCGTGAGCAATCGACCTACAACTGGCAGCCGGCGGGCCAAACCAGCGATGGACTGACTCCGACGGGCAGCTTTACGGACTTCAACTGGAGCAATCCCGGCGCTTCAGCCGCGGGCTGGATAAAGAACTCGGAGATCACGCTCTACGATGTTTATTCAAAGGCACTGGAAGCCACCGATATCAATGGAAATTATGCGGCTACCCGTCTCAACTATGGGGAGCAGAAGGTGATCCTTACGGGTGGCCCGGCCAACTATTATGAGATCGCCTACAGCGGGGCGGAAGATGCGGCCCTGTCTCAAACAGGCGCCATATTTGTAAAAGCAGCCGACGGAACGGCTTCCACCGCTGCTGCGCACACCGGGGCGCAGAGCCTGCTGCTGGCCCCGGCCGGCAAAAAAGGATTTTCTTATTCAGTACCTATCGTCAGCAGCGGAACCAATGGGGTAGTGGCGGGACGCAATTACACGGCCGCAGTATGGGTCAAGCCGGTCAGCGGTACAGCCCAGGACGTTAAATTATACTACAGCGTGGGTGGAACGGTCAAAGGCAATTCCGCATCTTCGGGCGCAACGGGGGCAAAGACGGCGGGTGGATGGACCCTGATAAACCTCTATATCAACGGCAGCGACCTTACTTCGGGTACGCTCAACGTCTACTGTCAGAACGACCATGCATCGGCATCAGCCTATGTGGACGACATGCGCTTCCAGCCCTTGAATGCATCTACGACGGCCTATGTATACGATCCTTTCAACGGGGCTCTGACCCATATCCTCGACAACAGCAACCTTTACACCCGATTCGAATACGACGCGGCAGGCCGGCTGGTCCGGACGTATAAAGAAAAGCTGAACACCGGTACATTCACCAGCCAGGAGTTCAAGACCAATCAGTATGCATATAATTACGGCGCAACCAAATTTACGAACGCCGCCATTACCAATGTCGCTTATGCGAAGAACAACTGCCAGGTAAGCGCGGGTTACGTCGGATCAAACGTATTCGTGACCATTCCGGATGCAACGTACACCAGCTTCATTTCACAGCCTGATGCCGACGCACAGGCGCAGATATATGCGCAGGACTATGCCAACACGCATGGCAGCTGTATCTGCTCGCCGACATTCACTTTTGATCCTGCCGTCAATTCAAGGTCCTTCTATTTCGGGCCTTCTGGCACCCGGATCAATTTTAACTTCGGCTTTATTTACCCGACAGGCAGTACTTTCTTCAAGCTTGGCAATATCAAAGGGTCATGCATCTGTCCTGCTGCCATGCGGACCATTCCCATTACCGCGGGCTCCTGTGTCTACAACGTGACGGTGTACCCGGATGGCACAGTGAATGTATCCCTGGTGTCAGGGACACCTCCCACATCGGGGTTCTCACTTTCAGGCGTATACGATCAGCAGATAGACCTGCAATACAGCGATGCCATGAGCGGTTACGGTACGACGTCCTGCCCTTCCGGGTATCAAAGTACCCAGGTGCCGGTGACTATAGCGGCTTATGCTTATGCCGCCGCCGACAAGACGACGGCGAATTCATTGGCTAACGCCGCGTTGATCACGGCGGAACAGGCAGCGGGCCAAAGCGCGACCTGCGTCCGTCTTTGTTCGTTCACGTGGGCAAGCGCTATAACCAATCCTTATTCTTATACCGTGACCGCACCGTCGACCACCCTGAATTTTAATTTCACCTTCCAGGCTCCGAGTTCTACCGGGTTCACACAGGGAACGCTCGGCACCATAGGCAGCAGCTGCGTACCGTCCGGGCAAAGACTGGTAAGCGTGCATGAAGGCAACAATACGAACAGGGTATGGGACGTCACCATTACCCAGGCGGGGGTAGTGTCCATAAGGCTTACAAGCGGTACGGCCCCGACAAACAATAATCACCCTGTGCAGATCGTCGGCTCGGTATCTTTATAAATTAATGTAAACCTTAACCTAATAATTTTATGTCAACCCGAACATCCTGCCGACTAACTCTTTTGGTACTGTTCATGGTCTTTTCCTGCCATCTGCTGGCTGGACCGGATATCCTGGGGCCTTGTACGGGAGATATCGATCTTGCCGGTAATTACCGGGTGTTCCGGATGGTGGGCAGCAATGACGGTTGTCCGCTGCCTCCCACGACCATACCGTTGGATATAGAATACGATTGCAGAAATACGACAGTGACACTTTATCAGGCTACAGGCAGCATCACTTTCGGGCAGGGTTTTCAAACTGCAGATGGTGAGAGCTTCACCGCCGTGATCGTTGCCCCCGCATTTGGCGTGCCGCAGGCTACCAATCTGACGGGGACAGCTGACGCCAATATGAACTGGACCCAGATGACTACATTTGATGAGAACGGCAATATCATAGGGGATTCCAAAGATTTTTTCGACGATAATGGCCGCAAGATACAGATGCAGGACAAGACTTTCTACAGGGCTGGGGCCACCGCTCTCTACACGCATGTGTTAGCCAGCCAGATCATGAGAGATGCCTTTGGACGGGATGCCGCCACCACGCTGATGGCGCCTATCGACTATGCGGACTTCAGCTACCGCCCCAATTTTCTGCTGCACAACACTTCGAATGCGGTGTACAATCATCAGAACTTTGACCTTTCTTCCGGCGGGGACAATACCAACAGCCCCGACCCGATCTGGGATGCCAGCTCGGGCACGCCGGTGAAGGGAACCCTGGCTTGGTATTACAGCCAGTATAACAGTTGGGAACCCTATACCCCCGAAACATCCTATCCTTACACCCGGCAGACCTACTATCAGGATGGGACCGGCAATAAAAAAAGATCGGCGCAGGCGGGTGATCAACTGCGGATGGGGCTGGGCCGGGAACAGACCAGCTATATTGCCCCGGTAGCAAACGAACTGGATTTTTATCTTCAGGTTCGTAATAAGTTTTTTGCGACCACTGAAGCAGGTGCCTTGCCGGCGAGTCTGGCCGGGCAATCCATGCTGCAGATCGCACGGGACGTGAACGGAACAGAAATGATCAAGATACAGGACCGCAGCGGAAACACGCTGATGACAGCGCGGGCGGGCTCCGGAATGGCAGTAGCCAATACCGTTACAGTAGGCGCACCCGGAAGCAGCGATATGAATATATATTACTTCAAGCTGATGGCCGCCGGGGCGGTAGGAATCACGGGTGGAAGTTATACCCTGTATGACATGACTGCCGAGCAGACGGTAAGCTTTAGTAGCGGCAGCACGTTAGGGTCAGGTTACTACAAGCTGGTCAATACCGGCACAACGGCGCTCACCCTGACCTATGGCAACAGCTACGCGGATGTAAGCTATAATTTCTACAATCAAAAAGGGCAACTGATGGCGACGATCGCGCCGGAGGGCACAAAGAAGTTATATGGCTCGCCGGGTTTGGCCAGTTATACGACCCGGTCATCGGTGCCTTTCATCAGCCTGTTCGGGTACGATTTACAGGGCAGGATGATCAGCAGTATCGATCCTAATAAGGGGACCTGCCAGTTCTTTTACAGAAAGGACGGAAAGATACGCTTTTCCCAGAATGCGGTACAGGCTGTCACGGGCAGTTACAGCTATACGAATTATGATGTGATAGGCCGTGCTGTCGAGTCGGGTCAGTATGACGGCAGTGCGATTGCCTTTGGCAGTGCCGGGATGACTGCTATCCTCGAAAATACCGATCCCGGCGGTGGGCTGACATCCGGCACGACGACGGATGTGACGAAGACAGTTTATGACCTGCCGGACAACAGTCACGGGCTTGCCTGGTTGCAGGATGTAGCCAACCTGTCCACGCGGGTGAGCCTGACGAAGAGATACAGCAGTATCGTCAATAATACTCCAGGAGCCGCCAACCTGGTCAGCGCTACCTGGTACAACTACGATGAGGAAGGCAAGACAAGCTGGATGATCCGGTATATCGCCGGACTAGGATCGGGCACGGGGGACGCTGCCAGTTATAAAAAGACGGATTATGTCTATGACGTGCTTGGTCACCTGACAAAAAGAATTTTTCAGGCAGGCCAGCCGGATGCTTTTACGCATATCTACGACTATGACCCTGCCAACAAACAGATATGGCATGTGTACACCAGTATCGGAACGGCAAGTCCTGTCCTTCAGGCAACCTATATCTATAATCTGACGGGGGAGCTAAAGAGAGTGGAATTGGGCACCAATCTCCAGGGCATCGATTATACCTATACTTTGCAGGGGAACCTAAAGTCGATCAACAACAGTAATAAAGCCCAGGATCCCGGCGGAGATGGCAGCGGGAATGGGTTTTCGGCCGATGCTTTCGGGGAAGTCCTGGACTATTTTGCGGGAGATTACAAGAACGACAGGATTGGCGTCGCATCGATCAATGGCGTGAATATTTCTTCCATTTCCGGCAACCCTCTCCCGGATAGTTATACAGGAAATATAAAAGTTATTAGCTGGTATAGCGAAAAGCCTGCCTCGTCAGGGCTGGATGATAATCCCAGGGCTTATGTATTTCAATATGACCCAAAATATCAGTTTACGAACAGTACCTGGGGTACGCTGAGTTTTAGCGGGGCAACGCCTTCTTTCAGCCCCATGACCAGCAACCAGGAACGTGTACTCAATCCTGCAGACAATACGCCGGCCTATGACGGGAACGGTAACATACAGTATCTGCAGCGCACAGATGGCAATGGCACCACGTCAGACGCTTTCCAGTATCAGTATGGTAACAACAATGATCAGTTGAGCAGCGTGATCAATACCCTGACCTCACAACCTTATGCGAGCTATTCATATGATCAGATGGGCCAGGTAAAGGCCGAGACACTGGCTGACGGCACGCAATTGACCCTGGTGTATGACGTGACAGGAAAAGTGACTAAGGTCTATCGCGGGGCGGGCAATACTCCTGTAGCATCTTTTGTCTATGATGAATTGGGGAAACGTATCAAAAAACTAAGCTATAATACTTCCGGGCAGTTGATACAAGTGACCTTTTATGTAGGGGACGTCATTTATACACAGGCGGTGACAGGCGGCACAAATTTTGGTCTGGTCGTCGCACAGGAGTACCTCATCGAAGGCTCCGGCCGCATTGGAACTTACTTCGCGCAGATACCGGTATATGCCTATGAGCTAACCGATCACCTGGGCAATGTACGTGCTGTGGTAGCTCCTCCCGCGGGCTCAACCGCGTACGATGTACGATCTTCATCGGATTACTATCCATTTGGCGGAACGATCAATCCGGGTGGAACAAGTTACCGTTATGGTTATCAGGGGCAGAATGCGGAAAAAGATGCAGAAACGGGTTGGAATGCCTTTGAGCTTAGGATGTATGACAGCCGGATCGGTCGTTGGTTGCAATATGATCCGAAAGGACAGTTCAATAGTCCGTATATTGGGATGGGAAATGATCCGGTCAGGGGGACCGATCCGGACGGTGGGGAGACCTACTCCACCATCATCAATGAAGCGGGTAAGGTTGTGGGAGGAGATATCAACGATGGCGACAAGGGCATCTACCAGGTGAATGGACTGACCAAGGAGAACTTTGATTTTTCCAAAATGGCTGATTATAAGGCAGAGGGTCAATTGGTAGGGCAATCGTTGTTCATGACCTCCTTCTACTTCACTGAAAATTCAGATCACTGGAGGGGCACCATTGACCTGAATTCCTATGCGGCAAGAGACTGGCTCAACCAAAAGATATTTACCAATACGCCCAGCACCAACAGCTACATGAATTCCTATGATAAGAATGGGAAAAGCGTGTATGACTATAAAGAGTATGGACGTCCTGCCGGCATGGATTATGACGAATATCATTACCGGGGCAGTCAAATATCTCCGGGAGTATACGTCAGCGCCAGGGATGTAGGGAACATAGCAGCGGGGTATGTGGCCGGATATGAAGGGCATTGGTGGTGGACTACATCTGTCGCTTTCAGGGCCAAACAATGGCGGCAGGACAATCCCGGTAAGGGTGGGTCCTACTGGCACGCGTTCTGGGGAGGCGGGCAGGAACCGGCTGGCACCCGTGATCCGGAAATATATGGATGGGAGCTGGGGAATAATGCCTATGAGGCTCGTCCCGAGAATAAGGCCATGTACAAGATGAACTATTAAAATTCTTTTTGAACGTGAAAAAGAGGACCATATTGATCAGTCTGACGGTAATTGTCCTGGCGATCGCGATAGGGATGGGAGGCAGTTATCTTTACGATATGCTCACGCTGAAGCCGCACTGGGTATATCTCTGCAGCTCCGGAGGCGAAGGCAGGACGCTGACCGTGTTCTATCCGAAATGGTTTCCCCGGAATAAAGAAATGTATATTATACCCGGGAGATATGCCGGCACCGTCATACCCACGACCAACTATGTCAAAACGTACCCGCACCCGGAAGGGGGGATAAATATCAATTGGCAGCCAGGGGATGGGAGGATATTAAAATTTGAATATCCTTTGATCGGGGTGAAATACGAGGATCATTTAGATACGAGTCTTTATAAGATGTATGAAGCCGGGGCCCATGATCCCGGGTATATAGATAAGGGGGATAGTTTTTATGTTCCGAAATACGGGAGCTACTCCTATGCGCAGTGGATGCTGGCGGGGTATCGTGAGGGGCCATTTTAATAGGAATAAAAAATTATCTTGATGCCACCCTAATTCCCCTTCTCGATCTCTACATATTTTCCTTTATACACTACCCCTATCTTTTCCTTGTCGATCTTTTTGATGAGGACTTCGTCGTGTTTTTCCTTTTCCTTTACGAGCAGTTCCCTGCCGTGGAGGTTGATGATGGCAATCTTCAGCTTTTTCTCCGGATTGCCGATCATTCCTACGTACTGTAAAAAACTTTGAAGGGTAGGGGGCGGGGGCGGCTTGGGAGCCGCGGGCATGGTGGAGGCGGTCATGCCGCCTATGGTGCCGGGCGCTCCCGGCACGCCGGGCTTCTTCACTTCTATCACGTCCAGCGAATCCGGCTCGGGAATAAAGGGGTCCGGGTAGTCCGCGAAAAGCACAAATCCTTCCTGTGCTGCCGGCGCATTCACTTTTGGCCGGCCGGGCGTCGCGGCGGTTGGCGTATCCGGACCGGACATGCCGGCCATGACGCGGAAGATGATCGCTCCCCAAACGACGATCACCACCGCGATCAGCCCGTATCTCATGTATTTGTTCTCCATGACGCAAAATTTATTGAACGGTAAAATTCCTGGGTGTGGAGTACTCCGACGAAGAGGTATTGTTGAGACCCATTACCCGCCACTGGTACCTGCCGCGTACGGTCAGCAGGGGGATGTTGTAAAAAAATCCCTTCATGGTGGTATCGGCGAGCAGCAGTACTGCGGAATCGAAGGAAGGGGATACCACCTGCAAGGTATACCGGTTCGCCCCATCCAGCGAATCCCAGGCAAAGGTCATAGCGCTGCTGTCTGCTGCCATGATCCCATCCGATGGGGTGACCAGCTGGACGGTTTTTTTGGACAGGTCTTTTTCGATGAGTTCCGCACATCCCGATGCCAGCAGACCCAGCAACAAGGCAAATCCAACATATTTTCTTTTAGCGCGATTCATGATTGGTTGGAATTAGGTTTTGAATATAGAGAATGCAATCCATCTTTGGCTTTTTGTCCTGCAGATCGGTATATCCTTTAAAATCCACTGCGCTGATCCGGCCGACCTGTCCCGCACTTTCCAGCGAATACAGCAGGCGGAGACAGGGGATGAATGGACCGCTCACCGTAACTGTCCGGGTCAGCACCGGGATACTGTCGTTACGGGAGACGGGAAAAGGCTTATATTCCTTTAGCTGCAGATTGTGTCCCTTGCAATAATTGCTGGCTACCGATAAAAGGTTTTTTTCCGGCTGCAGTGTATCCAGGGCATACCGGGTGAATAAGCTGCCGACCTTGTCCTCGCGGTTTTGCAGATTGGTAAGCGAAGCCGCGTCGGAAACCTGTCCGGCCGCAGCCGTCGTTTCGCTGCTGTATTTTTGATATTCTTCTATAGTCCGGCTGATGGACAGCCGGTAGCACAATATCAGGGCCAGCAGGCTGGCAATACCGATGCCTTTTAGTTTTTGTTTGTATGAAAGTTTGCTGAACATTACCTGGTTATGATCTCCATAAAAAAAGTGCCGCTCCGGATCTCCTTCTTATAGGCGTAGTTCCGGATGCTGACGGTTTTAAAGTCCTGTATATTCTTCAGATTGTTAGTAAACTGGTTCAACTCGGTAGGGTCATCACAGGTGCCCGTGACCTGTATGGTGTCCCGCCGGAAGCGGATGCCCTTGTCATCTCCCAGCAGTCCATTGTTTACGGGGTTGATCTGCATATCCGTCAACAAAGTTCCCGATGGGACCAGGCCTGCGATGCGGTCGGCAAAATAGCTCAGTCGCGAAGACGCTTCCCAGCCGGACTGCGACAGGAAGTCTTCTTTCTGTCGCAAAGCGGCGGATTGTTTTTTAAGCTTGTCCTCTTGTTCCTGGCTGAGCTGCCGCATGCCTTCCCTGTCCTTGTTCAATGAAAAATAATGGTTGTAAATAAAGAAGTTCACGAGGAGAATAGTAAACAAACCCGCCAGCATTGCCCATAACCCGGCTTTATAATACCGGAAGTATTTATAGTTTTCCTTTTCCTGTTGAATGGCCGTCTGGGAAAAAGCTGCGCCGGTATCCGGACCGGATGCCAGCAGGCCCGTCGCGGATGCAAAACCGGTGAGTGCAGTGGAATAGACATACTGATCGCCGATGTTGTATTCCACCTTATCGTATTCCGTTGGCGTAACTCCCGTGGCAAATTCAATATCTTCCAGCTGCTGCTGTTCGTCGAATACCAGCGAATAAAAGGGGGTGGATAGAAAAGTCCGTTGATCAAAAGAGAAAAAAGGCAGGAGGTTGGGCAGGTCCGTTATGCCAATAGCGGCGGACAATACCCGGAAACCTTTTTGCTGCAGGTCGGCAATGATCTTATCCAGCGTTTCTTTCCGGATAACGGCTACGGTAGCAAGCTCTCCTATCGGGGTGACGCTATGATAAAAGTCATTCGGGTTGGCATTGGGAAGCATGGCTTCCACCGGCCGGTCCGTCAGATCCCGTGCCTCCATTTTTTTCTGCAGTACGCCCCTTCCATTGATGGTGATGGCCAGCGGCGCTTTCACCCCTGCCTTCTGTACCAGATCCTCATAAGAGGAAAGGAAATGGAACTCTTTTTTCTTGACGATCTTATTTTTCTCCAGCCGCAGAACGACCCCGCTGATAAGCAATTCCCCGCCGGAGAGGAAGGCCAGTTCCACCCCGGTGCACTCTTCTATCTTCAGGAACTTATCGCTGATCTTTTGGAACATATTAATAATAAATGATTTTAGGGCGGATGAAAACGACGGACACCACTTTTGTCGTGGATTTGGTGCGGCTGCTGAACAGCCACTTCAATACCGGGATACGGGAAAGCAATGGAATGCCCGAAGCCGTTTCGTCTCTTTCTGTTCTCTCTATCCCTCCCAGCAGCACCATTTCCTCATCCTTTATCCGTATAATGGATTTGAATTTGCTGGTAGAGGTCGGAGGAGGCTGATTGGTGGCAGTGGAGGCCGACGTGAAATCCGTGATATTGACGTTGATATTCAGCGTCACCTGGTCATCCCCGGAAACGAAAGGCAGGATATCGATGGTCATATTGGCCTCGACCGGGATGAATTGCTGGGTCACCACCGTCTGAGTCGCCAGTGATCCCAATACGTTCTGTGTGCTCACGGAATAATAACGGGTGCTGCCGATGCTAAGATTGGCTGCATGACCATTCAGCGTCGAGAGCTTTGGTGTCTGGTGCACTTCTACATTATTCTTTTTTTCCATCGCGCTGAGGGTAATATAGAAATTCGGGCTCACCTTGCCCAGGTTGAAAACATTGTTCAGTCCGATGTGGCTGAGGAAATCGTTGATATCCTTATTGCCAAAAGTATAGTTCAGCCCGTTGCCCCCGAGCAGGCTTCCTCCCACCTTCGTGGTGGAATCCCCCGTGCCTGCGGAAATACCCGTGGAGATACTCTTGCTCTTATTGATATCCATCAGGATCACTTCGATGGTGATCATGGGAACTACTTTATCCACCTGTTTGACAAAGGCTTCTATCTCTTTTATCTGGGGCTGAGAACCGCTGAGGAGGAAACTGTTCAGCTCCTTGAATTCCTTGATCTCGACTCCCTGTTTCAGATCGGGGGGGATTACGGACAGCAATGAATCTACCGACCGGTATTGCAGTTGGATCAACTTTTTGGATCTGATGCCTTCATCCTTCCTTTCTCCGATCATATATACCCCGTTGTCGATGCTATAAGTGTACTTGGTGTCCTGCAGGATAAAACCCATTGCCCGCTCGAAAGGCATATTGCTGACGCTGGCCGTTATATTGCCTGTCAGCTCGGAGTATACGAAGTAATTGATGCCTGCCTGCTCTGTTATATTTTTGATTACATCCTTGATAGGCGCGTTGACCACGTTGAGACTGATCGTTCTGCCGCCACTGTTGTCGTTGCCGACCTCTACCGTGGAGGATCCTGGGTTATTCCCATTTTTTGTCACTCTTCGTACGGAGTAGTTGGGATTCGATAGCTGGTTCTGTTTGGTGACAATTTCCTCATCCTGTCTGAGGGGTTCCAGGACAAGGGCGCTATCATTGGTGGAGTTCAGCTTAAAGGAATTGGTGATAGCCAGTTTTTCCATTGCATTGGTCACCGGCATCTCCTGAACATAGCCTGTAACTCTTTTATTGTACAGTTCCGGCAGTACAATGATATTCCGGCCGGTGAGCTGTGTGATCTTTTTGGCTACGTCCTGCAAGGTGTCATTTTGCAGATCCATGGTGAGGTGCTGATTGAAATTATTGTACCGGATATTCAGCTCTTTGGGCGGCGGCGGCAGATTGGCTGTCGGGTCCTTATAGGGGCTGATGGTGATAATGCTGCCAACGAATGTATATTCCAGGTTGTATTGCCGCGCGAGGAACACCAGGATATTGATCACCGTCTCTTCGGAAAAATAATTCGTGATCCGCTGATTTATAGAAGGATCGATATTCAGATTGAGGTCGTGCGTTGCGGCCAGTCCTTTCAGGAATTCCTGTAATGAGCTATTGGATAGAGACAGGTCGGCTTTTTCCTTGAGGCCGGGCACCGTGCTGCTTAAGCTTTTCAGTCTTTGCTCGATCACCTGGAAACGATCGGGCTGATTCTGACTGAAAACCCGGAAAGGCGAAAAACCAATGGTCAGGATCAGGATAAGTAAAATACAGTATTCGGTCTTCTTCGCTGTCATTATGCACTATAGTTAGTTGGCTAATAGGGAATAAATTTCTTCAATGCTCGTGAGCCCCTGTTCGAACAATTCAAAGGCATTTCCCGACAGGGTCTTGATCCCCTTGCGGGCCAGCAGCTCGCTGACATTTGAATTTCTCGCCCGGATCTCATCGGCGAGCTCCTCGTCCAGCGGTATCACTTCATAGACGGCTTTGCGGCCTTTATAGCCGGTGTTATAACATTCCGGGCAGCCCCGGGCTACATAGTGATACGGAACTTTGGGCAGGGTCTTCAACCGGCCGGAGAAATGCGCCGGGTCAAATTCTTTTCTCGCTTTGCAGCTGGGGCAAAGCAGGCGTACCAGCCGCTGCGCAACCGTCGTTTCCAGCGTGTCGGCCAGCAAAAACGAGGGGATGCCCATATCGATAAGCCGGGAAATGGTTCCCCAGGCCGAATTGGTATGAATGGTCGACAATACCAGGTGGCCTGTCAGCGCCATACGGATAGCCATATTTGCCGTATCGGTATCCCGGATCTCTCCCAGCATGATGATATTGGGGTCCTGCCGCAGGAAATTACGCAGGGTACCGGCAAAGGTCAGCCCGATGCTTTCCTTTACCTGCACCTGGTTAACCCCTTCCAGCGTATATTCGATGGGGTCTTCTATGGTGAGGATATTCCGGGTGTCCGTGTTCAGGAGCTTCAATGTTGCGTAAAGCGTCGTCGTCTTTCCCGATCCGGTGGGGCCGCTGATCAGGATAATGCCCTGTTTTTTTTTCAATCCCTCCAGATAGTTGTCCAGGTCGAAGGCTGAGAAGCCGAGGCTTTGGATATCGATATTCGTCGCGTCATTGCTGAGCAGACGCAATACCACCTTTTCACCGTGCAGGGTAGGGAGGACCGAGACGCGGATATCGAACTTGTGGCCATTGTGTTCAAAATAGATCCTGCCGTCCTGTGGCAGCCGTTTTTCGGCGATGTCCAGATTGGATACGATCTTGATCTTGTTAATGAGGGATGGGTATTGTTTTTTCTCCAGGATATAACGTTGCACGAGCATGCCGTCGATACGGATGCGCACCCGGCATTTTTCTTCGTAGATCTCGATGTGGATGTCGCTGCTTTTCAGATTTCTCGCTTCCGCGATGAGGTTGTTCAAAAAAGAGTCGGCGTCACCGGTATAATAATCGGCCTGCAGGCGGCTGTCCTGTCTGTCGTTGGGGTAATATTTTTCCAATAATCCCTGGACCATGGGCCTGGGCTGTTTGGACAAGCTGACCCGCTTGCCGATCAGCAGCTCCAACTCGTCCGGCAGGCTTTCATACGATGCTTCTTCATCGGCGTACAAAAAGATGATGCCGTTCTGCTGCGCGCTGGGGATGATACGGTAATGCCAGGCCTGTTTACCGGAGATAAGCTTGACGATGACGGGATCTATTGACTGGGTATTGGCTGGGGTCATAGTTATAATAGTTTCAGCGTTATCCAGCTGTCATCCGTCAGGGGTAGCTTCAGCAGCAGGTGGACCGGCAGACAGAGCAGCAGGAATCCGGCCTGCAGACCTGCCAGCGGCACCGTAGACCAGCGGGAGCCCGAACCGGGCCATCGGCTGGCCAGCAGGTAAAGTACCAGGGAGAACAAAAGACTGAACAGATAAAAAAGGATAAAATTGACAGGGGAAAAGAAACAGGCGGATGCAAGCAGGAAAAAGAGGTCTCCTTTACCAATGACATGGTCGACGAAACCTCTCCCGTCTTTTTTTCGGATAAAGAACCAGGTCCTTAATACGGCAAATTGCAGCAGCAGGAATCCGCAGTTGATAGCGACGTACTGTCCCAGCAAAGGGAACGAGCCCAGTTCCAGGAAGGCCACGCCCACTCCAAGACCAGCCAGCAGGGGAAAAAGGAGCCAGATCACCGCCCGGGAATGGAGATCCTGCCAGGCAATGACGCATAAAGTAATAACAGTCAGCACGTGAAGCAATACATGCATTTAATCAGGAGTGGTTTCTAACAGATTTTTGTTTTGATCGATTTCCCAGACATTAAAGGTTCCGTCCCCGTCAAAATCAACCACAGACGTGGCCCGGGCCCTGAAGCCGGTGTTGGTTGCGTCGATTATTTCCAGCCGGTAGTTGGCCTGTCCGCCGTCAGTAGTTAATTTCTGCTGTTCGAAGGACAGTTCAGTCAGATCTTTGCTATACCTTGATTTTTCGTAGTAATAATTTTTCTCCAGCGTATAAAGGTGTTGCAGTTGTAGTTTGGCCTCGGTGCTTTTGGCCTTGGTGATGAGGGGCATCAAATTGGGGAGAGCCAGCAGAATGAGAATGCCTATTATGATGAGGACTACCAATACTTCGGTAAGGGTGAATGCTTTTAGCCGGGCAGAGGATAAGGGGCGTTGGGTCATGAGCTACACATTAGATTAAGGGATCTCTCCAGATCGGGATAGCAATATATTGGTATTTTCATTTACTGGGAAACAAAATGCAAAATAAAATTTGCAGGATTGCTACTTTTTATTTTTATTGTTTAGGGTTCTACCATTTCTGTGTGTGCAGGTGCTGGATGACCTTATCCGTATTTTCCGAAAACTTTATTGCAGGGATCTTCGTTCAGCCTACCCGTCAGGGGCCGGGTCTGGCCGGGGTGTGAGTAGCCGGTGTGTCACATCATAAAAAAGGTGCTCAGAAAAACCCCAACAATATGCGTCTTCTTATCAGCCTTATCCTTCTCATAGTTCTTCCTCCGGTGGTATTCGCCGGTCCGGGCTTCGATGTCATCGGCAGTTACCGTGTCTACCGGATGGTATCCAACACGGACAACAGCTGCCAGGTATACTATATGCCAGTGCCGGTGGATATCGAGTATGACTCGCGGGATCCTTCGATCGCCGATTACCAGGCTACCGGCAGTATCACCTTCGGACCCGGGTTTCAGTCAGGGACCGGAGACAGTTTTATTGCCGAGATCGTCCCCGGCGTTTTCGGCGTGCCGCAGGCGACCAATCTGACGGGCGCCGCCGACGCGAACATGAACTGGCTCCAGTCGACCGTTTATGATGAGACGGGGAAGGTGATCGGTGATGCCAAACAGTTTTATGATAATGCTGGTCGTGGCATCCAGTCTCAGAACAAGGTATTTTACCGGGCAGGGACTTCCACCGTGTACACCCATGTTTTTGCCAGCCAGTCCATCCGGGACGCCTTTAACCGGGACGCAGCGGCTACATTGCCAGCGCCCATCGACTATGCAGACTTTAGCTACCGGTCTAATTTTCTGCAGCACAATACTTCCGGCAGCATCTATAATCACCAGAATTTCGATCTTACCTCCGCAGGCGGCGACAAGACCAGTACTCCGGACCCGCTGTGGGATGTGAACGCAGCCACGCCCATTCAGGGGACGCTTGCCTGGTATTACAGCAAATACAATAACTGGGAACCCTACACCCCCGAGACGGCCTATCCTTTCGACCGGCAGACCTGGTATCAGGACGGAACGGGCAATACAAAAAAACGGGCAGCCGCGGGAGAACCCCTCATCATGGGGACGGGTAAGGAAAATAGCGCCTACATTATGCCCGTTGTCAACGAGCTGGATTTTTATCTCCAGGTGCGCAACAAGTATTTCGCTACAACCGAGGTGGGAGCGCTGCCGACGAGTCTGGCGGGGCAGGCTATGCAAAGAGTATTCAGGGATCCCAATGGGATCCAGACCATTGCAATAGAAGATCGTAGCGGGAAATCATTAATGACGGCCCGGGCCGGATCAGATATTACGGTAAACAATACGGTTTCCGTGGACCCTGCCGGCGTCAGTAATAAGAATGTTTTTTATTTCCGGCTGCTGGCTTCCGGGCCTGTGAACATCAGTGCAGGCAGCTTTAGCCTGGAAGACATGAATACCGAACAAACGGTCAGTTTCACCAGCGGCAATGTGCTCGCCGCGGGATACTATAAACTATCCAATACCGGTACTTCTGCATTGACCCTTACCTACAGCAACGGTTATACGGACATCAGCTACAGCTATTACGATCAGAATGGACAGCTGCTGGCAAACATAGCGCCGGAAGGAGTAAAAATGCTTTATGGTACGAACGGCACGGGGCTGAATGCATATGCGACCAGGGGGGCGGTGCCGTTTATCAGTCAATACACGTATGATCAGCAGGGGAGGCTCACGGGCAGCCAGGACCCCGACAGAGGTACGCGTGTTTACATCTATCGCAACGATGGAAAACTTCGATTCTCACAGAATTCCGCACAGGCGGCAACGGGCAGCTACAGCTATACCAACTATGATCAGGTGGGACGTCCAGTCGAGGGTGGTCAATACCAGCCGGCAGGAGATGTAGCCTTTAACAGCCCGGCTATGACGGCCATCCTGGAAACGACTGCTCCGGGCGGGGGACTGACAGTGGGAACAAAGACAGATGTGATCCTTACCCAGTACGATCTGCCGGATCAGAGTCATGGCCTTAGCGCGTATGTACAGGATCCGTTTAGTCTGGCGGGTGCGGTCAGTGTGGTCAGGAAGTACAACACGATCACTGCGAATACTCCATCTCCTGCCAACCTGGTCAGCGCTGCCTGGTATAACTACAACCCGGAAGGGCAAACGATCTGGAAGATCCAGTATATCAATGGGTTGGGGTATAAAACAAACGATTATTCCTATGATGTGCTGGGATTCCTGACCAAAAGGACCTTCCAGGCCAACACCTCCGAAGCCTTTTCGCACATCTATGATTATGATCCTGCCAATAAACAGCTATGGCATGTCTATACCAGTGTAGGCAACAGCAGTCCAGTCCTGCAAGCTACGTATAAATATTATCTGCATGGCGGTCTCAAACGGATCGAGCTGGCAGGGAATCTTCAGGGTATTGATTATGCCTATACGCTGCCGGGGGGATTAAAAGCGATCAACAACAGCAATAAGAGTCAGGATCCTGGCGCCGACGGCAGCGGCAACGGATTTTCTGCGGATGCTTTTGGAGAAGTGCTGGACTATTATACGGGCGATTATGTCAACACGAAACCTCAGATAGCAGCTCTAAAAGGTGTAGACGCCTCTTCGGTGACCACCGAAAGTTATATGGGGAATATTAAGGCTATGAGCTGGTTCAGCGGGAAGCCTGTGTCCACCGGGCTAAGCGATGCGCCCACCACCTATGTGTATCAATACGACCCTAAGTATCAGTTCACAGAAAGCACCTGGGGGAATAATCTTGGTTTTTCCACACCTGCGGCAACTTTTAGCATCACCAGCTTCAACAAGGAAAAGCTGGGCAACCCGGGCGCGGGTATCCAGCCTTACGATAAAAATGGGAATATCCTGTATCTGCAACGGACAGACGGCAGCGGCGCATTGACCGATCAGTTTGCCTATAACTATAATGCAAACACGAACCGGCTCGCCAGCATTACGGCGACTGTCGGAGGAGCTTCGCAGACCTTTGCCTCCTATACGTACGACGCTGCGGGGCGGATCATAGGGGAGAACACCGGCGACCCCAACCAGAAATATCTTGTCTACGACGTTATGGGCAAGGTTACGATGGTATACAGAGACGCCGCTCACACCCAGCCTGTAGCAGGATTTGTGTATGATGAGTCCGGTCAAAGGATAAAAAAATTAAGTTACAACAGCTCCAGCCAGCTGGTCCAGGTCACCTATTATGTGGAGGACGTCACCTACACGCAGCCGGTGACCAACGGCGGAACAACTTATGGCGCCGCTACCGCCCAGGAATACCAGATACAAGGTAAAGGCAGGCTGGGCGTCTATTATCCCCTGGGACCGATCTATGCGTATGAGCTGACCGATCACCTTGGAAATGTGCGGGCCGTGATCGCACAGAACGGATCGACGTTGCAGGTGCGGTCCTATACCGACTACTACCCTTACGGGATGATCATCAGCAAGGGAGGCACGGATTACCGTTATGGGTACCAGGGCGGAAATGCGGAGACAGATCAGGAAACGGGCTGGAACGCTTTCGAGCTGCGGATGTATGATAGCCGGATAGCCCGGTGGCTACAATATGATCCTAAGGGGCAATTCTACAGTCCATATATGTCCATGGGTAACGACCCTGTCGGTAGGATCGACCCGGATGGTGGCAGCACGGATGATTTTATCAAGAACCTGTCGAACGGCTCGATCTTTTGGAGCGATCATCCGGATATATATACCGATGCTACAAAATATCAGAACCTGGGGGCCAACTATGTCAGCGATGACGGTTATATTTATTCCTACACCGATCACGTTACGGCAAGCCCTCTTTTCGATCCCTATAATGCACCCACGATCAGCGCTTACAAACCAACTTTCTGGCAGCGCCAGGAAAAAGGGAATCTGGCCCAGCAATTTTTTTATGGGATCGCCAATTCTTTTTACGTCACGGCGCAGAACCTGGGTATCAAACAGCTCAAGGGGAGAAACTGGGCCGTCGGCCTGAATGGTCATGTAACAACGCCGAATGAGAATGTCATGAGCTTTGCCGGCTCTGCGACCTGGTTCATTCCCGGTGCGGGCGAAGAAGCTGCCTTAGCGAATACCACCACCCATGTGGAAGAGACCGTTGCCGAAGAGGCTGTTGCGCAGGTCACCAGGAACAGGGCGGCTGGAAATGCTTTCAGGGATGAAATAGCCAGTCTGCTGGAAGCGGCAGGACGGGATGTAAAAATAGAGCAATATAAATGGACTCCTTTCGGTCCCAGGTATATTGACGTCGAAGTATCGATGGGTGAGCGAGTATTGGGCGGCATCGAAACCAAGGTGGGTAAATCCCCTTATACGGTATTGCAAAGAGTGAAGGATGCTTATCTCTGGCTGGTTCATGATTACCGGGTCGATCTGGTAAGAAAACCAGCCAACTGGTAAAGACGTGTCTGAAAAATAAGTAAACTTGTGGATGGATAATTTTAAAACATTGATGGAAAAGATTGCCGTTATGCTGAAGGCGTATAACTACACCAAAAAGGGGAGCGCTTTCTATCTGGATAAGTCCGGCAATCAGGGTCTTATTGAATTCCAAAAATCGAAAAGCAAGCCGGCTGACGGTATCTCCTTTACCATTAATCTAGGGGTATTCTCCACGGAATTATGGAACCGCGGTGGAGATCCTATAAAGGGGAGACCCGATGCGTCTATGTGTCATTGGAGCAAACGGATCGGGTTTCTTCTGCCTCAAAAAAAAGATCATTGGTGGCTGCTTCCGGATAATGCCCCGGCAGATGCGACGATTGCGGAAATAGAACAGATCGTTTCTTCGATAGCCGTTCCCGCCATTGAATCGCATATTTCAGATGCTGACCTTGCGGAAGCCTGGCTTTCGGGTGAAGGGGGAGGGCTTACGGAATATACCCGTCTTTCCCACCTGACCACTCTGCTGAAGCTAATGGATCATCCGCGATTGCCTGAGGCCGTAGCACAATTTAAATCCCTGGCAAAAAGCAAAGCAATGGAGAACACAATAAACGGATTTTTGAAAGACCTTAAAATAGAGAATATATAAGTAATCTGATATTAACCTAGACCCAGCAAATAATCAATTTTAAATCTTATCGCTATGTTATTGGGTAAACGCTCCCGGAAGGCAGCCGCTGCTACCTTTTTGACCATCCTCGTGACCAACACTTTCGCCCCAGGTATTTCGTACGCTCTTACGTCGGGGCCCACACAGCCGGAAGCGACTAGCTTCGAGCCTATCGACACGACCGATATGGTCAATATGCAAACGGGGGATCTCACTTACAACATGCCTCTTATCGAAGTGCCAGGACCGGAAGGCGGTTATCCCCTGTCGCTGTCCTATCATGCCGGCATACAGCCCAATGAGGATGCCAGTTGGGTAGGGCTTGGCTGGACGCTGAACCCCGGCGCCGTCACCCGGAATGTAAATGGCTTTCCCGACGACTGGTATACGCCATCTACGAACCGGCGGGATTTCTGGGCCGGAGGATCTACCAGTACGTTTAACGTTGGCGTAAGCGTCGGGATTGCAGAGACGCCTGCTACCGTTAGTTTTGGGCTTTCCTTTTCACAGGATACCTATCGCGGGTTCGGGGTAGGATTGGACCTGGGGCTGGGCTGGCGTCTGGGTCCGGAGGGGTCGCCTTTCAACGCCAATATCGGTATCGGCATTTCTCCTTACGGTGATCCGTACATGAGTGGAGGCGTCGGAGCAACCGTATTCAAGGAAGGCAACCTTCAGGGCTCAATAGGAATTGGTTTTCAAACAAATTTCAAGACGGTGAGCGCGGGCTTTTCCGCGGGTGTCAGCTACAGCCTGGGTACGAACGACGCGCACCAGTCGATGGGCGGTTCATTGTTGGGCATATCGCTCAGCACGTCCAGCGGCAAACCCTCACTGTCTTTGGGTGGTCTCTCGGCAAGCGTTTCCAATGACAGGGCCGGGATGATCTCCACTCATTCCAGCGGTTTTCATATCGATATCCCGGTGTATTACGGGATCAATATCTCCCTGGGTTTTAACAAGACCCGGTATATGTCGGATGAGTCGGTGAACATCAACACGCATGGCAGTCTTTTCCCCAATGGATGGGGAGGGCAAGGCAACCAATACGGAGGGATACCCGACCTGGCTGCTTATGACGAATACTCCCTGCTGGAGGATCCTTCCTATAAAAATATAGTAGACAATCCTGACCCGACCAAACTGCAGGGGGGCGCCTATCCTGACTTCGACGTGTATAGCGTGAACGCGCAGGGTCTGGGTGGTAATATGCGGCCTTATCAGCTGCAGGGTACGATCGTTGCACAGAACAACAACAATGGCGGCACGCCCGTCGTTACTTATTGCTCTCCCGGCGTTACGGACAATGAACCCGTCTATCGTTTCGTGAACGACTTCTCCAATTCCTATCGCCAGAGCTACACCACCTATTCCGATCCTTCTTACAATCTGCGGGCGCTGACTCCTCCTTTTGATAACGCGCCTGTATATGGGAATAACGATGGTAGTTACGGGTATACCGGCGCCAATAACCTGGCAGGATCCAAATATATCAGCACGTCGATCAAGGTCCGGCCAAGAAATCCAAGAGGTTACGTTCCCAATCAGCGTCTTCAGAGCTTTATGATCGAAGGATATTCCATCACCAATGAGGCGGGCATGACCTATCATTTTGGGCTACCGGCTTACAGCTATGGAGAAGAGAACTACCAGGAGAAGCTGAACAACCGGTCTCCGCTGACCTTTACGAGATCGACCCGTGCAACGGCCTATGCGTATACCTGGTATCTGACGACGGTGACCGGTCCGGATTATGTGGACAGGAACGGGAATGGCATCGCAGATGACGGAGACTGGGGGTATTGGATCGATTATGAATATGGCAAGGCCAATGATGCCTTTGTCTGGCGTAATCCTTCCCAGGGTTATCAAAAGGATGAGGATAACCAGTTCGAGAATGTCTCGATGGGATACAAGGAGGTATATTATCTGAATGCGATCCGCACGCGTACGCATGTAGCGTTGTTCGAAAAGCAAACCCGGCTCGACGGCAAGGGTAGTGGGATATACAGTTTTAATAAAGTAAACAATACGTATTATTACGGTGACGGCGATTTTGACAACACCTCCTCCCAGAGCGAGGGGCTGAGCCATATCTATTTGCTCAACGCCGCGGACGAGAATATCGTAGGTTATGGCAACGGGTATAGCGGCAATACGCTGGATAAGGAAGACGTGGATGCCGTGGGACGCGTAAACCTGGAGGCCAGGTGTCTGAAGGTGATCGATTTCAATTATGATTATTCTTTGTGTCCTGGTACCGCCAACAGTTTTGACCCCAACAACTATGGCACATGGTATGGCAAGCTGACGCTGAACAGCGTGGTGACAAGGGGACAAGGCGGTGTCAACCTGATGCCGGCCACCCAGTTCGCCTACGACCTGAGCGGTGCGGACGCCAATCTTCAGACCGGCGTGTCGCTTAGTCCGGGCAGCTTTTCAACTACAAATGCCAATTTTAAGATCGGGGATATGATCAGGCAACAGGGGGGCGCCAATCTTTATTGCGGAGTAATAACGAATGTGTCGGCTTCAGGCGGCTTGTATACCTATACGCTGACCAATAACACTTATACGGGCGGGACTACGACGGCTACCGTCTATAAAACCAAGAATCCGCCTTATAACAAGGATGCGTATGATTCCTGGGGCTTATATAAAGGCGACTACTCGCTTTCGCAGATCGCTGCCGATGAGAATGCCGGCCGGCAGACGACACCGGCATCTGCCGCGGGGAATGACGCGTGGTCGTTGCGGAAGGTGACCACACCGCTCGGCGGGGTAGTGCAGGTAGGTTATGAGCCGGATCAGTATTCGAAAGCCGTATTGAGCCCGGACTATGCCTATACCGTCACTTCTGCCGGCAAAGACGGCCCCGATGGCACCATTACAAAAGTCGTCTTTAATCTCAATACGCAGGGGTATTCCATTGGCAATCTGCTAAGCGTCGGCAGCCAGGGGAAGCTGATCCTTGTCGCAAACTATCATGCCGCCAATCCCGGCGGCGGCAATCCTCTCAACATCTTTCCGGCCTATCCGGCTTCCTATACTGTGACTGCCATCGATGGAAATGGCGTGCATGCCGATCTTTCCATTTTGGTGCAGTCAACGATAGCGGCCTTCGGCGCCCCTTATGTGTTTGGGGGTTTTGTCACTGGCAACGTCTCTGCCAGCAACAGCACCTCTTATGGGGGTGGGATCAGGGTCAGCAAGATGACCGTGTCTGATATCTCGGGTTATGCCAGCGCCGTTTCCTACAATTATAATGGGGCCAACGGGTTCTCCTCCGGGGTGACCTCTTATGCTCCGACGATCCTGCCTCTTTACAATAAAACTGCGGTCGCCAATTCGGTTGGGGAGACACCGTATAAGCGACTATTATATGCCGATGTGTCCAGTCTCTATTCCATTTCCAGGGAACTGCCGCCGCCTGGTGTGATGTACGAATACGTGACCGTGACCTCACAGATCCAGAATCCGGATGAGACCACGCCACGGGACGTTCCCGGAGCTACCCAATACCAGTTTGAAGTATTCCGGGACAATATGGTAGGCCGCATTGACATCCCGGGCGGCAATCCCACGTATACAACGGGTCCCGGCCGAACCTCCGTGTCGACCAACTGGGGGACGATGAGCTCTCACAACCTGGTGATCATGCGGTTTACCAGCAGCATCGGCAATCTCAAACGGGTAGTGCAATACGATAAGGCTACGGCAGGCCGGAAGATACTCAGCGAGACGGTGAATCACTATCTGCATGACGGGTTGGAATCGCTGCCTTTGGATCAATTCCGGACCCAGTATCAAAGCCGGCTGCAGCAGTATCACTACCAGGGATTCCTGGAAGAGCGGTATTCCGAGGTAAAAGTGGTTAACGAACAGGGCTACACGCCAAACTCGCAGGTGATGGCTACCATGAGCGCCCGCGAAGAGTATCCTTGTATCCAGACCGGTCAGACCATTTACAATTATGTCAATGGCACGCAGAGTGCCAGCCAGAACCTGGCCTTCGACTTTTATAGCGGTGCAATCACCCAAACGCAGGAAACCGATGTTTATGGAAACAGTTTTGTTACGCAGACGATCCCGGCCTACCGACAATATCCAAAGATGGGTCTCAAATGGACCTCGGGTGATTACAAAAATATGCTGACGCAGAAAGCAGAGACCTATATGTGGAAAGTTGATCCCAATGATCCGACCTCGCATCTGGGGCTGGTGTCGGCCAGTGTCAACACCTGGAGCGACCAGGTGCCGGCGATGGGTACGGATGGCGGTTTGAATACACAGAACAATGTGTCCGGCGCCGCGGGGGATGTCTGGCGTCAGCAGTCCACCTACAATTGGCAGCCTGCGGGACAGACCAGCGACGGGCTGACTCCGGTGGGGAGCTTTACGGACTTCAACTGGAGCAATCCGGGGGCTTTGGCGGCCGGCTGGATAAAAAACTCAGAGATCACGTTATATGACGTTTATTCAAAAGCGTTGGAAGCTTCCGATATCAATGGCAATTATGCGGCAACGCATCTGAATTATGGGGAGCAGAAAGTGACGTTGACGGGCGGTCCCGCCAACTATTATGAGATCGCCTACAGCGGCGCGGAGGATGCAGCCTTGTCACAGACGGGTTCCATATTCGTGAAGGCCGCCGATGGGACGGCTTCCACTGCCGCGGCCCATACCGGAGCGAAAAGTCTGCAGCTGGGCAATGCGGGTAAAAAAGGGTTCACCTATTCCGTCCCTGTGGTCAGCGGCGGCACCAATGGAGTGGTGGCTGGCCGTAATTACATAGCAAGCGTATGGGTAAAACCGGTGAGCGGCACGGCTTCCGACGTGAAGTTATATTACAGTGCGGGCGGGACCACCAGGGCTTCTGCGTCCTCGGCGGCAAGCACAAAAACGGCGGGGGGCTGGACCCTGGTGAATCTGTCGGTCAATGGCAGTGATCTGACGAACGGCTCGACGCTGAGCGTGTGGTGTCAGAACGATCATGCGTCTGCGCCGGCCTATGTGGACGATCTACGCTTCCAGCCGCAGAATTCTTCCACGACGGCCTACGTATATGATCCATTCAATGGCGCCCTGACGCATATCCTGGACAACAGTAATCTGTATACAAGATTCGAGTACGACGCGGCGGGCCGGCTGGTCAGGACCTATAAGGAGAAGCTGAACGCCGGGACTTTTGCCAACGGCGAATTCAAGACCAACCAATACGCGTATAACTACAGCACGACGATCAATCCCAGCGACGCCATCAATAGACAGTACCAGAGAAATACCTGTCAGATCAATCAGGGGCTTGTCGGCAGCATGGTCGATGTCAGTTTTCCGCAGGGGGCTTATTCCAGCTATATCTCGGTCCAGGACGCCAACGCAAGGGCGAATGTATATGCCCAGGACTATGCCAATATGCATGGCTCCTGTATCTGTACGCCGAGCCTTAATTTCCAGAACTCGGTGTCAGACGGGCAGTTCTTCTTCCAACAGAACGGCACGGTCATGTCCTTTACTTTTGAATTTACCAATACCAATGGGTATTCCAATTTCTACCTGGGCAATATCGGTGGCAGCTGTGCCTTCCCCACCGCGACACGGACCATTCCGGTGAGCTATGGCGGTGCGAACTATAATGTGACCATCGACCCCATCGGTCTGGTAAATGTGCAATGGGTGTCGGGAACGTATCCGACAGCCGGC
>Ga0105237_10001486_pt1 | contig 30892 bp, 27 predicted proteins | sample KBSC24metaG_FD_81520 | JGI IMG/M metagenome (GOLD analysis project Ga0105237, IMG submission 81520) | Corn rhizosphere microbial communities from Kellogg Biological Station, Michigan, USA - KBS C2-4 metaG | ecosystem: Host-associated > Plants > Roots > Rhizosphere > Soil | place: Michigan, USA... | reverse complement strand
TTAGGTCTGACATATCAGTGTGGTTGAACTTTGATACTGATACTAACATCAGGAATTGGATATCCATCTTCTACCGATTTTCGTATCTCTCTCATTATCACATCGAAACATTCCAATCGTAATTGGATAAGTTTTTTATTTTTGGTTCTTTTTAGTTTCTTCATATAAAAGGGAATACCACCCTTATACAGAGTGGTATCCTTCGTAGATATTGTGGTAAAGTTCATTTACCTTTTCGTAATTAACTGCCTTAGGCAATTTTGTTGTCTTGTAGGCTTCATCCAACTTCACTTGCATATCCTTGGCGAATTGGATAACCTGTTCGTAAGACCATTCACCATTCTTAATGGCAAGAATTTCCTCACGGTCAGGACGCTTCACATAGACCTTTCCTTCTGTTAAGATTTCAAGACCCATCCTCATTAACCTAACAAGGTGTGAACCATGCTTTGTGTCGTAACCAGACTTCACTTCAAGAGCGTGTCTGGCAGGATTACGATTCTTCTTCCAGTTTACCCAAGACTGATAGGATTCTAATTCCTTCTTATACAATCTTTCTCGCTGTAAGACATCAACAACTTCTTCCTTCAAGTTATATTCCTTGGCAAGACGTTCGATGACGCCGGCCTCGTAAACCTTCGGCCAATTACCTTCATTAACGTCCACCTGTGAAACATTGTAAATGAGTTCCCACATTGTTGACTTGAGTTCGTCACGTTCTTCCTCGTTCAATGGAAACTGTGAAAGATTCCAACGTTCGACTTCGGACTTGATTAAACCAAAGATATCGTTCATCTGTGGAGCACGTTCCTCTGGCAGACCAAACTTGGCTCTGTCAGGCTTTTCAAGTTCTCCACGAACAATCCACTTACGGTGACGTTCAATCTTCGCCGCCTGTGCAAAAGCATAGCCAGAGAATGTGAACTTCGCCTTGGAAGACAAGAATAAATGTCTGTTTTCCATCAAGACTTCCATTGGATGTTTGAACACGAAATGGTCTGCCGGGTCTGTCCACAACACTTCGATGATGTTTGGATTGACATTAGCAGCCAAGACCATAAACTTCTTCAAAGAATAAAGAGAGGATTCAAACTTTGGATTCTTGGGGTTCTTTAGATGCTCCAAAGACGCCTCAAGTTCCTTGTTGTCAATCGCCTGTTCAAACTTGTGAAAAAGGTTGTTCTCGACATCCCTTGGAGGGATAACGATACCCTTCACGTCCACGTCAGACAGTTCGTTGTTTAAACCGTAAGCCTGTGAACCGTGTAAAGTTACATAGATTGTATTTGGAACTAACCATTTCATAATCTCAAGAGTTTATCACCTATTTTATAATTGTCAAGCGTTACGATTTAATTTCTTCTACGACTTGAATATTACCAAACAATCTATAAGCATTGTTTGAATCTTTGGAAATGGTGTTGTCGGTTGTTAACTTAACGGCAATAATTGCACATTTACCATCATCTGCAAATGAAGAAGTTCTGTGGAGTTTTGCTGCTCTGATAGATTTGTAAGCCCATATACCCATTTGTCCACCATTCACAGTTTCCCCTAACTTATACTTGAATGTTTTATAATAGTAACTTGTGAAGACATCTGGCAACTCCGTCTTCCAAACTTTCTTGTAGAAAGTCCCGTCTTCTGGTTTTGGTTGAATTTTTAGATTGATATTAACACTATCAATTAAACTGTAATAATCTCTGTATTCAGAAATTGTTGCTCTACTTTCCAAATCAACTTCTAATTTCAATAATTGATTGATTGCTTCGTCAATCGAAAATTCCTTGGTCGTATCAAATAAATCCGTGTAAGAGTAACCATACATACCACCGATGGCATCTGCTAAATGTTCCCAATTGTCTATAGTGAGACGGTTTGTGGCAAGACACAGATTCACAAAATCTTTTCGAGATATCTGATATCCTCTTTGTCTATATTTGTCAATTCTCAATAAAGAAATAATTGGGAATGAGGTATTTGGATTAACTACTAAACGTCTTTGAGCGACATCTTTAATGAAGTCGTCGTGGAATACAAAATCTTCCTTGGCACAATCATATGCGCCCATATTTATAGTAAAATCGAAAGTATCAAAAATATCCTTTGCTTCATTGAAGAATTTGAAATAAATCAATTGTAGATTCAATCCATCTTTTGTAAATAGGATACTTTTCTTTGTGTGGTTGGTATAAATCAAACTAAAGGAAGATAAATCGAAGAACTCAGATTCTTCCATGTCATTAGTTCCAAATAAATTTCGTAACACCAAATTTAAAGAATCATAATCTTTAAAATAGACATCAATATCGTTGATATCTTTTCCAGAAAACAATGATGTCACAGCACCACCGGCAATAAAACAATTTGCTTTCTTTAGAAGTTTTACAAGTTCTATGTTGTTAAGATGGTTAAGTAGTTTCTTCTTTTCGAAGATGAAATTATTCATAATTATTTAATTTGTTCAAATGGCTTCTCACAAAGGAGATTTATAAATCCTAGTATTCTTTTGTAAACATCATCATCTTCCGTTATACCCCAACGTTTAATTCCGGTTCCATTGATGTAATCCATCAAAGATGTGCCGAATTCTTCACTTCTGGCTTTGATATCACATACAAGTTCGGCTAGATAGACATCTGGCATATCTTTGATGCCGCCAGACCATGCTTCTGCGTGGTGGAGGTTGGTAGTATTGTGTTGTTGGATTGCCAACTTCATCTTCAACTTATTATTTTCTTCTGTTGGGTTGTATAGAGACAGATATTCAAACTCAATGCCTGTAAATTTACTGGCGTCGTGAATGAATCCATTCGCAATGAGTTGTTTTCCAAGGTCAATTCTTCCTTGTAGAATTAACTTCTCACCTAAGATAAGACAATTATCTTCGACATTTCTTATATGTCGAGTAATACTTCTTATCTTAGATAAGGTTAACTCGGCTTCTTTACGAAGTTTATCCGTCTTTTTCATATCAATCTCTCAATCCACGATTCCAGATTAACATTCTAAACATCCAATATCTCATTTGAACATACTTGTAATCTTCAAGTAATTTAGAATATAGATATGATGATTTGGCATCGTTCATATTAATGCAATTTACCGTCGGAAATAATAACTCTCGTCAAATCCTTGGTCTTGATTTTGATTTTCTTCTTACTCAAAAACTTAGACTTCAATGACTCGAATGCTTCAGTCAAGTTTGTCATTGAATGTTTCTTTCTCTTGGCTCCGGCATTTTGGTCTTTAACGGCATCGGAGATTCTTGAAACAATTAAACCAGCGTCGGCATTTTCTTCTTGTTGAACGACCCAACCGGCAATTTCCTTGTCTTTCAAGTATCCATTCTTATCATCAAGAACAATCACATATTCATACTTGACCTTTGGCAAATCTTCGGAATTGTCAGTCAAATCTTCATTGGTAGGAGTTTCATCTTCAACTTCTGGTTGAATCTCTTCCTCAGCAATTTCAGATTTAAGTTGGGTAATGACCGCAGCAATGATTGCTTCATCAATACCATTTTCACTCATTGCCGTTTCAATTTTTTCAAGTTCAATTTTCATGTTTTTTTATAATTTTTGTTACACTATGACTATACTACATTATCCTTTTAATGTCAATGAAAAGGTAGAATTCTACCCCAACTCACTGAATTGAAGGCGGTTAAGTCATTTCCGCCTGCATATGATATAGAAGACTGTAGGGAATCCTTTATTTCCGCAAGTCTTTGTTCATATGTTGTGCCCTCAACCAATTCAACTACACGGCCTTCCACATTTTTCTTGTGTCCTTTCATTTCATAAGAAGTTGAACCACGATAAACTTTCATGCCGTTAACTATTTTGGCAGGAGAATCAATACAAGATGCGAACCATCCGCCACTCATAACCATCGTGGCTTCGAACGTTAACGCTTTGGCAATGTCGCCATAGTGTTTGGCTCCACCATCGGCAATAATGGGTGGGACGGTTATTGGGTGTCCTAAAATGTCTCTGGAATGGGTTTTCCATTCTATAATATCACTCAATGTCTGTAAGGTGGGAACGTGAAATCCCGTCATATAACGAGTTGTGCATATAGAACCGCCTCCTATGCCTACTTTTATTGCATCAACTCCTAATTTTGTAAGATATTGAACTCCGGTTGCGGTAGCAACATTTCCAACTATGAGTTTGGTTTGTGGAAAATTTTGTCGTATGAAATTGATAATGGGTTCTACATTATCGTGGTCGGCATGAGCAACATCAATTGTTATAAAATCTATACGAAAGTCTCTGGCTTTCATATGTTTTAATTCTGATAAAGAATCCTCACCCACGCCTGTTGATATGCTTATCAGTTTCCAATTTTCATCGGTTCTATTTGCTAATTCTACAAATGAATATGGCGTTAATTGTGGATGTTGTTCATTTTCTTTACCAAATCTATGATAGATATAAAAGAACCCATTTTCAGATAACCATTTTGCATTACTGACGCCGATAATATCTTCCATGTTTGCAGGAACAATCGGCAATTTAAATTTCCAACCGCACAAATTAACTGACGGGTCTGCTTTACTTCTACTGGATAAAGATGAATGACGTGGAGAGAGTGTAACTGTATCGTAAGACAATAAAAAATCGTTCATAAGGGGTAACAATACCACACTTATGAACGATTTTCAAGATTTTATATTATTACCAACCGTGGTCGTCGTCGCCTTGAGTATCTTGTTCATGATATGCGACTTCACTCAAATAGTCACTCAAAGATTCATCATGATGTTCATCGCCCGGATTAGGCCACAATCTATTTGCCAATTCTCTTGAGAAGAATTCACTATAACTTTGCATATGGTCATCCAAATGTCTTCGTGTTATTGCGTGTCTAATTTCTGCTTCAATTTCATCTTCTTTGGTTGACCCTGTTCTGGCTCTTTCGGTGCTAGGGTCTTGCATTCTATCACCGTGGATATCCATTTGATTACGGGGGTCATTGTCATCATATTGATATCCACTACTAAGATATCCCTTGGCTATGATTTCGTCCATCGTCTTAATGTCTTTTAAGGCATTTGCGGCAATGGTTTTAACTTCTTCATCGGCATTTGGTGATTCGGCAGCAGCAGTAATATACTGTGACTGTGCTCGTAACATTCTACGACCCACATTTATATTACCATTATGTTCTTGTGTAGTTCTCCAATCAGATTCTTTAATCAATTTGAATTGATTGCCTCCAATATTTTCAAATAGTTTTTTCATTTATGCCCTTTTAGGTATTGCTGATACATAGGCCGTGATATCATAACGGTCTAGTGGTTGTTGAACGGAACCGGCTCCATGTGCTGTAATTTGACCAACTAATTCCATTGGTTTTCCGGCTTTATTTGTAAATGGAATTGAAATTTGCCATTCTTTATACTTAGGCATATTATTTGAAGTGTCTTGTTGACCTCCATATTTAGCACTTAAAATGTTAACTTCCAATCCTAATTGGTTTAATTTTTCAAAAATTTTATTAATGGCTTGCCAACTATCATCTGAAAATATTCCTTTTGATAGTTCTCCCAAAACTTTATTCACTCGTCCAGCGGCAACAGCATTTGATTGCCCATCAATCAAACTCGGAGTTCCATCGTTTTCTTTTAGAGTTCCTTTATCAATGTTTTGCTTTATTGATGCCCAATCAAAATCTTGAACGGTTTTGGCTTTTGGTTTTTTACTAAAAAACTTTTTGGATTTTTGTTTTGATTGTGGATTTCTTGGTTGCTTGTATTGACTCATTTCATCATCCGAACCAGCCCACATATCATTTACTGCATCGCCTTCTTCACCTTCAAATAATCCTTCTCCGGCTTCTTCATCGAAGAATTCTTTTGCTGCTTCAAAAGCGGCTCTTAAAGCCTGTTCAAAATCACCTTTAACCAAAACTTGTTCTACAGAATCAACTCCACTAGCAAGAGTTGCCGTGTCTGCCATATCTTCGATATCTATTCCGGTTCTTTTACGAACCATTATACCAACAATTTTATAAGCCGTCTTTCTTGTTCCAAGTTCTCGTATCCACTTTTCGATTTTTTCTTGAGTCTTTGAATCGACGGCCTCATTAAGAGAATTATGTTTATGTTGAATTTTATTTGCTTCTTCGGTTCCAGGAGCAAATTTTAAAACCAAATCTTCATACATCATTTCTTCTGACGAATGTGGTTCAGGGCCTTTAGCAATCGGGCCAGGACTAAAACGTGAAGTGCTTAATACAGAATAAAGATTACTTGATTGTCCACCATGATAAAAATTGGCAAACCAATAAATTGCTACTTCGGCGTCGTCTCTAAAACCTTCTTCGTTCCCATACATTTGACGAAGGTAGTTAAACATTTCATCTTTAGATGGGTCTTGAATGTTCTCAAGAAGTTTTGCTTCTGTGACAATTTTCTTTAAAAATAACTTTAACTGTGACTTTTTCATTTGAATTGTATTAACCGATTTCGGTTAGAATATCTCTTACAATATCTTCAACTCTTTCCCACTTATGAGATACAGGGTTTTGGACGACGTTTTTATTTACACCTTCTTGGAGATTTCCTGATGGAAACATGAATGCTCCTCTTGTGCTTGGGTTTGATACGAAGTCGAAGGCAATTAATTCAAAATCATCTTGAACAATGTCCGCTTCTTCGTTCATACTCTTATTGACGGTTCCAAGTCCACGGCTAGAAATACCAAGTCTAATATTTGCTTTGAATAATTCCTTTAAGATGTTTCCGTTAGGAGTTGGTAGAACTTCTACAGTTCCAATCAAATCATCACCTTCCCAATGCATTTCAATCACGTTATGAGAAACGTTTTGAAGATTGACCACAGATGATTCTGGATGGTCTAATTCTCCCAATGCTCTACGTTCTTTGATAAAATTTTCTTCGTATTTTTTGGATTCACGAAAGAGGGTATCTTTTGGATATACTCTACCATTTTGGTTTTTTACTTTTGCACGTTGAAGAATGCCTTTGACAATCAAACGTCTGTTCAAATCTTTAACGGCTTCTTCAAAGAGATTATCCTTGACGAATTCAAATGTTATACAATCTACTAATAATTGTTTATTGCTCATATTAAATGCTCCATCCAATCTCTTTTACGTATTCCAAGAGATAATATCTACCTGTTTTGTTTATTTCAATGGAACCTTTTGAATATTGACCGCCATACGTTCTCTGTCTCATGGCGTCTAAGGCGGCTAATTTGATGTCTCTGTTATCAACATTTACCATGTGACTTTCAGGGATTAACAACTTAACTTTAACCTTGGTAGCATTTACGCCTTCGGCCAACATCTTAGATGCGTCTTGTATGTAACTAACAAAATTAACCTTTCCATTTTGTGATTTTACATCATCGGACATAAATTCTAAAAGAAAACTATTCAAATCATTTTGAACCCATTCTGCAACAGGAGCCACTTTTTTCTTTTTCTTTGGTGGAATTGGTGCAGTTTGTGGAACTTCTGGTTGTGGTTCCGTAGGACTTGGAGTTGCAGATTTTGGGGCAGCCGGAGCAGGCGTTGGATTTGCATCTGGGGCCTGTGGAGTTACGCCTTGTGGTTCTCCTTCTGGTTGTTCGGTTGGAGGCGGAGTTCCATTTGGAGTTTCTTGTCCTCCTGGTTCATTTGCTGCAGTTGCTTGGTCTGCTTGTGGTTCTTCTTTTCCTGGGACAGGAGGTTGTTCTGCTCCTGGTGCCGGTTCTGAACCTTCACTCTCAATTTTGATATTAATTCCTGGTGTCAAGAAATATTTCTTGTCGTTTTCATCAGAAACAATAACGACATAATCTTTATACCAGAATTCTACACTGACTTTCTTTACAGCCTTAATGGTATAGTCGGTCTTTGGTTGACCGTAACCACGGGAAGCATTAGCAACTATAGTCTTGTTCAAAAGTCTTTCGTTCATCTTATCCAAAAGAACCTTCTTGGCATCTGCTTCTGCCTTGTTCTTCTTGTCTTCAAATGCTCTAAAATCTTTTGTAAAATCATATTCTCCTGGGTCTTCTGGTTCAGGAGAAGTATCAGGTGTTGCTGGTGGAGTTTGTTGGTCTGGACCGCCGGCATTCATGCCTTGTGGTGGGGCAACTGGAGCAGGCGCAGGAGCCAATGGGTCGCCCATAGGAGGCTGTGGTGCCTGCTCAGTCAAATTCAATAATTGTCTTAGTTTAATTCTGCTCATATTACTTCTCTTCGGATATGCTTTTTACTACTTTTCCATATTTCTTAGCAGAAGCGATTGCTCGACTACTGCCTTGTTTATTCTTTGAAAAGGCAAAAGGAGTTTGATATGCTCCTGCGCCTCCAGAATCGGACATTTCATTTACATTATCAGGAAAATATTCTGAAAATGTTGGTAAAAATTCTTTGATTACTTTTTCGGCAGTTACATAAGAACTTTTATCTTTAATTCCTAAACTATAAATCAATCGTCTTGCAAAATCTTGTAACATGGCTACGGCACGTTGTTGATTCATTCCTGTGACTTCATCTAAATTATGAAGTTTTTTAACAGCAACTCCACTTTCCATGTCATCTACATATTTTCCATCAAATCCTACTTTTTCTTGAACGCCTTCTTCGTATCTATCATCTTCCGGTTCAATTGGTTCGTCAACTTGGGATTGGTTATATGGTTTTAAAATTTCTGGACGATATTTCTTTAATTTTTCCGTCTTGCATTTAGGACAAACTCTACAAAGTGGAATTCCTTGTCCATCATTTTGCCAGTAACTTGGAAGTCCACTCCCACAACTACACAGTCTTTCATTTTCTGCAATGTTTACGGCCTTCATTACATTCTGTCTGCCGGCATCAAAATCGTGGTCATTTTTAACTCCGCCAATAGGTTGACCTTCGCCAAGTTTATTAACAAGGGCCTCTTTGACTATATGAGTGATTAATGATTTAAGATTTGATTTTTTCATTGACTTGATTTTTAATTTCTTTTAACAGTTCATATGAAAGTAATACGACCATTACTTGATTATCTTTTACTACTTTATTTGACTGTGGTTTTACTTTATCCAATTGACGAACTACTTCATTAATCTTAATTTGAATTACGTCATTGTCTTTAATTTTGGATGATAATCCATTCAATTGTGACTTGACATTATCTACTTGTGATGTAATAAATGTCCCCAAGGAATTAGTATTAGAAATATTGTTGATGTATTCACGGAGAACATTCTTTTGATTGTCATCCAAGTCTTTGTATTTCTTGTTCATTCCTTCAACCAAAATACGATAGGATAATAAACGGATATCTTCGTTCTGTTGCGCGTAGAAACTTAGGATATCTTCTTCTTCTCCTGCCCTCTTTGGTTTATTGACGATGTTTTCAATAATACAGGTTTTAGCCTGATAAATTTCCTGAACATCAAATTTAAGGTCTTTTGAAGATGCATCCTCGAAGAGTTTGAATATAGAGGCCAAACTTCTGTAATCCTTAATACTTGATTTCAGGAAATCGTCAATGGGGTAAAGTTCTTTAATTTCTTTAATTAATTCGTATTTCTCTTTAGCCAATTTTGCATTGCTAAGTTTTTTACGTTGTTCAACAATGACCGACAAAAATCTATCAGCATCGGAATTGTCTCTTTTCTTTTCCGATAAAAGAAAATTGTAAAGACGCCATTCCCTACCCAATTCGGTATTTTCTTTGAAATACTTGAAGAGCAAATCCTTGGCTTCGGAGCCTTCTCGTCCGGCAATAATGTCCGCAGTTATCTGTCGTGTCAACAGTTCAAACAAAATGCCGGTGTTTTTAAACTTTGAATGGCGCAATTTTTTAAGCATATATTCAACTCTTCCACTTATAATTTATAAATATGTCCATAATACGTGAAAATGTATTATTTCATTATTCACTAATTATGTTCCTTTCGTCTAATAAAGACGTTCCACCCGCCTCTACCGACTCCTTGATTAATTCCTTTTTTTCTGACTTAGATTTCAAATAAGAACTGAGACTTTGGAGTAAACTTCCTCTCTCCATAGTTTCAAGACTCAACGGTGAATTTTTTGTCCATTTTGGCGTTAATGAATCATGTCCCTTGTGAGGTTTCCTATTATTTTCTAGGTTTCCTAATGGGTCTTCTCCAAATGGATGTTGCGCACGGGCATCATGTTCGCCCTCTTGTGATGGTCTTTCATAATCATCAGCGTGTTCGCCTTGTTCTTCATCAAGACTTCCACTTCTATCTGCGTCAGTCATTTGATGCCACTTGGCATGGTTTACATTTCCTTTAATTTTGGCTTCTTGAAGTGGAGGTAATGAACCGCCTCCTGGGCCACCGCCTAAGTCAGGCAAATCGCCTCCAGACGGGCCACCAAGGTCAGGAAGTCCTCCGCCACCACCCAAGTCAGGAAGTCCTCCACCATCGCCGCCGCCTTCTTGGTTTGGATTAATTTTTTGAAATGGTTTGGCAGGGTCATTGCCTTCTTCTTCAATTGATTTGAATCTCCACATTTGTTTGGAATCTTCAACAATTTGGTCAAGCAATTCATTTGAATCATCTTTAGAAAGGTTAAACACATTTTTGTAAATCCATGCCTTTGAAAACAATTTGTTTTCCATCATGTTTTTAGCAAGTTCTGTCTTATTACCCCAGACTTCAATCTTTTCTTTTTCAAAAATAGTGGAAGGATTTGTCAATTCTAATTTAAAATTGACCAATGATTCGTCACGATATCCTTGTGAATACAAATGGACTATAGCAATCTTTTCCAATTCTGAAACAACTACTCTTTGAATACGCCCAATAGTTCTAGCAAAACGAACATCTTCTGATGCTAATGTGGCCTTACCGGAAAGTTCTTCTTCATATCCCAAAAATGCTTTTGGAATTTTCAATGCAGACATCAATTTATTACGGAGATATTGAATATCATCAATACCTGTAAACTCCATACCAGACAAGGTTTCAATGGATGTTCCGCTATCACTACCACGAACAGGAAGATAGAAATCTTCCACCATGTTTTGAAGATTGAAACGAAGGTTATAATCACCGGTTTGTGGGTCAATATAAGGAACCTTCTTCATCTTGGAAATTGCCTTTTCCATGAAACTATCAACGTCTTGTGGTGGAATGTTACCAACATCCAATTTGAAAATACGTTTTTCAGGAGCACGCATGATACGATGGATTAACATAGCGTCTTCCATCAATGACAATTGTTTCCAAACACGACGTGCGCCTTCAATCATGGCTTTACCATAAGGAAGGAAATTTGAATCGGAAAGTAATCTAAAGTGAGCACACTCAAAAAATTCCAAGGTTTCTACTTGGGATGTATCGGTTGGGCGGATTTGGAACTTGACGTAGTTCTTATTAAGTGGGTCTGTGTTTTCAAGACGTTCAACATTGTAGGCGGAAATCGGTTCAATTTGATAAACACCGTATTCAGGTGATACATAAAGTCTCATGTAAAAATCACCATACTTACAAAGATTTCTAGTCCAAGACCAGATGTTATGTTCAATATTTAAGATATCATAGAACAAATTTTCAAGAATTCCTTTGATATTATCGTCTTCGGCTTGAACGACCAAAATTTTACCCAATTCATTTACGGTGGTGGATTCATCAGCATAGATGTCCAAAGCAGAAGCCAAAATCGGGTCCATGTCCATCGTATCATAATCTCTGAACAAATCAATACGAGCAGCCTGATAGGCCAGTGAAAAGTCTCTTGTGTAAGCATTATAGGATGTAGAACGAACTCGGTTGAAACGGTCACGAAGACTGTTTCTATCGGTGGCATACATTAAATCGCTGGTATCCTTGACTTTAAGTTTCTTGCCACCGACGTTTCTTACTACTACACCCGCAGAAAACAATTTCTTTAGACGGGCAAACAGAGATTTTTGTTTAATATCAATCTCGTCTCCATCCATCTGTGTTTCTGGTCTCATTGGGCTATTTGCTGGCATATATTATCCTTTATTTTTAATGTGTATGTGTGTATTCGGGCACATATAAATATGTCAAACTTATCGTAACAACCATGTTAAAGATGTTACATCTCCAGGCTTTCCGCCTGTTTTCATTTGCCACGAATCTCTACCGGTTGACTGCATACCAGCCCTGTAGATTGGTGTTTTATCATTATTTTGATTAACGTGTATCTTATCTAGCAGAGTTTTACTTAAAAGAATACCGTCTGAACGAAGTCGTAAAGCAGTATCTCTGACCCACAATCCTATTCCAAGGGCCATAACCAAATCGTCATTATAGTTTTCGGCTGCTTGTGCTTTGCCATTTTCCCATACAAATGTTTTGAGTTCTTGGATAAGTCTCGATGAATGAATTGTAACCGCACGTTCTCTGAAATACGCTTCTAATTTTGAAATAATGACAGGACGTGTGCTTATGGTTGTTGAGAATCCAGGTTTTAGTTTCTTATCTTCTGCATTATGTCTGTTAGTCAATTGACGATGGACATCGACAACCTTTAAATCCAAACTACTATAGAATGTGTTTTTGTATTCTCGGTCAATAACTTGTTGTAATACAGCGACACCTATGCCTGTGTATTCAATAATCAAAAGAGCATCGTTATATTTTGTTGCCATAGCAACCAACTCATTACCAAATTCTTTTGTAGATAGTTGTCCGTAATATTCTGCAACCTGTTCCAGAGAATCCAAATCAATTACGTGTGCCGCAGAATTATCCAAACCATCACCACGGGCTACGTCAGCAGAGATAATATAGTTGTGTCCTTCTTCCGGTCGTTTAAAAATCCACCATTCTTCACCACGTTCGGCTTCAAGACGGTCATGAATCATTTCAGGATTTTCTTCATACTCTTTAAGAATCATCAAATCAACTACGTTTGTTCCTGATGATAAGAAGTCACAATCACACTCCTGATTTGCACCTTTGACTCCCAATTGTTTTGTTTGTTCGTCTCTCCAACGTTGGTCACGTTCAGGATGTAATTGCCAAGGCAATTTTAAAGTCTTAAAATCGTTTTTCTTTTTCTCAGCACCAACCCACATTTTATGAAACCAATTACCAACACCATTTGGAGTTGAAAGCACAATGGCACGTCCACCAGTTGACAAGGTGTTAAAGCAAGAAGTCCAAATATCTTCTGCCTCATCAATAAATGCCGCTTCGTCAATAATCAAAAGACTCAATGCCTTTGAACGTCCTGCGTCTCTTGATGATGATGTGGCTGCAACTTGTGAACCATTTTCAAATCTCAATGACATATGGTTATTTGTAGTTTCCTTTACTTTTAACCACGACGGAAGATGTTCATTAGCAAAACGAACCTTGGTTACAATTTCCTTTGAAACTTCTTGTTTAATAGAAATAATCAAAATACTCTTATCACTATTGAAGATTGATAACCACAGAGAATAAGCGGCAACTAATGTTGTAATACCCAACTGACGAGATTTGAGAATCAAAAGAAAACGGTCATCATGAAAATGTTGCATGGCATCTTCTTGGAATGGAAACAAATTAAATGGGATGGTTCCCTTATTTGGATGTTGAATCTTTACATACTTACGCATGAAATAGATTGGGTCTTCCATGCATCTTTTTGTTTCTTCACGGATTACGTCTCTTAGATTTGGTGTATTGGCCATATTAAACTGTCAATGTTAATTCAAAGTCTTTTATCTCTTTATCAATTTTTTGTAACTCTGCATCAACCTTTATTAAGTCTTCTTTGGCATCTTCCAACCACTGTGGATTTGATTTTCCTGAAAACGTCAACTCTTTACCATCAGGCATAGTCTCTCTGATTTTTCCGGTTTCTTTACTTAAAAAATCAATTGCCTCCAAAACTTTTTCTCTAAAATCTCTTAATGCTCCACGATGGTTTTTTAAAACTTTCATCTGTTGATATTCTGACCATTTCCCATTCGTGCGATATAACATTTCTTCGGCTTCAAGACATTCATAACACATTTGAGTTTTTGGAAAAACTTTCTGGTCTAATCTATCCCCATACAATCTAACATTCGTTCCACACTTTGAACATTTTGATGCACTATTGATGGCATCAAGAATTGGTGTCTCACAAGAATTTAATTGGACATTTCTACCATTTTTTCTTTGCCACTTCCTACCTCTGGAATCTTTCCACGTCTCGCCTTCTTTTTTTGTTGCTGATTCCGGCGTATAACCTACCTGTATAAATGGGTTTTCCCCATCTACCACCTGTTCAATTGTTTTTAAATCCCATTTACGTCTGGCCATAATTTAATCCTTTGTATTATATAGTTCACAGAATGTCATCATTTTATTTATAATAACACGAATTTATGGACTCATTTCTATTACTTTTGAACCTGTCACCCAGTATATTTTTCTGCCGGCCAAAGAATCATATTCAGAGGCTAAAGATTTTCTTGTGGTAATTGTTGTGGCTAATCTATTACTTCCGTCTCCAAGTGAGAGATATAAATATTCACTATCACCGTCTATATCAACAATTGGGTCAAATACTAATGCACCGTCTGCTCTAACAGAAACGATTCTACTCTGACTTATTGCTGGATTGCCTGGTCTAGCGACTATGTTAGGAAGATATATGTCTCCGGCTTGAACTATGATGCTTTGTGATACATACAAACTTCCTGACACGTATAAATCTTGATATCCACCGCCGCCTGGAATGTATGGAACCAATGAACTTCCAGACGGGTCAAAATTTTGAAACACATTCAAATCTGAATAAATCAAATTGTTATTGATGTCGAACAGTTCTGCTTTGATTTGAAAGGTTTCATTTGCAACACTTATCGGCCAAGGAATTTTTGTATTGTAGATATCTGGAGAAAATCCATCATCACCATAAACGGCAACTTCTATGTCTTTTATGTAAGCATTACACAAAGTTGGAACGACAACCAGAGTTCCATAAATGTCATTTTGTGGAGTATAAAATGTATATGAATTTGTAAAATCTACAATTGAACCACTCTTATTTGCTATAATTTCAGCAATTTTAATACCGTAATTTGGGGTGTAATTGTGTTCTTGAGTTGCCGTAGGATATGAACTTGTAATGTAAAATGATAGTTTTGCTCCCATTTCCGTTGGAACTTTTTGAACAACTGCCGATATGTCAATTGAATATTGAACATTCGATTTGAATGCCATGAAATTAGAATCATAAGCAGAACCGGATTCAGATAAAAATTCATCCATGTCAAATGGAATGTAGTTTGCATTACGATTTATTGGAGACGAATCATTTTTTACTATGAAATAATCTGTGCCTGTTGGTGGTGTTGTTGCGGAAACCAACATACTATTAATAGCATAACTTGGCGTATGTGTCAGAGTAATATTGTTCGAACTTGTAAACCAATATCGGTTTATATGTTGTTGATTGTAAAATTTACCAACCAAATCATAGTATTTATTTTGAGTTAAATCGTCAATCAAAACTTGATTTGGCTGAATAGGTTCATCCGAAATTACAGAAAAATCCGCATTGGATAGAAGACTCTTTCTATAAATTTTATGTCTAGCAACATAACCAGAAAACGTTCTAATGTTTTTGTATGATATGTCGGCATATGATTGTTTAACAATGTAAGTTATACCACCGATAGTAGTAGTTTGGTAACTAGCAGATGAATCATTATAATTGATAAATGAGTATTCAAGAGAAAAATCCGCATCAATAATGTTTGTTATTGAATTATTTCCAAATCCATCCAAATAATAAAATGGTCGGTCAACTTGAACGGTTCCATTATTTAATACATTTTTAATGGTGTAAGATGATGTAATTGAAACTGGAATTTCTGTTAGTGACGTTGGAGATTGTATGGTATTAATGTATAAATTAATCGTCGAACCAATCATTTGTGAATTAAATGAACTGATTGCCGGTGTAGAATTCACTACTAACGGATTCGTTAAAATAAGACGATAATCAATGTTAACGTTAGATTTATTTATCGTTGCTTGATTAGTATTTTTTACAGGAGTTACGGCAAGTCCTGTAACTTTTCCTGTAAAATTTTGATTACTAACTAAATTTTGAGAAATATCAGAACTTAAAACAGGCAAATCGGCCGAGTTTACTTGAAGTGTTGGAGTCTGATAAAATCGAACTCTTGAGTGATTTTTTAGAGTCTTATTTATGACTACATTTTGAATCCATTTGACAGACCTACCATCAACAAGAGTTCCGTAAATGATTAGACGACCTACACCATCTGCCGTATCTCCGTAAACGTGAATAGAAACTATTGTTGCCGACCCTTCTTTGTAAGTATTTCCGATTGTAGAATCATCGGAATAAGTTGCCATTTCTATGAATAAATTATCGCCTTGAGCATCAAGACATTCTATAAAAATTTCACTGTCTTGGGCTAAAAATGGAGAACCATTTATAGCAATAGGATTCTTACCGGCGGTTAAAGTAGAGTTAAATTCCGATACAACAAAGTAACGTGAAAGATACTCTGTATCAATCACGTCTGCTTGTTTGGTGTATAGGCCGTAACTGACGCCGGTGACGCCAAAACTGTCCAATAGATTCAATGCCATGCCTAATAAATAGGCATATTATACGAAATTGACCTTGGAAAACCCATTATCTTTAGTTATTTCAATGTGGTTATCTACCACATCCCTCAATGCTTCAAGGTGAGATACTATCATAATGAAGTCAAAATGACTCTTTAAATAGGCAAATAATGAACTCATTTGTGCCAAATTCTCTGCGTCGAGAACACCAAATCCTTCATCTATGATAAGGAAGTTAGGTCTTGGTAGATTTGATATGTTAATCAACGCCACACGTATAGCCAGAGACAAGGCAAACTTCTCAAAACCGCTTGTGAGACTCATTAACCACTGTCTCCCATCATAAACTATATATGGAATTATGTTCTTTCCATCCGTCTCAAATAGAGCGGTAAATTCACTAACTTGACTCAAAATGCTATTAACTTCATTCTGAATTTCAGGAACAGTCGCAGTAATGACTTCAAATGGAATACCATCACGACTGACTGCCTGACAGTAGATTTCATACAATTTATGTTCTTCTTCTACAAGTTTAATCTTTGAAATCTTGTTGTTGATATCATTTATTTGATTTTTACATACAGACATTTTACTGTTAATATCCATCAAAGTTTTCGTCTTTGTCTTGTGTGAATGTTCAACTTGAACTAACTCTTTTTCAAATTCTCCTATTTGTTTTTTGATGTTTTCGTTGAATGTCATTGACTCTATATTCTTATTGTAGAGTTCAATATTCTTTTCATGTTTCTTAACGTCATCTTCTAATTTAGACAAATTTTGTCGCATAGAATTTATATCGTCCGTAAGTTTTATACGGTTGTCTTTTAGTGTATTTCGTTTAGAAAGCAGTCCTGTCAATCGAATATTTGCTTCGTATGACCATTCTATTTCAGTAATTTTTGCTTCAACTATGTCGAGTTTGGTTTTTATTTCAGTCGCTTCGGATTGAATTTGTTCCATTCTTTCCTTGGCTTCCTTAGCATCTTGTGCGATTGCACCGGCGTGTTTTACACAGAATTCACAATCAGGATTGTAATCAATGTCTCTCGCCCTGTCAAAAATCTTCATGTCTCGAAGATAACTTGCCTTCAATTGTTCACGTTTATCTTCAATGTTTCTTTTGGTTTCTTTAAACAGTCTTAATTGAGAAGATAGGTCAGAAACGTTTTTTGACTCCAATTCTGTTATCTCAGTTTCAATTTGTGTCACTTGTGCAGACACAATTACAATTCCTTTTTCTCTACTGTCTATGTCTTTTTTGGCATTGTCTAATATGACTTTGGCCTTATCCAAAGACATCTGACTATACCCAAGCAAAGGAATATCCCCATCAATTTTAATGAGTTTTTTAGTTGTTTCCAACACGGTTTGTTGTAATAAATCACGATTTTTACCTATCTCTAATAAGACGTTTTGTTCTGATTCATATAGGAGTTCTGCCTGCTCTAAGAAATTCTGATACTCCACAAGTTTGCTTGTGTAATCATCATTTCTATAGGTTTTAAGCATCACCAACAACTCTTTTAGATGTTCATTTCCTTCCGTATAGAGTCTGTCAAACACTGTAAGACCCATGAATTGAGCGAACAAATCTTTTCTATCTGTGTCACCCATGTCAATAATTGACGCATTATTTTTACCATTTTGAACGCTTAGAGAAGTCAATACAAAGTCATCATAAGACCCTAAATATTCTCTAATTACTTCATTTGTATTGCGTCTTTGTTCGCCATTCAAGTCAACTTCCTCACCATTTTCAATCTTCCAGAACTTGACATCAACCTTGGCTTTGCCCTTTTTATCTGTCTTGGCATCACGTTTAATGAAGTATCTTTTACCGTCCAATTCAAACTCAAACTTACAACTAAATGTGGTTTTTTGGTCATTCATGATGCTTTTAGCACCGGATGCACGCTCACATTTATCAAATAAACAAAAGGTCAGAGCCGAGAAAATGCTTGATTTTCCAGATGTATTAGCCGCAAATAACCCAACCAAATCCTTCGTTTTTGTGAAGTCAATTACATTTCCTTCACCGTAAGAAAACATATTTTCCCATTCAAATTTGATAGGAACCCATCGAATGTTTCTTGCAAATTCATCTTTCTTAACCACATTATTTACGTCGTTATTTATCTTAATAACACCGTCAATGATGGTTTGGTCGGTCACACTTAATTTAGTCTTTAGATAGTCTGTAATCAGTTTTGTCTGATAATCTTTGTCATTAATGTCACCCAAAACTATGTTTCCTGACGCAGATGGTATTCTTGTTAAAGATTTTGATACGTCTAATTTTTGATATGAGACTTCAATAACTTCGGTCAATCCTTTGACATGAACGACTGCGGATTTTATCTCCGATGGAGTGCAATTATCATGTTGAATACGAATTCTGGCCTTCTTTGGGATGTTAGTAGTGTCGGTCATAATGACACCATTTTTAACTAACACACTAAAAAATCCGTAGTCATTCTGTATTTCAACGTGAGAATAATCACGTCTTGAAAGGTTCCAAAATGAGTAACCGTGACCCTTTAAAGGTTCGTCATGTTTCTGTTGAATCATCGAACCACAATAATGAATGATTGGTTTAAATGTGTTGTAATCGTAGGCTTGAAGGTCTTGCTTTTTATGAATATCACCCATCAAAACTATGTCATGATTGTCAAATAAATCAATTGTAATTGGTGGAAACGCCAACTTAAATCCTAAATCCGTAGTTGCACCATCCACTTGTCCGTGATATGTGGCAATTAAATATTCGTGTTGATTCTTGTATATTGCAGGAATGTCAATTCCTTTCATATACTTGTCGGGTGTATCAAATACACTGTAATTATTGATACAAATATTACCCAAACTATACAATCCAGACTCTTTCAAATAGAACAAATTAGGATGATTGATAGCATCTACGATAGGACTTAAACTGTCCATACGATGTCTATTTGTGAGATTTGTATCGTGGTTACCTGTGATAAGAATCGTTGGTCGTAGATTGGCACATTCTTTCAAAAACTCTGCGGCCAAGTCAACGCATTCAGGACTCAAATCCAATTTACTATTTACAACGTCGCCTAAAATGAAAACTGCCGTGGTAGATGGAGAACTATAAACATCCTCAAAAAACTTTTTAAAAGCAGTCTTGTATTCGTCATGGCGTCTTGTAAGCCTGATATGAATGTCGGCTACATGAATTATATGACTGAATTTTATGTTAGTTGGTAGTTGTTTAATTGGCATAACTGATGATTGGTTTGACGTGTAAATCTTCTATAAAATCGTAAAACAGTTCTTCCCATTGTTTGTAAAGTCCCAAGAATCCTACGTGTTTGTATTGAAATCTTAACGCATCCATTTCGGCTTGAGACGTTGAAAAATACTTTCTTGCCATTTCATTATACTTTTTACCCTTCGCTTCGTGTGACTTACATTGTGGTTTGTCATATTTGACTCCTGCAAAATGCTGCATATGATGACGCCACTCATGGGCAATGATTCCTGCTCTTACATCATCTTCATGTTTATTACCTAAGACTATAACACCATATTTCATTGATATTGGTTTTCCTGTTAAAGTAAACATTCTGGCTTTTGGTTGTGGCGCATAATATACTCCACCAGCACCAACAAGAGGCCATTCTATTATTTCAGGAATAGGCAACGTTTTATCGGTTTTTTTACGAATCCAATTTGTCTCTAATGATTTCATGAATTAAGTTTTGCTCTAATTATATCTCCAAAATCAAATGCTTTTGAATTGAAAATTAACTCTTGTGTTTTTTCAAATCCCAATACGGAAGGGTCTTTATCTCCTAATTTTACAAGATGAATATCAATTTTATTTATCTGTAAATCTTCAATATCATCATAAATGTCTATGGCCTGACTTAATGCGTCATTATCAAGAACCACGTTTACACGTTTGACATTATTTGAAACTATTGCCAATTTTAAGCCTAGTGATAAAGTGGTTCCAAATAGAGGTATTGAATTATTTCTTACAGCCAAAGCGTCGAAGGTTCCTTCTACAAGAGTTATCGGTTCATTCCAATTTACAAACAATTCAAATCCAATCATTGTTTTTGGCCACGGAGGCAACATATATTTGTAAAATGTATCTACATAAGACCTAGCAGCAAAAAAGTTTATATTGCCATCTTTATCATATGATGGAATAACAACTCGTTTTTCATAAATCCCACTTTCACAAAATCCTATATTGTAACGAATGATTTCATCCATAGACACATTTCGTTTATTAAGGTATGACATTGCCAAACCATAATCAGTTGTGTCCGATGGCTGCCAAAGAGGTATAAATTCGTCGGGCAAAGAACAAATCTGTTTGTTGATTGTCTCAACATCACTACGTTTCCAATCAGTTCCGATGATTTTATAGAGTTCATCAAAATACTGTGCTTTGGTTTTGAGTTTATAAAAAAGTGAACTGATTGTTCTACCTCGCGCATTGCAAATCCAACAATGCCATTCTTGAGTTCGAACGTTGATTTCAAGTTTCTTTTTATGATGGGAACAGAAAGGACAATAATAAACCGCTTCTTCACCCTTACGGATATAAGAAGTTTGGGTCAACACCTTGTCAAGAAGGGAAAATAATTGAGACTCCTTTAGCATTTTGGTGGATGCTAATCTATAAAAAGTAGAACGTCAACTTTTTATGAAAACTCGTTAATTTGGAGTCGTATCCCAATTAAACTGACCGGATTGACTGACGTGTAAAAACAATATAACAGATGGATTATCACAGGCAACCACTGATATGTTCTTTGCATTTGCCACAGATGCGGTGATGCCATAAGCAAAAATGTTACCTTGACTATCGGTTTGTATAATATGACTGTCAGAATCAATCTTATTAACCGTCAAATTCCAACCTATAATATCACCAGCAGGGTCAACACTGAATAAGCCAGATGGAATTCCAAAAGTCGATGCCGTTACACTTGAAGCACTAACACTATTGGTAATCATACCAATTAATCCAGATGCTGTCATTGTTCCGGCGACATTTGCCCAACTTGAAGATATTGATGCACTTGAAAAACTAGCACTCGTTGATGCAAAAGAACGAGAAGCATAAGATGATGAATTTGCCCAAGTTGAGGCACTTGCATATGATGATGACATTTCCCAACTTGTCTGAACAGAGGACGTTTCAGAAAATGAACACGTCAATTGTAAGTATGTAATTTGATTGCCCAAAGAATCGGCAATAACAGACCCAGACGTAACCACCGATGCGGTATAAGTTACTACAGGATTTGTATTTGTTAAAACTAATGATGGTATAACTGGCATAGATTAAATTATGATACAGATTGTAACAATCCGTTTACGAAACTCATTGTTGTTACACTGGCCGTCAAATACACGGTAGCCGTCAAACCTGCCGTAGAGGTTAAAGCCGTAGCATAAGATGCAGTTCCAACAAATCCATTTGATGCGGTTATGGCTCCTAATGAATCAATTTCTCCAAATACTTTGACTGTTGTAGTTGGATACATTTCAATATTACCACCTGCGGCTTCCATATACATTGCGCCAGTAGCACTAAGAAATACGTTAGTAGTGGCAAGAACGCTAATTGAACCTTGGTGTGAATGGATAAAAACATCCGAACCAGCATCAATTCCTAATGTATTACTTGAACTTAAAGAACTAGATGCCCAACTAGAACTTATTACACCTACTGAATTGGTGGGTGCCCATGATGCGGATACGGCATTTGCCACAGTGAGATTTAATGACGCCGTTATGTCATTTCCATCGCCATTGACTAAAGATGATGATTCAGAGTTAAACTGAACGAGATTCTCGTAAGTTTGTGCCGGTGTCTTTCCTGTGAGGGTATATTTTGGATATGCCATATGTTTTTTAGTCAAAAGTTGTCATTTATAAATATACCCTTCATCCATATAAAGAACAAACAATTGCGTCATACATATCACTATTATGAGCATCCCAATCACCATTTCTGTTAAGTTTCTCAAATTCTTTGATATTTGAAACGTAAAGAGGAACTTGTGATTTGACGTATTCTTTCGGTTTTATTCCTGGAATTCTAGCCTTACCAAACACCTTTTTTCTCATTGTATTTACATTACATAGAACGATTGGAAAGGTAAAACTCTCACCCATCATGTATTCAAATACTGCGTTCCATCTTGAAAGAGTAATCAATGTTTGTTGTGAAGTCAGTCCACCACCAAAACCAGATAAAGCGGCTTCAAGATTTACATGATTTACAGAATCGGTAAGTTTGTGTTCTTTAAGAAAAGATATTACAAATTTCCCCTTTTCTTTATTAGTTTCTAATTTGGAGATATTCAAAAAACCAGCATCCAAAACAGAACCACTTTCAGAAAATGCCCATCCGACTATTGAAGTGGATGCGTCGAGGCCAAGAATGATATTTTTAGACATAAAAAAACGATATATGTAATATATACACATATCGTTTTCTTTAAAGTAATTTTATAAATTATGAAGGAAATGAAGCATCATAAGGTGTAGTGCTTAGTCCTTGAACATATGATGATAAATCTTTACCATCATTTTTAAAGTCAGAAACACCTTGTTGAACTCTGGTTAAAAATCCGTTTGCTTTCTGAAATTGAATGGCTTGGTAATTGGCAAATAGTCCATCAACACCATTAACAATGATATCTCTGTCGTTAAATGCACCACCAACCCTCTGCGTAGCATAACGTGTTGCTAGGTCGGTTGTCAATGATGGTCTTGGTGTTGGTATTGGCATAATCTGTTATTCCTTTAATTATAAATATGGTTAGAAATCCATTTTCACAACAAAATTAATTGGAAAATCTGGAGTTATCTTGATTGGTGAACCCAATTTAGCGATAGCAACAAGGTCGGTCTTGTCATAGAGTCCAATAGCCGTCACAGTAGGCGCCAGATACGAGCCTGTTGGGTCGGTTTTACTTAAAGCGGCATATTGTAGGAAATTACCATCAATCATAGGCGGTTGACCACGAAGAGTCAATCCATTCATATAGTCAAGAATACTGCTCAAATATTTATTTTGAGAATTTGGAGTAATATAAGAATCGTAGTTCTTTTGAGTCAAACGATAGATAAAATACTTCCACAAGATGTTCATATCATTGTAGTTAATCTTATTGTCATTATTGAAATCCAGACTGTTATACAAGGTATTATTGATAGTAGAATAACTTGATGAAAATAGACTGTCAGTTCCAGACCAAGACGACGAATACATATTGTAAACAGACGTTTCCTCGTCGGTGGTTGTGTCGAGAATTGAAGATGTCCAATCAGTATTAGGCGCTCCACTTGTTTCGGTGCTCTTATATGCCATGTATCTCAACAATACATCAACATCTTGAAAATCAAATTTGCCATTGTTATTTATATCAAATACTGCATTTGGTAATACAATTGATGTTGGATTTGTGCTAACATTGAACTCACCTGGTTCCACAGGACATACGACTTGTTTTTCAAATACTGTTTGTTTTGATTTGAAATCAATTTCATATTCATATTCATTTGTTGCTACACTGTTTAATTGTAATCCTTCAAAATTAGAACCAGAAGTCATGATTACAATTTTACCGTTACGGTAAAAAATGTTACCAACATAGAATTGTTCACGAAGATTCTTTAAATTGTAAATGTATGCTTTACCGCTTAAATCTCCTAGATTTGAAACGCTACCAGTAAAACTTCCTGTCAAAGCATTCAAATCCATTTCGGTTGATGACCCGGAAATTAACATTGGAGCACCGATTGTAACAAATTGGCCTGACACACAAGCGTCCCATCCATATACGCGATATGGAGATAATAGACGTTTCTTTACTTGATAAACGTTGGTGATATCCCAATCGACATTTGTAGTATCAGGAATTGAACCTGTGGCTTTGTTGAATAAAACAAATTGTCCACACAAAGCGTTTTCACTTTCATCGCCACAGTAATTTTCTTGAAATAATGAGGCTCTTAAATAACAGATAGAAGAAGATAGAGCATTAAGTTTCGGAACTCCGGCAACGGCATATTGGTCAAAAATACTAACAGACCAACCGAGTTCATTGTTGTTCATTATCTTTTCGTTGCCATATGATTTTCTTGCTAAATAATAACCATAGTCTCTATTAGCACAACGTTCAAAGAAATATACTGCACCTTGTCTGTATTGTAATGACCCTGTATATTCTTGAATGGTTCTATCAAATGGAGCACCAACCATTACACTGTTTCCATACATTGCAACTGAATGACCAAATGAATCGTAGTTGTTTGGATAATTGTTTATGATTGGTAATGTAGGATAGAATGGTAATGGATAAATTGAACTACTATTTGGTTTCAATGTAAATGTATTATTCCATTGTGTTCCGTCAAATTCATAGACGTAAGCATTTGAACTGCTTATTTTTGAACTACCAACTACCATACTCCAACTAAATGAAGATGATGCCTTATTTAATCCAATCGAAGAACCAAACTCATCGCCGGAACCTAATCCAGGAGGCGTAGGTAACGTTTGAACAAATGACCAACTCAAATTATTACCATTGTATTTTCTAAACATGAATACTGCACCAACACTTGATGATTCTTCCGGCGAACCAACAGCCAACCATTCATCATTGATTGATAGAGAATATCCAAATGAAGACGTTGTTGTTGTAACGGGATTGTAAATTGTGGTAAGATATGGGTTTGTTCCGACTACACCGACTGCTCTCATACTCAATCCAACGATGCTAGATGTTGTATAATAGGTAGGAATTGTTATATCGCCACCACTATTAGATGTTGAACCTACAGCAACATTCAACCAGTTTGAAGTTGGTAATGAATCTTTTGTTTGAAAAATTACATAGGAATAATTTTGATATGCTGGAACACTTACATTAATTGAAATGTATGCTCCAATAGACCCAGTTCCTATAATAGTTGGAGGAATTCTATTTGCATATGGGTCAATATCCAATACAGATAAATCAAATAAATCTACGTATCCTGAACCAGAAAATACTAAAGATGAAGATGAAAAAGTAAATATATTTCTGTAATATGGATTGCCTACTGCCAATAACGCATTTCTTACATCTACTGCCCAACCATAACCATCTTCGGACGATGTGTAGTATTGAGCAGCATCAACCAACAAATCTTTATCTGCTGTATATGGAATTGAACCTGTGTATTCAGTGTGAAGATAGTAATCTGGACCAGTTGGTGCTATGTTATTATCTTCCGTAGAAAGAATGACTTGTTCAATTGATGTAGGCGGTCTATAAAGAGTTGTTTTAGAATCGTGAACGTCGGTATTGATGTTATATTTTTAAACTTCAACTGACCCTGTTCTGTTTATGCTTGCAGTTAACGGGTCAAATCTAAATGGATTTGGATTACCGACTGCGGCCCAAGGGCCGTCGCAAGTAACCGACCAACCGAAGTTTTGATTATAAACCTGTGCAATCATGACTATAAATAGGTCGAGAATGCAAGTTTAGGCTAACACTCTTCCCCAGTTCCAAACGAATGTTAAACTTAAAGTTTGAATGTTTGTTTTTGTTTGATTCTGATTAAAAACACATGAAAAATATTGGTCAGCGGCTCCATTGCTTCTCCAGTTATTTCCTACTCCCATAGAACGAAGGTCATTTCTAACAGCAGTGGCTACATCAAATGTGACATCACGATATAGTGTAAAACTTAATGGTGTATATGTTTGTGTGCTCATATTGGCATTATACGTGCTCCATCCAGAAGTTCTATTTGTTGCACTATCATAATTTGCATTTGATGATGAACTGTTTGATACCCACGCAGTAAATCCTACTCCAGGGTCACATCCTCTAGTATCAGCACCTGCATTTGTGGCTATACTGGTTACCCAACCATTGATGACACCGCATTTTTGTAAATTGTAGTAAAATCCTGTGTCTGTTGAGGGCGCAACCGGCCATCCAGAAATTGATGCCGTAGCAGGAAGACCAGGAGAACTTGCTGTAGGATACATTGCAATATCCAATTCATACAATAATCTTAATTTTTGTCCAACGCCAATTGATTGTGTAAATGGTAATAATACACGACTAAAAACAGTTGATTGAAGTGTTCCCCAACCCACACCAACTTCTGTAAATACTACAGAAGAAGTTTCATAATTGAAATCCCAACTTCTTCGATTTTTTTGAAGATTGCCAACAATTGTTGTTCCGGCATATGTTCCATCTTGATTTCCAGTGAACCAATTTCCTGTTCCAACAACATGAAGTGGAGAATTTAATCCAACTTGTGATGTTTTCCAGATTGTAAATGGTTGTTGTGCAACTCCTGTAGATGGTGTAACTGATGCTGAAATACCTGATACTGCCAATACTCTGGCTTCTGATGAATCGTTAAATTTAATCATATCACCAACTTCAAGAGCATTTGTATAACCGGAATTTGAACCTGTTAATGCTTGAAGACCGGTGACACCTGGAAATAATGTAAATATAGAAGTTGAAATTGAGCCTGATGAATCTCCTGATGATATTGAATTGGTTCTAGTCCCATTTCCTGCAAAGGCATTGTTCATTATACTACCATAATCAAGAGTTGCCAAAGCATCCATTCCTTGATTCAAAATTAAATTCTTTTGCCAATCTGGCTGTTCCCATACAACTTCTTCATCGGCTCCTATAACAAATAGTTTATATTTACCGCTTAATGACTGTGCCACAGAGGCTTGGAGTTTTACATTATTTGATTCTTGATTATTCATACGTTTACCTCAATACATATTTGTTATATTACATTTCCACCCACAAATCCGATGCTGGAATTCATTTGATTGAAACTCATAGTCACTAAGAATGTCGTAGTAACTTGCGAGCCAGATACAAAGAATATTCTATTAAATACAGGGTAATCAACTGAACTACTATCAAATATAGTTGTAGTTATCAATGAACCCGATACAAATGACATACTTGTAAATACAGGGTAATCAACTGAACTACTGTCAGTTATGACGGTATTTACAGTAGAACCTGATACAAAGTTCATAGTCATAGTTGGATAATCAACTGAACTACTGTCAGTTATGACGGTATTTACAGTAGAACCTGATACAAACAAAATTCCATTAAATACCGGATAATCAATCAATGGAGGCATCAATTGAGTGCTACCATACACGAATCCAATTTGCATACTTGCCGTATCGGTGTGTAATTGACTTTCAATTCTACCGCCAAAGAATGCGATTTGCATACTTGCCGTTTCCGTTGTAACGTGGTCGTGATTTGCCCAATAATCATCACAATAAGATGATGAAAGATGTGATATAAATTCATTGATATATTCACCCAATTCTTGTTGGTGTGAGAATAAATTCTTACCTGCAAATAAATTTCCATTACCATCATCTTGAATCAAATACACATTATCAAGCGTATTGTCATACACTCTGACAGATTTTGGAACAATCTTATCACCATATACACTTCTAGGGACATCAATTAATCTAAACTGGTCTGATAAATTTCTTTGGGTTTGTGATAATGTAAAGTCAATATTTTCTATGCCCCAAATTTTTGATGGGTCTAAATAACTGTTATAAAACATTGTCTTGACTTGATGATAGATTGAACGTTTGTATGTTCCGTCATCATTTAAAGGTTCCGTATCTACATTAACAATGCCTTTTACATTTAATCCGGTTTGACTTGTTGCCAAATCATTCGTCTGTTGTTCAAGGGCAATATCACAAAGAGCATTTTCTACAGGATATCCACTACCATCACCATAATCTAAAAATTCTAACGCAATAGGCAATCCATCTTCCGAGCCTGTTGATTCAAACAGTAGAAGATTATCATTGTCACTATTATTCAAATTCCAATCTTTCGTCGCTGCAAACGGCGTCACTTGAACTTGATATTGTTTCAATAATTTTATCATACCAATACACCTAATCCATTGGTTCCATTACTCAATACTACAAAAGTTTTTCCTGTTGCTACGTCGCTGACTATAGGGCCGGCATACGCGGAATTAGAATATAACGGAATTGATATTGAACACGTAGTTCTTGCTATAGGATTTATAGCCCAACCGCCGTTATAACTTCCGTTAAATACAGTAACAATTCTATCTGTGACGGAGTTATAAGATAAGCCATAAATTCCATCATTACTTGAACCAAAATCGTATTCATAATCAATTGTGCCAGTCGCCGGATTTACTTCTATCACAGCACTAGCATTAGAATCGGTTATATTTTTATACACCGGAAAATACATTTTTCCATTTGATGTGGCATAACAGTTACCAAATCCTACACCATAAGGATACATAGAAACATCTACAGAACTGTGTATAGCAGAAAGATTTGATGTTGATACTATATCAATTACATAATTTCCTACGTCAAATAATGCTATATAATTTCCACCAGTAATCACATCTGAATTTCCTGTAGCAGGAGAAGGTGTAAATGTTGTAGCATATGTTACAGGGTCTATTTCAACTATTTGATAATTTCCTCCGTGTGGATTATCTTGAATTATAGCATAGACTTTGTTACTGTTTGGATTATAACAAATTTCTTCATCATAAATTAATTCGTATGATGTAGTAAGAATATCACTTGCTAACAAATTTCCATTTCCATCAAGAACGTCAACATTTGAATTTAAATTGGATATAAAGAATTTATCATATGCTTGAACATAGATACCAGCACGACAATATAATCCCTTGTCGGCAAATAAATCAACATCAACAGTTTCAGTTACGGTATTGAATATTGCACCGTGTGTAGTTCCATCTGTAATAATTGTTTTACCGTTTGTTTCTTGACCTGTAGCGCCGATTTGAAAATTAAAACTAGCAACATCAACATAATGGTCAAGAACCATACACGATGATACGGAACTTGATACTGACCAACTTGCGGGGCCACAATATGTTCCTGCGATGTCCCAGAAATCAGCATCAGTATCCCAATAAACAGACTCGGCAAAAATCATCGCCACAGAACTATATGAAGATGTTCCTTTGTTGTTGACTGCATACATTCTATACCAATAACTTCCACTATAATCAATATTTACATCATTAAATGAGTATCCTAATCCATTGAATGACTGGCTATAATTTATACCGTCGGTGGATTTTTCTACAACGTAAGAAGTTACTGTCCAATTATTTACATTCCAAGAAATACTTGCAGAAGGTAAACAACCATAATATAAAACATCCATCAAAGGAGCGTCAGGAGGACTTGTATTATCGTAATAAGAATCACAATAACCACTACTACCACTTAGATATTGATTTGAATAATTTCCTAATTCTTGTTGGTGTGCAAAAATATTTTTTCCTGCAAACAAATTGCAATGTCCATCGTCTGTAATAGTGTAATCATTATCAGTAGTTCTATCAACCATTTTAACCGTGTTTGGTATAATTTTTTCACCATAGACTGGTTGAGGAATTTCAAACATTTTAAATTTGTCTGAAAGAAATCTTTTTGTTTGTGATTTATCGAAATCAATTTGTTCCAATCCCCAAATTTTTGTTGGGTCACGATAATCATTATAAAACATATTCACTACTTGTGAATATACAACACGTTTGTAAGTTCCATCCAAATTTGTAGGTTCTAAATTTGGATAAAAAATGCCTGATAATTTTAGTCCAGAACGATATCTTGCTAAATCATCAGTTTGTTGTTCTAACGCAATATTGCACGCACTCGCGGTGATTGCTTCATTTGGAAGAAGGACGAGATATTCTAAAGCAACAGGCAAACCATCACTACCACTATGTTCCATGAGGATTGAATCCTCATTTGTTACATTGGATAGTCCCCAATTTTTTGTAACAGCGAACGGTGTAGTTTGTGTATCATCTTTATGGAGTAACTTGAGCATCTCATTTTATTAGAAGTCCAATCTGACTTTAATGAGCAATTCGTTGTCAAATGTCTTCAAAGCCGGACGGCTTAATTTTGCGACGGCAACAAGTTCATTGTTATCATTATACAAACCTACGGTTGTTACATAAGTCGTTGGATTTGAAATAAAATCTTGATTGTAAATCAATCCTGCTGGGTGAACTCCATCACTCCCATCGTAAACATACGTTGGATTATTTGAGTAATTGAAATCGCGGTTCATTACTCTGATGAAATAGTTCAAAGAAGGAACGTATTCAGATTTACGAACTTTCATTGTGGCATTAGCATTTTGAATTGCCCAAGAGAATACAGCATGATTCCATGTTGTAGGAATCAATGAGCCGGAGGATTGGCCTGGGTTAGC
>Ga0105237_10001484_pt1 | contig 30914 bp, 23 predicted proteins | sample KBSC24metaG_FD_81520 | JGI IMG/M metagenome (GOLD analysis project Ga0105237, IMG submission 81520) | Corn rhizosphere microbial communities from Kellogg Biological Station, Michigan, USA - KBS C2-4 metaG | ecosystem: Host-associated > Plants > Roots > Rhizosphere > Soil | place: Michigan, USA... | reverse complement strand
CGAGATGCCGCCGGCCGCCGAAGCCATGGCGCCGCTGATGGCGGCCCTGATCCAGGACTGGTCGGTCGATCATCGCCGCCTCGCCTTCGCCTGGCGCGAATGCCAGCTGATCGCCACGCGCAATGAAAGCTACATGCCTGCGCTCCACGACTGGGGGGTGCTGTGGGCGGATTTCTGGGAGGAGATATGCCGTCGTTGCGGCATTCCGGAACTCGCCCGGCTCAGCCAGTTCATGTTCGACGGTGAGGGATTCCTGCACCTGATCCGGGGCGAGCCGGTGGTCGACAGTGCCTGCCTGATCGAATTGTGCCGCGGCTGGGGGGAGTGGCTGGCCGGGCGCCCCGCGCTCGAAGGGCCGTGGCGGCGCCACGCCCGTCTCGCTGCGGAGGAGGCCGCGCAGGCCGTGCCGGCGCTGGACGGCGACGTGGCGGAGCGCATCGCGGTGGCTGCCGCCGATCTGGTGGCCCATTCCGGCCCGGTCGGCCTCACCCATCGCGCCGTCGCCGCGAAAGCGGGGCTGACGCTGGGCGCCGTCTCCTATCATTTCCGGACGAGCACGGATCTCGTCCAGGGCGCGTTCGAGATGGTCTACCGGCGCGTGATGGTGCGCAACGACGAGCCCAAGCCCGCCACGATCCGCTCCCGCAAGGATTATGAGGATTTTCGCCAGCGTGCCATCGGCCGCGAGGATTCGCCGGAAATCGCGCTGAACAGGGTGGCGCTGCACGAATTGCTCGTCGCGGTCGCGCGGGACAGCACGCTCCAGGGGTTCGCCACGCAGCTTCGATATCTGCGCGGGCGGTCGTCGCGCAATTATCTGTGGGTTCTGCTGGGGTCCGAGGAGGCTGGTTCGCCCCTGGAGGCGGCTTTGCTTTCGAACATCTCCTTCGGCAGGGGGCGCGGCTATATCGGGCTCACGCAGTCCGAGCGCCGCGCCGCCCGTGCGCGCGACCTCGATCAGGTCGACAGGCTGCTGCTTTCGACGCGGGAGTGTGTTCCGGACAATTGATCAACGGCGAATGAGGTGGGGCGCCGTCACCCGAGGCGAAAGAGTTTTCCGTTCCGGGAAGCTTTGCATCGCCTCGGGATGGCGGGCTGTCTTTCCCTCGTCGCGATGTTGTCAGTGCCCGGTTGCGGCTTTCTCGGCTCTACTAGATAACTCCCTATATCCAATGAATTGGATTTGAATTCCGGATCGGGGAGCGGGATTCCCTCGAAGAATTCCGCAGCCTGGCCGCGTGTTTTCGGCTGGGCCCGGATGAGGCGCGTTCCGGTCCATTGTGACAGAACGGCGCGTCTCCGTGTCACTTTCGAGCAATACTACCGTTCTAACGGCCCCTCGACTCGTTTGCAGAAAAGGGACTCGTCGATGAAAACGAACCTGATTGCCGTTCGACATCTGCTCTCGGCCACCGCGCTGTGCGCCAGCCTGGCGGTGCCGGCCCAAGCCGCCGCGCTCGCCGCCGCGACGGATGGCGGCCAGACGGCGACCGGCGGACTCGCCGAAATCACCGTCACGGCCCAGAAGCGAACGGAGAATCTCGAGAAGACGCCGATCTCCATTTCCGTGCTCAGCAGCGAGGATCTGGAAAACCGCCACGTCCAGTCGCTGACCGATCTCGGCGACGGCTCGGCCCCCGGCCTGCGCGTCATGCCTTATGCTTCGCGTCCCTTTAACATGATCCTGAACATCCGCGGCGTCGGCATCATGACCGACACCAACCAGCCGGCGCGCGATCCCGGCGTGGGCGTTTATATCGACGGTGTCTATCTCGGCCGACCGCAGGGCCTGGACGCCGCCCTCTACGATCTCGAGAGCATCGAGGTGCTGAAGGGGCCGCAGGGCACCCTGTTCGGCCGCAACACCGAAGCCGGCGCGCTGAACATCACCACCAAGAAGCCGACCGGCCGCTTCGACCTCAGCGTCACCGCGGGCGTCGGCAATTATGGGAGCCACGAGGCCGAGATCCATCTCGACCTGCCCGAATGGCACAATTTCAGCGTGAAGGTGGATGGCGTCATCAACGCCCATGACGGCTACGTCAAAAACCCGATGGTCGGCTCGTCCGATTGGGGCGCGGCCAGCCGGCGCGGCCTGCGCACCCAGCTGCAATGGCGGCCGGCGCCCAATTTCACCGCCAATTACGCCTTCGACACCAGCCACACCGCCGATACCACGCTGTACGATTATCAGGTCCAGGCCGGCACGACGCCGGTCGCCGCGATCACGCCGCCGCAATCGCACCGCGTCAGCGTCGGGGTGATCGGCGTGCCGATGGCGCCCAGCATCGGCAAGCAGTTCGGCCACACCCTGAACCTGAAATGGGAGGTGTCGCCGGCGCTCACCATCAAGTCCATCTCCTCCTATCGCCAGCTCTACCAGAACCAGTTCCAGGCCCCGAGCGGCGAGGCCACGCCCGCGCCGACCACCGCCGCCGCACAACAGTTCGAACGCTACAGCCTCGCCGAATTCCACCAGCATCAATATAGCGAGGAATTGCAGGCCATCGGCGAAATCGGCCGCCTGAAATACATTGTCGGCGGGCTCGCCTATCACGAAAGCGTGCATGATCAGGCCCAGGCCTTCTACTCCATGCAGTTCGACTCCCTCGGCGCCGGCACCTCCGCATCCCCGATCCCCTACGGCCCGGACAATATCGCCAATCTCTACGGCCAGTCCTCGGTCACCAATCTGGTCGATCCGCTCTATCCCTATGCCGGGATCGATCGCGCCAGCCGGGTCAGCACCAACAGTTATGGCATCTACGGCCAGGCGACCTGGACGCCGCCCGTGCTGAACGACATCGCCCATCTGACGGGCGGCCTGCGCTGGACGGACGACCGCAAGGACGGCCAGCTCTACGTGGTCAACAATGCGCTGCCCGTCGATGCCTTCGGCAATTCGGGCGTGATCGGCTTCAAGAAGAGCTGGTCGCGGGTGGATCCGATGGTGAACCTGGCCATCGATCTCGCGCGCGACACGCAGGTCTATGGCAAGTGGAGCACGGGCTATAAATCGGGCGGCGCCAATTCCCGTTCGCTCGATTATCTTCCGTTCAATCCCGAAGAAGTGTCGATGTTCGAAGTAGGCCTGAAGAGCGAATTCTTCAATCACCATGCCCGGTTCAACATCGCCCTGTACACCGGCAGCTACACGAACATCCAATATGACTATTCGGCCCCCTATTACAGCCTGAACCCCGACGGCTCGATCTCGACCAAGGGAACGCGCACGACCACCGATACCATCAATGCGCCGGGCAGCGGCCGGGTGAGCGGCGTGGAGACCGATTTCATGGTGGCGCCGTTCCGGGGGCTGACCCTCTCGGGCAGCTACACCTATTCCTACGTCCGCATGCCGGATGCGCTCAATCCGTTCCCGACCTACGTTCCCGGCACCGGCATGGTCTATGCCACGCAGGCGACGACCTTCCACCAGCTCTACACGCCGAAGCACGCCGTGACCGGGGCCGTCGACTATGAGACGCGCGTCCAGGATCTCACGCTGCGCGGCCATCTCGATGCCAACTGGAATTCGGGCTATTACACCTCGTCCAGCGACATCGCCATCGGCAAGGCGGCCTCGGGCGACACCCTCTATGCGCCGCAATATCGCAGCCAGCCGGGCCTCGTGTTCAATGGCCGCGTCTCGCTCGGCGATATCGAGCTGGCCTCGTCCGGCGCGAAGCTCACCGTGTCGCTCTGGGTGCGCAACCTCTTCAACGAGGAGCATATGATCACCCGCTCCGAAAGCAGCGTCGGCAACGGGGTGACCGGCCTGTTCAACGATCCGCGCACCTTCGGCGTTCAGGGCAACATCAAGTTCTGATCGCGGAACGGCATGTCGGGAGAGGGCGATCCGTCATCCTCTCCCGGCGCCCCGCCGCCGTGCGAACGCCGCCGCCGGATGTCTCCGACGGCGGCGCATCAGGGATCGAGGTCCCTCGGCGAACCGGTCGCGTTACTTGTCGTGATCGCCGGTTCCCGGCTTGCCGACCTTGGGTTCCTTGCCGTCCTCGACCCGGCCTTCATTGCGAAGGTCCCGACCTTCCTGGGCCTTTTGCTGGCTCTCGGGGGTCTTGCCATGCTCGTGGAGCTCTTCCTTCACATAGCCGGCGGCTTCCTTGGCTTTGCCTTCGATGCTCATATGCGTCTCCGTGTCGGCAGATCATCCTGCTCTGCCCATGAACATGCCGAGCGAATGCCGGGTTCCGGTGATTGGGCATAACATCATGATTTCGGCTGTATATTTAACATGGATTAGCGGATCGCGGCGGTTGCGGGGCCGATTGGCCTCGAAGGCACCGATGGGCTCGCGGTGCATTCTGCAGGCATGCATCCGTCCATAGCTTTCATCGGCGCCGGCCCGACGACCATCTACACGCTCCATGCGCTGGTCGAGCGTGCCGAGCGGCCTTTCGCCCTGACGATCTACGAGGAGCAGGCCGTCGCCGGTCGCGGGACGCCCTACCGCCCGGGGTGGAACGACCCCGCCATGCTGTCCAACATCGCGAGCATCGAGCTGCCGCCGCTCGAGGAGAGCCTGGTGGACTGGCTCGCCCGCCAGTCCGCCGATCACCTGCGCACCCTGGGCGTCGATCGTCGCGGGATCGACGATCGCGCTTTCTATCCGCGCCTCGCGCTGGGCGAATTCTTCCGGGACCAGTTCGAGGCGATCGTCGCTCGTGCCCGCGCGCAGGGCATCGCGATCGACGTCCGGGTCCGCTGCCGAGTGACCGACGCGGCCAACCGGGCCGAAGGGATCGTGCTGACCGTCCAACCGGAGCGGGACGATCCGTTCGAGGCCCGGTTCGATCACGTCGTGATCGCCACCGGCCATCAATGGCCCGATGATCCCGAGGTCCGCCCCGGCTATTTCCTCAGCCCCTGGCCCGCATCCGCGCTTGCCGACATTCCTCCCGTCGAGGTCGGAATCCGGGGAAGCTCGCTCACCGCGATCGATGCGGCGGTGGCGGTCTCGGTGGAGCATGGGAGGTTCGTCGAGCAGGCCGATGACGGTCTCGCCTATCGGCCCGGCGCCGGCACGGACGGGTTCCGCCTGACGATGATGTCGCGCAAGGGGCTGCTCCCGGAAGCCGACTTCTTTCATCCGATTCCCTACGAGCCGCTTGCGATCTGCACCGAGGCGGCGATCGAGGGGCTGATCCGGAACCAGGATGGGGACCTGCTGGAGGCGGCCTTCTCGCTCTTCAAGCGGGAGCTGGTGGCGGCCGATCCCGATTATGCCGAGCGGACCGGCCTTCCCGGTCTCGCGCTGGAGGCATTCTGCGACCGCTTCTTCGCCGAGCGCCTCGCCACCGATCCCTTCGACTGGGCCCGGCGCAATCTGGACGAGGCGAAGCGCAATTTCGAAACCGAAACCACGGTGCCGTGGCGCTACGCGATCCTCCGCATGCATGAGATCATCGAGCCGATCGTGCCGCATCTCGACGACGAACAGTTCGCGCGCTTCTCGCATGACTGGAAGCCGGTCTTCGTCGACGATTATGCGACCGTCCCGCATGAATCGATCGAGCGGATGCTGGCGCTCCATGAGGCCGGGCGGCTGGAGCTGCTGGCGCTCGGCGACGACTATCAGGTCGACAGCCATGCCCGGGAGGGCGGGGCCACGCTGCATCTGGCCGGGCGCGAGATCCGCTTCCCGGTCTTCATCGAAGCGACCGGCCAGCGTCCGCTCGAAGCGAGGGATTTCCCGTTCCCCTCATTGCGCCGGCAGGGGATCGTCCGGGACGAGCCATCGGCGGACGACACGCCTTCCAGGGGCATCGTGATCGACGACCTTTTCCATCCCGTCGCGGAGGACATCCCGCGAGACCGGCTCTTCTGCCTGAGCCTGCCCTTCATTCTTGGCCGGCATCCGTTCAGCCAGGGCATTACGAGCTCGCACGAAATGGGCACGATCGTCGGCGGCCAACTGGCGGATGCGATCGCCAGGCCCATAATGGCCGGCGCCGACCGTGCGAGGCCGCCGGTGGAGGAAGGAAAGCCATGAAGCTGTTCGCGATCTATGTCGGCGGCGAGCTCGCCCGCGCCAATATCGAGGTGCATGACATGCGCTTCGTGGTCGCCCCGTCGATTGACGAGACCTACGATGAGCTCCGCCGCCAATGGTGGGGTGTTCCGAGCAGCCTTCACATCGACTGCTGGGCGGAGATCGACCATGCCGACGGCTATGATGTCACGCTCCGGCCGGAGCCTTATGGCGGAGCCGAGCGGCTATTCTACGTCAATCTGGGCGGATATGATCCGGCCGATTTCTCCGAAAAGCATCGCAACATGTTCGTCGTCGCCGAGACCCCCGGAAAGGCGAAGGCGAGGGCGCTGCAGACGATCCGCGACTGGGAAGCGCCGCACAAGGATGACATCTACGACGCCGAGCAGGCATTCGCCCTCGACGCCGCCGCCGGTGACCGGCGGCTTCACATCCACCTCTCGCCAGCCAACGACGTTCGGCCCTTGGCCTTCACATGCGAATACCTGCCGCTCAAGGGCCGGAGCCGGCCGCCGGCCTCGATCTGATCGCGGTCTCTCAGTGCGCAGCGGACCGACCTTCATGCCGGTCCGCATCCTGATGGGTCGGCGATGACATCCGGGCCGCGGGGCATCGCTCAATGGGGCACCTCCAGCCGAAAGCGGGTCGGCCTCCCGTTCCGCAGGGTCAGCGTCCCCCCGTGCGCCAATATGATCTGGCGGGCGAGGCTGAGGCCCACGCCGGTTCCCTCGGGCTTCGTGGTGAAGAAGGGGCGAAAGATGCTGACGGCATCCGCGTCCGAGACCCCTGGTCCGGAATCGCTCACCTCGATCCGCCACTCGCTGCCCGAGCTCCGGATGCTCAGCGAAACCCATGGATCGCCTCCGCCCGCGAGCGCGGCCTCGGCCCCGTTCTGGAGCAGCGCCCAGACGGCCTGGGTGATCTGGTCCCGGTCGATCGCCGCCATCGGACCCTCGTCGCCATCGCGACGGAGCGCGATCCGGGCGCCCCAGCGGCCCGAGAAGAGATGGGCGAGATCGTCGCCCAGCGCCTTGAGCGATGTGGGCGCGCAGACGGGGTCGGGCAGGCGCGCCATCGTCCGGTAGCTGTCCGTGAAGCGGAGCAATCCCTCGGCACGGCGCGCGAGCGTGCCCAATATCTCCGGCAGCAATTCCTCCCGGCCGTGCGGCGACTGGATCGCGGCGAGCCCGCTCTCCGCCAGCGACACGATCGGCGCGAGCCCGTTCAGCATTTCGTGCCCGAACACCTGGATCATGTCCGCCGTCGCCCGGGCCTCTGCCGTGCGCTCCTCGGCATCGATGTCGATCAGGGCGGCCAGTGCTCCCCCCGCCGTCTCGACCCGGTCGATCCGAAAGCGGCGGCCATGATGGGTCATGAGATGCGGCCCTCGCTCGCGCAGCACGGCCGGCAGGGGCAGGATGCGATCGTCGGTCGAGAACATCGCGCGCGCGGCGCGGTTGACCGCATGGGCGGCGTCCGCCCGCAGGTCGATCAAGGGAATGGGGATCTGATCGAGGACGAGGCGGAACGGGAGGCTCTCGTCGGCGGCGGGGGCCGCGTGTGCCGATGCCGTGACATTCGGTGGGTGAGTCCCATGCCAGACGGCCCGCACGATCAACCACAGCGACCCGAGCACGGTGCCGATCACCGTCCCCCATAGCCCGCTCTGCCAGGCGGCGAGCCCGATGGCGCCGAGGGCGAGGAGCGCCAGGCTCGGGCCGATCGTGCCGATCGCGCGTCTAGAGGCCATGGCGTTCCATGCGCCGATAGAGCGCGCCGCGACTGAGGCCCAGGGCGGCGGCGGCCTGGGTGATGTTGTGGTGATGCTCGTGGAGCGCCGCGACGATGACCGCCTTCTCATTCCCCGAAAGATCGAATGCGGGCGCATGGGCCTGCGCCGGAACCGCGACCGGCCGGGGCGCGATGGCGGCGGCCTCGATCGTCCCGTCGATGGCGAGCAGGACGGCGCGCTCGATCGCCATCGCCAGGCCGTGCACCTCGTCCGGCCAGGCCGTCTCCAGGATGAGCTGCTCCGCCGCCGGCGTGATGCGCGGAATGGCGAGGCGGTGCCGCTCCGCCGCGGTCCTGGCGAAGTGACGGGCCAGCAGCACCGCATCCCGCTCCCGCGACGCGAGCGGCGGCACCGCGATTTCGATCGTCGCGATGCGGCCGCGCAGGGCTGGGACGAGGCCCTCGATGGTGTCGGCGATCGCGAGGCAGCGCGTATCCATGGGCAGGCGATCGACGAGGCGGGCCTGATCGACCGCGTCGAGCCGGTCGGCATGGCGCAGCAGGACGGCGCCTCCGCCTCCATCCAGCCTGTCCCATTGCGCGGCGTCGCGCAGGTCGATCGCGGGAAGCGGGCTCGACGCGGCCGGCGAAGCCGCGTGGACGGCCCGGGCTATGAGCGTGCGTCCCGAACCGGACGGGCCGGTCACGGCGACCCCCGCGACCGTCGGGCCGATGCGGCGGACGAGCTCGCGCACGCGCTCGATCGCCCGGCTCTCGCCGAGCAGGAGCGAGGGCTCGGCGGGCCGGGCGGGAGCGGGCTCGCCATGGACGCGCGCGCTGCGGGCCATGGCCGCTTCCACCTTGGCGATCAGCTCGCTGTTCCGCCAGGGTTTCATGACGAAGTCACGCGCGCCGGCCTGCATGGCGGCGACGGCGATCCGGATACCGCTATGGGCGGTGATCACGATGACGCAGGCGGACGGATCGTCGGCGATGATCCGATCGAGGCAGGCGAGGCCTTCGCCGCCACCGGTCTGGCCGGGGGTGAAATTCAGATCGAGCAGCACGGCGTCATACCGATCGGACGCCAGCCGCGAAAAGGCCTCCTCGGGCGATCCGGCGATCTCCAGGCGGTGCCCCGCCACCGCGAACGCGATCCGCATGGCGCGCCCGACCTCGGGATTGTCGTCGACGAGCAGAATCAGCGCGCCGCTTGACAGGTCCTCAGGGCGTCCATTTGCGGACACCCTGTCCGTTCGTGGACGGCCGGGTGATGGGGTGTCGGAGGAAAATCGTTCTGACATAGTGGTTTAGGCGTTTTCGGTGATGTGGGTGACACTCGCCCTATGATGACCGAACAGCCCATCGAGGCAACTGCTACATCGGGTTCCGCGATGGATCGCCGCGTCGAGCGGCAGCGAGCGTCCTGGTGGCGCCGTCCGGCGACGCTCGGGCTCGCCGCCCTGCTGCTCGGCGCCATGCTGATGTGGCGGTGGCTGCCGGCGATCGGATCGACCGACATTGCGGCGGCGGACGTCGAGACGGGGACGGTCGAGCGGGCCTCCTTCGACGATTATCTGCCGGTGCGCGCGACGGTGGCGCCGCGCATCACGACCTACGTCAACGCCGTCTCCGGGGGGCAGGTCGCGACATTGCTCGTCCAGGATGGCGCGGCGGTGTCGCAGGGCCAGCCGCTGGCGACCTTGGTCAACCCGTCGCTCAAGCTCGACGTGCTGACGCGGGAAGCGGAGATTGCGAGCCAGCTCGGCAATCTGAGCGGCGACGAGCTCGCGCTCGAGCGCAGCCGCCTGGATCGGGCTGGCCAGACGTCGGGCGCCAGCTACGACCTGCTCAAGGCCGAGCGCGATCTCTCCGTCCGCCAGCAGCTGCACGATCAGGGCTTCGTCTCGGACGAGGGCGTGAAAAGCTATCGCGAGGAGACCGATTATCAGCGCCGCCGCCTTGCCCAGCTGCGCAGCGGCCAGTCCGAGGAGGATCGCACCGCCCGGCTGCAGGCCGCGCGGCTGGCCGAAACGCGCGCCCGCCTCACCGGCAATCTCGCGGCGGTCCGCGCCGGGCTGGACGCGCTGGTGCTGCGCGCGCCGGTCGGCGGCCGATTGACCAACTTCGCGATCCAGCCCGGGCAGATGCTGAAGGCCGGCGATCCCGCCGGGCAGGTCGACAGCGAAGGATCGTGGAAGCTCACGGCGGACGTCGACGAATTTTATCTCGGCCGTGTCGCGGTGGGGCAGAAGGCCGCGGCCGACGACGGCGCGCGGCTGACCGTGAGCCGCGTGCTTCCCGCCGTCACCAATGGCCGCTTCCGGATCGAGCTGACGTTCGATCGCGCCGCGCCGACCGGGCTCAATCGCGGCCAGACGCTGGACACGCGCATCACGCTCGGCAGCGCCTCGCAGGCGCTGATCGCGCCGGTGGGCGGCTGGCTGGACGGGGGCGGGGGCAGCTCCGCCTTCATCCTCGATCCGGATGGCCGCCATGCCCGCCGCCGCGCGATCCGGGTCGGGCGCCGCAATCCCGAACAGGTGGAGATCCTCTCCGGGCTCGCTCACGGGGACCGGATCGTCACCTCCAACACCGCGTCCGTGCAGGGCGACATCCTCAACATCCGCTGAAAGGGCCGCTTCGACGTGATCCGCCTCGAGAATATCCAGCGCCGCTATGTCTCCGACGACGTCGAGACCACCGCGCTCCACAATATCGACCTCGTCGTCGAAGCCGGGGAGTTCGTGGCCGTGATGGGCCCGTCCGGCTGCGGCAAGTCGACGTTGCTCAACACGCTCGGCACCGTCGATCGCCCGAGCGGCGGGCGCTATCTGTTCGGGGACAGGGATCTCGCCCAGCTCGACGAGGCGGCGCTCGCCCGCTTCCGCGCCGATACGCTGGGCTTCGTCTTCCAGAGCTTCAACCTGATCGACGAGCTGACGATCGAGGAGAATGTCACGCTGGGCCTGGCCTATCGCCGGGATGGCGCCGGCAAGCGGCGGGAGCGCGTCGCCGCCGCGATGGACCGCGTCGGCATCGCGCATCGCGCCCGCCATTTCCCGCACCAGCTGTCCGGCGGCCAGCAGCAGCGCGCCGCGATCGCGCGCGCGATCGTCGGCGATCCCAGGCTGATCCTCGCCGACGAGCCGACCGGAAATCTCGATACCGAGAATGGCGCGCAGGTGATGAACATCCTGGCCGGCCTGAACGAGGCCGGGGCGACCATCGTCATGGTCACCCACTCACCCAGCCACGCCGACATGGCGAAGCGCCGCATCGACATGCTCGACGGCCGCATCGTCGCCTCGGCCGTGCCTGCAATCTGAGGGGCCGCCATGAACACTCTCGCTCTTCTCACCCTCTACCGCTCGCTGACGCGCCACAGGCTCTATGCCGCGCTCAACATCGGCGGGCTGGCGATCGGGATCGCCGTCTTCCTGGTGCTCGGCCTCTACGTCCGGTTCGAGACCAGCTTCGAGACGTGGCTGCCCGGCCATGACGGGATCTACCTCGTCGAGACCGAATGGAAGGGCGCCGACAGCCCCTTTTCCGGCACCTATCCCAATACCATGGGCGGCCTGCTGGAGCAGCTGAAGGGCGACTATCCGGGCCTCGTCGGCACGCGCATCAAGGGTGGCGAGGCCGGCGGCAGCATCACGCGGGGCGGCGTCACGACACTGGAGGATGTCGCGCAGGTCGATGCCGACTTCTTCAAGGTGTTCGACATCACCCTGCTGCGCGGCGACAAGGCGACGGCCCTCGCCGGGCCGACCTCCGCCATCATCAGCCAGTCCGTGGCACGGAAATATTTCGGCGACGCCAATCCGGTCGGCCAGGATCTGACGATCACGATCGACAAGCCCGCATCCTACCGGGTGGTGGGCGTGTTCGAGGATCTGCCCAAGGCCACCGATCTGCGGTTTTCGATCCTCGTCCGCATACCGGACCATTATTCGGACGATTGGTGGTTTCATTGGGGCAGCACCTCGGTCTTCACCTATCTCCGTGTGCCCACGCAGGCCGGAGCGGACGCTTTCGAACGGCGGATGCCCGATTTCATCGATCGCCATGGCTTCAAGGATATCGGCGCGCACGCCTCGCGCACCATCGGCATCCATCTGCTGCCGATCGCGCGGACGCACCTGCAGCCGGCCGGCAAGGCGAGCGCGAGCCTCAAGCTCACCGTCGTCACGCTCGGGCTGGTGGGGCTGCTGACGCTGCTGATCGCGATGGTGAACTACGTCAATCTGGCGACGGCCCGGGCCGGCCTGCGCGCCCGCGAGGTCGCCGTGCGCAAGGTGCTGGGCGCCGACGCGCGCGCGCTGATCCGCCAGTTCCTCGGCGAGGCCGTCGTCACCACCGCGCTCGCGACGCTGCTGGGCCTGATCCTGTCCGAGCTCAGCCTGCCCTTCATCAACGCCGCGGGCGGCCTCGCGCTGACCATCCCCTATGCCATGGCCCTTCCGGCCCTCGTCATCCTGTCGCTGGTGATCGGCGTGGCCGCCGGCGTCTATCCCGCCTTCCTGCTGTCGCGCTTCCCGACGGCGCAGGTGCTGGCGTCGGCGCGCGCGCCCGGTGGCGGCCGCAGCGGCACGCGGACCCGCGAGGCGCTGGTCGTCCTCCAGTTCGCGCTCGCCATCGCCTTCATGATCGGAACGATCGTGCTGTTCGCGCAGATGCGCCATGTCCGCACGGCCGACCTCGGGTTCAAGCGCGAGGGGCTGCTCGTCATATCGTCGATGAACTATGGCGATCTCAACACCGCCCAGCAATCCGGGGTGCTCGATGCGATCCGCCGCCTGCCGGGCGCGATGGCGCTCACGACGGCCGATTCCGCGGCGGGCGGGTCCGGCAACTACAATATGGACAATATCGCCGTTCCGGGGCAGCCCGGGCAGGGGCCGGCGATCCGGCGGATCGCGATCGGCAGCGACTTCTTCCGCGTCTACCAGTCGCGCCTGCTCGCCGGGCGGCTGTTCGACGACCAGCATCGCATGGACGATTCGGGCGGCGTCACATCCTCCGACGCGGTGAACATCGTGATCAACCGCACCGCCGTCGCCAAGATGGGCTTCGCCTCGCCGCAGGACGTCATCGGCAAGATGTTTCGCATCAACGCGCAGCCGCGGACCGTGATCGGCGTGGTGGACGATCTGCGCTTCTTCTCTCCGCGCCTGCCCAACGACCCGGCTTATTACGTCTATTTCCGGGGCGTCTCGCCTTATCCGGTGGCGACCCTGCGCTTTGCCGGCGATCCGCGCGCGATGCTGGACAAGATCCGCGCCGTGTGGCGCCAGATGGTGCCGCAGGCCCCGCTGATCGCCGACACGGGCGAGAAGGCGCTCCAGAAATTCTATGACGACGATGATCGCGCCTCGCGCCTGTTCGCGATCGGTACGGGGCTGGCCATCCTCATCGGATGCGTCGGCCTGTGGGGCCTGGCCTCGTTCAACACCCAGCGGCGGGTGAAGGAGATCGGCATCCGCAAGACGCTGGGCGCATCGTCCGCCGACATCGTCCGGCTGCTGGTGGGGCAGTTCCTGCGGCCGGTGCTGATCGCCAACCTGCTCGCCTGGCCGCTCGCCTATCTGGCGATGCGGACCTGGCTGACGGGTTTCGCCGATCGCATCGCGCTCTCGCCGCTCTATTTCGCGGGCGCGAGCCTGCTGGCGATCGGCATCGCGGTCCTGACCGTGCTCGGCCAGTCGCTCCGCGCGAGCCGGGCCACGCCGGCCTGGGCGATGCGCCATGAATAAGCTGCTGCTGGCGGCCGCCCTGTGCGGCACCGCCGGGCCGGCGGCCGCCGAGACGCTGCGCGACGCGGTCATGGCCGCCTATGACACCAATCCCCAGCTGGCGTCGGCCCGGGCGCGGCAGCAGGCCCTGGCGGAGACGCCGGAGCAGGCGCGCGCCGCCGGGCGGCTCAGCGCGGAGGCGGACGGCAGCGGCGGCTATAATCGCGGCGATTATGGCAAGGGCGGCGCCGGCAGCGTCAGCGCGAGCCTGCCGATCTGGACGGGCGGCCGCGTCTCGGCGGCGGTGAGGGCCGCCACGGGCGATGTCGCGGCCGGCGCGGCGGGCCTGCGCGACACCGAGGCGGCGCTGCTGGAGTCCGTCGTCGCGGCCTATGCCGATCTGCTCTACGGGCAACAGGCGGTCGAGGTGGCGCGGGCGGACATCGATCTGCTCGATCGTCAGGTCGCCGAGGCGCGGTCGCGCTACCAGCTCGGGCAGGCGACCCGCACCGACGTCGCCCAGCTCGAGGCGCAGCGCGCCTCGGCGGCGGCCACCCTCGCGGAGGCACAGGGTGGCGTGGAGGATGTCGCGGCGACCTACCGCGCGGCGGTCGGCCACACGCCCGGCCGGCTCGAGGCGCATCCGCTGGCGCCGCTGCTGCCGCCGACCGTGGATGCGGCGCGGCAATGGGCGTTCGAGGCCAATCCGATCGTCCGCCAGCAGCAGCTGGCCGCCCAGGCGGATGCGGCGCGGATCTCCCAGGAGCGTGCCGAAGGCAATCCCAGCCTCTCGCTGGGCGGCACCTATGGCTATGCCGGGAGCGCCAGGCTGGCGGGCTATACCGATGCGGCGATCGCCGGCGTGACGCTGAAGGTCCCGCTGCTGACCGGCGGGCTGATCGCCTCGCGCGTCCGCCAGGCCGAGGCGACCTATCGCGCCGACCGTTACGCGGTCGATGCCGCCGGCCGGGAAGCCGCGCGGGCCGTCGAATCCGCATGGGCCAGCCTCCGCGCGGCGACGGGAAGGGCCGATGCCAATGGCCGTGCCGTGGAGGCGGCGGATCTGGCCTTGAAAGGCGTGCGGGCGGAATATGGCTTCTCGTTGCGCACCACGACCGACATCCTCATCGCGGACGAGGCGCTCCGGTCGGCGCAGCTCGCCCTGGCGCGCAGCCGGAGCGACGTCCTCATCGCGCAGGCTGCCCTGCTGCGGGCGGTGGGGCGGTTGGATCGCGACAGCTATGCCGCCGCGAACACGGTGCCCGGATGAGGCCCGTTCGCGGAGCTTCGCGCTCCGCCCCCGCGCTTCGGCGTGGGTGGAGTATGCCGGGAGCTCCGGCCGCCTGATCGGTGCCAAAAGCATCTTAACCGGAATGGACAGGATCTGCGGCCGATCGATGTGGGTGCACCTTGTTGTTTGATAACGAATATGGTCTCTTCGAAATAGAATAAAGTAAATCCGAGAATAGAATATTCACAAGATGTAAATCACCTAAATCCGGTGTGGATATAAGCTCTGGGTATTTGGTTAACCGGGCGCGTGTAGGAAATGGCGTGCAGCCGTCGGGGGCGTGATGACGCCTCCGGCATCGCCCGGACCCAAGAGGTTGACGCCATGACCTACCCCAATCCTATCTCGCGCATTCGTGCCGTGCGTGCGCTCGTCGGCTTCGCCGCGTCGGCGATGGTCGTCGTGAGCTCCGCGCAGGCGGCCACCCAGGGAACGCTCGGACCGACATCGACGGGCAGTGTCACGATCACCGCCTCGGTGCCCAGCCGTGCGCAGATCACCGGCCTGACCGACGTCAGCTTCGCGGGCGTCGATCCGACCACGGCCGCGACCAGCGCGCAAAACGATTGCGTGTGGAGCAACACCTCCAACAAGGGCTACAGCATCACCGCGACCGGAAGCGGCTCGAGCGGCGCGTTCACGCTGACCGACAGCAGCGCGACGCTGAGCGTTCCCTACACCGTCCAGTGGGCGGCCAGCACCGGCCAGTCGTCGGGCACCGCCTTGACCGCCGGCACCGCGCTCACCGGGCTGACCTCGACGGCGGTCTCGCCAACCTGCTCCGGTTCGCCGACGAGCACGTCCAGCCTCATCGTCAACATGAGCGCGACGGCCCTCCAGAGCATGACCTCGTCGACATCCTATACGGGCACGCTCACGCTGCTCGTGACCCCGCAGTGAGCGGGGCGGTGGGGAGCGCGTCCAGTGCGCGGGGCTCATGACCTGTACGCCCGGGGCGCCCCGCTGGTCGCCTGGCTTCTGACGGTCCTGATCCCGGCCCTGCTCATCTGCACGCCGGCCTATGCGGCGAACGTCCAGATCTTCGGTCTGTCCGACGTTTCGTTCGGGACGCTGTCATCGGTCTCCGCCGATCTGACCAGCAGCCAGTCGGTCTGCGCTTATGCCGGCCTGCTCGGCGGGCGTTACTCGATCACGGCCAGCGGCTCGGGGAGCAACGGGGCGTTCACGCTCACCAATGGCAGCGCGCTGCTGCCCTATGAAGTGCAATGGTCGGGCACATCGGGGCAGACGACGGGCACCGCGCTGACCGCCAACACGGCACTGAGCGGGCAGACCACGCTGCTCAACTGCCTGCTCGGCCTGACGACCGATGCGAGCCTCATCGTCATCCTGCGGGGGACGTCGTTGAGCGCCGCGACGGCGGGCAGCTACAGTGGAACGCTCACGCTCCTGATCGCGCCGAACTGACGGGCGAACCGCCGGTGTCTCTCGCGCGCGTTCTCATCCCGCTGCTCGCGGCGCTGTCGAGCCTCGCATTGCCGGGACCGGCAAGCGCGGCGCCGCTGATCACCGTGGGCATGCCCGCCGACTTCGCCGACCTCGCGCAGGATCACCGGGTCGTCGCGGATTTCTTCTTCGGGGGAAAGAGCCTGGGCCAGTTCGAGATCGATACGACGCCCGGCCGGCTGCGCATCGTCCATCCGGATCTGGTCGTCGCGGCGCTGGGCGGCGTCAAGGACCCCGTCGCGCTGACGGCGGCGCTCGCGGCGCCGCTCGACGGCCATGCGAACCTCGTCTGCTCGGATCCCAATATCCCGTGCGAGCGGCCGACACCGTCGACGGCCGCGATCGTGTACGATCAGGCGCATTTCCGGGTCGACCTCTATGTCGCGCCCCAGCTGCTCGCGGTGCGGCCGACGATGACGGACCGGTATCTCAAGCCGGCCGATCGCAGGCCGAGCGTGGTCGATGCGATCGGCGCGACCGTGGCCGGCGGCGATGGGCAGCCGGCGCTCTACAGCGTGCGCAACCGGATCGTGGTGGGGGCGGGCAATGCGCGCCTCGTGTCCGAAGCGTCGATCACGTCGGGCCGTGGCGCGGACATCGACACGGTGGCCGCCGAGCTGGATCGTCCGGACCGGCGCTACGTGGCGGGGCTGTTCTACGCGCCCGGCACGGATCTGGTCGGGCGGCGCAGGCTCCTCGGCGCGGGCATCGCATCGCAGTCCGATACGCGGGCAGACCGGACGACGCTGACGGGCACGCGCCTCGTCGTGTTCCTGGCCCAGCGCTCGCGGGTGGACCTGTTCGTCGACAAGCGCCTGGTCAGCAGCCACGTGTATGAAGCGGGCAACCAGGCGCTCGACACGTCAAGCCTCCCCGACGGCTCCTACATGATCGAGATCCGCATCCAGGAAAATGGCGGCGCGACGCGGACCGAGCAGCGATTCTTCACGCGGAGCGCCGCCATTCCACCGAGCGGGCAGACGCTGTTCTTCGCCGATGCGGGCGTGCTGGCCATCGATCGCTCGGGGAGCGTGATGGACGTGACGGGCATTCCCGTGGCGATGGCCGGCGCCGCGCGTCGTCTCGGGGCCCATCTCGCCTGGGACGTGACGCTGATCGGCACGCGGGACCGGGCGCTCGCCGAGGCCGGGCTGACCGGCTTCTCGTCCGGCTTCCAGGGCCGGTTCGCGATCCTGGGCTCGAGCCGGGGCGATTACGGGGCGCTGCTTCAATGGGCGTCGGCCTCCACCAGCCGGTTGAATTACAGCTTCGACCTGCGCCGCGTCGTCAGCCGCGACGATCGCCCGCTCATTCCCCTCGGCGATGACGTGCCCGATCCGCTGCTGGCGGACACTGTCCAGTCCGACGCGGCCCAGCGCGTCGGCACGACATTCTCGCAGATGTCCGCCACGCTCAGCTACCGGATCGGATGCGCGCAGCTCGGGGTGGCGGGCTTTCTGCGCCACGATGTCGGCCAGGCGACCAGCTATACCGTGGGCCCGACCATCCATTGGCCGATCCTTCAGCGTGCCCGCTTCCAGCTGACCTTCGACGGGAGCTACGCCAAGACCGATCAGGGGCGCTCGGTCGCCTTCGGGCTGCGCTTCCAGCTGCTGGGCCGCCACGCCTCGCTCGGCGCGACGGCCGGCGGCCAGACCGTATCGACCGGCAACCGCCAGCCTCTCAGCGACATCGCCGAGATCACCGGCAGCTACCAGCGCGACAGCGTGGCGCTCGGCCAGGTCAACGCCACCGGCACGCTCCAGCATAGCGGCGAGGGGATGCTCGCCCAGGCCACGGTCGACGACCGGGGCCCGCTCGGCTATGTCGCGGCGAGCCTGTTGCACCGCACGGACGACGGGCAGTCGGGAACGCAATATGCGCTCAATGTCCAGACATCGATGGCGCTGGGCAGGGATGGCCTCGATGTCGGGGCGCAACGCCAGACGGACAGCGCGATCATGATCTCGTTGGGGGGCAGCGCACGCGCCACCCGCTTCGAGATCTTCGTCGACGAGAATCCCAGCGGGTTCATACGCCCGGGCGGCCGGGCCCTGATCGCGGTGATCCCCTATCGGCGCTACACGGTGCGGCTGAAGCCGGTCGGTGGCGATCTGGTCAATTTCGACGCGCGCCCCAGGATCGTCGACGTGTTTCCGGGCTCGGTCGCCGCGCTTCAATGGAAAGCGGACCAGGTCATCGCGATGTTCGGCCGGCTGGTCCGGCCCGATGGCCGGCCCGTCGCCAATGCCGATGTCGCGGCGTCCGATGCGATCGGCGCCACCGACGATCGCGGCTATTTCCAGATTCAATCGGCCGCCGACGCCGTGCTGCTCGTGCATGCCGCCGACGGTTCGACCTGTCATGCCGCGCTCGCTGCCGTCCGGAGCGATCACGCTTATACTGCCTTGGGAGACATCATATGCCGACCCTGAAATGGTTCACAGCGAGCCGGATCCTGCGCCTGTGCTGCGCCGGTGCGCTCGCATCCTCGCTCTCCTTCGCGGCCGATGCCGGAATCGTGCTGAGCCAGGCCGTCGTGGATATCACGCCGAACGCGCCTCTCGCCCAGGATATCGAGGTCTGGAATGACGGCAATGACGTGGCCTATGTCGTCGCCCAGCCCTTCGAGATCGTCTCGCCCGGCCTGCAGGACGAGAAGCGGCAGCCCGTCGAGGACCCGTCGGTGGGCGGCTTGCTCGTCACCCCGCAAAAGATGATCCTTCAGCCGGGCGAGCGCAAGTTGGTGCGGATTGCCGCAGTGACGCCGCGGGGCGGAAGCGATCGCGTGTGGCGCGTGACGATCAAGCCGGTGGCCGGCCCCGTTACCGCACCGGAAAGCGCGTTGAAGCTCCTGCTCGGATACGATGTTCTGGTCATCGCCCGCCCGGAGACGCTCCGGTCCGATGTCGTCGGCGAACGCAGCGGATCGACGCTGACGCTGCGCAACACGGGGAACACCAACGTCGAGCTCTATGACGGCAAGCTCTGTCCCCCCGGCGGCGTCGCCTGCGCGGCCATGCCGTCGAAACGGCTCTACCCCGGGCAGGCATGGGCCCAGCCGCTCGCCGGCGCCGGGGCGGTCACCTATCGCGTCGCGACCGGTGCCGATTCCCGGGTGCAGCCATTCTGAATCGCCTCGCGATGATCATCCCGTCCGCAAGGATGTCGCGGCGATCTTCGCGGCGATCCGATAGACCTGCCGCCTCTTCGCATCCTCGGAGCGGACGGCCCTCTGCTGGAGATGGTCGACGGCGCCGGCCCCCCTGGTGCGGACGGCATAAGCGGCCTCTTCGCGCGCCAGCCGGCGCACCTGCTGGCTGGCGAACGCATCGCGCAACGCCATCACCGGTCTCCTAGGCGGGAATCTGGCCGATAGCCCACACGATCGTCACGGCAATCAGCACGGATGCCAGGATCGCCGCCCTCAATATCGCGGTGTGCATGGAGGATGTCCCATGAGTGGTCGTCTTGGCGGCGGGGGGTGAGGATCAAGGCTGGTTCCGCGAAATAATGCAGAATGGACTATTTTCCGCTTCTGCTGGTGGATGTTCGGCGTGACGAGAAAGGTGCGCGCCGGTTTCGACAGCGTTGGACCGGGTGGATTTCCACACCATCATGCCGTCGCGAGCGCATCTTGCACCGGCATGGCGGATGGCCGGGCGGATGCCGGCGCCATGCGAAGCGCCGCCCGCACGGCACGCGCCGCCCGGTCCGACGAACGCTCGTCGGTCAGTTCGACGCTCCGGGCGAAAAGCTCCTGCTGGATCGGCGCCATGAAGGGCTGCATCTGCACCGCGCGGCGCAGGGCGTGGCCGAGATCGGCCGGGTCGCCGATCACTTGACCCGCCTGCCAATGGGCGAAATTGGCGTCGCCGTCATGGGCGTGGCCATGGCTGTTGAGGAACAGGCAAGGCCTTGGCCTGCGAAGGAACTCATAGACCTGGCTGGAGGCGTCGCCGAGGTAGATGTCGGCCGCCGCGGTGTAGGTCATGTCGGTCGACGCGGCGCTGCCCAGATCGATGTGGATGTTGGGCGCCTCCCAGTAGCGGCGATCGATACGGCCGGGCCGATCCAGCCGCAGCTTGTCGATCGTGACGACGAACCGCCGGTGGAAGAGCATGACGTGCGGCGCGAAGATGAGGTTGTACCCATCGTTGTGCAGGAAGAAATCGAGGACGTCGCGCCCATGCCGGTACCAGGAGGAGAGGTGGGGCGAGGGGTGCGGATTGTAGAGCACGGTCGGTTTGGCCGGATCGGCGAACGGCAGGCGGGTGGCCGATGGGGGCATTAGGTCGAACTTGGGATAGCCCACGGTGCTGAGGCGGGCCGCGGGGAGGCCGGCCTCCCGGATCAGCCGCTGCCGGATCTTCTCGCCCGACACCAGCACATGATCGAAGCCGGCGCTGGCCTTGTTGAACCCGATCGCGCGATCGCCGGCGCCGTGGCGCGTGTGGATGATCGTCAGCGCGTCCATGCCATAGCGCGTCTTGAGCAGCAGCGACGTCTTTTCCGCGACCACGAGCGCGTCGAACGTGCCGAAGATATCGAGATTGTCCCGATAGATGCCGACCTTGGAAATGGGCAGGACCGCGTCGAGGCACCGAGATGCGAGCCTGGTGCTCCAGCGGCGCAGGCCGATCTGCACCGGCTCGATCGGATCCCCGGCACGTCGGGAGATGCCGCGCACCGCGTCGCTCAATCGATCATTGGTGGTGATCACCGTCACGGCCATGTCGGTATGCCGGGCCCTGAGCGCGAGCGCGATCGGCAAGGCGTGGGCGACCTGATGCGTTTGGTCATGGTTGAAGAGGAAGGCGACCTTCATCGGGGATCCGGTTCCTGAGCGTGGGATGCGCGGCATTCATGGGGGAGACGGTGGCGCGGCCCATTGTCCACAAGGCGCCGCCCGAAAATTTTGGCCGGGAGGGAACTTTTCGGGCCCCGCCATGCGGGCGGATGCGCAGCCGAGGCTTCCTGACCGGGAGCTTTTCGGGCAGAGGCGCTGATCATGGGACTGCGCAAGGATATCTGGCGCCCGGCGATCGTCGGGGCGCCCTTTGCCGAAATCGTCCGGCGGGGCTCGATCGCGGGCTTGCCGCTTCACTGGCTGCCGCCGATGGGCAGCTTCCGCTTCCTGGCCGATCCCTTCGGGCTGTGGCGCGATGGCAGGCTGCACGTCTTCGTCGAGACCTATGACTATCGCGTCCGGGTGGGCGCGATCGAGGTGCTGACCTACGGCCGCGATTTCCGCCTGATCGACCGGCGCCCTGCGCTGCAGGAGCCCTGGCACCTCTCTTACCCGTTCGTATGGGAGGCCGACGGCGAGACGTGGATGCTGCCCGAGGCGCATCGCTCCGGACGGCTGACCCTCTATCGCGCGGTGGAGTTTCCGGGCCGCTGGGAACGGGCCTGCGAGATTCCGCTGGATCACGTTGCCGTCGATGCCACGCCCTTCCACCATGAGGGGCTCTGGTGGCTTTTCTACACATCGGCCTCCAACGATCCCGACAAGGTCGCCGCGCTGCATCTCGCTTATGCGGAGCGGCTGACGGGGCCATGGCGGACGCATCCGGGCAATCCCGTCCGGCGCGATCCGGCCGGCGCGCGGCCGGGGGGCACGCCCGAGCGCATCGACGGACGGGTGATACTGCCCGTCCAGGACTGTTCGCGCACCTATGGCGGAGCGATCCGGCCGTTGTGGTTCGACCGTCTCGACCCTGACGGCGTATCGACCGAAGCCGGCCCCGCCATCGGCGGTCAGGGCGATCTCGCGCCGTTTCACGAAGGCCTGCACACGCTGGCCGCTGCCGGCGACGTCACGCTGATCGACGCCAAGCGGACGGTCCTGTCGCTTCACGGCCTCTCGATCGAAGCGGTACGCGAGTTGAAGAAGATATTACGCTGACGCGGTGCGGCGGCGCTCGGCGATCCGCCGGAACAGGCTGGCATATTCCCGCGCGACGGCGCCGATGCGATGATGCTCGACCAGGGAGGCCAGGCGCGCGGGATCGGGCGCCGGGGCGTCGAGCATCCGCGCGATCGCATCGGCCAGCGCCGCCGGATCCTCGATGGGGACATCCAGGCCGGCCCCCGTCTCGCGCAGCAGATCGTCGACGGCGGGGGTGCAGCGCGTGGCGACGACCGGGCGGCCGGCGGCCAGCGCCTCGACGATCACGGCACCATAGCCTTCGAAGCGCGACGGCAGAACGAAGAGGCGCGCGCGGTCCAGCCAGGGGCGGATATCCCTGGCATAGCCCGGCATCGACACATGCACATGCAGGCCATGTCGCTGGATCAGCTTCGAAAGGCGCTCCCGGTCGGGGCCTTCGCCGACGATCACGAGCGTGGCATCGGCCGCCTGGCCGGCCCGGACCAGCCGGGAAAAGGCTTCGATCAGGATGTCGAAGCCCTTCTCCCGCACCAGCCGGCCCGCCGCGAGGATCATCCGCCCGCGCGCGCCGGCGGGTTCGTGAAAGCCCGGGCGATCGTCGAGCGCGGGAAGGGGGAGGGGAATGCTGGCCTGGCGCCGCAAGATCCTGTCCGCTTCCTGCCCGGCCTGCGCGCACAAGGTGATGAGGACGTCGCTCTTGCAGAGGAGGCGGCGCATGCGCTGATTGTACGCGATCTGGCGCAGCGCGCCGCGCTGCGGCTTGTGCAGCGCCGCGCTCACCTGGACGGCGACCGCCGGGCGAACCGCGCTCGGCAACTGGCCGAGGGCCATCGCGACAGGCCAGTGATAATTGCCGGGCACGAAGCAGGTCTGCACGGGATATTGGCCGAAATACCTGGCCGCCGCGACAGCGAGACGCTTCATCGATCCGGGCGATCGCCGGATCGGATCGGCAGGCGATACCAACCGCACCCGCGAATCCAGCAGGTCCAGCAACGGTCCGTCCCGTGCGCCGGCGAAGAGCGTGACGATCGCGCCATCGGCGGCCCATTGGCTGGCGAGGCGCACGGCGACCCGCTCCGTCCCGCCCAGCGCGAAATCGTGAAGAACGATGCCGATGCTGTGGGGCGAGCGCGACGAGGGCATCAGCCGGAGCGATGGAGGCGCGCGCCCTGCGTCGATGGGAGCGATGGCGCCCGGATCGCGCGAAGGAAGAGGCTGGACCGTCATATCATCATGACGGAACGGCGACATGACCTGCACAGCGGATCAGAAATTATTCGATTTCGCGGGGCCGCTTCGCGTATGGCGCGACGTGTCGGTCGATGTTCGGGCCAGGTTGAGGAAGCGCGCACAGCCATGGAGGATCCGCAGGATGTCGGCGGCCTGAAAGCGTATCTCCTCCGCGAGCGGCCCGTGCTTCTGCGGGTGCTCGCGGCGCGGTTGGGAAGCGTCGCCGAGGCCGAAGATGTGGTGCAGGAGCTTTGGCTCCGTCTCTCCACCATGAACAGCGCGCCGATCGCCCAACCGGGCGGCTATCTCTTCCGGATGGCCAACAATATCGCGACGGACCGGCGCCGGTCGGCGGTCGCGAGCGCGCGGCGCGATCAGGAATGGCTGGAGACGCATGGCGGGGCCGACGATGTCGCACCCTCGGCGGAGACGCGCTTGCTCGCCAGCGAGCGCCTGCGCCAGGTCGACGCCATCGTCGCGGCGTTGCCCGAGCGCACCGCGCGCATCTTCCGCCTGTATCGCTATGACGGGGTGCTGCGCCGCGCGATCGCCGAGCAGATCGGGATCAGCGTGTCCGCCGTGGAGAAGCATCTGCAGACCGCCTATCGCGCGATCCATGGACTGGACGCGGCGGACGAGGACGGGCAGGACCATCTGAGGACGCGGGACCGATGACCCGCGCCGATTCCGTCCTGCGCCAGGCGATCGACTGGCATCTGAGGCTCGCCGAGGCGGACACCGATCTCTGGCACGCATTCGCGGAATGGCTCGAAGCGGATCCCGCCCATCGCGACGCTTACGAGCGCGTCGCGATCGACGATCGCCTGCTCGACGACCGGCCTCTCGATCGCGCGCCGATCGCGATACCCGGGCCGCCGCCTGTTCCACCCCGGCGCCGCGCGCCGATTTGGGCGTGGGGCTCCGGCATCGCGGCGATGATCGTGGGCGCGATCGGCCTGCATGCCTATCTCGGGCCGGAGGCGTCGGCGCCCTACGTGGTCGAGGCGCCGGCGACGGCCAGTCGCGAGCTGGCCCTGGCCGACGGCACGCGGATCGTGCTGAACGCGGGAGCCCGGCTGCGCCTCGATCGCGATCGGCCCCGCATTGCGATGCTCGAGCGCGGCGAGGCCCTGTTCGAGGTGCATCATGACGGGAGCGATCCCTTCCGGGTGGAAGCCGCCGGGCGGACGATCGAGGACATCGGCACCGTCTTCGACGTCGCGGCGCGCGGCACGGCGCTGCGCATCGCGGTGGCGGAAGGCTCGGTGGCGTTTCGATCGGGGGACAATCATATCGTCCTCAAGCCCGGAATGGTCGTCAGCGCGACCGCCGACGATCGCGTCGAGCTGCGGCAGGTCGATCCGGCGACGATCGGAGGATGGCGCAGCGGCCATGTCGATTTCGACGATCTGCGCCTGACCGACATCGCCGAGCAGCTCAGGCTCTCGAACGGCCTCGATATCGCCATCGCCCCCTCTCTGGCGCAGCAGCGCTTTTCGGGTGTGCTCCGCAGCGATCGCGGCAATGATGACATGGTCCGGTCGCTCGCCTTGCTGAGCGGCACGCGGGCTGTGCCCAGGGCCGGCGGCTGGGTGCTCGAAAGTGCCGCGGCCCGGTAGGTTCCTTCCTCTCCTTCTCGTCGCCGGTTCGCAGCTCGCATGTCCCGTGCAGGCGGCGACGCGGCATGCATTCGCGGTCGGGCCGGGGCCGCTGGGCGCCGTCCTGCGCGGCATCGCGGGGCAGGGCGGGAGCGAGATCGGCTATCCGGAGCCACTGGTGCGCGGCCGCTGGAGCCCGGGTGCCAGCGGCACGCTGACAACGCGGGAAGCCCTCACGCGCGCCTTGTCGGGCAGCGGGTTGCGACTGCGATCGGTCGGGACGGGCAGCTTTCTGATCGATGCGGATCGAGCGCAGCCGGTCGCGCCACCATCCCCGACCACCCCCGAGGCGCCCGCCGCGGACACGGCCGAGCCGATCGTCGTGACCGGCAGCAAGCGCGCGACGCCGGAAATGCGCTTCCCGGGCGCCGTCCAGATCGTCGCGACCGGTTTCGACGAGAGCGTGTCCGGGGTTCGCAACGATGGCGACCTGGTGGCGCGCCTCCCTCTTCTCCAGTCGACCGCATTCGGGCCGGGCCGGGACAAATTGTTCGTCCGGGGGGTCGCCGACAGCAGTTTCGCCGGACCGACCCAGGCGACGGTCGGTCTGTATTTCGGGGACACCCGGCTCTTGTACAGCGGCCCCGATCCGGCCCTGCGCCTGGTCGATACGCGACAGGTCGAGATCCTCGAAGGGCCGCAGGGCACGCTCTACGGCGCGGGCGCGATCGGCGGCATCATCCGGATCGTGCCGGAATCTCCGGACATGTCGCGCGTCGCCTCCATGGCGGAGGGGTCGCTCGCGGCGACGCAGGACGGGCGGCCCAGCTACGACGCCGACGGCATGATCAACCTGCCGATCGTGTCGGACCGGGCCGCGCTGCGGCTGGTCGGGTATCACGCGTATGACGGGGGATATATCGACAACCCCGCGCGGGGCCTGCGGGCCGTCAACGCGACATCGACGGATGGCGGCCGGGCGGCGCTACGCCTTCGGCCGGCCGACGCCTGGACGATCGATCTCACCGGTCTCGGGCAGCGCATCGCATCGGCGGACCCGCAATATGCCGTGCGCGGAGCCGGGCCCTTGTCCCTGTCCGCTCTGCTGCGCCAGCCCTATCGCGACACGACGATGCTCGGTTCGCTCGGCATACGCCGCGAGAGCGCCGACGGGCTGAACGTCCTGCTCAACATCGGGGGGGTGAAGCGCACGACCCACCAGCGCTATGACGCGACGCCCCCTTCGGCGAGGGGCGCGATCGCCTATGACGAGCGCGCCGCTTCGAACCTGATCGACGGGGAGGCGCGCATCTGGCGGACCACGCCGTCCGGGAGCGGATGGCTGCTGGGCGTGGCCGGGGTTCAAAATCACACGGCCGCGCGGCGCCAGCTGGGCCCTCCGGACACGCCGCGCGATATTTCGGGCGTCGACAACCGCACCCTCGACCTGGCCCTGTTCGGCGAGGGCACGGCGTCGCTCGCCCCGGGGCTGCTGCTGACGCTGGGCGGGCGCCTCACCCACGCCCGGGTGGACGGCGAACCGCTCGATGTCCCGTTGCGCCCCCTGTTCAGGAAGGGGCAGTCGCCCTTCATCCGGGGCGAGGGCCATACCCGCTTCGATCCGTCCGCATCCTTCTCGGCGCGTATCGCGCGGGGGCTGTCTTTCTACGGGCGCTATGCGGGGGGATTCCGTGCCGGCGGGCTGGCGGTCGCGGCGGGTGTGGGGCGGGTCGCCGCCTATCGGCCGGATTCGATCATGACCGTGGAATCGGGGCTGCGCGCCCAGGGTCTGTGGGGCGGAAAGCTGAGCGGTTCGATCGGCCTCTCCCAATCCTGGTGGCAGAGCATCCAGGCGGATCTGGTGGCCCGCAACGGCTTCCCCTTCACGGCCAATATCGGCGACGGCCGGCTGCTGGCCCTGGAAACCCGGATCGCGGCCCGTCCCGTCCCGCGTCTCGGCATCGATCTGCAGAGCCTCTTCACGCACAGCAGCATCGTCGATCCCGCTCCCGGCTTCGAGAGGGAGGGCGGCAACGACCTGCCGGACACGCCGAGGATCGGATATTCGGGCACGATCTCCTGGTTTCCGCCGGTCGACCGGACCGAGCGGCTCGGTGTGGAACTGGCCGTCCGGCACCAGGGATCCTCCCGCTTCGGCGCGGGCGCGCTGCTGGGGATCGATCAGAAGGGCTATACGAGCGGCGACATCTCGATGCGGCTGCGCCGCAGCCATTTCGATCTCGCCGCGTCGATCGAGAATGTCACGAACGCGAAGGGCGACCGTTTCGCGGTGGGAAATCCCTTCCAGCTCCGCATGATCAACCAATATACCCCGCTAAGGCCACGAACCCTGCGGCTGACGGTCACCGCTTTTCGATAGGCCCGGCGGCTCAGGCCAGCATCCTGAGCTTCGGCTCGCGATCATAGAAGCGGCGGGCCGCCGCCGTCAGGAAATCGTCGCCGAGACCGGTGACGCCCTCGTCCGGCTCGATCCCCGCTTTGTCGAGCAACGGTCCGGAGGCATCGTTCGCGCCGATCGCCTTGAGATGGCCAAAGGCATCCATCACGAACTGGACCGCGGCGCCCTCCCTGGCGAGCGCGGCGGCGCCCTCTTCGGAGAGGATGATCGCGACCGCATCGAAGATTTGCGACGGCGATCCGAGCAACTGGCCGTCCGCCTTGACCATCTTGTCATCGGCGAGCCTGGCGCCGCCGATCTTTGGCGCGACGATCACCGCCTTGCCGCCGGCTTTCTCGATGCCGGCTTTCATCCGCTCGATCTCCGCACCGTCGGAGCCATCGGCGATCAGGATGCCGACCGCACGCCCCTCCAGCGTCGCCTTCATATTCTTCTGGATCGAAAGCGCGTCGGAGGGTGCGATGTCGATCGGCTCGCGTGCCGCCTCGGCCTTTCCGGGCAGATCGATGCCAAGCCCGTCCGCGACCCGCTGCGCCAGGTCCTCGTCGACGTTGCGCAGATTGGCCACCATGCGCGGCTGGACCTGCTCCAACCCGACCTTCGACAGCTCGAACACGAAGGAGGAGGCGATGTGGGCGCGCTCGCTGTCGGTCTGGGATGTCCAGAACAACCGCGCGTGCGAATAATGGTCGGCGAACAATTCCGCGCGGATTCGCAGCTTCTCGCCCGCTTCTTGATGGTCGGTGCGCCCCTTGGCGGTGGAAAAGCCGGTCATCGGGCATTCGCGCGGGCCGCCTTCCTCGCCGTGCTGGGCAAGGCTGTTGGGCTCGTAATTCGCGCGGCCCTTGGGCACGTTCATCTGCATCTGCCCGTCGCGCTGGAAGTTCATCACCGGGCATTTCGGCGCGTTGATCGGGATCTGGTGGAAATTGGCGGTGCCGAGCCGCGATTTCTGCGTGTCGAGATAGGAGAAGAGCCGGCCCTGCAGCAGCGGATCGTTGGTGAAATCGATCCCCGGCACGACGTTGGCCGGGCAATAGGCGACCTGCTCGGTCTCGGCGAAGAAATTGTCCGGGTTCCGGTCGAGCGTCATGCGGCCGATGATCCGCACCGGGATCTTCTCCTCGGGAATGATCTTGGTGGCGTCGAGCACGTCCCACTCGAGGCTGTCGGCAAAGTCCTGGTCGAACGCCTGGATGCCGAGCTCCCACTCCGGATAGGCCCCGGTGTCGATCGCCTCGTACAGGTCCCGGCGATGATAATCGTTGTCGGCCGCCTGCAGCTTGAGCGCCTCGTCCCACACGGTCGACTGCAGGCCGAGCTTGGGCTTCCAGTGGAACTTGACGAAGGTGGACTTCCCGCCCTCGTTGACCAGCCGGAAGGTGTGGATGCCGAAGCCCTCGATGGTGCGGAGCGAGCGCGGAATGGCGCGATCCGACATCGCCCACATCAGCATGTGCGTGGTTTCGGGCATCAGGCTCGCCCAGTCCCAGAAGGTGTCGTGCGCGCTGCCGGCCTGCGGATAGGCGCGGTCGGCTTCCATCTTCACGGCATGGACGAGATCGGGGAACTTGATCGCGTCCTGGATGAAGAAGACCGGGATGTTATTGCCGACGAGATCCCAATTGCCCTCGGTCGTGTAGAATTTGACCGCGAAGCCGCGCACGTCGCGTGGCGTGTCGACCGAGCCGGCGCCGCCCGCGACGGTCGAGAAGCGGGTGAAGACCGGGGTCTTCTCGCCCTTCCGGAACAGGGCCGCCTTGCAGATGTCGGAGATATCGTCGGTCGCCTCGAAGACGCCATGCGCCGCCGAGCCGCGCGCATGGACGATCCGCTCGGGAATGCGCTCATGGTCAAAGTGGAAGATTTTCTCGCGCAGCACGAAGTCTTCCAGCAGCACCGGGCCGCGCTCGCCGGATTTCAGGCTGTTCTGGTTGTCGGAGACGCGGATGCCCTGATTGGTCGTGAGATGCGCCTCGGCATCACCGTGCGAGCCCGTCTTCGCTACCTGCTGGTGCGTCTCGCCGCCATGGCCGCGCGCCGTGTCGAAGCTGTCCTGGGTCATGCCGCTCTCCTCGCTCGGGGGTGCCGCAGAGACGTTCGAAAGGGGCAGAGGATGCGAGAAAATCTCCTGTTCCTAATGTAGATCAGGGGTTGCGCGCGGGCTGTGCATCGAATGCGACGATGCGAGGCGAAACTCTCTGTACCCGGCAGCTGCATGGCCTTGGGGCATCAAAGCGGTTGCACGCCGCATCAGAGCCTTAAGCTGGACTGGTCTCACATCGCAGGAAACCGCTTGTGGCTCGACCCCCGGGATCGGACAGGGCCGAGGGATCGCCCGGCTCCCGCGGAGACATGGCAGCCACGGACATAGACCGGCGTGCCCGAGGCGATGTCATGGATCGTACCTCGACAAGAGCCGCGAAGAGCGCGGCGACCGCGTTGGCCAATGGAAGGGCCGGGTGAGGATGTCTGGCCAACAGCACAGCGGAGTGGCAATCCCCAGCGAAACTGGCCGCTGGGGTCGGCTGGCCCGTGTACGGAAACAGGACAGGCTTCGGAAATTTCGGGAATGGCCCCGACGACTTCGCGCTAATCCATGGCGAGGAGAACAGCGGGCATGACGATCGACAGCCTTGCGCGCTCGTTGGCGCGTGCCGTACCGATAACGAAGCCGGCTCTTCGCGCAGGTTATGCCGCCAGCGAGCGGATGAGAAGCAGCCTCGCTTCCCAATGGCCTTCGTTGATCGGCGCACGGACCGAGAAGATCACCATCGCCATCACGGCGCACTGCAATCTGCGCTGCCAGGGCTGCAAATACGGACGCGATTTCATGCCCGGCGCGCAATTGCCGATGGAGACGGTGCGCGCGCTGCTCGAGGACGCCGCCGTGGCGAAGGTGCCGGCCGTTCGCCTCTACGGTGGCGAACCGCTGCTTCATCCCGACGTCGTGGAGATGGTCCGGCTCTCCAACGAGCTCGGCGTCGGCTGCTACATGACCACCAATGCGCTGATCCTCGATCGCAAGATCGAGGCGCTGCACGCGGCCGGCCTGCGCAAGGTGACGATCGGCTATTATGGGCAGGATGGCGCCTTCGACGATTACGTCCAGCGTCCCGGCCGCTTCGATCGCCTCGTAGCGAGCCTCGCCAACACGCGCGCGATGTTCGGCCCGGACCGGCTCGACATCCAGTTCAATTTCCTGCTCAGCCGTCGTTCGGCGACGATCGAGGCCGTCGACGAGATGATCGCCTTCGCCGATCGTTTCCAGGCGAGCGTCCATGTCGACGTCGTCCATTATTCGCTGCCTTATTTTCAGGAGGGGCCGGAGCGCGAACTGCAATTCCGTCCCGAGGATCGGCCTGCGGTGGACCGCGTCATCGATCATCTGTTGCGGATCAAACGGGCCCGCCCCGAACTGCTGACCGAAAGCGCGCCGGCGATCGCCTCCTTCGCCGATTGGGCGCTGAAGCAGGAAGCGATGCGGATCCCCTGCGATGCGCGCAAGCTGCTGTGGGTGGGCGCGGATGG
>Ga0105237_10001483_pt1 | contig 30924 bp, 30 predicted proteins | sample KBSC24metaG_FD_81520 | JGI IMG/M metagenome (GOLD analysis project Ga0105237, IMG submission 81520) | Corn rhizosphere microbial communities from Kellogg Biological Station, Michigan, USA - KBS C2-4 metaG | ecosystem: Host-associated > Plants > Roots > Rhizosphere > Soil | place: Michigan, USA... | reverse complement strand
TTCCCGGTGATGGCGGACGACAATGTGCGCGTCACCGCGACCCTGGTGAGCCACTACGACGTCTACCCGGCCTTCGCCTTCCGGTTCGATCTGGTGAAATCTGGTGTGTCGGTGACCTTCTCGGGTGACACGACCAAGTCCGACAACTTGATCGCCCTGGCGCATGGCACCGACATCCTGGTGCATGAGGCCCAGTTCAGCCTGGCTGACGGCGGCAACAACAGCAGGTTCCCGCCGGGATATCTGGTCCGGTCCCACACGTCCGCCGAGCAGGTCGGTGAAGTCGCCGCGGCGGCGGGCGCCAAGCATGTTGTGTTGAGCCACTATTCGCCCACCGATCTGCCCGACGCGAAGTGGCGGGACGCGATCGGCCACCGCTACCAGGGCAAGATCACCGTCGCGCGCGACGGCCAGGTCTTCGCTCTCTGACTTATCCTCGGCCTATGCACCTGATCGCGCTGGAAGAGCATTACGCGTGGCACCCGGCGAGCGATGGCAACGTGGTCGCGACGTGGCTGGAATCCAACAATCGCACCGGTTTCGACCGGCTCTACGACCGCGGGCCCCTTCGGCTGGAGCAGATGGATGCCGCCGGCATCGATTTCCAGATCCTGTCCCTCTTCGACCCCGGCGTGCAGGAGTACGACGACTCTGCGGTCGCCGTCGACTACGCACGTCGCGCCAACGACGATCTCGCAGAGACGGTGCGGCGATACCCTGACCGGTTTGGCGGCTTCGCCACTCTCGCGACCCAGGAGCCCGACGCCGCAGCGGCTGAATTGCAGAGGGCCGTCACCGATCTCGGATTGGTCGGTGCGCTCATCAACGGCCACACCCACGGCCGGTACCTCGACGATCCGGCCTACGAGCCGCTGTTCGCGGCCGCCGAGCACCTTGGCGTGCCGATCTATCTGCACCCGACCACGCCGCACCCCGCGGTCATGGACGCCTGGTTCGCACCCTACGTCGACCAGGGCCTGCACCTGGCGTCGTGGGGGTTCGCCGTCGAGGCGGGCACGCATGCGCTGCGGCTCATCTACTCGGGCCTGTTCGATCGTCATCCGAACCTGCAGATGATCCTCGGTCATCTCGGAGAGATGTTGCCGTTCACGGCTTTTCGCACCGACCGGTACTACGGTCTGGGCGGGTCGGGTGGCCAGCTGCAGAAGCTGCCGTCGGACTACCTGCGGAAGAATTTCTACTTCACCACGAGTGGCAACTTCTCCCCACCGGCCATGGCGTGCACGTTGTCGGTGATGGGCGCCGACCGCGTGATGTTCTCGGTGGACTACCCGATGGACGACAACGTCGACGGCGCGAACTTTCTCGCGTCTTATCCCATGGATGAGTCCGACCGGCGCAAGGTCGGCTACCAGAATGCGTTGCGGCTCTTCGGGGATCGCATTCCCCAGATTGGCGGCTAGAGCGCGCGGCCCAGTCAGCTGAGACTGAGCGACCTACGCACGAGCATTGTCTCCGCACCGATGAGCTACTGGCCCATCACGTACTTGACGGTGGGGCCGGCGGTCCAGCCGCCGTCGACCGCGATCTCGGATCCGGTGACGTACGAGGCGGCGCGCGACAGCAGATAGGTTACGGCGCCGGCGATCTCGTCGGCCTCACCGACGCGACCCATCGGGGTGTTGGGGTAATTGCCCTCGCCCTGCTGGATACCGACCTGTGCCGTCATTGGCGTGTAGGTCATGCCGGGGTGCACGGAGTTGACCCGGATACGGTCGGTGCCGAGCTCAACCGCGGCGATCTTGCTGAGGCCGCGCACCGCCCACTTGGAGGCGCCGTAGCCCGCGGTCAGCGCCAGACCCATCAGGCCCGCGGCCGACGAGATGTTGACGATCGAGCCGCCGCCGGCGGCGCGCATCGGCGCGATGACGGCCTGAATACCGTTGAAGACGCCGACCAGGTTGACGTCGAGCACAGTGCGGAAGTGATCCAGCGGCTCGTGCTCGATGAACTGCCCGGTGGAGATGCCGGCGTTGTTCACCAGACCGGTGATCTTGCCGAACTCGGCGACCGTCAGCGCGACGGCGGCGTCCCACTGGGCGCGATCGGTCACGTCGAGGTGTGCATACCGGGCCGCATCGCCGAGCTCGGATGCCAGCTGCTGGCCCTCTTCGTCGAGGACGTCAGCGATCACGACCTTGCCGCCGCCGGCCACGATGTGCCGCGCCATCGATGCGCCTAGCCCGCGTGAGCCACCGGTGACGATCGCCACCACGTCCGACAAGCTATCCGAATCTGCCATCGCAGCCACTTCCCTTTCGACATCGTCAGGACACGGAGCGCCATCGCGTCCGCCCTCGTGGAGGCAATCACATCTATTCGGTGTTGCCGGCAGATCTCCCACCCGGTGGGACTGCGGGCTCGACCCAGCCGGATGCGGCAAGCAACCGGTCGAGTCCGGCCTTGGCGCCCTCGCGGATCTCCCGCGGGCCCTCGACGAGGTCCGGGTCGGCCTGGATCCCGACGTTGCCGCCGCAGCTGAAGACGGTGACGTTGATAGCCATGCCGACGGTCAGCGGGCCGACGACTCCGGCGCCGCGGCGAATTCATCGACACCCGGCTCGGTATCGAGCACTTCGCGGTTCAAGATCAACATCTTCAGGAAATACCCGACGCCGAGGGCGATGAGGCCGAGGACGATGAAGCTGGGCACGCGCGCGCTCGTCGGTGTCACGAGCACGAAGATCGCAACGATCACCCACACCAACGCGATGCCTGCGACGGGAAGCTCGAAGCGGCCCAGACTGAAACCGCCTTCTTTGTATTCCAAACGTTTTCGGACCGCGAGATAGAGCACGACGATCGCGCCGTAGATCAGCGCGGGCAAGATCGTCGACGCGATGATCAGCTGGATCAAAGCGGCGCCGTGCAGCGTTGCCATCAGCACGACGCCCACCGCGAGGATCAATAGTGTTGCCGGCACCGGAGTTTGGGTGCGGGGGTTGACTTGCCGCATCATGCGGTGCGCGGGGAAGCGCGCGTCACGGGCCATGGCGAACACCTGCCGCGAACACGCGGCCATCACCACCAAGCCGGCGCCGAACATGGCCAAGACGATGCCCGCCAACAGGATTCGCTCGGCAACTGGTCCGAGCTGTTCTCTGATGATCAGCGCGACCGGGGACCCGCTGTGGCTGACGCTGTTGACGTCCTTGATGGCGATCGTGAGCGCGATCAGAAACACCAGGCCTGCTATGCCGGCCGCGACCACCGATGCCACGATGGCGCGGGGCACGCTGCGGAAGGGATCCTTGGCCTCCTCTGCCAGGTTCGCGGCCGAGTCGAAGCCGACCAGCGTGGTGAGGCCCATGATCATGCCGGCCATGAGGCCGCCGCCGATGGCGTAGTAGTCGCCCGCGCCCGCAGTGATGCCGCGGGTCGTCAGGTTGTCGACGTGCCCACTGCCCGTGACCGCCATGACGATCCCGAGGACGAGCACCAGGACGAGGACGATCCCCAGCTCCAAACCGACTGCGCCGGAGGTAATCAGGCCGACCAGTCGGGTCGAGGCGATGACCAGAGCCGCCTGGACGACGAGTACCGCGATCGTGATCAGGCGCGCCGCGTCCTCGTTGTCGCCGATACCCAGCAGCGGCATCAGGGCCTGACTGGCCAAGGCGTTGTCCACCGCCACGACGGCGATCGCGAGGTACCAGAACGTCAGCCAGCCGAAGAGCCAACCCACCTTGGGATTGGCCAGCCGCGATGCCCACTGATACGACGAGCCGCTGAGCGCGATGCGGGCCGCGAACTGCGCGACGACGAGAGCCACGAGTGTCTGCCCGATGGCGGCGATGATCCACAGCCAGATGCCGACGGGACCCGAGGTCTGGAGTAGGTCGTCGTAGGTGCCGAATATCCCTACCGCTACCGAGATGAAAGCGAACGAGACGGCGAAGACCTGAAAGCCGCCGAGGGTCCGCTTCAGCTCGGGTACGTAGCCGCAGTCGACGCACTCGTCGTCTGCCGTGTCCGGACGTGCAACGCGGTCTGTTGTCATGCCTGGCCCAGCCCTTCCGTAGCCCCCTCTACACATAATTGTCGCTTACGTCAACGGCAGATATCGAAAATTGTCCATGCTCGCCGGTGCCGTGATGTTGGGTGTCCAATCCGTGACGGATCTTTGACCGAAATATTGACGCGCCGTACGGATTTCGGCATTCGCGGCCCCATACCATGACGGTGTTCAACCATGCGGCCAGCGACAAAGGGGTCGGATATATGCGGGTGTTAGTTCACGGCGTCCTTGCCGTGGTCGTGGTCGCCACGACCACCACTGGCGGCGCGCTCGGTATCGAGACGGCAGGCATTCGGCTGCCGTTGGGCTCGATCATCGAGTCGACGCAGCCGACGCAAGGCGTGCCGGTCGGCGTCGCACACCCGATCGTGGGGACCTTCAAGCGGCCGATCACCAATCGTGCGGCCGCGGAGATGGCCCTGGACGTCACGTCCACGCCGGCGATGACGGGCAAGTTCGAATGGCTGGATAACAAAGTGGTGCAATGGGTTCCAGACGGATTCTGGCCTGCGCACAGCACCATCAAGCTGACGGTCGGCGGCCAGCCGATGGCGCTCACCACGGGCCCGGCGGTCATCGGCACCGCTCACGTTGCCGACCACACCTTCACCGTCACGATCGACGGCCAGACGCCGCCGGACATGCCGGCGCCCCATCATCTGCCTCACCTGGGTGAGTCGGGTGTGCTGCTCGCGACCATGGGCCGTCCGGAGTATCAGACGCCGCTTGGCAAGTACACCGTGTTGGCGAAAGACCGCAATGTGCTTATGGATTCGAGCAGTGTCGGCATTCCCGTCGATCATCCGGACGGGTACATGACGGAGGTCGAGTTCGCAGTCCGGATCAGCCAACGCGGACTGTTCGTGCATGCGGCGCCATGGGCCGTCGAGTCGATGGGCTTCGAGAACGTCAGCCACGGTTGTATTGGTTTGGCGCCCGCGGGAGCCGAGTGGTACTTCAACACCGTCAACGTCGGCGACCCGGTCATCGTCGAGCCATAGCGCTGCGCCACAGCACAATTCGCCGGTCCTCGCCGTGTTCATCCGGCGACTAGGGCGGTTGTTCTTGGGCAAGTGCGCCTTGCGTGCAGAGTCAGCGTGAGCGCACCGTTGACTCTGTGGACCGGGCGGTCGCCACTCGCACAAGTGCGCCTTCAGTTCGGAGTCAACGCGGGGTGATGGTTGACCCTGCGGACCGGGCGATCGTTACTCGCAATAGTGCGCCCTCGGCGCAGGGTCGACGGGTGCGGCGTGTCGTGGTCGGTTGATCCTGAACCCAGGGCGGTCGCTACTCGCACAAGTAGACCCTCAATGCAGAGTCAACGCAATCAGAAGCACAAAGCACCCGAGCCGCGAGGGCTCGGGTGCTTCGGTGAAAGTTGTTGTGAGGCTTGCTGATCTAGCCCTGCGGGCCCGGCTGGGTCGGCAGGTTGGGGGTCGGGCCGCCGGCGTCGACGGGCCGCAGGGTGCGCGCCTCCTTGCCGTCCGCGATGCCACCCATGTCCATCGGGATGGCGGCGGGGGCAGCGGCGATCGGGATGGGCGCCCCGATCGGCAAGCCCGCGGGGATGGGAGGCACGACGGGGGGCACCGCTGCCGGGACGGGCGGGACGACCGCGGGAACCGGCGGGACTGCTGCCGGGACCACCGGAGCGGCTGCCAGGGGGCCCACGATGCCCGAGGATTCAACGGCGGGCGCAGCGCAGGGTGCGGCCGCAGCCGCAGCGGCGGGTGCCCCGGCTGCAGGTGCTACGCCACCCGCGTCGCACGCGTACCCGCCAGTCTTCAGTGGGACTGCCGCTGCGGTCGGGCACACGGCCACGGCCGCAGCGCACACACCGGCGCTGGCAACTATTTTCACAGCGATTCGACCAAAGCTGATCATCACCGGCGTCTCCTTGAACGTGCCCTTAAATTACAGCGCCGAAAATTTGCGCAGCTGAACCGTAGGGCACCGCGGGAGGCCGGTTCAAGACATGTTCTCAATCGGATGCGTGCTCGACATGGGACTGAGCCGCGACCGTGACCGTACCGTTTCAATAGTCTCAGAGTCCTCACAGAGAGGTCTCGGCGGGTAACAGTTCGGTGCTGGAACCCGTTGTGAGGCTGGCAAATTCGGCGAAGGCCGAGCGGCCCGGGCTAGCGGGTGGAGTCGCCGGCCAGTAGTCGTGCCAGTTCTTCCTCGGCGCGCCGTTCCACGAGGAGCGGAACGAAGTCCCGAACCGTGCTGTCGGCGAACTGCTGCCGAGCGCCGTCGATGACGGTGGTCACGCGCGCCGCGGGCAGGTCCGCAAACTTGGCCGTGAGGCGACTCTCGATCTCGGTGAATACCTGCGCTTCGGACTTGGCGGACATGCCGTCAATCCTTCTCGGGCGCGTTGACGGCTGTCAACGCAGATGGGATGACGTGTAGGCGAACTAACAACTACGGGTGCCGTGTGAGCCGGCGGAAATGTCGACGGCGCTCTCCCGACGGCTAGTGCTGGCGCAGTGCGCTGATGCCCTCGTCGAGTGCGGCTTCGAGATAGGTCAGGTCGCCGGTGGCCAACATGATCCCGACTCCGCCCTGGATGCCGGCCAGAAGTGCAGCCGCCGCGCGCTCTGGGTCGACGGTGCGGGCGATCTTGTCCTGCTGCTGCATCGCCACGATGCCAGCGGCGATGGCGCTGCGCCAGGAATCGATCAGTTCTATTGTGACGGCCTGTGCGCCGGTGCTGGTGCGGCCGATCTCGGACATCAGCACCGCGATCGGGCAGTTCTGGCCTTGTCGGCGGTACCGCTCGACCACGACGTCCCGCCAGCGCTGCCAGGCTGCCCATGAGGTGAGCGCGCTGAGATGGGGCTGCTGATCGTCGAGCACCCGCTGCGATTCGAGCGTCGCGACAGCGAGCAGCAGCTGCTCCTTTCCACGCGGAAAGTAATGGAAGATCTGGCTCTTCGAGGTTCGGGTGCGTGCCATCACGTCTTCGATGGTGGTGAGCGCGACGCCGCGCTCGCGGATCTCGGCTGCGGCACCGTCGATGATCCGGGCCCGCGTGGCCTGCCCCTTGGCCGTCAGTTTCTGGACTTGCAGGTCCATTTTGTTCAGCGAACCATGTGGACTCATGAGTCCAAAAGATACGCGATTGTCCGGCCGCACAGCACTTGTCACGGGGTCCACAGGAGGTCTCGGGATTGCCATCGCCCGTCGGCTGGCCGACGAGGGCGCACATGTTGTGGTCAGCGGACGCAATGCCCAGCGTGGCACTGAGTTGGTGGCCGCGATCCGCGATTCCGGCGGCGAGGCATCGTTCGTCGCAGCGGACCTGGCTGGTGGTGACGGTGCCATCCGCGCTCTTGCCGAACAGGCCACCGGCGCCGTCGGCGGGCGGCTCGACATCCTGGTGAACAATGCCGCCACGCTGCTGATGCCGACCCCGACCGGCGAGGTCGACCCCTCGGTGCTCCGGGAAGCGTTCGAAGTCAACGTCTTTGCGCCATTTCTGCTCACCGGTCTGATTGCCCCCGCGATGGTGCGCCACGGCGGCGGCGCCGTCGTGAACATTGGATCGATCACCGGACTACGTGGGGCCAGCGGCTCGGCGATCTACAACTCCAACAAGGCGGCGATCCACTCGCTCACGACTTCCTGGGCGGACGAGTACGGACCGTTCGGGGTTCGGGTCAATGCGGTGGCGCCGGGACCGATCGCGACCGAACGGCAACAGGAGTTCGCCGACCACGTCCAGCCGATGCTGGACCGGTTGCCGTCGCGCCGGATGAGCACGCCGGAAGAGGTGGCCGCATCGGTGGCATTTCTGGCCAGTGATGACGCCGCCAACATCCACGGCGTCATCCTCAGCGTGGACGGGGGCTGGGCCGCGGTCTGACGCAGCCTCGTGACTGGCGCTTATCTCTCAAATAGATGCCACCATCGAAATCGATCGTTGGACACGATGAGCAACTGCGGGTGAGATAGGTGCTGTACGCCGCGGTGGTGAATCGTGGGCACGGCACTGACCCGCTCTGGAAGGAACGACGAACCGTGAACGGCTTCAGCAGAAGGCAGTTCGGCTTGATGGCGACAGCAGCGGTCGGCGCCGCGTCGTTGGCGGCGTGCGGATCGTCGTCCGAGCCGTCGCCGGCCGCCAAGACGACACCGCCGCCCGCTCCGGAACACAATCTGAATCCGGTGAGGCAGGTCCGGGCGGGCGACCTCAATGTCGGGTACGTCGAAGCGGGGCCGGCGGACGGTCCGCCCGTCATCCTGTTGCATGGCTGGCCGTACGACATCCACAGCTACGCCGACGTTTCCGCACTGCTGGCCGATCAGGGCTACCGGGTCATCGTGCCGTATCTCCGCGGCTTCGGGTCGACGCGGTTCCTGGCGGACTCCACGGTCCGGAACGGTCAGCAGGCGGCGCTGGCGGCGGACGTCGTGGCCCTGATGGATGCGCTGAACATCCCGCGGGCGATCCTGGGCGGCTTCGACTGGGGCGGACGTACAGCCAATGCTGTTGCGGCACTGTGGCCGCAGCGGGTAGCGGGTCTGGTCGCGGTGAGTGGGTACATCCTGGTCAATCTGGCGGCCAACCTGCAGCCGTTGGATCCGAACGCGGAGCTGGGTTGGTGGTATCAGTACTACTTCGCGACGCCGCGCGGAGAACTCGGCTATCGGAAGAACACCAAGGCGTTCAATCGGCTGATCTGGTCGCAGGCATCGCCACTGTGGCACTTCACCGATGCGGCATACGGACTGAGCGCCGGCGCGTTCGACAACCCCGACCACGTCGCCATCGTGATCCACAACTATCGCTGGCGCCTGAGTCTCGCGGCGGGCGAAAGTCGTTACGACGCGGACGAACAACGCCTGCAGGCCAAACCGCTCATCCATGTCCCCACCATCACGATCGCCAGTGACTTCGATGGTGCGGCCAAGGATGGCGCGGGATACCGCTCGATGTACACCGGGACGTACGAGCACCGTGTCCTCGACGGCATCGGCCACAACGTGCCGCAGGAGGCGCCCGCGCAGTTCGCGAACGCGGTGGTTGACGTGAGTCGGATGTCCGCACGCTGAAATATCCGTAACCGATTGTCCACCAAATATTTTGATGAAAGGCGACGTCACCGATGTCGATCATCGACTCTCCGACCAGGACCGACCGTAACCCGAGCACGCAACTGGCCGGATGGCGGTTGACCTGGGCGCTGGTGATCGCGATCGCGATCGGTACCACCGCGGTGGCGCTGACCGTGGGCGGCGTGGCCGGGGCCAACGAGGGCATCCGGATCACCGCACGAACCTCGGCGGTGCTGTTTCTCTTGGCATTCACCGCATCTTCGGCTTATCGATTGTGGCCCAACGACTTCACCAAGTGGGTGCGCCGCAATCGGCGCTATCTCGGCGTCGCCTTCGCGGGCTCGCATCTGGTCCATGCCGGATTCATCGTCGCGTCGGTGGTCCTGAGCAGTGCGCGCTTCAAAGCCGGCGTGGAGCGCACCCCGGGAGGCGTGTACGTCCTCGACACGATTGCGTACGGTTTTCTCATCGCGATGGCGATCACCTCGTTCGACCGGATTGCCGACCGGATGCGGTATGTGACCTGGCACCGGCTCCATATCACCGGGAGCTACGTGATCTGGTTGACGTTCTTCGTCGCCTACTGGCGACGGGGGATCACCTACCCGCTGTTCTACGGTCCGTTCCTGCTCGTCGTCCTGGCGGCCTTGGTGATTCGTGCAGCGGGCAAGGTCAAGCGCAAGAACACACCGGCTGAAGGCTGACGACTACCGGCTAGCCAGGCTCCGGCTGATCACGAGGCGTTGAATCTGGTTGGTGCCCTCGAAGATCTGCATGATCTTGGCTTCGCGCATGAAACGCTCCACGCGGTAGTCGCGCGTGTAGCCCGCGCCGCCGAACACCTGGACCGCGTCGGTGGTGACCTTCATGGCGGCATCGGTGGCGACCAGTTTGGCTACCGAGGCGTTGCGCGAGTACGGCAGCCCGGCGTCGCGCCGGCGGGCGGCATCCAGGTAGGTGGCCCGCGCAGAGTCGACGGCGGCCGCCATGTCGGCGAGCAGGAAGCCGAGTCCCTGGTGGTCGATGATCTTGCGGCCGAACGTCGTTCGCTCCTGGGCATAGGCGACCGCCTGATCCAGCGCCGATTGGGCGAGGCCGACGGCGACCGCGGCCACACCGAGCCGCCCGGCGTCGAGTGCGCTGAAGGCGATCGGCAGGCCCTGGCCTTCGGCGCCGATGAGGCGCTCGGTGGGCAGGAATGCGCCGTCGTAGTGTGCGGACGTGGTGGGCACGGCGTGCAGGCCCATCTTCTCCTCGGGCCGGCCGAAGGACAGGCCCGGAGTGTCCTTCGGCACCAGGAAGCACGAGATGCCTTGCGACCCCTCGCCGGTACGCGCGAACAAGGTGTAGAAGTCCGCGAGTCCGCCGTGCGTGATCCACGCCTTCGAACCGGTGATGCGGTACCCGTCGTCGGACGCGACAGCCTTGCAGGCCAGAGCAGCGGCGTCGGAACCGGCCTGCGGCTCCGAGAGGCTGTAGGCACCGATCAGGTTGCCGCTCAACATCTCCGGCAGCCAGCGCTGCCGCTGCTCGGCACTGCCAAACGTCATCAGTGGGTGGCAGGACAGGCTGTGCACGCTCACCGCGATGGCCACCGAGGCCCAGCGCGCCGCCAACTCTTCGAGGACCTGGAGATAGACCTCGTACGGCTGGCCGCCGCCGCCCCACTCTTCGGGGTACGGCAGGCTCAGCAACCCGGCTTCGCCCAGGGTGGGAAACACTCCGTCGGGGTACGTCTCGTCCTTCTCGTGCTGGTCGACGATGGGGTCCAGCACCTTGTCCGCGATGTCGCGGGTGAGCTCGATGAGCGCGTGGGCTTCGTCGTTGGGCAAGAGGCGATCAACAGGCACCGGATACTCCACTAATACGTCAGACAGTACTGAGTTACCTCACACAGTACTGTTTGCGTAGTACTGAGTAAAGGGTCCGCAGTACTATGCGGGGTGTGAGCACGCGCACGCCCCCGGCGTTCGGCACCCGCCGACGCACCGAGCTGTTCGACGCCTTGGTCGCGTTGTTCCTCGACGAGGGATTCGCGCACCTCACGCTCGACGACATCGCCGGGCGGCTGCGGTGCTCGAAGTCGACGCTCTACACCCTGGCCGGCAGCAAGGAACAGTTGGTCCGCGCCGCGACCGTGCAGTTCTTTCGGCAAGCGACCGACGAGGTGGAGTACCTCGTGGCCGGAGTCGACGGCGCCCGGGCGCGGATCACCACCTATCTGTCGGCGGTGGGGACGGTGCTCGATGCCGCGTCGGACCAGTTCATGGTCGACCTGGACGCCTTCGCCCCGGCCCGCAGCGTCTACGAGAAGAACACCCAGATCGCGGCCCGTCGGGTCCAGGAGATGATCGCCGACGGCGTCGAGAGCGGCGAATTCCGTGATGTCCACGCGGCTTTCGCTGCGGACCTGGCGTCGACGATGATGGTGCGCATCCAGCAGCGCCGGGTCCGCGAGAGTACCGGACTCGATGACGCCAGCGCATATCGCGAGCTTGCGGCGATCCTGACGGCCGGCATCAACGCCTGATCCGACCGCCTGACGTCACCTCCCGACATCGTGTTTGTTGCAACTCGATAAGGACGTCCCAATCGCCCCATCAAGATCAGTAGCCTCGTGCGGTGGACCGCAGAACCGCTCTCAAGGTGCCGCTGCTGCTGGCAGCGGGTTCCGCCATGGCCGGGCTCTCCGGACCGGCCCCGGCGTCCGCGGCCGGGGCGCGCTGGACGCCCGAGCGGGCCAACAGCTGGTACCAGGGGCAGGGCTGGTTGGTCGGGGGAAACTACATCACCTCCACCGCGGTCAACCAGCTCGAGATGTTCCAGAACGGCACCTACGACCCCGGCCGGATCAACGCCGAACTGGGTGCCGCGCGCTGGTTCGGGTTCAACACCGTCCGCGTGTTCCTGCATGACCTGCTGTGGGCACAGGACCCGCAAGGCTTCTCGCAGCGCCTGACCCAGTTCGTCAGCATCGCATCGAGCCATGGCATCAAACCGCTGTTCGTCTTCTTCGACTCGTGCTGGGACCCGCATCCGAAGCTCGGCGTGCAACGGGCCCCGACGCCAGGTGTGCATAACTCGGGCTGGGTGCAGAGCCCGGGTGCGGACCGGATCGCCGACCCGAATTACCTGGGCGTGCTGCAGAAATACGTCACCGGAGTGCTGAGTCTGTTCCGCAATGACAATCGCGTGCTCGGCTGGGATCTGTGGAACGAGCCCGACAACCCGGCTGACGTCTACCGCAAGGTCGAGCGCAGCGACAAGATGAAAGTCGTTGCCGACCTGCTCCCGCAGGTGTTCGCGTGGGCGCGTTCCGTCGACCCCACACAGCCGCTGACAAGTGGTGTGTGGCAAGGAAGTTGGGCCGATCCAGCCCGGCGCAGCGCCATCGCGTCGATCCAGCTGGACAACTCGGACATCATCTCGTTCCACAGCTACGCCGAGCCGGCCGGCTTCTCGGCCCGGATCGACGAGCTTGCTCCGCTCGGCCGGCCCATCATCTGCACGGAGTACCTCGCCCGTAACCAGGGCAGCACGGTCGAAGGCATTCTGCCAATTGCCAAGCAGCGCAACGTGGGTGCGTACAGCTGGGGGCTCGTGGCCGGCAAGACCCAGACGTACTTCCCGTGGGATTCGTGGCAGCACCCGTCCCCGGCGGAGCCGAAGGTCTGGTTCAGCGATCTGCTGTACCCCAACGGGCGGGCCTTCCGCGACAGTGAGGTGCTCACCGTCCGGAAGCTGACCGGAACGGCCGGCCAGACCTAGCGCACGGCGTCAGTGCGCGAGCAGCAGAATCAGCTGCGCCTGCAGCTCACCGAAGAGGAAGCCGAGGGCGGCGCCGAGTACGACGACGATCCACTCGTCATCCTTGAACGCCGGGCGCAGCAGGTTCTCGAACGACAATGAGTCCAGCAGCATCATCTTCGCGACCATGACGTTCTCCAGATCGAGGCGGTCCCGCATGTATCCCTCGATGTAAGTGGAGGTTTCGGGCAGCTTGTCGATGATCGAATCGGTGATCTGCTTTTTCATGTCCACGTACTGGCGGCCGCCGACGGACTTGATGATCTTGCCGGTGAAGCCCATCTGCGTGTCGATGGTCGCGCTGATCTCGGTGGAGATCATGTCGAAGAACCGGTCCGACGACGGGCCGTTCAGCATGCTCTCCATGATGGCCTGGGGAGTGAAGATCTCCCGGGCCATCAGCGCCGCGTAACCCTCGACGACCTGCTTGCGCTCTCGCTGGAAGACGCCCTGCCACTTGATGCCGAGGAAGACGTTCTTGCGCTCCAGCGGCCGGAAAATCATCTGCAGCGCAACGTAGTCGGTGAGACCACCGGTCAGCAGACCGAACAACGGCAGCGACCAGTGCCAGTTGGTGATACCGAACACCACGGCCTGCACCAGGCCGATCAGGAAGCCGAAGAGCAGGCCGGACATGATGAGGAACTTGAACGCCGGCTTACCGATGTCCTGGAAGACCGTGTTGAGCGTGACCTTGTCGCGCACCAGGTTGGTGACGACCATGTGCTTGATGTCGAAGATCTGGTCGACCTGGCCGCGGAGTTTGTCGAACATCGCGGCCATGGCCGTCGGGATGCGCTTCTCGACGTTCTTGACGACGACGTCTTTGAGCTGGTCTGGCGTGGCGCGCCAGATCTGCGGCTGGAACGACATCATGATGGTGTCGACCATTTCCGCGGAGGTCTGTCGCAGTGGTTCGGCGAGCTCTTTGACCAGTTCGTTCGGATCGATCTTGTCGAACATCTCCTCGGGTTTGAGGATCTCCGACGTCAGCGAATCCACTGCCACCGCAGCCATTTTCGGCGCGCGCTTGGGGATCTGGCCCTGCCAGCCGAGGTAGGGCGGAATGCCTTTGAACTCGACGGGGTAGAACATCATCTTCAGCGCCATGATCTTGGTGATCCAGCCGACGAACGCGGCGCCCAACGGGATGGTGATGTAGACCCACCAGGGGTAGGCGAACGCATTGGCCATGAGATTCTCCACCTGGCTGTCTCCCATCAGTCGCGCGTCCAGTGAATAGCTGGACTACGTTAACCGGCGACCACGTGCGAAAAGACTAATGGGCACGTCAGATCCGCAACGCGGGATCGCGTATTTTGTTAACCCCGCTCGAACCGCCTGATAATTCGGTATTGCGTGCGGAAACTGCGCACAGAAACAGTTCGCTGCCTCGCCGCGGAGTGCGGCGAAACAGCGGACGATTTCGGGTCGCGGCTACAGGTCGAAGACGGTCGATCCGTTTGCGGTGGAGTAGTCGATGTAGATCCGGTTGTGCAGGAACGGCATTGCGCCGGTGTTCATCAACTCGGCGTTGTAGGCGTCGGAGGTCACCACCGGTGTGTACGACGACGTGGTCGTGTAGGTGTAGAGCAGTGTGCCGTTGCTGTCGTACACCGAGATGACGGTGCCGACGGGCACGGTGCTGCCCATGATGGTCGACGGCAGGGTGCCGGTGACGCCGCCGGAGTCGATCAGCAGGTTGATCGGCGTCTTCGACCCGTTGTTGATGCTGACGGACCCGATCACGTTGGGCGAACCCGACGTGGTGACGCGGGCCGGCAGCGGGTTGGGGCCGAAGGTCAGCGTCCGGCCGGCTTCATCGATGTAGATGCCGTTCTTCAGGGCGCCAGGCAGGCCGGTGGTGACCAGGCCGGGCCCGGGGCCCACCGCGTTGGTGCCGACACCCAGGACACCCACGACGCCGTTGTTCTGCAGGAACGTGGCGAAGGCGGCCTGCTGCGCCGGGTCGGTGATGACGTCGACCGAGACAGGTGCGGTGACGATGCCGCTGCCGAAGTTCACCGTCGTGTTGTAGGTGTTGTAGTTATAGGTCAGCCCGCCGCTGTAGGCGCCGGTACCGCTGCCCACCGCGTTGCCCAGGCCGGTCTGGCCGACGTTCTTGGCGTTGACCACCAGTCCGGACGATCCGGTGTCCACCAGCACCTTGATGCTCGGCCCGCCGTTCACCGAGATGGTGACGATCGGTTCCACGCCCGCGTACATGGACAGCGGAACCGAGGCGTAGATGCGGGCGTTGGTGGTGGCGTCGACGATGACAGCCTTGATGTCGCGATTCGCCGTCCAGTACCGCGCAGTCTTCAGCGCGGTGACAGCCTTGCCGATCAGTGCCTCATTGGTCTTCAGCGCACTCAGGTTTGTCGTGGTCGGGTTCGCCGCGTAGGTGTCCATGAGGGTCTGCTGGTTCGCCTGGTACGTCGTGAGGTAGGTGGCGGCCATCCTCAACTCGTACCGGGAGTACCCGTTGACCCAGCTGGTGCCGAGAAGGGTGCGCGCCTGCGCGATCTCCGCCAGCGCGGTGTTGACGTACTCGTCCGCGGTGACCGTCTGGCCCGGTTGCCACGTCTCGGTGGGCGCCGGGGTGAGAGTCGCTGCCGCGCTTGTCTTTTCGGTCGTGGTGGCCAGGGCCGGTGTGATGCCCAACAACTTGCTGACGGTTTTGGTCGTGCCGACCACGGACGCGGCCAGAGATTCTTCGGTGGCCAGCGTGGCGGCACCGACGGCCTGGCCGACGGCGGCGAGCACCGACAGCAGTCCAGAGATGCTGGCAGGCGCTTTCGGAGCTGTGGCACTGCTCAGCGCCTTGACGGTGGTGTCGGGAATCGAAGTGATTGCGGCCGTGGATGTTTCGGCAGCGGCGACGGAGACCTGTAGGGTGCTGGCAGTTGTCGGTGCCGATGCGGCAGCCAGCGTCGGGGAAGCCGGCGAACTCGGCGCGTCTTTGGTCGCGGTGTCAGTGGCCGGCTTGACCGCGGCGGCCGCCTTCAACGGATTCTTGGTCGACGGGTTGTTGGTCACCGCCTGGGCGGCGGCCGACGGGAGCTTGGCGACGGTGCCGGCATTGGGTGCGGTCGCCGACCGGCCGGTGTTGTCGGTCTTGGCGCGGCGATTGCGCGCGGGCTTGGCGTCGTTGTCGGTATCTGCGGAGGCATCGGCCGAAGCGTCGCTTGCCGATGCAGCCTTGGTGTCCGACGCAGCCTTGGTATCCGACGCGGCCTTGGTGTCCGACGCGTCCGCGGAAGCGGCGGTGTCCTTCTTCTTGTTCTTGGCGTTCTTCTGCGCAGGTGCCTTCTTGGGCTGCGCCGGTGCGGACGACGAAGCCGACTCGGAGTCGGTCGACGGGGCCGCACTCGCTACTGCCGCGCTACCGAGCAGTGCGGCGCTGACGCCAACGGCGGCCACTCCGGTGCCCAGCCACGTCGATACCGCCAACTTCCGGCGTTGCGGGCGACGGTGTGCACCAGCCATTTCGGGTCCTCCATAGTCACGCCGCACGGCCATCGGACCCCGGCAGATCGACCGCTGCTGCGGTATTACCGCACTGCAGTCTGGCAGACGGGTGTCGTGCCGCAGTACAGACAGAAAATTAACAGTTGTGAACGACTACCGCAGCGCTTCTGGCAAAGAATTCTTCCATTGCCGTCAATAGTCTGACGTCGCCCATGGGGTGGTATCTGACGCCGGTAGTCGCCGGTGCCGCACCCCATCTGCGTCCAGTGGGTGAGGCGTTTCCGGCAAATCGGCCGCGGGTTAACATCCCCGGACGTAAATTTGGGTTGCGTAGCGCTCGAGCGCTGCAGGCTGACGCATTCGAGGGGGCAGTAGTGGCTGGGCATATCGGCAAACTCGGATGTCGAGTGGCGCGTCGCGCGTTGACCGCGTTGATTCCGTTGGCGGTGATCTGTGCGTACGCGGCGCAGTTGGTGCAGCCGGTGACCCACACCGCGGTGACGCCGACCGCCGAAATCGTCTCGGCGCCGTCGACCATCGGCATGGCCGATTCCAGCCTGTACGGAATGTCGAAGCAGGACATCGACACGACGCTCGACATGCTGCAGGCCATGGGCGTCCAGGACGTCCGGGTGTACATCCCGTGGGTGTACACGCAGCCGTTGCCCAACCAGTACAACTGGGCGCCGATCGACGACATCATGAATGCCGCGAAGGCCCGCAACATGGGCGTCCTCGCAATGGTCAACAGCACCCCGGTCTGGGCCGGCACCGCCGGGAACTTCCCCGGGGCCAAGACGCCCGATCCGGTCGCCTACGCGAACTTCATGACCCAGGTCGCGACCCGTTACGGAAAGACCATCTCGGCCTACGAGGTCTGGAACGAAGTCAACTGCGTCTGCTTCTACGACCCGATCTCGCCGTCGAGCTACACCGAGCTGTTGAAGGCTGCCTACCCGGCGATCAAGGCGGCTGACCCCACCGCGACGGTCATCGCGGCGGGCCTCGGCAGCGTCTTCACGGTCAACGGGATCACCATGAATCCGGTGGATTACGTGAACGCGATGTACGCCGCCGGGGCGAAGAACTACTTCGATGCGCTGGCCTTCCACCCCTACCAGGAGACGTTGAAATTCTCTGACGGCGAGAACGTCCTGCTGTCGCCGTTCACCCAAATTCAGAAGATCTACGACCTCATGGCGGCCAACGGCGACGGCCTCAAGAAAATCTGGATCACCGAGTACGGCGTGCCGACCAATAACGTCAGCGAGCACACGCAAGCCGAGTTCATCAAGAACCTGATCGAAACCTGGCAGACGATGTCCGCGAATGGCCAGCTCTTCGGCGGGCCGATCTTCATCTACACCACCCGCGACGACCAACCAGGCAGTGGCAAGTTCGGCGTCTTCTACGCGGACTGGATCCCCAAGGAAGCGGCGTTCGTCATCGCGCAGGAAATCTTGCGGCTCAACGGCGTCGGGGGCGTCGAGGGCATCGCGGCGCGGATACTGGCCGCGGTCAGGCTGGCGGTAGGCGCGGTCGTGGACACCGTCGCCAAGATCGGTCAAGCCGTCGTGAAAGTCGTTGACGCTGCGTGGAATGCGTTCGTCGACGTCACCAAGGCGGTGACCCAAGCGGTGGTCAACACGGTCAAATGGGTGACCAACGCCGTAGTTCAAGGCGTGAAATGGGTGGCGAACACAGCGGTCGACGTGACCAAGGCCGTGGTCGCGGGTATCTCGAATGTCATCCAGAAGATCGGCGACATCATCCGGCCGCCGGCGTCGGTCGCCGCGGTGAACCCGACTGCCGCGCTGAAGGCAGTGGCCACCATGAAAGAGGTTGCGGCGGAACTGGACTCGCCGAAAGCAACGGCTGCGACGAAACCGGAGCCTGCGACCGGCGCGAAGGTTGCCGCGGTCAAGGGCACTGAAGTCAAGGACGCCGACGGACCGGACGCCGTGAAGGAACCGGCCAAGGAACCGGCGAAGGAAACCGCGACCGAGCCCGAGGCGAAGCCGGTGGGCGTCAAGCCGACGGATGCGAAGCCCGGGGACGACAAGAATCCGACGGCTGTGGAGCCCGAAACGAAGACTCCGCCACCCAGCACGTCCGCGGCCAAGGCAGCGGTCAAGGCTGCGCCTGACGGTAAGACGTCCGCGAATGACAAGGACTCGGCGGAATCGACCAAGGCTCAGCCGAAGTCCGAATCACCGAAATCGGCCAGCGCACCGAAGTCCGATGCACCGAAGCGGGGTAAGGGCAAGAAATCCGGGCAGAACGCGACCGGCAGTGGCAAGCCTGCGGCCGGCGTGACAGCCGATGACAGCCCGAAGGGTCAGTCGCCGCGGGGTGAGGCGCCGAAGCCAGTGCAGGCTGCTGCCGCCGGGGCGTCGTCGCAGGGTGCCGCACACGACGACTGAGCAAACATTAGCCAGCATTCCTTATTGGCGGTCCGCAGCACACGGTGGCATCATGGAATACATGACATTTGATGGGCTGACAAGGAGCTGGACATGTCTATCAATAAATTCGCAATTGTTGCCGCAGGTGCCTTAGGTTTTGCTGCCATCGGACTCGGTGCGGGTCAGGCGAGCGCCGACAATGTCTGGTGGTGGGTGCCCGCCCCGTCGCCGGGCCAAGTCGGCCAGGTATTCGGTATTCCGCCAGGTCAGATCGGTCAGTTGCCGTTCGTTCCGCCCCCGGGGCACTGGGACAAGCCGGGCAAATGGATGCACTAGACCGGGTCTGACAATGGCCGCTTCGCTATTTCGGCGAAGCGGCCGTTTTATTCATCAACTCGTAAATTTTGGAAAATGGCGACGGGAATCTCCTTTCTCATCGGGGAAATTGATCGCATTCGTAAATTTGACCCCTATCGGCGGCGGGAATCGGCATAATCGGTCCACCCCTGGGCGAACTGCAAACGTGCAGATGAATGCTGACGACAGTGGGAATCAGAGGGAAGCGGTAGTAGGTCGACGAGTTCGCGGGACTGCTCGACACCTTCGGGCTCTGGTGCGACATCGAGACGCCGTAACCAGGGCACTTGCAGGTAGGTTTTGGCTCACCGCGATTCAATCCGAGTGAACCGAAGCAATTGCGTTGAGTCGACCTGCATCTTCGGTTATTGACGTTGCTGTACCCAGTTCTGCTGCGTTGACAGCAAACTCGTGCCTTCCTAACGTCCGGGCCAAGCTCGACGACGGAACGACACTGGGAGGCAGCTTGTGGCGCAAACGCTTCAGTCGTCTCCGCGCGCCTCCGCGGCCTGGGCGCGACCCCCTGTGGCGGTCGGTGATTTCATCGTCCTCACCGGCGAGACGTTCGCCGCGATGCTGCGTCCGCCGTATGCCTGGCGGGAACTGGTCGAACAGATCTGGTTCGTCGCGCGGGTTTCCGTCGTACCTACCGTCGTGCTGTCGATTCCGTACACGGTGCTGATCGTCTTCACGCTCAACATCGTGCTGATCGAGGTCGGCGCCGGTGACCTGTCCGGTGCCGGTGCGGCGCTGGCCTCGGTGACGCAGGTCGGGCCGGTGGTCACCGCGATCGTCGTGGCCGGTGCCGGGTCGACCGCGATGTGTGCCGACCTCGGCGCGCGGACCATCAGAGAAGAAATCGACGCCATGAAAGTCATTGGTGTCAACCCGATTCCGGCACTGGTTGTGCCGCGCGTCATCGCCGCGACGTTCGTCGCCGCGATGCTCTATTCCATGGTGGCCGTCGTCGGCCTGGCCGGCAGCTACTTCTTCGTCGTCTACATCCAGCACGTGACGCCCGGGGCGTTCATCGCGGGCATGACCCTGTTGACCGGCCTGCCGCAGGTGATCGTCTCCCTGGTCAAGGCGCTGCTGTTCGGGCTGTCAGCCGGACTGATCGCGTGCTACAAGGGACTTTCGGTCGGTGGCGGCCCGACGGCCGTCGGCAACGCTGTCAACGAGACCGTCGTGTTCTCGTTCATGGCGCTGTTCCTGATCAACATCCTGGCAACCGCGTTCGGTGTGAAAGTGGCGCCATGACAACCGATGTGGATGTCGACCGTCCATCGCAGCTCAGCGAACTGGCGGACCAGGCGATCGCGGCGACCCGCCGGCTGGGGGAGCAGACGGCCTTCTACGGCAGCGCCCTGGCCGCCACCGCGGACGCCGTCCGGCGCTATCCGGGCGAGGTGCTGCGGCTGATCGCGGTCATGGGTATGGGCACCGGCGCGCTCGCCGTCATCGGCGGCACTGTGGTCATCGTCGGGTTCCTCACCCTGTCCACTGGCGCCCTCATCGCGGTCCAGGGCTACAACACCCTGTCCAACGTCGGCATCGAAGCCCTGACGGGCTTTCTGGGGGCCTTCCTGAACGTGCGCTTCATCGCCCCGGCGACCGCCGGGGTGGCACTCGCCGCGACCATCGGCGCCGGGGCGACAGCACAGCTCGGCGCCATGCGCATCAACGAGGAGATCGACGCCCTGGAAGTCATGGGCATCCGCGTCGTCACGTACCTCGCGGCGACCCGGATCGTCGCCGGTGTGGTCGCCGTCGTCCCGATCTACACCGTGGCGGTGTTGATGTCCTTCCTGGCCACTCGGTTCGGCACGACGATGATCTACGGCCAGTCCCGCGGCGTCTACGACCACTACTTCACGACGTTCCTGCACCCTAATGACCTCGCGTGGTCGTTCTTCGAGGCGCTGGCCATGGCCGCTGCGGTGATGGCGGTGCACACCTACTACGGCTTCACCGCATCCGGCGGACCGGCCGGCGTCGGCGAGGCCGTCGGCCGCGCGGTGCGCACCTCGATCACTGCAGGGGTGTTCATCCTGCTCACCATCACGCTGTCCGTTTACGGCCAGTCCGGCAATTTCCACCTCGCGGGCTGAACCGGATGGCGAAGGGAGCGAACGGAACTCGGCGTGAGCAGATCGATCCGATCTGGTGGGCGCCGGTGCTGGTGCTGGTGGTCGTCGCCATGACCGCGATGACGTGGCTGTTCTTTTCCGGATCGCTGCGGGGATCCGTGCCCCTGACCCTGGTGTCCGACCGTGCTGGTCTGGTGATGGAAGACGGCGCGAAGGTGAAACTCCGGGGCGTGCAGATCGGCGAAGTGGAATCTATCGGCAGCCGTACGGACACTGCGGGACATGTGCTTTCGACGCTGAAACTGCGGATGTATCCCGGGCCTTTCGCGCAGCTGCCCGCGAACGTCGAAGCGCAGATCAGATCCAGCACCGCCTTCGGCGCCAAATACGTCGAACTCAATGTGCCCTCGGCCGGTCCGGCCGGCGGCCACCTGCGGTCGGGTGCGGTGTTGCAGTCGCGCAATGTGACGGTCGAGGTCAATACCGTGTTCGAGAACCTGCAGTCGGTGGTCCAGGTGATCGACCCGACAAAGCTCAACTCGGTGCTCTCGGCGCTGGCCGAATCGTTGCGGGGCAAGGGCGATGTCATCGGGCAGGCCATCACCGATGCGAATCAGGTACTGCTGGCGGTGAATCCGCGCATGGACACCGTGCGCAAGGACTGGCAGTTGTTCGGCCAGACGGCGCAGGCGTATTCGACTGCCGCCCAGGACATTGTGTCCACTCTGGATTCGTTCTCGACCACGGCGACCACCATTGCCGGTCAGTCGAAGGAGCTCGACGGGCTGTTGCTGTCGGCCGTCGGGTTCTCCCAGTCGGGAATCGACACAATTGGCACCAACCAGGCCGCCCTGGCGAGGTCGATGGAGGTGTTGCGACCGACGACCGCGTTGCTCGACAAGTACTCGCCGACGTACACCTGCCTGTTCCAGGGCGCCCAGTGGTTCCTCGAACACGGCGGCCGATATGCCATGGGCGGCAACGGGAAATCTGTGATCATGGATGCCGCGCTGCTGGCCGGCGCCGATCCCTACCGGTTCCCCGACAACCTGCCCGTCGTCAACGCGAGCGGCGGACCCGGCGGCAAACCGAGTTGCGGTTCGCTGCCCGACGTCAGCAAGAACTTTCCGGTCAAATATCTGGTGACCGACACCGGATTCGGCGACGGACTGGATATGCGGCCCAACCCGGGCATCGGTTTCCCCGGCTTCGCCAACTACTTCCCGGTGACCAAGCCGCAGCCGGAACCGCCGCGGATTCGCTATCCGGGCGGCCCGGCGCCGGGACTGCCCGGTGTGGAAATGGGTGAGCCCCAACCGGCTCCGGGGGCACCGTGAGAAGCCGGATTCGGGGGACCGCCACCCGCGTGGTGATTTTCACCGTGGTCAGCCTGCTTTTCATGTTCGGGCTGCTGACGGTGTTCGGGCAGTTCCGGTTCGACTCGCGGGCTTCCTACCAGGCGGTGTTCAGCAACGTCTCGGGGCTCAAGGGCGGCAACTTCGTTCGGATCGCCGGCGTCGAGGTCGGGAAGGTCAAGAGCCTCAACCTGCACCGCGACGGCACCGTCACCATCGACTTCGCCATCGACAGAAACCTGACGCTCACCGAAGGCACCGCGGCCACGATCCGCTACGAGAATCTGATCGGCGACCGCTACCTGTCGCTCGAACAAGGCCCCGGGTCGGTCCGCAAACTCCTTCCGGGGCAGACGATCCCGTTGTCCAGGACCTCGCCGGCCCTCGATGTCGACGCGCTCATCGGCGGCTTCCGGCCACTGTTCCGCGCGCTCGATCCCGACCAGGTCAACGCGTTGAGCGGCGAGCTGCTCCGGGTGTTCCAGGGCCAGGGCGGCACCATCTCGTCGGTGCTGGCCCAGACCTCTGCACTCACGACGACGTTGGCGGGTCGCGATCAGCTCATCGGTGAGGTGATCACCAACCTGAACACCGTGCTGGGGACGTTCGCGGCCCGTGACACTCAGTTCGCCGATGGGTTGGACAAGCTGTCGCAACTGGTGCAGGGGCTGGCCGACCGCAAATCCGACATCGCCACCGGTGTCGCGAACATCAACACCGCGGCGCGGTCGGTCGCCGACCTGCTGGCCGTGGCCCGCGAGCCGATCAAACAGACTGTGCAGCAGACGGATCGGGTCTCCGGGCAGATCATGGCGGACCACGACTACGTCGACGAACTGGTGCGGACGCTGCCAGATGCGTATCAGATTCTCTCGCGCAACGGGCTGTACGGCGACTACTTCGGCTTCTATCTCTGCGACGCGCTGCTCAAGCTCAATGGAAAAGGCGGCCAGCCCGTGTACGTCAAGGTGGCCGGCCAGGATTCGGGGCGGTGCACACCGAAATGACGCGCATCAAACTGAACATCAAGCCGCTGGCCGAACGCAACCGGTTGGCGGTGGGCGCGACTGGCATCGCGCTGATCGTCGCGATTGTCGTTGCCGCCTTCAGCTACGACAAGATCCCGTTCATCAAGGGCACGTCGGATTATCAGGCGTACTTCGCCGATGCCGGCGGCATCAAGACGGGCAGCGACGTGCGAGTGTCGGGGCTGGGCGTCGGCCGGGTCTCGGGAATTCACCTGGAGGGTGCCAAGGTTCGGGTGGATTTCACAGTGCGTGACGGTGTCGAACTGGGCGACCGCACCGAGGCTGCGATCAAGACCGAGACCGTGCTGGGCACCAAGGTGCTGGAGCTGACACCCCGTGGTGACCGAAACCTGGACGGCCCCATCCCGATTGAACGCACCACCTCGCCCTACGACCTGCCGGCGGCGCTGGGCGACCTGACGACCACCATCAGCGGCCTGGACACCACGCAGCTGTCGTCGGCCCTCAAGACACTGGCGCAGACATTCCAGAACACGCCGCCCGACCTTAAGTTGGCGCTGGAGAGCGTGGCGCGCTTCTCCGACACCCTCGGTACCCGCGACGCCAAGCTGCGGCAACTGCTCGCCGATGCGAACAAGGTGACCGCGGTGCTGGCCAACCGCAGCGACCAGATCGCGCGGTTGGTGGTCAATACCGATGCGCTGCTGGGCGAGATTCTGTCGCAACGTAATTCGGTCGAGACGCTGATGGCCAATGTCAGCGCCGCGACGGTACAGCTTTCGGGTCTGGTCAACGACAATCGGACGCAACTCAAACCTGCCGTCGACAAGCTCAACGGGGTGCTGGGCATCCTCGACAACCGGAAGAAGGAGCTGCAGCGCACGCTGTACCTGCTGCGCCGGTACGCCATGTCGTTCGGCGAGGTGCTGGGCGCTGGACCGTTCTTCAAGGCGTCACTGGTCAACCTGTTCCCCGGACAATTCGACCAGCCGTTCGTGGACGCGGCGTTCTCCGATCTGGGACTGGACCCGAATGTCCTGCTGCCGTCGCAGCTGACCGAGCCCGGCGCCGGACAGCCCGGTACCCCGCCGCTGCCGTCGCCGTACCCCCGCACGGGCCAGGGCGGTCCGCCGAATCTCACGCTGCCCGACGCGATCACCGGCAATCCCGGAGACCCGCGCTACCCGTATCGCGAGCCACTGCCCGCGCCGCCGCCGGGTGGGCCGGCGCCCGGGCCGCCGGCCCTGGCCCCGGCCCCTGGTGAGGTGCCCGCTCCGACGGTCCCGCCCCCGACGCCGCTACCACCGTCGAACCACTCGCCCAGCGGTTCACCGGGCGTGGTGTCCGATCCTGTTTCGCCCGTGGGAGGGAGGTGACCATGGCTATCACCGAACCCACACCACGCCCGGGGCGCCGCGGGGTGTGGCGCGTCGCCATCGCGCTCAGCCTCGTGGTCACCCTCGCGGTTGCGGTCACCGGACTGGCCCGCTCCTGGTGGATCACCGCCGCACGAAGCACCTACGTCGCGTACTTCGCGAACACCAACGGCCTGTACACCGGCGACGACATCAGGATTCTGGGCGTCACCGTCGGCACGGTCGAGAAGATCGAACCGCAGCCGCATGCCGCCAAGGTGACTTTCTCGGTGGACTCGCAATACGCGCTCCCCGCCGACGTCCGTGCCGCGATCCTGTCGCCGTCACTGGTCAGTGCGCGGGCAATCCAGCTGGTGCCCGCCTACACCAGTGGCCCCAAGCTGGCGGCGGGCTCCACCATCGCGCTGGACCGCACCGTGGTGCCGGTGGAGTGGGACGACTTCCGCCAGCAACTCGAGAAGCTGACCGACTCGCTGCAGCCGACCAGCCCCGACGGCCCCAGTGCCGTAGGCGAATTCATCAACAGTGCTGCGGACAACCTGCGTGGCCAGGGCGACACCGCACACGACACCATCATCAAGCTGTCTCGCGCGATGTCGGCGCTGGGCGACCACAGCACCGACATCTTCAGTACCGTCCGAAACCTGCAGATGCTGGTGTCCGCGCTGTCGTCGAGCAGCGACCTGCTCGCGTCCTTCAACACCAACATGGCGTCCATCACCACCGCCTTGTCGAGCACGCCGAACAACATCGCCGATGCGACGCGCAACCTGGACACCGCGGTCAAGGACCTGCGCGGCTTCATCGCCGAGAATCGCGAAGGCCTCGGTACGACCTTCGACCATCTCAATGCGATCACCACAGCGCTCAACGACAGCCGCACCGACCTCAAACAGGTCCTGCACATCACCCCGACGGTGTTCCAGAACTTCACCAACATCTACGACCCCGCGCAGAGCGCGATCACCGGCATCCTGGCACCGGTCAACTTCGCCGATACCGTGCAATTCCTCTGCGGCGCAATCCAGTCCGCGGCGCGGCAAGGCTTCGAGCAGTCCGCCAAGTTGTGCGTTCAGTACCTCGCACCGATCATCAAGAACCGGCAGTACAACTTCCTGCCGATAGGCGGCAACCCGTTCGTCGGCGCGACGGCCCGGCCGAATGAGGTCACCTACAGCGAGCCGCGACTGCGGCCGGGCGGGGTGCCGCCGCAGGAGAACCCCGCACCGGCGCCGCTGCCGGCGGAGGCACCCGCGGCGACCCCGACCGACCCGGGCCAGGGTCTGGCCGGGCTCATGGTCCCGCAGCAGGGAACGCAGCCATGAAGCGCCTCATGACCGCGACGCTCATCTTCGTCAGCGTGCTGGCACTGCCGGGATGCCAATGGCGGGGCCTCAATTCGCTGACGCTGCCCGGCACCGTCGGTGACGGCCCGGGCTCCTACGTGATCCAGGCGCAGTTGCCCGATGTCGTGGTAATCCAGCAGAACACCCGGGTACGCGTCGGCGACGTCAACGTCGGCAATGTCACCAAGATCGAGGTGCAGGACTGGCATGCGCTGGTGACCATGCGGATCAACGGCGACGTTCATCTGCCCGCCAACAGCACCGCCAAGGTAGGGCAGACGAGCCTGCTGGGGTCGATGCACATCGAGCTCAGCCCACCGACGAGCGAAGCGCCGCAGGGAGAGTTGACCAACGGTGCGGTGATCCCACTGTCGAGGGCCGCAACGTATCCCACCACCGAGCAGGCCCTCGCGTCGGCGTCGATCCTGCTGAACGGTGGTGGCCTGGCCCAACTGCAGGAGATCAACCAGACGTTCGCGAAAGCCCTGTCCGGCCGGGAGAACGACATGCGCAGCCTGCTGACCCAGCTCGACACGTTCATCTCCCGGCTCAACGCCCAGACCGACGACATCATCTCGGCCACAGAACATTTGAACTCCCTCGTCGGGCAAGTCGCGGCAAACCAGCGCACCGTCGACAAGGCGCTGACCACCATCCCGCAGGCCTTGACCGTGCTGGCCGAGCAGCGGGCGAAGCTGGCCAACGCGATCGACGCCGTCGGACGGTTCAGCGCTGTCGCGTCGTCGACGGTCGAGCAGACCAAGGAGAGCCTCGTCGCGAACCTGCGGAATATGGTTCCCGTGCTGCGGTCGCTCGCCGATGCGGGACCGGCACTGACCAAGGGTCTGGATTTCCTGTCGACCTATCCGTGGGTGAAAAGCAATCTCGGCAACTGGTTTCGGGGCGACTTCGCCAACATCACGATGGTCATCGACCTGACGCTGAGCCGGCTCGACAGCAGTCTGTTCACCGGAACTCGCTGGGAAGGCAATCTCACCGAACTGGAGATGCAGTGGGGTCGCACGATCGGTCAGATGCCGAGCCCGTACACCGCGGGCAACCCGCTGATCGCTCCCTACCATTTCGGGGGGTACTGACATGCGGCGTCTGCGTTTGTCCCGCACCATCTGGATCCAGCTGGCGATCCTCGGCGCCGTCACCGTGATTGCCTGCAGTGTCATGGCATTCGGTTTCGTGCACGTGCCGACCCTGCTCGGGTACGGCCGCTACACCGTGACCGTCGAACTACCCGAATCCGGCGGGCTGTATCCGACGTCGGTGGTCACCTACCGCGGCACCGAGATCGGGCGGGTCAGCGCGGTCGATGTCACTGCGGGTGGTGTTCGCGCGGAGTTGAACCTCGATTCCGCCATCAAGGTGCCGGCCGACGTAGCGGCTGCGGTCCACAGCCGCTCGGCCGTCGGTGAACAGTTCGTCGAATTGATCCCCGCGGCAGCACAATCCGATGCCGGACCGGCCCTGCGCGGCGGCGCGACCATCCCGGTGGCCAAGGTGCGGATTCCGCCGGATATCGGCAACCTGCTCGATGCCACCAACCGGGCGCTCGTAGCCATCCCGCAGGACAATCTGCGCACCGTCGTCGACGAAGCGGACAAAGCGGTGAGCGGACTCGGCCCCGAACTATCGCGGATCGTCAACGGGTCCACGTCATTGGCGATCGAGGCCGGCAAGACCGTCGACCCGATCACGCAACTGATCGATCAGAGCCCCGCGGTGCTGAACTCCCAAGTGCAGACCGCGGATTCGATCGCGACGTGGGCGCAGCGGCTCGCGTCCATCACCGGCCAGTTCAAGGCCCAGAATGCGGCATTCGCGGAGCTGTTGAAACTCGGGCAGCCGACCCTGGACGAGGGCCGTGCGCTGTTCGACAGGTTTGCCCCCGCACTGCCGGTCCTACTGGCCAACATGGTGAGCCTGGGTGAAATCGCAGTCGTCTATCGCCACGACATCGAACAACTGCTGGTGCTGTTCCCGCAGGGCACCGCGTTGATGTCGGCGATCGCGGTCGCCGACTCGGACCTCAAGACCCCCTATCGCGGGATCTATCTGGACTTCAAACTGAACATGAATCTGCCACCGCCGTGCAACACCGGCTTCCTGCCGATCAAACAGCAGCGGATACCTTCCGAGGTGGACTATCCCGAGCGGCCCGCCGGCGAACTGTACTGCCGGGTTCCGCAGGACTCCGACCTGAATGTTCGTGGCGTACGGAACATTCCGTGCGAGAACAACCCGGCCAAGCGCTCACCGACGGTGGAACTCTGCGAAAGCAACGAACCGTACGTGCCACTCAACGACGGATACGTCTGGAAGGGCGACCCCAACGCCACGCTGACAGGTCAGGGCGTCCCGCAGTACGCGCCGGGCACTGATCCGCGCCAGCGCCCCGGTGCCGCACCTGGACCGGCGCCGCCGGTGGCCCCCGTGGCCCCTGTGGCGTTGGTGCCCTACGACCCCGCGACCGGCGGGTACGTGGGTCCCGATGGCAAGCCGTACACCGACTCCGACCTGGCCGCCACCACGAAAGGCAAGACATGGCAGAGCATGCTGACGCCGAGCAGCTAGACGAAGCCGCTGAACCCGCCGAAGCCGACGACGCGGGCGAGGGAGGCGCTGTCGCGGCACCGAAATCGTCGCTCCGGCAACGGTTGCCGCGCATCTCGCCAGTCGTCGCGGCCGGGCTGGCGCTGGTCGTCGCCGGCGGTGCCCTCGCGGGCTGGCTGGGTTTTCGCGCGCAGCAGGCCGAACAGGGGCAAGCGCTGCGGAACCTGTACGTGCAGACCGCTCGCCAGGCAGCGCTGAACCTGACCACGATCAGCTACACCGAGGCGGACACCGACATCCGGCGGATCCTCGATTCGTCGACCGGCGCGTTCCGCGAAGACTTCCAACACCGATCCGAGCCGTTCGTCGCGGTGGTCAAGCAGGCCCGATCGAAATCCGAGGGTACCGTCACCGAAGCCGGGCTGGAGTCGGTGAATGGTGATGGGGCACAGGTGCTTCTCGCGGTGTCGGTACGGACGTCGCTGGCCGAGGCGCCGGCGGGTCCACCGCGAAACTGGCGGATGCGGATCAGCGTCGCGAAAGACGGTGCGGGCGCCCGGATCTCCAACGTCCAGTTCGTGTCATGAGCAGATCGGACGGTCAGGGCAACATGAAGGACAGATCATGACAGTGGATGTCGAAGAACGCGCCGTCGGACTCGACGAGGACGAGGCCGTCGAGACGGAGGCAGTCGAGGCAGCGGCTGCTGAGACCGAACCTGCAGTGGTGCAAAGTGATTCACCGAAGCCGTGGGCGCGGTGGACCGGTGTGGCACTGGCGGTCGCCGCGATGCTCCTCGCCGTTGCCGCGGGGTACTTCAAATGGCGGGACGATTCGGTGCGACTCGCGCAAGCGGCGGCCACCGAGTCGGTGCGGGTGGCCAGTGACGGCACCGTCGCGATGCTGTCCTACCGGCCGGAAACCGTCGACACCGAGCTCAAGTCCGCCGCCGACAGGCTCACCGGCAACTTCCGCGATGAGTACACCAAGTTGGTCGATACCGTCGTGGCACCCGGGTCCAAGCAGAAACACATCTCGGCGGTGGCGACCGTTCCGGACGCCGCCTCGGTGTCGGCGACCGAAAACCACGCCGTGGTCCTGGTTTTCGTTAACCAGACGACCACCATCGGTGCCGACGCGCCCACCGCGTCAACCTCGACGGTGCGGGTGACTCTCGACAAGGTGCACGATCGATGGCTGATCTCACAGTTCGATCCCGTGTGACGCGGGGGCTCCTGATGTTGCTCGCCGCGGGAGCCGCGGCCGGATGGATGGTGCCGTCGGCCCAGGCCGACCCGGTGACGTACGTCAACAGCGTCAACGTGCGGGGCGGCTTCAACTTCCCGAGCGGCGATGCCGCCATCGCCTACGGGCGCGGCGTGTGCGACAAGATCGCAGTGGGCCGCAGTTACGGACAGATCATCGGTGATATCAAGATCGAGGTCACCGGGGGCGACGAGGGCCAAGCCAATTATCTTGTCGGACAGGTAATCAACGAACTGTGCCCCGAACTGATCGGGCCGCTGCGCGACTCCGCGGGCAACTACCGACCGGGGGCACAGTGAGTACGCGGTTGGCCGGGGTGATCCTGGCGGTCTTCGCGTGCGGCGCCGCGCTGCCCGCGGTGGCGCACGCCGACAACGCGCGCCTCAACAACAGCGTGATCGCCAACGTCTACACCATTCAGCATCAGGCCGGGTGCACCAATGACATCGCGGTCAGCCCGCAGCTGCGGCTTGCCGCCGAGTGGCACGCCAACGACGTGCTGGGCAACCGGCAGCTGGACGGGGACTTGGGGTCGGACGGGTCGACGCCGCAGACGCGAGCCCAGGCTGCGGGCTTCCGGGGCAAGGTTTTTCAGACTGTGGCGATCAACCAGTCGATCGCCATCAACAACCTCGATGTGCTGAACCAGTGGTATTACGACCCGCCGACCTACGCGATCATGGCCAACTGCGCCAACACCGTCATGGGCGTGTGGTCGGAGAACAGCCCCGACCGTTCGGTCGTCGTCGCGGTGTACGGTCAGCCGGGCGCGTAGAGGCTGATCGGGGAGAACTAGA